>Ga0306922_10000783_pt1 | contig 27244 bp, 20 predicted proteins | sample sta12Cox44000082_FD_203758 | JGI IMG/M metagenome (GOLD analysis project Ga0306922, IMG submission 203758) | Lab enrichment of tropical soil microbial communities from Luquillo Experimental Forest, Puerto Rico - statoxic.12C.oxic.44.000.082 (v2)... | ecosystem: Environmental > Terrestrial >... | reverse complement strand
CCGCCAGCCGGCCCTGCCCGGCCGGGTGCCCGCCCGGGGAGCCCGGCGGGCGGTCGTGGGCATGCTGACCGGCTGTGTGCAGCAGGTCTTCTTCCCGCAGGTCAACGCCGCCACCGCGCGGGTGCTGGCGGCGGAGGGCTGTGACGTGATCATCCCCGGCGACCAGGGCTGCTGCGGGGCGCTGTCACTGCACTCTGGCCGGGCGTCGGAGGCGGCCAGATTCGCCCGGCGCACGATCGCCGCCTTCGAGCGGGCCGGGGTGGACGCGATCGTGGTGAACTCGGCCGGCTGTGGCTCGGCCATGAAGGAGTACGGCGCGCTGCTGGCCGGCCCGCCCGCCGGGCAGCCGGGGACCGGTGGCCAGCGGGACGGGGCAGCGGCGGGGGACGGCTGGGCGGAGCGGGCCGCCGCGCTCAGTGGCAGGGTGCGTGACTTCAGCGAGTTCCTGGCCGCGCTGCCGGGCGGGCCGCACGCCGCCCGCCACGAGCTGCCGGTCACGGCCGCCTATCACGACGCCTGCCACCTGGCACACGCGCAGCGGATCCGGCAGCAGCCACGGGACCTGCTGGCCGCGATCCCCGGCCTGCGGCTGGTGGAGGTGGGCGACGCCGGGACCTGCTGTGGCTCGGCTGGGGTCTACAACCTGCTCCAGCCGGAGGCGGCGCACGAGCTGGGTGAGCGCAAGGCGGCCGCCATCCGGGCGACGGGTGCGGACCTGGTCGTCTCCGGGAACCCGGGCTGCAGCCTGCAGATCGCGGCAACGCTGGCCGGGTCCGGCGGCGCCACCCCGGCGGTGGCGCACATCGCCGAGGTGCTCGACGCCTCGATCCGCGGCCTGCCGGTCCCGCCTGCTGGCCGGGCGGTGACCGCCGGCTAGCCGGAGCGGGGCCGCTAGCTGCGGCCGGGCTGGCCGCCCGCGGCCAGCGCCAGCCAGCCGGGATCGAGCTCACCCTCGGCCACGATCACGGCCGGCCCGGTCAGCCAGCTCCGGCCGGCCGCCAGTTCCACGCCGAGCTGGCCACCCGGTACCGACACCTGCCAGCTGCCCCCGTCCTGCCCGGCCGCGTGGGCGGCCGCGGCGGCGGCCGCAACCGCCCCCGTCCCGCAGGACCGGGTCTCGCCGGAGCCCCGTTCGTACGCGCGCATCTGCACGGCGCCGGGCCCGGTGACCCGGACCAGCTCTACATTCCCGCCAGCCGGGAACGCCGCCGGATCTAGTTCCGGCGGCCGGGTCAGGTCGTAGCCCGCCAGCGGGCCGTCCACCAGGCAGGCCAGGTGCGGGTTGCCGACCGAGATCCGCAGCCCCCGGCAGACCTCGCCGCCCAACATGGCCTGGCCAGGCCCGAGCACGCAGGCGGGCCCCAGCTCGGCGGTGGCGCCGCCATCTCCGGCCAGCCGGACCTGGCGGGGCCCGTCCCGGGTGGCGACGGTGAACGACGGCCCGGTCACCAGGCCGTGGCTGGCCAGGTAGCGGGCGAACACCCGCAGGCCGTTGCCGCACATCTCGGCCAGGCTGCCGTCAGCGTTGCGGTAGTCCATGAACCACTCCGGCAGCGGGTCGCGGGCGGCACCCTCCCCGCCAGCCGGGCCGGGCGGCGGGCCGCCGGGAAATGACCCCGGCCGGATCGCCGCGGTCCGCACCGCCCGCAGCACCCCATCCGCGCCGATCCCCGCCCGCCGGTCGCACAGCCGGGCCACCAGCCCAGCCGGCAGCACCAGCTGGTCATCGGGGTCGGCGAGAATGACGAAGTCGTTCTGGGTGCCGTGCCCCTTCGCGAACCGCATGGCCCGATGCTAGGCCCTGAGCTGGCTGCTGGCCGCCTGGCCAGCGGCGCAGGCGGCCAGGGCCTGGCCCACCAGTTCGCCTGGCTCGGTGGCGGCAGCCAGCCAGACCACCCGGGGGTCGCGCCGGAACCAGGACTGCTGCCGGCGCGCGAACCGCCGGGTGGCCAGGACGGTCTGGGTGCGCGCCTCGTCCTCGGCGCACTCACCGGCCAGGAACCTGAGCACCTGCGCGTAGCCGAGCGCGCGGCTGGCGGTCCTGCCTTCCCGCAGGCCGGCCCGCTCCAGCGTGGCCACCTCGGCCACGAAGCCCGCCTGCCACATCCGGTCAACCCGGTCCGCGATCCGCTGGTCAAGTTCCGGCCGCTCCACCCCGAGGCCGATCTGGGTCACCGGGTAGCACGACTCGTAGTGGGGCAGCGCGGCCGTGAAGGGGCGGCCGGCCACCTCGATCACCTCCAGCGCGCGGACGATCCGGCGGCCGTTGCTGGGCAGGATCGCGCTGGCCGCGGCCGGATCCAGCCCGGCCAGCCGGGCGTGCAGGGCCGCCGGGCCGGCCGCGGACAGCTCGGTCTCCAGCCGGTGCCGGATCACCGGGTCGGTGCCGGGGAACTCCAGGTTGTCCAGCGCGGCCCGCAGGTACAGGCCGGATCCCCCGGCCAGCACCGGGACCCGGCCGCGGGCGTGGATGCCGGCGATCACCTGCCGGGCAAGCCGCTGGTAGACGGCCACGCTGGCGGTCTGCCGGATGTCCCAGATATCCAGCAGGTGGTGGGGCACGCCGCGGCGCTGGCCGGGGCTGAGCTTGGCGGTGCCGATGTCCATCCCCGCGTAGAGCTGCATCGAATCGGCGTTGACCACCTCGCCGTCCAGCGCCTGCGCCACGCCGATCGCCAGTTCCGACTTGCCGGCCGCGGTCGGCCCGACGATGGCGATCACCCGGTCCGGCATGACCTCAGCCTGCCTGCCCCTGCTCCCAGGTGGCGACCAGGTAGGTGACGCCGTACGGGCAGCACATGCACAGCAGGCGGCCGTGCAGCCGGGTGCCGGTGGCGGCACCGGCCAGCACCTGCCAGGCCGCCCGGCCCGCCACCAGCAGTTGCTCGTCCTGGGCCGGGTCCAGCCGGGCCAGCCAGCGGGCATCCGCGGCGGCCAGCGCCTCGGCGACGTCCTCGTCGTACTCCTGGGCCTGCGGGTCGGCCGCGCCTTCGACATCGCGGGCGCGCCGGGCGGTCCCGTCGCCCATGGCCAGCAGGGCGACCCGGGCGGCCCGGTCGGCGATCATGATGCCCAGTTTGCGGCAGTCCCCGGGCGCTGTCTGCTGGCCAACCGCCTGGAACAGCAGTTCCGGCCCGTCCTGGCCGTCGCCGATCCCGGCCCGGCTGAGCAGCCAGCGGCCCACCGTGAGCGACAGCGGCAGGGCCGTCTCGCCTTCCCCGACCACCGCCGGCACGCCATAGTCCGCCAGGCTGCCAGCCGTACCCGGGCCGTACTCACGGTCGGCTGGGCCGCCCCCGACGACCGCGACGAGTTCTGGCCCGGCCGCCAGCAGTGCCCGCACCGCCCGGTCGCAGGCGTCGGTGACGGCGGCCAGCGGGGCGGGTGGCTCACCGGCGGCCGCGCCGAGCGCGGCCGGGATGAGCAGCGGCGGGTGCGGGCAGACAGCGGCGGCGATCAGCATGGGTCCGCCTCCGGGTCCGGGCGCCGCATCTTGATCTCGGCCTGAAGCATAGGCCGCGCCGGGCAGTGCCGGCTCCGGGCATCATCGGGACTAGCGCGCGGGTGCCCCAACGGTAGGCATGCCCAGTGAGACCGCGGCGGGCGGGCCGGCTGCCGTCCCGGCGCCGTCTTGCCGCGCCAGGCCAATGCCGTCCCGCCGGGCCTGCCAGGCGTCGCCGCCGGTGGTACGCCGGACCAACTCCGGCGGGCCGTCGGCGATGAGATAGTGCGGGGCGGCGTGGGTCACCGTCGTGGTCACCACGTCCCCCGGCCGCGGGCCGGTGCCGGCCGGCGCGATGTGCACCAGCCGGTTGTCCCTGGCCCGGCCGGACATCCGGTGAGTGACCTCGTCCTTGCGGCCCTCCCCCTCGGCCACCAGCACCTCGACGCGGCTGCCGACGAGTGCCTGGTTCTCGGCCAGCGCCACCTCGGCGGTCAGCGCCGCCAGCCGCTCGTAGCGCTCGGCCACCACCTCGGCCGGCACCTGCGCGGCCATGGCCGCGGCGGGCGTACCCGGCCGGGGCGAGTACTGGAACGTGAACGCCCCGGCGAACCGGGCCTGCCGGACCAGGTCGAGCGTGTCGGCGAAGTCCTGCTCGGTCTCGCCGGGGAAGCCGACGATGATGTCGGTGGTGATCGCGGCGCCAGGGATGGCAGCCCGGACCCGGTCCAGGATGCCGAGGTAGGCCTCCCGCCGGTAGGCGCGCCGCATCGCCCGCAGCACCGCATCCGACCCGGACTGCAGCGGCATGTGCAGCTGCGGCATGACGTTCGGGGTCTCGGCCATGGCGGCGATCACGTCGTCGGTGAAGTCGCGCGGATGCGGCGAGGTGAACCTGACCCGTTCCAGCCCGTCGATCCCGCCGCAGGCCCGCAGCAGCCTGCCGAACGCCTGGCGGTCACCGAAGCCCACGCCGTAGGAGTTCACGTTCTGGCCGAGCAGGGTGACCTCCAGCACGCCGTCGGCGACCAGGGCCCTGATCTCGGCCAGCACGTCACCGGGGCGGCGGTCCTGCTCCCGCCCGCGCAGGCGCGGCACGATGCAGAAGGTGCAGGTGTTGTTGCAGCCGACGGAGATGGCCACCCAGGCCGCGTACGGTGACTCCCGGCGGGCAGGCAGCACCGACGGGAACCGTTCCAGCGACTCGGCGATCTCGATCTGGGCCTCGGCCTGCACCCGGGCCCGTTCCAGCAGGGCGGGCAGGGAGCCAATGTTGTGCGTGCCGAACACCACGTCCACCCACGGCGCACGCTCCGCGATGCCCGCCCGGTCCTTCTGCGCCAGGCAGCCGCCGACCGCGATCTGCATGCCCGGCCGGGAGTTCTTCACCGGCAGCAGGTGGCCAAGGTTGCCGTAGAGCCGGTTGTCGGCGTTTTCCCGCACCGCGCAGGTGTTGAACACGATCACGTCCGCGGTCTCGCCGCTGACCGCCCGCTGGTAGCCGGCTTCCTCCAGCAGCCCGGCCAGGCGCTCGGAGTCGTGAAAGTTCATCTGGCACCCGTAGGTGCGGATCTGGTAGGTGCGCGCGCCGTCCATGTCGACATACGAGGGTACGCGGGTCCCGCCATGTCCGGAATTTCCCGTGGCAGGGCCGGGGAGTGGAGCACGATATTGCCATGACTGAGAGCCCGCCGCCTCCGCCTCCACCCCCGCCCCCCGCGCTGCCCTTCGGCAGCTGGCCATCCCCCATCTCGGCCGCCGACGTGGCCCGCCAGGAACGGCTGGTGTCCTACCCGCTCGGGATCGGCAAGGACGTGTGGTGGCAGGAACGGCTGCCGGCCGAGGGCGGCCGGGTCACCGTCGTCCACCTCGGCCCGGACGGGAAGCAGCGACCGCTGCTGCCAGCCCCCTGGAACGCCCGGACCCGGGTCCACGAATACGGCGGCTTGTCCTACCTGCCGGTGCCGGCCAGCCGGCGTGCCCGCACCGGCAGCGCCATCGTCTTCGCCCACTTCCCCGACCAGCGGCTGTACCTGCTGGAGACACCGCGCCGGGAGGGGGGCGCGGCCGAGCCCCGGCCGCTCACCCCGGACGCGGGTGGCGGCCCCGGGCGCCCGGCGCTCCGGTTCGCCGACTTCACGCTGTCGCCGCACCGGTCCGAGGTCTGGTGCGTGCAGGAGCGGCACAACGACGGCAAGGTGACCCGGGCCATCGTGGCGGTTCCCCTCGACGGGTCGGCGGCGGAGAATCCGGCGGCGATCAGGGAACTGGTGACCGGCGCCGACTTCTTCGCCTTCCCGACGCCGTCGCCGGATGGCCGCCGCCTGGCCTGGATCTGCTGGAACCACCCGCGGATGCCGTGGGACGGGACCGAGCTGCGGGTGGCGGTGATCGAGCACGGGGTACCCGGGCCGGGCCGGCTGGTCAAAGGCGGCATGCAGGAGTCGGTGCTGGCGCCGCTATGGCGGGACGCGGCCAGCCTGTACGTGGTCACCGACTGGCCGGGCTGGTGGAACGTCTACCAGGTGGGCCTGCTCGGTGAGCCGGCACAGGCGCTGTACCCGGCCGAGGAGGAGTTCGCCGGCCCGCTCTGGCAGCTGGGCGCCCGCCCATACGCGGTGCTGGCCGACGGCCGGCTCGCGGTGCTGCACGGGGTCGGCGGGATGGGGCTGGGGGTGCTCGACCCGGAGACCGGCGACCTGGCTGGCCTGGACACCGGTTTCCCGCTGTTCGTGTCCGGCCTGTCGGCGGACGGGATGTCGGTGCTGGGGGTCGCGGGCGGCCCGGCCACCCCGCAGGCCATCGTCCGGGTCGACGTGGCCACCGGCGAGACGCAGGTGCTGTCGCGGCAGGCCGCGGCCACGCCGGATGCCGCCTACCTGCCCGAGCCGCGGCAGGTGCAGCTGGAGGGCCGGTATGGCCGGATCGTGCACGCCTACGTATACCCGCCGTCCAGCCCGGACGTGACCTCCCCCGAGGGCGAGCGCCCCCCGTACGTGGTCTGGGTGCACGGTGGCCCGACGGGCAACGTGCTGCCGCTGCTCGACATCGAGAAGGCCTACTTCACCAGCCGGGGCATCGGCGTCGTGGACGTTAACTACGGGGGCTCCAGCGGGTACGGCCGGCGTTACCGCGAGCGGCTCCGCCGCCAGTGGGGGGTGGTGGACGTGGAGGACGCCATCGCCGCCGCCCGCGCGCTGGCTGGGACGGGCGAGGCCGACCCGGCCAGGCTCGCGATCCGCGGTGGCTCGGCCGGTGGCTGGACGGCACTGGCCGCGGTCACCACCCACGCCGAGGAGGCCGTGTTCGGCGCGGCCACGTCCTACTACGGCGTGGCGGACCTGCGCGAGTTCGCCACACAGACGCACGACTTCGAGTCGCGCTACCTGGATGGCCTGGTGGGCCCGCTGCCCGGCTTCGAGGCGATCTACAACGAGCGGTCCCCGGCGGGCCATGTGACCGCCGCGACCTGCCCGATCCTGCTGCTGCAGGGCCTGGACGACCCGGTGGTACCGCCCGCCCAGTCCGAGGCCGTCGCCGCCCAGCTGGCCGCCCATGGCATCCCGTACGCCTACCTGGCCTTCGCGGGTGAATCGCATGGCTTCCGCCGGACCGAGACGATCACTGCCAGCCTGGAAGCAGAGCTGTCGTTCTACGCGCAGATCTTCGGGTTCACGGCACCGGGCATCCCGCAGCTGAAGCTGATCCGCCCGGGCCGGGGCGCCCGAGATCGCTGAGGTGGCTGCCTTCCCCAGCCGCGGCCATGGTGGCTAGCTGAGCTGGTACTGCCACCCTTCCTGCCAGCCGAAGTCCTGCTCGATGAGCTCTTCCAGCGGGACGCCGCTGAGGTAGTGATCGAGGCCCCAGCGGGTGGCGACGTGGCCGATGACCAGGATCCGCTGCCCGTTCCAGCGCAGTGGCAGATCGCCGAGGAAGCGGCCAACCCGGGTGACCGCCTGCCGCCAGCTTTCCCCGCCGGGATAGGGCCGGTCCAGGTGCTCGAGCCGGCTGGCGTGCAGTTCGGCAACGGTCATCCCGGTGCGCTGCCCGTAGTCGCATTCGCGCAGCCGCCAGTCATGCAGCACCGGGACGGTCGTCCCGGCGAAAGCAATGGACGCTGTCTGCGCTGCTCGGGCCAGGTCGGAACTGAACACCGCGGTGATCCGGTCACCCCGGCGGCGGCGCCCCAGTCGCTGCGCCTGCTGCTGGCCGTCCGCCGACAGCTGGCCGGGCCGCCAGCCGGTGGCGCGTCCCTGCTCGTTGTCCACGGTGGTGGCGTGGGTCTCAAACACCACCTCGATGGCCACCAGCCCATCCTAGGAACGGTGCTCCGCGGTACTGGGCGCGGCCGCTGACCGGCCGGCGGGGCCGCCGGGACCGGCACCCGTCAGCGGGCGAATTCGGTAGCGCGGGACTCGCGGACCACGGTGACCCTGATCTGGCCCGGGTAGGTGAGCTCGTCCTCGACCTGCTTGGCCACGTCCCGGGCGATCACCTGGGCCTGGATGTCGTCCACCCGGTCCGGCTTGACCATCACCCGGATCTCGCGGCCGGCCTGCATCGCGAAGACCTTCTCCACGCCGTCATGCGCGCTCGCGATCTCTTCCAGCCGCTCCAGCCGCTTCACGTAGGCTTCCAGCGACTCCCGGCGGGCGCCCGGCCGCCCGCCGCTGATGGCGTCCGCAGCCTGGGTCAGTACGGCCTCGACGGTGCGCACCTCGACCTCGTTGTGATGGGCCTCGATGGCGTGCACCACGTCCGGCAGCTCGCCATAGCGACGGGCGATCTCCGCACCGATCAGGGCGTGACTGCCCTCTACCTCGTGCGTCAGCGCCTTGCCGATGTCGTGGAGCACCGTGCATCGCTTGAGCAGGGCCGGGTCGAGTCCGAGCTCGCTGGCCATCATGGCGGCGATGTGCGCCGACTCCACCAGGTGACCCAGCACATTCTGGCCGTAAGAGGTGCGGTAGCGCAGCTGGCCGAGCAGGGTCACCAGCTCGGGATGCATATCGGTGATGGCGAGCTCGATCATGGCGTCGTCGCCCGCCTTCGCGCACAGCTGCGCCACCTCGGTCTTGCTGCGCTGGTAGGCCTCCTCGATCCGCTGCGGGTGGATACGCCCGTCCTGCACCAGCCGCTCCAGGGTGAGCCTGCCCACCTCCCGCCGGACCGGGTCGAAACAGGACAGCAGCACCGCCTCGGGAGTGTCATCGATGATGAGGTTGACCCCGGTCACCGATTCGAAGGCGCGGATGTTGCGGCCTTCCCGGCCGATAATCCTGCCCTTCATCTCGTCGCCAGGCAGGTGCAGTACCGACACCACGGACTCGCTGGTTTGCTCGCTGGCCACCCGCTGGATGGCCAGGGTCACGATCCGCCTGGCCCGCTGCTCACCGTCACGCCGGGCCTGGTTCTCGGTTTCCCGGACGATCAGTGCAGCCTCCCGCTTGGCCTGGTTCTCGATGGTCCCGACCAGTTCGGCCTTGGCCTGCTCCGCGGTCAGGCCAGCCACCCGCTCCAGCACCTCCCGGCGCTCGTCGGCCAGCCGGGCCAGTTCCTGGCGCTGCTGCTCCAGCCCCTGCCGGGCCTGCTCGACGGCCGTGGACCGCTGTTCCACCGCGCGCGACTCCGCGTCCAGCCGCCCTTCCCGCTCGGCCAGCCGGTTCTCCCGCCGCTCCAGGTCGGACCGCAGCTGGGTGGCCTCCTCCTTGAGTGACCGCAGGCCACGCTCGGCTTCCTGCCGGGCCTGGTCGGCCGTTGCGGCCGACTGCTCGGCCCGGCGCACGATCCCGGCCGCGTCTGCCTCGGCCTCGGCCCGTATCCGCTCGCCCGCCCGGCTGGCCTCGGCCAGCCGCTGCCGTGCCTCCTTGTCCCCCCCGCCAGAGTCGGCCAGCTGCCGTTTCCCGCCTGCGGCGGTTTCGGTGCTCTCCCCCTGGCCCGCAGGGACCGGGGCGCGGGCGGCACGGCGGATGGACAGGATCAGCACATACGCGGCGGCGAGCAGGGCCAGCAATCCGATTACCGCGATCACGAGGGCGATGCCGCTGCTCATGGCGCACCCCAATCCTGTTCGCCGGCCCAGCCACCGGCAGCGGGCACCGCCGGTGGCTCCTGCGGCGAGGGGGTACGCGCGCCGGACGCAGCATCCGCCCGCGGCAGCCGGACGGCCGCCGGTGGCTGCCGGAGAGTCCCGGCGGCCCTGCCACGTGCGGCACCGGAAGCCAGCCCGGGCCGGCCAGGGATGGTGCCGCCCTGGCCACCGGCCTGTTTCCAGCCTCTCCCCTCCCGGGCCGGTCACTGTGGCCCGGGTATGTGCACGCACCTGCCGGGCGCCGCGGCGAGCCGGGTGACCGGGCCCGGTCAGCGGCTCACCAGGGGCCAAGCCGGTGACGCCATTTCCTCGGCCAGCGGCCGGGCGCGACCGCCCGCCGGCCATGTCATCTTCATCTATTCCGCGTCCGCGGACCAACACCTCGCTGCCGTGAGGTTAAGCCGAGATAACAATTTGGGCAAGCTCTCATCGCCAGCGGGCACTAACCGGAGTCAGCGTGGCGGCCATTCGTCCTCCGCCGCGGCCGCGGATATGGCCCCGGCGCCGGCTTCCTCATCCAGGTCAAGCTCGGTGCCGGAGCCCAGGGCCAGGCCGCCCAGCCCGGCCTCGCCGGCCAGTGCCTCCCTGACCACCTGATAAGCCAGCCCAGCCGGGTAGCCCTTGCGGGCGAGCACGCCAACCAGGTGGCGCACCCTGGCGGGCAGTGGCCGGCCGCGGGTCGCCACCACCCGCCGGGCGATCAGCTGGCGAGCCATGGCCGCCTCGTCCTGCGGCCCGAGCGAACCGACGGCCACCCGTACCTGGTCGGCGGATACACCCCGCTGGTGCAGCTCGGCCGCGAGCGCCCGGCGGGCCAGGCCGCGGCCGTGATGCCTGGTCTCCACCCAGGCCTGGGCGAACGCGGCGTCGTCGATCAGCCCGACCTCCGCGAACCGGCCAAGAACGGCCTGCGCCACCTCATCGGGTATCCGGCGCCTGCGCAGTGCGGTGTGCAGCTGTGCCCGGGTGCGCGGCCCAGCGGTCAGCAGGCGGAGGCAGATCTGCCGTGCCATCTCGGCCGGGTCGGGTGCGCCCGCGCCCTCGCCCGTTCCTCCGGCCGGGCCGGTACCGCCATCAGGGCCGGGCCCACTGTCTTCCGGGCCGGGGCCACTGCCCCGGCCCGGGCTGCCGCGCCCGGTGCGGCCGCGGCCCGCCCGCTGCCTACTCGGCACCGTCCGGAGCCCCGGGGAGCTCCGTTGCATTGTCGGCTGGCACGTCCGGTACCAGGCTCAGGTTCCCAGCCATGCCGCCCGCCGGCTGCCCGTTCCCGGCCGTGAGGTCGGCATCCAGCCGCGCGCCGACCCCGAGCTTTTCCTTGATCTTCTTCTCGATCTCATCGGACAGGTCGGGATTGTCCCGCAGGAAGGTGCGGGCGTTCTCCTTGCCCTGTCCCAGCTGGTCACCCTCGTAGGTGTACCAGGCACCGGACTTGCGGACGATCCCCTGCTCCACTCCCAGGTCGATCAGGCCGCCTTCCCGGCTGATCCCGGTCCCGAACAGGATGTCGAACTCCGCCATCTTGAAGGGGGCGGCGCATTTGTTCTTGACGACCTTGATCCGGGTGCGGCTGCCGACCGGCTCGGTGCCGTCCTTGAGGGTCTCAATCCTGCGCACGTCGAGCCGGACCGATGCGTAGAACTTGAGCGCCCGGCCGCCGGTAGTGGTTTCTGGGCTGTTGTGGACCATGACGCCGTCCACGAAGTAGCTGTGTGATCCCTCCACTTCGATGTCGAAGCGGTTCATGGACCGGGTGGGTGGCTTAACGTGGATATCGAGGATCGTCGCTGGAGTGAGCCCCTCCTCGGGCGCGGTGAACTCGGGCTGGGCAGTGAATCGGCCACGGAACCGCGGGAGCAGTTTGTACTCCATCGAGGGATGCACGTGGGGGGCCACCAGCCGGTGGAATTTCTCCGTGCTTGCGGTGGTGAACTGCAGCACATTCTTGCGCTGGGCCCCGCGCTCGGTGAGCTTCACATCCAGTCCGCGGGTGTCATGCAGATACTGCACGAGCCGCTCCCGTGCCCCGGGGCTCATCGCCTCGACGCAGATATCGATCCGGCCGGTTCCCCCCCTCGTCCGCTCCTGGGCACCTTTGGGACCGGGAGTGAAGCAGCCGTCGTCCATGTACCAGATGGCCAGAGCCAGCGGTGTGAGCGCCTTGAGGTACTCCCACGTGAGGTGCTTCTTGCCATCACCGAAATAGACAGCGCTGCGGAGTTCCGCCAGTTCCGGAAGCGGATGGACATCAGCGAACACCGCGCCCCTGGCGTTGGCGGACCTGCTGCACGGGATATTCCCGAGCATCTCCACCTTCCAGTCGAGGTACGCCGCCTGCTTCGCACCGTGGCCCATCCGGAACCTAACGCCCGACCTGCCGCGAGTATCCGGGGAAAGGCATCCGTCTCCCATCACCGAGCCCAGGATGAGCTGCAGCTGCGTGGGGCTCAGCCGCCTCGTCTCGGCGAGGGCGACCCGGTCGCCGGGCATCAATTCCCCGGCCTGGCGCCAGCCACCTGGCGTACCGATCAGGTGATTTTCGGTGGCCGCGAACTGTGCCCTGCCGTTCCCGCCCGACCTGGCGACCGTGAATTGGAGGAACCGCCCGGCGCGGCCATTGTTGAACCAGTTCACGATGCGGCGGGGAACGACCCGTTCCTGGTCGGGATCGTAGGAAAGCACGTCGACATCCAGTCGCTGGTTGACGATCTTGCCGATCTTTTCCTGGGTGCCGTCCGCCAGGGTCACCCTGGTCGCATACGACATGCACCCGAACATGACCCCGACCTTCTCCCGCAGCTGGTTGATGAAGATCGCGGTGGTCTTGGTCTGGCTCAGCGCGCCGGTGAGCTTCCGCAGCGCCTGCGACATCAGCCTGGCCTGCAGGCCGACGTGACTGTCACCCATCTCGCCCTCGATCTCGGCCCGGGGCACCAGCGCGGCCACGGAGTCGATGACGACGACGTCGATCGCGCTGGAGCGGATGAGCATGTCCGCGATCTCCAGCGCCTGCTCACCGGTGTCGGGCTGGGACACCAGCAGCGCGTCGGTGTCAACCCCCAGCTTCTGGGCGTAATCGGGGTCGAGGGCGTGCTCGGCATCGATGAAGGCGGCGATCCCGCCCGACTTCTGTGCATTGGCCACCGCATGCAGGGCAACGGTCGTCTTTCCGGAACCCTCTGGCCCGTAGATCTCGACCACCCGGCCGCGCGGGAGGCCGCCGATGCCGAGCGCGACATCCAGCGAGATCGCCCCGGTCGGGATCACCTCGATTGGCGCCCGGGTCTCGTCGCCGAGCCGCATGATCGAGCCCCGGCCGAACTGCCGCTCGATCTGGGCGAGCGCGGTCTCCAGGGACTTCTCCCGGTCACCAGCTTTGCTGCCCGCCCTCTCGCTGCCTGCCATGGGTACTCCCGTCGGGATCAAAAGGCTTCTTTGTCGGCCCAGACGCTACGCACCGCCACCGACAAAATTGCGCGTACTGGCTTGCTGTGCCCGTGCCACGGCCTGGCCGTGCACTCGGACCTGCACATCGCTGCTTACTTTAGGCGAACAACTGTTCGATCATGAACACGACACGCCGCAGCGCGGGCGGATCCCGCCGCCCGGTCAGCGGAGCCGTTCCGGCACGTCAAATGCGTCGCACACGGCTAGCCAGACGGCCTTCGGCTCCACCCCATCGGCGAGCGCCTGATCCACCGTCCGGCCGCCCAGCCCGGCCAGCACGAAGTCCCTCGCCACGCTGGCTGCGTAGGAATCCCCGAAGTGTTCCCGCATCAGCCCCCAGAACACCGTCAGCCGCACCGGGTCAGGTTACCGGCCAGCCGCCGGGCGCCGGCCACGGTGCCAATCGTGATCGTTTTGCCGGGAATGCCTTCCCGGCAGCCGGGGAACAGTGATCAGCGAGGGGCACGATCCGAGCTGGGCTGGAGCAACCAGGCGATGACTCTCCGGCACGATTCCGGGCCCGGGCGGGGACCATCCGGCGAACCGGTGGCAGGCCTGCCCGGCAGTGAGGTGACCGCGGCCGGCCCGGCGGCACCGGCCATGCCAGCTGGTCCCGGCCAGGATCGTGCGGTCCGGCCCCGGCCGCGCGGCGCCCTCGCGGCCGCGCTCACCATCACCGGGGTGGCCCTGCTCGGGCTGGCCGGGCTGACCACCTTCCTGCTGGCCGGCCGCCACCGGCCGCCACCTGCCCGGCAGCCGCTGCCGATGGCCTTCCGGCTGCGCACCGGCCAGTGCGTCGATTCGGCCGCGGACGGCGTCTCCGGCCTGCGGGTGGTGCCCTGCGGGCTGGCTCACGACGGGGAGATCTACGCCACCTTCGGCCTGGCCAGGCAGGCCTGGCCGGGCGCGGCGGCGGTCGCGGCCAATGCCCGGCAGGGCTGCCTGGCCAGGATCGGCGGCTATCTCAATCCCCAGCTGGCCGCCGCCATCATGACCGAGTCGTACATCGTGCCCGGCCAGGGCGCCTGGGAAGCCGGCGTGCGGACGGTCGTGTGCGAGATACGCAGCGCTACTGGCCAGCTGACTGGCTCGGTACGCGGCCTGAAGTGAGCGGTCCTGGCCGCTGAGCCCGGGCCTGCCCAGCAGATGCGGCGGCCGCGGCGGCCGGCTGCGGGTCCAGGCTGTCGGTGCCAGCGGGCAGGATAGAAGGGTGCCTGCCCGCCAGCCCACCACCCCGGGTGCGGTAACCGAGCCCGGGGCGGCCGGAGCGCGCCCCGGCCGGCCGGTGGCGATCCCGCCGGATCCGCTGGGCTGCTTCAGCCCGGTCACCCGCGACTGGTTCACGGCTGCCTTCAATGAGCCGACACCGGCGCAGGCGCAGGCCTGGGCGGCCATCGCGGGCGGCAGCAGCACGCTGGTCATCGCCCCGACCGGGTCCGGCAAGACACTGGCCGCGTTCTTGTGGGCACTGGACCGGCTGGCCAGCAACCCGGCCCCGGCCGACCCGAAACTGCGCTGCCGTGTGCTCTACATCTCCCCGCTCAAGGCCCTCGCGGTGGACATCGAGCGGAACCTGCGCGCACCGCTGACCGGCCTCCGGCAGACCGCGCAGCGGCGCGGCCTGCCCGAGCCACGCATCGAGGTGGCGGTACGGACTGGCGATACCGCGGCGGACGAGCGGCGGCGGCTGGCCAGCAAGCCACCCGACATCCTGATCACCACCCCGGAGTCGCTGTTCCTGCTGCTGACCTCCAAGGCGCGGGAGGTGCTGCGCGGCGTGGACACGGTCATCCTGGACGAGGTGCACGCGATCGCCGGGAACAAGCGGGGCGCGCACCTGGCGCTCTCGCTGGAGCGCCTGGATGCGCTGCGGGCGCCCACGCCCGGCCCGGCCGGGGAGCCGCTCCCCCGCGCCAGCACCGCCCAGCGGATCGGGCTGTCGGCCACCGTCCGGCCCGCCGAAGAGGTGGCTGCGTTCCTCGGCGGCTCCCGGCCGGTGACGATCGCCGCCCCGCCCAGCAGCAAGCGGATCGAGCTGAAGATCGTGGTCCCGGTCGAGGACATGTCCGACCTGGACGCACCGGTCGCCACCCATCCCGACCCGGCGGTCATCCCGGGCGGGCCGGACGCAACCGGGATGCCGGTGCCGCCACCGCCGGCCGCGCGGTCGATCTGGCCGCACGTCGAGGAGCAGGTGCTGAACCTGATTGAGCAGCACCGCTCCACCATCGTCTTCGCCAACTCCCGGCGGCTGGCCGAACGGCTGTGCGGCCGCCTCAACGAGCTCGCCGCCGAGCGGGCCGAGGCTGGCCAGGACGACCCGCCGCCGCCCCGGCCGGCTGCCCCGCCCGCCCAGATCCTGGCCTCGGGGGTCTCGGCCGGCGCGCCTGCCGAGGTGGCCCGGGCTCATCATGGCTCGGTGTCCCGCCAGGAGCGGGCGCAGATCGAGGAGGCGCTCAAAGCCGGCCAGCTGCCGGCCGTGGTCGCCACCTCCAGCCTGGAGCTTGGCATCGACATGGGTGCGGTGGATCTGGTCATCCAGGTCGAGTCGCCGCCCTCGGTGGCCAGCGGGCTGCAGCGCACCGGCCGGGCCGGCCACCACGTCGGCGACGTCTCCCGGGCCGTGATCTTCCCCAAGTACCAGGGCGATCTGGTGCAGGCGGCGGTGGTCGCACAGCGGATGACCGACGGCCAGATCGAGGAGCTGCGCATCCCCCGCAACCCGCTGGACGTGCTGGCCCAGCAGATCGTCGCCATGGTGGCGATGGATGACTGGGACGTCGCCGCGCTGGAGCAACTGGTCCGCCGGGCGGCGCCGTTCACCAGCCTGACCAGGGGCGTGCTGGAGGCGGTGCTGGACATGCTGGCCGGCCGCTACCCCAGCGAGGAGTTCGCGGAGCTGCGGCCGCGGCTGGTGTGGGACCGGGGCGCCGACACCCTGCACGCCCGGCCCGGAGCCCAGCGGCTGGCGGTGACCAGTGGCGGCACCATCCCGGACCGGGGCCTGTTCGGCGTGTTCCTGGCCGGGGCACAGCGGCAGGGCCGCAACTCGCATCGGGTCGGCGAGCTGGACGAGGAAATGGTGTACGAGTCGCGGGTCGGCGACGTGTTCGTGCTCGGCGCCAGTTCGTGGCGGATCGAGGACATCAGCGCCGACCAGGTGCTCGTCTCGCCCGCGCCCGGCCAGCCGGGGCGGCTGCCGTTCTGGCACGGCGACACCATAGGCCGCCCGGCCGAGCTGGGCCGCGCGGTCGGCGCGTTCTGCCGCGAACTGGCCGCGGCGGGCGAGCAGCAGGCTGCGCAGCGGCTGGCCGCGGCCGGGCTGGATGACCTGGCGGCGGGCAATCTGATCCGCTACCTGACCGGGCAGCGGGAAGCGACCGGCTACCTGCCCGACGACCGGACGCTGGTGCTGGAGCGGTTCCGGGATGAGCTGGGCGACTGGCGGCTGGTTTTGCACAGCCCGTTCGGCGCCCGGGTGCACGCGCCGTGGGCACTGGCCATCGTCGCCCGGCTGCGCGAGCGCTACCAGGACATGGACGTGCAGGCGATCCACACCGACGACGGGATCGTGCTGCGGGTGCCGGACACCGATGACCCGCCCCCGGCCGGCATGGTGGAGTTCGAGGCGGACGAACTGGAGCCGCTGATCACCGCCGAGCTGGGCGGCTCGGCGCTGTTCGCGTCCCGGTTCCGCGAGTGCGCCGCCCGGGCACTGCTGCTGCCCCGCCGGCAGCCGGGCAGGCGGTCACCGCTGTGGCAGCAGCGGCAGCGGTCGGCGCAGCTGCTCGCGGTCGCGGCCCGGTACGGCACGTTCCCGATCGTGCTGGAGACGGTCCGCGAATGCGTGCAGGACGTGTTCGACGTGCCCGCGCTGGCCGGGCTGATGCGGGATCTGGCCAGCCACACCATCCGGCTGGTGGAGGTGGAGACACCGGCCCCGTCACCGTTCGCCAAGTCGCTGTTGTTCCGCTATATCGGCGCGTTCATGTACGAGGGTGACTCGCCGCTGGCCGAGCGGCGGGCGCAGGCGCTGGCGCTCGACTCGTCCCTGCTGGCCGAGCTGCTCGGCCAGGCCGATCTGCGGGAACTGCTCGATCCGGAGGTGGTCGCCCAGACCGAGGCGGAGCTGCAGCGGGTAGCCCCCGCCCGGCAGTGCCGGGATCTGGAGGGGCTGGCGGACGTGCTGCGCACGATCGGCCCGCTGTCCGCCGCCGAGGCGGCGGAACGCTGTGCCGACCCGGCCGCGGTACCCGGCTGGCTGGCCGAGCTGGCCGCCCGGCGGCGGGCCATTGAGGTACGGATCGCGGGCGGGGAACGGTGGGCAGCGATCGAGGACGCGGGCCGGCTGCGGGACGCGCTCGGGGTGCCGCTGCCGGTCGGGGTGCCGGTCGCCTTCACCGAGCCGGTGCCGGAGCCACTGGAAGACCTGGTGGCCAGGTACGCGCGCGGGCACGGGCCCTTCACCACCGCCGACGTGGCGCACCGGTATGGCCTGGGCCAGGCGCTGGTGACCGGCGCGCTGCGGCGGCTGGCCGCCCAGGGCCGGGTCAGTGAGGGCGAATTCCTGCCCGGCGGGCGGGGTGCCGAGTGGTGTGACACCGGGGTGCTCCGGCTGCTGCGGCGGCGCTGCCTGGCCCGGCTGCGCAAAGAGGCCGAGCCGGTGCCGCCGGCCGCGTTGGCGGCGTTCCTGCCGGTCTGGCAGGAGGCGGGGCAGCCGGAACGGGGCCGCGGGCGAGACGGGCGGGCGGTGCGCGGCTGGCGGCCGGCCGGGCCGGACGCCGTGTACGAGGCGCTGGACCAGCTGGCGGGAGCGCCGGTGCCCGCCTCCGCGCTGGAAACGCTGGTGCTGCCGGGCCGGGTGCCCGGCTATACCGGCGCACTGCTGGACGAGCTGACCTCGGCCGGTGAGATCGTCTGGGCCGGGGCCGGCGGCCTGCCGGGCGGCGATGGCTGGCTGGTGCTGGCGCCCGCGCACACCGCCCCGCTGCTGCTGCCGCCGCCGCCGGAGATCACCATGACCCCGCTGCACGAGGCGGTCCTGGCGGCGCTGGACGGCGGTGGCGGGCTGTTCTTCCGGATGATCGCGCAGCGGGTGGCCGCCACGCTGCCGGCGGCGGAACAGCGTGGCCTGACCGACCTGGCGGTGGCGGCCGCGATCTGGGACCTGGTGTGGGCCGGGCGGCTGACCAACGACACACTGGCGCCGTTGCGCACAGTGCTGGGCACCGGCCGCCCGGTACTCGGCCCCAGCAGGCCTGCCCGGGCCGTGGCCGGTGGCGACGGTGCCGCCGCCGGGCCGCTGACCACGACGGGGCTGAGCAGGTCAGGTGGCCCCGGCCGGCCGGGCGGGCCGCCCGGGCTGGGCGGGCCGGGTAGGCCTGGCGGAACCGGGCGCGCGGGCCTGCCCGGCGCGACGGGCACGGCGGGCTGGCTGCCGCTGGCGGGCCGGCCCGGCCGGTCCCCGGCCCGCCGCCCCGGCGCTGGCCGGGCGGCGCTGCCCAGCCGGACCGGGCCGCCCACGGTCAGCGGCCGGTGGTCGCTGCTGCCCGATCCTGACCCGGACCGGACCCGGCGGCTGCACACCCTGGCCCGGACCCTGCTGGCCCGGCACGGCATCCTGACCAAGGGCGCGGTGGTAGCCGAACGGGTGCCGGGCGGGTTCGGTGCGGTCTACCCGGTGCTGCGGGCGATGGAAGAAGCTGGCCAGTGCCGCCGCGGCTACTTCGTGGAGGGCCTGGGCGGCGCGCAGTTCGCGCTGGCCGGCGCGGTCGACCGGATGCGGGCTCTCGCCGCCGACATGGCCGGTCCGGGTGAGGTGGCCGGCGCCACGGACCGGGTAGCCGCCGAAACGACGGCCGCTACCGGTGCCGACGGGGCGGCAGCCGCGCGCCTCGCCGGCTGGCCCGGGACCCCGGCAGATGCGGCCGGGATCGGCGGCTGGCCCGCAGTCCAGCAGGTTCCGGCCCCGCCGGGTGGCTGGCCAGGGGCCCCGGCCGGGCGGGATCGGGCGGCGGAGCCGGGCGGGCCGGGCGCGGATACACCGGCCGGGCCACGGGTGATCGTGCTGGCTGCGGGCGACCCGGCCAACCCGTACGGCGCCGCGCTGCCCTGGCCGGCCCGGCCGGGCGAGGTTCCCGGCGCGCACCGCCCGGGCCGCAAGGCGGGCGCGCTGGTGGTGCTGTCCGGTGGCGGGCTTGTCCTTTATGTGGAGCGTGGCGGCAAGACGCTGCTGTCCTGGACGGCCGACCCCGCGGTGCTGGTCCCGGCGGCCGCCGGGCTGGCCGAGGCGGTCCGGGGCGGGGCGCTGGGCCGGCTGACCGTCGAGCGGGCAGATGGCTCGGGGGTGTACGAGTCGCCGCTGGCCCAGGCGCTGGCCGACGCCGGGTTCCGGCCCACCCCGCGGGGCCTCCGCCTGCGCGGCTAACGGCACCGGGCTCGCGTAGGGTGATGTGCCATCGCCCAGGGGAAGGCGTCAGCCCGATGCCAGATGACGATGCGCCGTCGCCGGCAGTTTTCGACGAGGTGTTCAGCCACGTGGCCGCGGCGCCGCGGGCAAACGGGCTCTTCAACCAGGTACTCGGCCCGTTCCCGGCCGGGGTGGAGCCGTTCTCGCTCGTCCCGCGCCAGGGGCTTGACCGCGTGCTGGCGGAGTTGCGCCTCAGACCCGGCGCCCAGTTGTTGGATCTGTGCTGCGGGCGGGGCGGGATCGGCTTGTGGTTCGCAGCCGTGTCCGGTGCGCGGCTGACCGGGGTCGATTTCTCCCCCACTGCCATCGCCCAGGCGGCACACCGCACAGCGGGCTTCGTGCCCAGCCCACCGGCATCATTCATGGTCGCCGATGCGACCGCTACCTCGCTGCCAGCGGCAGCCATGGACGCGGTGATGTGCATCGACGCGCTGCAACTCGTCCCCGACCGGCGCGGGCTGCTGCACGAGGCAGCCCGGATCCTGCGCCCGGCCGGGCGGCTGGTGCTCACGACCTGGGAGCGGCGGGAGGGCGCCCCAGCAGATGTGCCGTTTCCCTACTCGATCACCGACGTCAGTGGTCTCGCCGAGGCCGCGGGGCTCCGGGTGCTCGTGCGTGAGGAGCACGATGACTGGCAGGAGCAGGAGCTGACGCTCTACCGCCGGGCGATAGCCGAAGACAGCGACGACGCTGAGCCTGCGCTCCGCATGATCGCCGGGGAGGGGCGGGAAATGCTGCCCTACGCGGCCTCGGCTCGCCGCCTGCTGCTGGTCGCGACGGTTTAGCGGGCGGCCGTCCCGTCCCACCGGACGGCCAGCGATGGGGGTTTGCGGAAAACCAGCCCGCGCGGGGCGCTCGGCCGGTCCGGGTCCAGCCGCAGGCCGGGCAGGCGCAGCACCGCCCGCAGTGCCGCCTGCACCTCCAGCCGGGCCAGGTGCGCGCCCAGGCAGAAATGCGGGCCGTGCGCGAAGGCCAGATGGGCCCTGGCGTTCGGGCGGCGGACGTCGAAGGTGTCCGGGGCCGGGAACACCGCCGGATCCCGTCCCGCTCCCGCCAGCGACACGGTAACCAGGTCTCCCCGGCGGATCACGGCCGCCCCGATCCGGGTGTCGCGGGTGGCATACCGGTCTACCACCGCCGCCGCGGGCTCGAGCCGGACCGACTCCTCCACCGCGGCCGGGATGAGCCCCGGATCCGCCCGGACCACGGCGAGCTGGTCAGGATGGCGGAGCAGATGCCAGATGACATTGCTGATCATGCCCTCGGTGGTCTCGATGCCGCCGAACAGCAGCACGGCCGCATTGGACACCACTTCACTGGTGGCCAGGCCACCGGTGGGGTGACCGCTGGTGACCGGGCTGCCGGTGCGCGGGCCGCTGCCCGCCGGGCCGCTGGTGACGCCGGCCCCGGCCAGCGCGTCCCGGGCCGAGTCGGCGAGCAGCGACTGGCCCGGCCCGGAGCTGCGAATCACCTCGCGCAGGCTCGCGTCCAGCATCCGGAACGCCGCGGCCCCGGCCGGGCTCACCAGGGCGTCCGGGGCGCCGGCCAGATCCGACACCGCGGCCACGATCGCGCTGTACCAGCCGAGCAGGGTGCCGGGATCCGCCTCGCCCAGCCCGAGCGCCTGGGCCATCACCGCGGCCGCCAGCGGCGCGGCCAGGCCCAGCCGCAGGTCGGCGGCACCGGCCGGGGCCAGCCCAGCCACCAGGCGGTCCGCTTCGGCGGTCACGTAGCCAGCCAGCCGCGAGCGGATCTCGCGGTGGCTGAAACCATGGCTGAATGGCGCCCGGTGCCGGCCATGCTCGGCCTCATCCAGCGACAGCATGCTCGGCCCGACCACCCGGGCGGTGGAGAACCGGGGGTCATCGACGGTGAACGCGGCGCCGTCGCGGAGCACGCGCAGGGCCAGTTCCCGGCTGGTCACCAGCCATCCGCCGAGCACCGGCAGCCAGGAGACCGGCTCGGCGGCCCGTAGCCGGGCCAGCACCGGGTGCAGCCCGGCGTCGAGGTCGGCCCGGGTGACGGCCGTCCCGAAAGGGAAGGTGCCACGGCCGGCTGCGAGTTCGGCCGGGCGTGGCTCGGGCGGGCCGGGCACCTGCCGACGGTAGCGCACCCGGCCGGGATGGTGCGGCCGCCGGCCCCGCCGCGGCCGCGCCAGGGCTCCTGCCCCCGCTGGCCCCGCGCCGGCAGGCCACCCGGACCGGCAGATGGGCGGCCCGCCGGGCAACAGGCCGGTAAGCACAGATCAGGGCGCGGATTCGGCATAATGCTTGACATGCGACTGTCCGCCCGCGCCGACTACGCGCTCCGCGCGGCGATCGAGCTCGCCGCCGGGAATGGTCACATCACTGCCGAGCAGCTGGCCAGGGCGCAGCGAATCCCGGGCAAGTTCCTGGAAGCCATCCTGACCCAGCTGCGGCGGGCGGGGCTGGTGCGCAGCCAGCGTGGCCCGGACGGCGGATTCTGGCTGGCCCGGCCGGCCGGCGAGATCTCACTGGCGGACATCATCCGGGCCATCGACGGGCCGCTGGTCGACGTCCGCGGCGAGCGGCCGGAGAAGGTTGGCTATAGCGGCGCCGCGGAGCCGCTGCAGACGGTCTGGATCGCGCTGCGCGCAAACGAGCGGGCCATCCTGGAAGAGGTCACGCTGGCGCACCTGGTATCCCGTAATCTGCCGGTGCGGGTCAGGGAACTGGCTGACGACCCGCGGGCATGGGTGAGCGGTTCCTAGCTGACGTGGCAGGCCGGGCCGCGGATCGTGACGGTCAGGCCGGGACCATGTCGGTCAGGTCGCTGATCTGCCGCGTCACCTCGTCGTCGAAGGCAGGCGGCTGACCTGGCGGCAACTGCACGGTGAGCACGTCGGCACCAGCGCTGGTGAACACAACCGGCGTCTCCGGGGCATCCCTGCCGGCCGTGTCCGGCGGCTGCAGGGCCGGTTCCCTGGCCCCGGCCAGCACCGGCTCGTTCTGCAGTTCGGCGAGCGCGAAGTTGTCCGACACTTCCCGGAACACCTGCGACATCGGCGTCTTCAGCGCGGAGCAAATAGCGGCCAGCAGTTCCGATGACGCTTCCTTCTGGCCACGCTCGACTTCCGATAGGTAACCAAGGGACACCCGGGCAGCGGCGGAAACCTCACGGAGGGTGCGACCCTGCCGCAGGCGCAGCCGCCGCAGCGCGTCACCAAGCAAGTGACGAAGCAGGACCATGGTCGCGCTCCCTTCGCGAGGTCAGCCTGACGCTTCCACGGTACCTGGCTTCACCGACAGTACGGGAGAGCGCAGCCTGCCGTGTTCGCTGATGACGTAACGCTGTAATCAGGCGCCTTCTTCCCCGATCACGCTCCACACCAGCCGCAGGCAGCGAGCCACCGTCCGCCGCCGGATCTCGTCCCGGCTGCCGGCCAGCGCCAGCGTCTCTCCCACCGTGCCGCCCCCGGCCCGGACCGCGATATGCACCGTGCCCGGCCGCTTGCCATCCGCCGGGTCTGGCCCGGCCACCCCGGTGGTGGAAACCCCGATGTCGGCCCCCAGCCGCTGCTGGACCCCGGCCGCCATGGCCGCAGCGACGTCCGGATCCACCGCGCCGCGCGCCGCCAGCAGTTCGGCGGGCACGCCGAGCAGGGCCGCCTTGACATCGGGGGCGTAGGCGATGACGCCACCCCGGAACACCACCGACGCGCCCGGCACGGCGGTGATCGTGGCACCGAGCAGGCCACCGGTCAGCGATTCGGCCACCGCGATCGTCCGCTGCTGCTCGGTCAGCGCCGCCACGATCCGCCCGGCCAGCTCGGTCCGGCCAGCACGGCTGGCCGCCTCGGCCGCCGGGCCGGTCACGGCCCGGTCCGGCCCGGGCCGGGCGGCGGCCGCCGGTGCAGGCGCACCGCGCGCACCGTGTAGTCCACCCCGGTGACCACGGTGACCACCACCGCCGCCGCCATGATGACCTCCCGCGCCACCGCCAGTGGCCCCGGCAGCACGTACAGGGCAATGGCCACCACCTGCAGCAGGGTCTTGAGCTTGCCGCCCCGGCTGGCCGCGATCACTCCGTGCCGGATCACCCAGAACCGCAGCACCGTGACCCAGATCTCCCGCGCCAGGATCACCACGGTCACCCACCAGGGCAGTTCACCCAGCGCCGAGAGCGTTACCAGTGCCGCACCGGTGAGGGCCTTGTCGGCGACCGGATCGGCGATTTTCCCAAAGTCGGTGATCAGGCCACGGCGGCGGGCGATCCGGCCATCCAGCAGGTCGGTCACCGACGCCACAGCGAAGACGGCGAACGCCACCACCCGCCAGCCGTCCCCGCCCGCCAGCAGGCAGGCCACGAAGACCGGCACCAGCACCAGCCGGAGGACGGTGAGTGCATTGGCCGCATTGACCACCCCCGGCGGGGCGAGCGCGGGCCGCGCAACCCCCGGGGACGGCGGCTCACTGCCCGGCACCATCCGCACTGCCCAGCCCGGTCAGTGTGACTGGCCTGGTCGCGCTGCGGCGGGCAGGGCCTCGGCCACCAGGTCCACGCCGTCGGACCCGGTGACGGTGGCGGCCACCAGGCTGCCCACGGCCAGCGCTGCCGGGGAGCGGACGCTGGTGACCCCATCCACCTCCGGTGCCTGATGGGCGGCCCGGCCCTGGTAGAGCTGGCCACCCAGATCGGCCTCGACGAGCACGTCGATGGTGCTGCCGACCCGGTCGGCTGCGCGCTGGGCCATCAGCTCCTCGGCCAGGTCGGACAGGTCATCCGCGCGGCGGTCGATCTCGCCCTGGTCCAGCTGGCCCGGCAGCGCGGCGGCGGCGGTGCCCTCCTCATCGGAGTAGCCGAACACGCCGATCGCGTCCAGCCGGGCCTGGGACAGGAACCGCTCCAGTTCGGCGAGGTCACTAGGAGTCTCGCCGGGAAACCCGACGATGAAATTGGACCGGACACCAGCGCCGGGGCACACCTGCCGGATCTGGTCCAGCAGGGCGCAGAACCGGTCACCGTCGCCGAACCGGCGCATGGCCCGCAGCACACTGCCGCTGGCGTGCTGGAACGACAGGTCGAAGTAGGTGGCGACACCGGGGGTGCTGGTCATCACCGCGATCAGGCCCGGCCGCATCTCCGCGGGCTGCAGGTAGCTCACCCGGACCCGGGCGATGCCGGGCACCGCGGCCAGCTCGGGCAGCAGGCCGTCCAGCGCCTGCAGGTCACCCAGATCCTTGCCGTAGGAGGTGGAGTTCTCACTGACCAGCAGCAGCTCGGTGACGCCCTGGGCGGCCAGCCACTCCGCCTCGGCGACCACATCCGCCGGCGGGCGGGACAGGAACGCCCCACGGAACGCCGGGATCGCGCAGAAACTGCACCGGCGGTCACAGCCAGAAGCGATCTTGAGCGGCGCGACCGGGCCGCCGTCCAGCCGGCGCCGGATGGTCCGTGGCCCGGACGCCGGGGCCGCCCCAGGCGGCAGATCGGTGATGCCGCCACCGGGGCCGGCCGGGCCGGGACCGGGCATGGCGTGACCTGGCACATGCGGCTGGACCGCGGTGGCCCGGCCGGCCGGGGCCAGCGGGAGCAGCCGCCGCCGGTCGCGCGGCTGGTGGGCCGGGCGCCGCCGCCCGGCCAGCACGTCGTCCAGCCGGGTGGCGATATCGGTGTAGTCGTCAAAACTGAGAACCTGCGCCTCGGGCAGCGCCTCGGCCAGCTGGTCCCCGTACCGCTCGGCCAGGCACCCCACGGCCACCACCCGGGCACCGCCGCCGGCGGCATCGAGCAGTTCCCCGATCGACTCGTGTTTCGCCGCCTCGATGAAGCCGCAGGTGTTGACCAGGACGACACTCGCGTCCCGGTCTTCTGTGAGCGTCCAGCCCGCTTCGGTCAGCCGGCCAGCGAGTTCCTCGGAATCCACCTCGTTCCGCGCGCAGCCGAGAGTCACCAGGCTGACGGTACGCGGCCCGGCCAGCGCTTTCCCATGACTCCACGGCACACCGGCAGACTACGGTAAACCGGGCCGTGACCGGGCCGGCATGGGTTTGCCCGGCGGGAAGTCAGCCGGCCGCGATGCTGGGGAGCCTGCGGTCTGGCCCGAAGCTGAGGGTCACCGGCTGGCCGGGTGACCCCGGCCGCCCCAGCTTCTTGCCGTCCACAGTGAGCAGAATCCCGCCCGGATTGCCGATCTGCATGACCACGGCGTGCCGGAAAGTCCAGGTCTTGCTGCTGCCGCCGACAATGTAGGCCTGGGACAGGTACCGGCCGCTGGGCCTGGTGAACTCGACCCAGCAGTCCTGCAGGGCGGTCAGCTTAATCACCAGTGTCCGCGGGTGGGCGGGCGCGGATGGCGGTGGCGAGTGCGCGGACGCTGCCGTGTGGTGGCGCGGGGCCGGCCGGTGGCCGCCGGCCGCCACCGGGTGGGACGGGGCGGTGGCCGCGGCGATCACCCGGTAGCCGCCGTAGCCCAGCAGCAGCACCAGCACCACGATCATCGCCAGGCTCCAGTTGGGCCTGCGCCGCTCCTTCAGCTTGATCGGGGTGGACGGCTCGAAGACGTCGGCGGCCCGGATCGCCTGCGGCGCGCCGTGGGTGGCGTCGTACTGCTGGATGAGTTCCTCGGGATCGGTCCCGACCGCGCGGGCGATGCTGCGGATGTGGCCCCGGGCGTAGAAGTCGCCGCCGCAGGCGGAGAAGTCATCATGCTCGATTCCCCGGATGATCGTCTCCCGGATGCGGGTCCGCTCGCTGACCTGCGCGACGGTGAGACCGGCCTGGCTGCGAGCCTGGGCCAGAGCGTCACCGATGCTCACGCCGCCTCCACCTGGTTGTCGCACTGCCTGCCGCCCGGGCCGCGGCACAGTGGCCAAAGCCGAACCGGCCCCCGGCCCGGGACCGGTAACCAAGTGTAGACATCCCCCCGACTCGCCGTCAGGGCAAGCTCGCGCCGGTCAGCCGTCCTGGCCGCGCAGAGAGGTCAGCAGCCCGGGCAGGTCGTCGGGGCGGACCAGCACATCCCTGGCCTTGGATCCTTCGCTGGGGCCGACCACCCCCCGGGTCTCCAGCAGGTCCATCAGCCGGCCCGCCTTGGCGAAGCCGACCCGTAGCCTGCGCTGCAGCATCGAGGTGGAGCCGAACTGGGTGCTGACGATCAGCTCGGCCGCCTGGATCACCAGTTCGAGGTCGTCGCCGATGTCCGGGTCGATCTGCCGCCGCAGCCCTTCGGGTGGGATCACGTCCTCGCGATAAACCGGCTGTGCCTGTTTCTTCCATTCGCCGACGACGCTGCGGATCTCCTTCTCCGAGACAAAGGCGCTCTGCAGCCGCAGCGGCTTGCTCGCCCCCATCGGCAGGAACAGCGCATCGCCCTGGCCGACCAGCTTCTCGGCACCGGGCTGGTCCAGGATGACCCGGCTGTCGGCCAGGCTGGCGGTCGAGAAGGCCAGCCGCGACGGGACGTTCGCCTTGATCAGCCCGGTCACCACGTCCACGCTGGGGCGCTGGGTGGCCAGCACCAGGTGAATGCCGGCCGCGCGGGCCACCTGGGTGATCCGGACGATGGCGTCCTCCACGTCCCTGGGCGCGATCATCATCAGGTCGGCCAGCTCGTCCACGATCACCAGCAGGTAGGGGTAGGGCTCCAGCACCCGCTCGCTGCCAGCCGGCGCCGCCGCCTTGCCCGACCTGACCGCCTTGTTGAAGTCGTCCACGTGCCGGAACCCGAACGCGGCCAGGTCGTCGTAACGGCGGTCCATCTCGCCGACCACCCACTCCAGCGCTTCCGCCGCCCGTTTCGGGCTGGTGATGATCGGCGCATACAGGTGCGGGGTGC
>Ga0306922_10000782_pt1 | contig 27246 bp, 25 predicted proteins | sample sta12Cox44000082_FD_203758 | JGI IMG/M metagenome (GOLD analysis project Ga0306922, IMG submission 203758) | Lab enrichment of tropical soil microbial communities from Luquillo Experimental Forest, Puerto Rico - statoxic.12C.oxic.44.000.082 (v2)... | ecosystem: Environmental > Terrestrial >... | reverse complement strand
ATTTGCGCATGGCATATCCTGGGTTCAGGTTGGCGGAATCAGCGGGGCAAGACCGGGACTGCGGTCGGAGTGAGATCGCTGTTCAGCGTTCTCAGAAAGGCAACAAGGTCCGACTTCTCCTGCGATGTAAGCCCGAGAGGCTTGATCAGGTCGGAACGACTAGGCCTGTCGGTACCGCCGTGGTCATAGTGATCGACCACCTCTTCGAGCGTCGCCATCGATCCGTCATGCATGTAGGGGCTGCGGCGTGAAATCTCGCGCAGGCCCGGCGTCTTGAAGGCGTGCTGCATCTTGATGACATCAGGCAGGAACTTGCCGCGTCCGACGTCGTCGCTGGAGAGACCGATGTCCTGGAATCCCTCATTGGTGAAATTCCAGCCCTCGTGGCAATAGGAGCATTGGGCCTTGCCGTTGAAGAGCGCAAAACCGCCCTTGGCCTCCTCCGAGATTGCCTTCTCATCGCCATCGATCCAGGCATCGAAGGGAGCCCGCTCGGACACAACCGTGCGTTCGTAGGTCGCGATGGCCTTGGCCAGCGTCGCAACCTTCATGCCCTCACCCGGAAAGGCTGCCTCGAACAACGGCTTGTATTCGGGAATGGATGCGAGGCGATCCATCAGCTGATCGATCTGCATATTCATCTCGCCCGGCGACTGAATGGGACCGAGTGCCTGGTCCTCGAGAGTGGGAAGGCGTCCATCCCACATGAAAATCGAGCTCCATGCCGCGTTGATGATTGTCGGTGAGTGACGGCCCAGTTTCGCCATGCCGTGGCCGACTCCAACCGCAAGCCCGTCGCCCCAACCAAAGCCCGGGCTGTGACAACTGGCACAGGACTGCGCCGAGGTCAGCGAAAGGCGGGTGTCGAAATAGAGCTTCTTGCCAAGCGCGGCCTTTTCCGGCGTGTAGGGATTGTCCTTCGGAAACGGAATAGTCGACGGCCGCTTGTACTGCGCTTTCAACGCATCGATGCCGCTTGCGGGCTTCTGGACGAGATCGAGCTTGTGCGTTGGGCCGATCGTCGCCGCACCGAAACTGACGGTCGCAAGTCCGAGGATCCCTGCACCGGTCAGCACGATGACGGTTCCGAACAGAACCGATCGACCGAAACGAGAGCCAGCCATGAATTTCCCCAGCCGGTGTTGATCTCCGCACCTGAACGGAAGCAACGCAGCACTCGCGTGTTCTGCGCGACGCCTGCTACGTAATACCGACAGGTTAATTAAGATTTCACAGGGACGGGAATCGTGACCATTGGACAGTCTTAGATTGTGTACAATCCAAGGTTGTGTGAACACCGAGAGCTGCGCCGCCTTTCGTGGAGGCGCGCCGGCCAGACGATGCGCTACTGCCGAACCAGGATGAGCGGATCGGCGGTGTCGGGCACCAGCCGCCACTGAGCGTTGTCATCGGCCTCGAACCGCCAGGTGTCGCCGCGATCCGACATCAGCATGATCTGGCCGCGCTCGAGCCGCCATTGCGTCGGCGCAAAATTCGCGATTGCCGGATCGCATTTCGGCTTCAGGAACACCTGGAAATTGTCGTTGCCGGCGTCGTTGTTGGTAAGCGTCAACCCGCAGATGGTGTTGCCGTTGCCGCGGACCATCGCCCAGTCGCCGATCATCTGATCCATCGACTTGGCAAGCGAACGCGCCGCCGCGAGATTTTGCAAGATGTAGACGCCTTCGCCGGACCGCAGGCCTTCCAGAATGCCGGCCTCGACCTCGGTGAAGTCGATCACCGCCTCCCCCTTGGCGTCCTGCAGCCGCACGATGTCGAGCCCCCTGATGTTCCACGCGGCGATATCCTTGGTGAACGGCAGCGCCGCCGCGCAGCCCGCCTCGAGCTCAAGCTTCAAACCTTGCGGCGTGGCGTCGGGTTTCAGCGTCAACACGCAGGTCTTGCTGCGCTCGGTCGTGGAAAGCTCCCACTGACCGATCATTTCTTTCTTGAGTGTGGCTGCATCCTGCGATCGCGCCGGCGATCCCACCACCAGCAGCACTGGTAGCGCCAACAACGCCGCAGGCAAGAAGGCAAGACGGGGGCGAAATCGCATCAGTTGGCCTTTACGGGCGTCTCCACAACCGGCGTCAACGGCGGCTTCCCGGCAAACCAGGCCTTCAAGTTGTCGACCACCAGCTGATCCATCGCGTTGCGCGTTACCACGGAAGCCGAGCCAATATGTGGCAGCAAGACGACATTCTGCATCGCCTTCAACTCGTCGGGTACGTTTGGTTCCTTCTCGAACACGTCGAGACCGGCGGCCAGGATGGTGCCCGACCTCAGCGCAGCGATCAGCGCCTGTTCATCCATCACCGTGCCGCGCGCGACGTTGATGATGACACCGCGCGGCCCGAGCGCCTTCATGACTTCGGCGTTGATCATTTTGGCGGTGCCCGGTCCGCCCGGAACGATAAGGATCAGAGTGTCCACCGCCTTCGCCATCTCGATCAGGTCGGCGTAATGCTTGTGGGTCACGCCGGAGGCGGGCTTGCGGCTGTGATAGACCACCTGCACCCTCGACGCATCGAGCCGTCGCGCGATCGCCTGACCGATCCGGCCCATTCCGACCATGCCTATTTTCCGGTCGCGCAGCGAGCCGACGCTTAGCGGATATTGCGCCGCCTGCCACAGGCCGGAGCGGAGATATCTGTCGGCCTTGACGAATTCGCGCAAAGTCGCAATCAGCAACCCCATGGCGATGTCGGCCACTTCCTCGGTCAGCACATCAGGCGTGTTTGTCACCATGATGCTGTGGTCGCGCGCCCACGCCACGTCGACGTGGTCGTAGCCGACGCCGAAAGCGGCGATGATTTCGAGCCTGGGGAGCCGCGCCAGCATTTTGGCGTCGCCACGCACCGTATGGTAGGTGATCGCCATGCCGCGGATTTTTGCGGCAACCTCTGCTGTCAACCGCTCCAGATCGTGGGTGGTCTCAAAATGATGCAGCACGAATTGGTCGGAGAAGCCGTTGTCGACGATCGGCTTGTTTGGCCCATGGATCAACAGATCGATCTTTTCGGAAGAAACGGCCGCCATCAGTTTTCCTTTCCAAGCGCGCTTTCGTGCCAGCGCCGCAACGCCAGATGGGAAACTAGCGCCAGCAACGCATAAATGACAATCCCGGCAAACGAGAGCAAGAACAGCGCGGCGAACATGCGCGGAATGTTGAGACGGTAGCCGGATTCGGCGATTCTGTAGGCAAGTCCCGATCCCGCGCCCGCGGTGCCGGCCGCGATCTCGGCGACCACCGCACCGATCAGCGAGAGACCCCCGGCAATCCGCAGGCCGCCGAGAATGTAGGGCAATGCCGATGGCAACTTCAGGAAACGCATCGTCTGCCAGCGCGAGGCGCCATAGAGCTGAAACAGGCCGGCCAGATTGCGATCGACCGAATTGAGACCCAGCGTGGTGTTGGACAACACGGGAAAGAACGCCACGATCCAGGCACAGACGACAACGGCGGTCTGCTGCGGCAGATAAATCAGCAATAGCGGCGCAATGGCGATCACCGGCGTGACCTGCAGGATCACGGCATAGGGGAACAGCGAATATTCCAGCAGCTTCGACAGGTTGAACAAGAGAGCGAGCGCGATGCCGCCGACGCTGGCTGCGACAAAGCCCTCGAGCGTCGTCCGCAGCGTTGCCAGGAGCGATTGCGACAACACACCCCAATCGCCGATCAGCGTTCGCGCCACCGCGAGCGGGCCGGGCAGGACATAGGGCTGGATATCGTAGAAGCGAACCACGAATTCCCAGATCGCGGTACCCGCCGCAGCCACGATGACGGGGAGCAGAATCCGCAGCGCCCGCAGGGCGCGGTCCTGCGCCGCCGTGGCCTTGAGAGCTTGTCCATCCCGCGGAGCACTCATAGCGCCGACCGCCCTTGATAGGAAGGCGCCAACGCCGCCGAAACCTTCCGGCAATATTCGGCATAGCCGGCGGAAGTCCTGAAATCCTCCGTTCTCTGCTCGCCGGTCTCGATCCTGATCTCGGCGCTAAGGCGGCCGGGTCGCGCCGTCATCACCAGGACGCGTTGCGAGAGGTAGACGGATTCGAACACTGAATGAGTGACGAAGATGATGGTCTTTCCAAGATTGCGCCACAGCGCCAGCAGATCGTTGTTCAGGCGAAAGCGGGTGATTTCGTCGAGTGCGGCAAATGGCTCGTCCATCAGCAGGATGTCGGGGTCGGTGACGAGTGCGCGCGCCAGCGAAACGCGCATCTTCATGCCGCCCGATAATTCCCGCGGATAGGCTCCCGCAAAATCAGCCAGGCCAACACGCGTCAGCGCCTCGGCGACGCGTGCGTCTGCTTCGGCTATCGGCAGGCTTGCGAGCTTCAGCGGCAAGCGGACGTTCTCGCGCACGCTGGTCCACGGCATCAGCGTCGGTTCCTGGAACACGAAGCCGATGGTGTGGCCCGGCCTTGCCTCGCCCTCATGATGGGCGAGGCGAACCTCGCCCGAGGTCGGCGCGCTGAGGCCCGCGATCAACCGCAGCGCGGTGGATTTGCCGCATCCCGACGGTCCGAGCAGCGAGACGAACTCGCCTCGATCCACGGCAAGATCGAGTGGCCCCAGCGCCATGACGCCGTTTTCGAATGTCTTGACGACTCCGCGCAAGCTGACCGCGCGGTCGGCGGAACGACCATCAATCTCGGACAGGGTTGAGGGTTTGGCCATGCGTTGGCAGTCACTTGCCCGGCCGCAACTCGAGCCCCACGCCCTTGTTGACGAAGCGGAGCGTATAGGACTTGCGGTAATCGATATCGGGCTTGACCACGCCCGAGCGCACCATCTTGTCGAAGAAACTCGTCACCCGTTCGTCCGACATGGCGCCGATGCCGTTCTTGAGCGTATCTCCGGAATCGACGATGCCATAGTCTTTCATCTTGGCCAACGAATAGGCGAGCAGCTCATCGGTCATCTCCGGATTGAGCTTCTTGATCATCGCGTTCGCTGCCGAATTGTCGCCGTAGAGGTAGTTGTACCAGCCGATGATCGAGGCGTCGACGAAGCGCTGGACCAGATCGGGCTTCTTGTTGATCAGGTCCGCGCGCGTCTCGATCAGCGTCGAGTAGCCGTTGAAGCCATAGTCGGCAAGCAGCAGGACGCCCGGCTTGAAGCCGGCGGCCTGCTGGACCGCAAACGGCTCCGAGGTCACATAGCCCTGCATGGCGCTTTGGGGCGAGGCGATGAAGGGCTGCGGGTTGAAGGTATACGGCCTGACGTTCTTCTCACTGAAACCATATTCGGATTTGAGCCACTGGTAGTAGCCGGTCATGCCATCCTTGGAGACGAACAGCGTCAGCGGTTTCAAGTCTTCGATCTTCGTGACCTTGGATTCCGGATGGGTCAGCAACACCTGCGGGTCCTTCTGGAAGATTGCCGCGATCGCAACCACAGGGACATGGTTGGCGACCGCGTCGAACGACATCAGGGTGTTGGCGGCCATGAAGAAATCGATCTTGCCCGCGATCAGCAGCATGCGGTTGTTGTCGTTGGGACCGCCGGGCACGATGGTGACGTCCAGTCCATATTTCCGGTAGGTGCCGTCGGCGATCGCCTGGAAGAAGCCGCCATGCTCGGCCTCGGCCACCCAGTTGGTTCCGAACGAAACCTTGTCCAGTGTGGCCGGCTGATTCTGCTGTTGCTTCTCCTGCGCCGCGGCGGAGGAGACCGCAAGGAGGGCGGCAAACAGGCCATTTGTTAACGCTTGCAGCAGGTAGGCCGCCTTCATGATGGACTCCGTCATTCCCTGTGGAACATGATAGGGGAAAGGATCACACTAACTACCTTGCAAAGGTGCCGAAAGAAACACCTCAGCCGATGTTGAGCGTCCCTCCAGCCGACTGGACCGATATCGATTGGACGAACGTCGACCGCGAGGCCGCCGCGCGATGGATCGCGGTGTTGCCGCTGGCCGCAACCGAGCAGCACGGCCCGCATTTGCCGCTCACCACCGACGTGATGATCGGACAGGCCTATCTTGCGAGGGTGCGCGAACTTCTGCCCAACACCGTGCCTGCGACCTTTCTTCCCATTCAGCCGGTCGGAATTTCCACCGAGCATATCGACTTTCCGGGCACGCTGACGCTCTCGACCGAAGCGGCACTGAAGGAGTGGAAGACCCTCGGCGAGAGCGTGGCGCGCGCGGGGCTGAAAAAGCTCGTCATCGTCACCAGCCACGGCGGCAACAGCGCGGCAATGATGCTGGTTGCGCAGGATCTGCGCGCCTTTTGCGGCCTGCTCGCTGTCACCACGTCGTGGTCGCGCCTCAGTGCGCCGGATGGATTGTTTCCGGCGGAAGAACTGCGCCACGGCATTCATGGCGGCGCCGTCGAGACCTCGATCATGCTGGCGCGATTTGCCGAGCATGTCCGCGCCGAGGCGATTGCTGATTTCCGTCCTAGCAGTATCGAGATGGAAAGGCGCTATCGCTGGCTTTCCGCGCACCGGCCGGCGCCCTTTGCCTGGCAGGCGCAGGACCTGCATCCGAGCGGTGCGGCCGGCAATGCAGCGCTCGCCTCGGCCGAGAAGGGCGAACGACTGCTCGATCATGGCGCGCGCGCTTTCTGCGAGCTGCTTGACGATGTCGATAAATTCGACGTGAAGACATTGTCGGGCGGGCCGGCCAGGCCGTCGCCATCCGTTTAAGTAATTGTAATTATTCAATATATTTTGGTGGAACGGTCTACGGGGAGCAGCTTCGAACCGGAATCCGCCAGCCTCCGTCCAATCGGGCACGCGGACCACAACGGACCGCCTCAACCCGGATGGAGTTTATGATGTCGATCAAGACCAAGTTTGCCGCTCTCGCTGTTGCCGCGCTCGTTGCCGCCGGCAGTGTCGCCTCAACCGCAACGCCTGCGGAAGCCCATGGGTTCTATCCCGGTTGGGGGATCGGCGCGGGCCTCGTCGGAGCGGCCATCGTTGGCAGCGCAATCGCCGCCAGCAATCCCTACCCCTACGGTTACGTGCGCTGCGGCTTCGTTCGCCACTATGACGCCTTCGGCAACTACATCGGCACCGTTCGCACCTGCTACTGATTAGATCATCAGGGTTGTGGACCTCGCGCCGTAACCGACCCGCCCGGCCGTTCCTCCGGGCGGGTTTTCATTTCGGATGAAGCGCGTAGCTCATCGCAACTTGCCGCCACGAAAGACGTTGCGGCGCTATCTGATGTCGGCTGGGCCGCGGCAGGTATGCGTGTGGGGATCGCGAATGCGACCGCGACCGCAACCGATAAGATCAGTCGCGGATGGCGAAACGGTCGGCGTCACAGTTGCCGTGCCTGTGGTCGTCGCAGTGGTCTGGAATGCTGGTCTGGTCTGAAACGATCCTGCAGCGTTGCTTTCCGACCAAGTCAAGGTCGCAAAAGCCACGATCAACACCAGAAAGCTGACGCGGCGCATCCGAGTTCCCGCAAATCGGAATGGCAATTCTAATCGTGAAACGCGCGCAAGTACAGGATCACCCAATTGCGAGTCCCTCGCAATGGCGGCATGCGCGACACGCCGCATCGTGAACCGTTGGCAGAGGCTTGTGAAATTGCATCCATGGCCGGGTGAAGAGCGCCTTATTTGAAAATTCTCCTTCGGTGTTGCACGCAGGTCACTGGCCCATGCCATCTTTGGAGACGTAAGCAAGCCTTCTTGCAATTGCGAACCGCTCGGCGTGAATTGTGCGTGAGTTCCCGGTTCCATGCGCTTCCGGTTGCCGCAGGCCATGGAACTGGCTTCTGCAGCGCGTCGACATAGCCTGAAATTATGGTGGAAGAGACCGTCGAAATTTTGACGCGACAGAAGATTCGCGACCACGGCGGTCGCGGGCGATCACGTGCGATCGTTGGAATCGGGCTTGGCGCGATGCTCGGTTTTGGCGAAGTCGCGTTCGCGGCCGACTTGCCCGTCAAGGCGCCCATCCCTTACCTTGCTGACAGCTACGATTGGAGTGGCTGGTATGTCGGCGCCCATGTCGGCGTGATCAGGGGCTCCTCGAGGTGGAGCTCGACGCCGATCGGACCAGGCGGCCCGGCGTTGAACGGCGCGTTCGACCTTCCCTTCCAGTTCGATTTCATGGCCGGGACCGGCAGCTACGTCGCCGGTCTTCAGGGCGGATATAACCGGGTCTTTGCGTCGCATTTGATGCTGGGCATCGAGGCCGACGCCAGCTTTCCCAACTCCGACGTTATCAATCCGTTCTCGGTAATGGGCAGCCAGACGGTGGCCTCGCACTTGACCGGCGAGGTGACCTATGGCGAGGCAGTCATCCACTATGGAAGCCTCCGCGGTCGCATCGGCTACGCATTCGACCACTTCCTTCTCTATGGGACCGGAGGATTCGCCTGGACCTACGATCAGATCACACGATCGCAGGGCGTCGCTCCCTTGAGCGGCTTCCCGGCGGCGGGCACGCTGGAGCCGGCGCTGTTCTGGCGACTAGGCTGGGCTGCCGGCATCGGCGCCGAGTTTGCGCTTACGAAAAACTGGTCGGCCAAGGCTGAGTTCCTCGAGACCGGTTTCGGCCGCAAGACGACGCTGTTCGGGGCGGGGGCGGGGGCAGACGCGTTTTCGTCCGACCTTGCCATGCAGAGCATCCGCTTCGGATTGAACTATCACCTTGCAGACGACAACCCCGCGGCGGATCTTTTCGCCAAGGGCCCCTCCTATCTGGAAACCGACCGCTTCGCCTTCCACTCGCAGGCTACTTTCGTCAATCAGGCCACGCCATCCTTCCGCAGTCCTTATGTCGGCACCAACAGTCTGATCCCGAGCCAGGGCCGCGAGACCGTCGACGTCACCCTGTTTGCCGGAGCCAGGCTCTGGGACGGCGCCGAAGCCTGGATCAATCCGGAGATCGATCAGGGCTTCGGCTTGAGCAACACGGTCGGGGCCGCGGGATTCGTGAGCGGCGAGGCCTACAAGGCCGGCGCGGATTATCCCTACGCGCGTCTGCATCGTGCCTTCGTTCGCCAGACCATCGACCTCGGCGGGGATAAGGAAAAGGTCGGTGCCGGACTCAATCAGTTTTCGGGATCGCAGACCTCGGACAGGCTGGTGATCACGGTGGGAAAAATCGGTGTCGTCGATATTTTCGATACCAACCGCTATGCGCACGATCCCCGCAGCGATTTCCTCAACTGGGCCATCCTCGACACCGCAACATTCGATTACGCAGCGGATGCCTGGTCCTACACGGTCGGAGGAGCGGTGGAGTGGTACACGGGTCCCTGGACCTTCCGCGGTGGCATTTTCGACCTTTCGACCACACCGAATACAACTTCGCTGGATTCCCGGTTCAGTCAATTCCAGTGGGTCGGCGAAATCGAGCGGCGTTACTCGATCCTCGACCAGCCGGGCAAGGTGGCGATCACCGGATTCCTGACGCGCGGCAACATGGGCAGCTTTGAGGATGCGATCGTGCTCGCGGCGATCACCGGAACGCCCGCCGACATCGCCGCGGTGCGGCACTACCAGAGCCGGGGTGGCATCAGCTTGAACCTCGAACAGCAGATCATGTCCAATATCGGTTTCTTCGCGCGCGCCGGCTACGCCGATGGGCACAAGGAGCCTTTCGACTTCACGGACGTCGATAGCACCGTCGCGGGAGGCTTCCTGATGTCGGGAAGAATATGGGGCCGCGACGACGACACCTTCGGCATCGCCGGCGCCGTCAACGGCATCATCAATGTGCATCAAGCCTTTCTGAACGCCGGCGGGCTCGGAATTCTCGTTGGCGACGGACAGCTGCCGCATCCCGGCAATGAAGGAATCTTCGAGACCTTTTACAGCTTTCCGTGGTTTGCGGCGAAGATCACGCTGGACTATCAACTGGTCGTCAATCCAGCCTACAATCGCGACCGAGGCCCGGCCTCGGTGTTCGGTGTGCGCCTGCATACGCAATACTAGGCTTTATGTTGTCGGAGCCCGCTTGATGAACTTGCAGGACCTTCGCATCGCCGTGCTGACACGGGCGCCGCGACCCAACATCTTCGACCTCGTGGCCCTGATTCTGGTCATCGGCGCCATGGTGCTGCTGGTCTATGGCGGCGAGCAGACGACGCTGCCCTTGTCCGCGCTCGAGCGAAGCCCGGTGTCGCTCGACCCTCGGCATCTGCCCTTTTACGCCCTGCGAACGACGATGCGGATGCTGCTTGCGATCGTCTGCTCGACGGTCTTCACCTTCATTTACTCCGCGATCGCCGCAAAAAGCCGCCGCGCGGAGATGGTCATGATTCCGCTGCTCGACATCCTGCAGTCGGTGCCGATCCTCGGCTTTCTGACCTTTACCGTGGTGTTTTTCCTGAACCTGTTTCCCGGCAACGTGCTGGGCGCGGAGCTGGCTTGCGTGTTTGCGATCTTCACGAGCCAGGCCTGGAACATGACCTTCAGCATGTACCAGTCGATCCGCAACGTGCCCAAGGATCTGGAGGAGGCGACGCGGAGCTTCCATTTGAGCGGCTGGCAGCGTTTCTGGCGGCTCGACGTGCCGTTCGCCATGCCCGGCCTGATCTGGAACGCGATGATGTCGATGTCGGGCGGCTGGTTCTTTGTCGTGGCCGCGGAGGCGATCACCGTCGGCAATACGATCATCACCCTGCCCGGCATCGGCTCCTATGTGGCGCTCGCGATCGAGAAGCGCGACCTTGCCGCGATCGGTTATGCCATCCTGACCATGCTTTTGGTCATCATCGCCTACGACCAGTTGCTGTTTCGGCCGATCGTGGCGTGGGCGGACAAATTCCGCTTCGAGCAGGTCGCCTCCAGCGAGGCTCCGACATCCTGGATGCTCGATTTGTTCCGGCGAACACGGGCGCTGCGGGCCTTGACCTACCCGCTGGCTGCGGCCAACAAGGCCGTTTCGACACTGCGCATCGCCGTCCCGACCGCGCTGCAGCCGTCTGCAAAAAATGGTCCGCCCTCACGCGTGATCGATGTGCTCTGGTTTGGTCTGATTGCCGCGGGCACCGGCTACGCCGCATGGCGAGCCTATCATTATCTGTCGGCAAACCTGGCCGCTTCGGATCTCGTTGATGCGATCGGTGACGGTCTCATGACGCTGCTGCGGGTGATCGTGCTGATCGCGCTCGCAAGCCTGATCTGGGTCCCGATCGGGGTATGGATCGGACTTCGGCCGAAGCTCGCCGAGCGCGTGCAGCCGATCGCGCAATTTTTGGCGGCATTCCCGGCCAATCTGGCGTTCCCGATCTTCGTGGTGGTGATCGTGCGCTACCACCTGGATCCAAATGTCTGGCTGAGCCCGCTCATGATCCTGGGCACCCAATGGTATATCCTGTTCAACGTGATCGCCGGCGCCAGCGCCTTTCCCGGCGATCTGCGGGAGGCTGCCTCAAGCTTCCACGTCAGCGGCTGGCGCTGGTGGGTCAAGGTGATCCTGCCGGGCATCTTTCCCTACTACATCACCGGCGCCATCACCGCCTCCGGGGGGTCGTGGAACGCCTCGATTGTCGCCGAAGTTGCAAGCTGGGGTGATACGCATCTCACCGCCACGGGTATCGGCGCCTACATCGCCAAGGCGACCGAAGCCGGAGACTTTCCGCGGGTCGTGCTGGGGATTGCAATCATGTGTATCCTGGTCACCCTGTTCAACCGGCTGCTGTGGCGGCCGCTTTATGCCTACGGCGAGCGCCGTCTTCGCCTCGGCTGACGGGAGAAAGCCATGCTCGAAAAGACCAGCCAGTCCACGGTCCTGATCGATCTGCGCAACGTCTGCCGGTCCTTCCCGAAAGGCAGCGGCGAGGATCTGCTCGTGCTGGAAAAAGTCGACCTGACCATCCGCGCCGGCGAGATGGTCGGCCTGCTCGGCCGCTCCGGTTCGGGCAAGTCGACGCTGCTGCGTATCATCGCCGGCCTGATCGCGCCATCCTCGGGCGAGGCCGAGTGCCGCGGTGAAGCCATCAAGGGGCCGCCGAACGGGGTGGCCATGGTGTTCCAGTCGTTCGCGCTGTTTCCGTGGCTGACCGTGCTGCAGAACGTCGAATTGGGGCTGGAGGCTCTCGGCATCGACGATGCCGAGCGGCGGACGCGCGCGCTGGCGGCCATCGACCTGATCGGCCTCGACGGTTTTGAATCCGCCTACCCCAAGGAGCTGTCGGGTGGCATGCGGCAGCGGGTCGGCTTCGCGCGGGCGCTGGTGGTGCATCCTGACCTCTTGCTGATGGACGAGCCGTTTTCGGCGCTCGACGTCCTCACCGCCGAGACGCTGCGCACCGACCTGATCGATCTCTGGATCGAAGGCCGCCTGCCGATCAAATCGATCCTGATGGTCACCCACAATATCGAGGAGGCGGTTCTGATGTGCGACCGCATCCTGGTGTTTTCGTCAAACCCGGGACGGGTAGCCGCCGAGTACAAGGTCGATCTGCCGCACCCGCGCAATCGTCTCGATCCGGCTTTCCGCCAGCTCGTCGACACGCTCTATGCGCGAATGACCCTGCGCGAGGCAACCACATTGCCCACCGGCATCCAGGGCTTCGGCGTGGGCATGGTGCTCGACCACGTTTCCTCCAACGTGCTGTCGGGGTTGATCGAAACCCTGGCCGGCCCGCCCTATAACGGGCACGCCGACCTGCCGGTGCTCGCGGGCCAGCTGCAGCTGGAGGCCGACGAGATCCTCCATCTCGGCGAATCGCTGCAGCTACTCCGCTTCGCCCAATTGAGCGAGGGCGACCTGATGCTTACCGATGCGGGTAAACGTTTCGCCAATCTGGAAACCGATGCGCGCAAGAAACTATTTGCCGAGCATCTGCTCGCATACGTGCCGGTGATGGGGCTGATCAAACGCGTGCTCGACGAACGGCCATCGCACGCCGCGCCCGCAGCGCGGTTCCGCAACGAGCTCGAGGACTACATGTCGGAGGAGTATGCCGACGAAACGCTGCGGACCATCGTGTCCTGGGCGCGCTATGGCGAACTGTTTGCCTATGACGAGCAGTCTGAAACCTTCAGCCTGGAGAACCCGGGGGTCGACGAAGGCAAGTCCTGATCGCCGCGACCCGGCGGCGCGCTACTTCAGGGCTCGACGCTGAGGCTTGCCTTCATATTGGGATGGTAACGACAGTAGTAGTCGACGCTGCCCGCTTTCTTCAGAACAACGGTCGCCGATTTTTTCGGCGGCAGTGTCACGTCGAAATCACCGCCGCGCGCGGTTGCGGTGTGGGCAATGATATCGTTGTTGATCCACTCGACGGTGTCGCCAACCCTGGCTGACGCCACCGCCGGCGCGATCTCCAGGTTCTGCATCGTGACCTGAATGGTCGCCCCGGAAGCCGGAACGGTGGCAAGCAAGAGACCTGCGAACACGACAATGCGGCTTACCGGCGGCATTGCGCGCTCCTATTTCAATTCGGCGGCGACGTGCTCGGCATGTTGCTGATGACCCTGAAAGATCTTCAGCCCGGTCTGCAGCAAGCTCTTCAGTTCGGTATTGCTGGCGGAGGGAATGAGTTGCGACTCAAGCGCGCCATTCACGGCCTTGTGGTAGGCAACTTCGTTCGAGACATAGGCCTTGTCGAAATCGGCGCCTTTCAGCTTGCCGAACTCCGCGAGCTTGTCGCCGGCCTGTTTCGACAACGCGCGGCTGGTATCGTTGTCTTCCGGCGTCACCTTCAGCTTCTTGACAAGGTCGAGAGCTTGCTTGTTCACGGCTTCATGGTCGCGGACCATGTCTTGCGCGAATTGCTTCACCTCCTTGCTGCTGGCCTTCTCCAGTGCCTGTTTTGCAGCCTTGATGTCGATTTCGCCGGCCGTATAGGCGATGTGGGCGATTTGCGGATCGGTCAGTTTGGCGGATTCCGACATCGCAGCGCTGCTGATCAGGCAAATTGCGGCGATTGCCGTGCTCATTCGGATGAACATGGATTCGCACTCCTGTGACTGCCGGCGTTGGCCGGCGCTTGACGGTTGTACGGGAGTTGGATGAGGCAAACGCGCCGAGGTTCCCGGAAATTTTCAGCTCGCCAGTCCGAGCCGCCTCAGCACCGCCTCGGTCAGCCGCTCGCAGCGGCGCCCGGCGAATGGAAACGCCTCGAGCACGACCGGGCCAATCTTCCTTTCGACGTTCTCACGCAACATGGCGCGGGCGCGATGCAGGCGCGTCTTGACCGTTTCGGGTTTAAGGCCAAGTAGCTTGGCGGTCTCCTCGACCGTCATCTCCTCGATCACGCGCGTGACGAACACCAGACGAAAGGGCTGTGGCAATTCGTCGATGGCGCGTTCAACGACCAACTGTATTTCACGCTGAGCCATGGATCTTTCCGGGTCGTCTGATGTCGCCGAGGCAGGGAACTGGATGATCTCCGCCTCGTTTCTGTGCTGCTGTTCCCCGTTCCACTCGGACGAGATCCTTCGGCCGCGCAGCCGCCCCATCGCCTCGTTCATGGCAATGCGCGAAAGCCACGTCGAGAGGCTGGAGTCGCCCCGAAAACCCTCCAGATGCGTCAATGCACGGACATAGGTTTCCTGCACCACGTCCTCCGCTTCGGCGTCATTGCGAAGGATTCCACGCGCAATCCGGAACAGCCGCTGATTATTGGCCTTGAGGATGGCGCGAACCGCGGCCTCATCGCGGGCGAGCGCGCGACGCACAAGCTCATCGTCGCCTGCGCGCGTGCGTGAGGTCGAAGCCGCCACTTTCGATTGCATGGTCACTTGCCTGAACCTCGGCCTTTCAGGGTCTACCTTAGGATGCCCGAAGTTGGATGCAACGGGGGTCACAAGGTTCCCGGAAATCTTCAGCCGCGGTGAAGATTTGTCCCGCCCCGCCGCGCGGTTCCCCGCACGGCCGGGTAAACCGCCGTTTCAGGCTGCGGGCGCAAATGAGTCCGCTCGAGCCATGGCCCAGGCCTCGCGATAGCGCGAGTCCTCGGTGCCGTCGAGCAATTCGCCCGGACGCAGCGTGGGATAGAGCGTCGCGAAGGAACGGACCTCGGTTGCCGTCGTCCGCTTGGAGAAATGGATCGGCCGCAGCTCCTGCGGATGCTCTAGACCGGCGGCGGCGAGAAGCTCGGACAGCGCATGCAACGTCGCGTGATGAAAGTTGTAGACCCGGTCGATCTTGTGCGGCACGTAGAGCGCGCGGTTGCGCGTTGGATCCTGCGTGGTGACGCCGGTCGGGCATCGATCCGTGTGGCAGCTCAGCGACTGGATACAGCCGAGCGCGAACATGAAGCCGCGCGCCGAATTGCACCAGTCGGCGCCGAGCGCCATGGCGCGCGCCATGTCGAAAGCGGTCGCGATCTTGCCCGCTGCGCCGATCTTGATGCGGTCGCGCGCCCTGATGCCGATCAGCGCGTTATGAGCGAAATTGAGGCCTTCACGCATCGGCATGCCCAGGTGGTCCATGAACTCCAGCGGGGCGGCTCCCGTGCCGCCCTCATTGCCGTCGATCACGATGAAATCGGGATAGATGCCGGTCTCCAGCATCGCCTTGCACATCCCCAGGAACTCCCAGGGATGGCCGACGCATATCTTGAATCCCGCCGGTTTGCCGCCGGACAGCTTGCGCATTTTGGCGATGAACTGCATCATCTCGATTGGCGTCGAAAAAGCACTGTGGCGGGCGGGTGAGATGCAATCCTCCCCCATCGGGACGCCCCTGATCTTGGAAATCTCTTCCGACACCTTCGCCGCCGGCAGAACGCCGCCGTGCCCGGGCTTGGCACCCTGGCTGATCTTGAGCTCGACCATCTTGATCTGGTCGTCGCTCGATACGCGCGCGAATTCGTCAGGATTGAACGTGCCGTCGCGATTGCGGCAGCCGAAATAACCCGAACCGATCTCCCAGATGATGTCGCCGCCATTCTCGCGGTGATAGGGGCTGACGCCGCCCTCGCCGGTGTCGTGCGCAAAACCGCCTTTCCTCGCGCCGGCGTTCAGAGCGCGCACCGCGTTGGGGCTGAGCGCGCCGAAGCTCATTGCCGAGATGTTGAAGACCGAGGCCGAGTACGGTTTGGTGCAGTCCGGGCCGCCGATGGTGATGCGGAATTTCTCGCTCGAGCGCATCTTCGGCGCCACCGAGTGATGCATCCATTCATAGCCCTCGCGATAGATTTCCTCCTGCGTTCCGAACGGACGCTTGTCGAGCTGCATCTTGGCGCGCTGATAGACGAGAGCTCGGATATCACGCGAGAACGGCATGCCGTCCTTTTCGCTCTCGAAGAAATACTGCCGCATCTCCGGGCGGATTTCCTCGAGCAGGAAACGCAAATGCGCCGAAATCGGATAGTTGCGCAGAACCGCGTGGCCCTTCTGCACGAGATCGCGGATGCCGAGCAGGGTCAGGCCGCCGAACAGGAGAAGCGGAATAAGAACGACGTCGAAGGCCTTGTGATCCGAGATGCCGACGCCGAGCAGCAGCGCGGTTACGACGGCGCAAATCGTCAAGACGATGTAGCGCGGCGAGAACGGAAGCATCAGCGTTTCCATGGAATCTCCTCGGGCAGTATTCCTGCCTGTTGTTCTTGTCGCCGACCAACTATCGGAGCGCTCTTGCTCACGTTATCCCGATTGCCGGTCATCGATATGACAGGCACTAGTGCCGCCTATTTGAAGTTCCTGCACCACAAGCGGCGAATTCTGTTCAGGAACTTCAAATAGAAAGCGGCACTAGCGGAGCGGATTTGACGTTCGCTACCCACCCCGCCACGATTGCTTGAAGCGAACGTCAAATCCAAAGCTCCACTAGCATTAACAATTTGCTAGTGGTCCTTTGATTCTAACATTCGCAAATGTGGCTCCCCAAGTGGGATGCGAATGTTAGAATCGGACCACTAGAATCATAGATTTGCTAGTGCCCATAACTTTCCGAAGTTCGTGAAAGGTGGGTGCTGAGAAGTAGCACGAACTTCGGAAAGTGGGCACTAGGCGACGAAGCTAAAGCTCTCCGCGGCGAAGAATCAATCCGTACCAAAAGCTGCCTTTTGCAGTGCAGCGTAGTGTAGCAGGATAATCGGCAGCCGGTCAGTGCGTGTGGGGGCGCAGCTCGCCCGGAACACCGCTTCGGCTCAGACCATTTGTTATGAGCCACGAATCGGTGCTCTTGACGGCACGCTCGATGTGATCGGCCGTTCGCGAAAAATCGTAGGGCGAGCCGACAAGCGGGCACAGCGGCGGCACCACGTAGTATTCGATCTCCGGGCTGAGGTTTTCGAGTTCATTCACGAGCTGCCGCGCGATCAACAGCGTCAAGGCATGCAGCGCGCTGGCGAGCGCGCCGACGGGCGGCCTCTCGTTCGCGCAAGCGTGCCCGGTCGGCAGAATAATCAGCCGCCGCGCGCCCTTCTTCACCGCGATCTTCACCGGCGTGTTGGACGAAATCGCGCCATCGGCGAGAAACAAATGCCTGTAGTAGATCGGCGAGAACGCACCCGGGATCGCTGTGGAGGCGACGATGGCGTCCACTGCAGGGCCTTCCGACAGCACCACGGCCTCGCCGGAGATGATGTCGGTCGCGACGATGTGTACCGGAACCTTCGCATCCTGCAGATTGCGATACGGCAGATTGTCGCCGACCAACTTGCGGATGCCGTCGTGCGGGATCAGGAAATCGCGCCGCCACAGGAATCCCAGCAGCGTCTGCACATTGAGGGGAAACACGTCCTCGCGCCGCAGGGCGCGCCAGATCTTCTCGAGCTGCAGTACACCCTTCAACGTCGGATCGCCGGCATAGTATGCGCCGTTCAGCGCGCCGACGCTGGAACCGACAACCATGTCCGGGGTCACGCCGTGCTTGGCGAGGGAATGCATCATGCCGACCTGGATCGCGCCAAAGCTGCCGCCGCCCGCCAGCACGAAGGCGGTCTTGGGGCGGGAAGGCGGTTCGGGTTCGGACAAGGTTCAATCACTCCCGGCGCCGGCGCGTCGAACAGCGCACCGTTAAGGGAGTTTATAGCAGCGGGAAAACCGGCGGCGCTACTGTTGTGGAGACCACTCTCTCCTCACATCGTCCCGGACGGCGTCTAAGGCCTTTGGTTATCGGTCCCCGCTTTCGCGGGGATGACAGTGGAGAGGTCAGCGCTCGACAAACGCCTTTTCGATCACGAAGTGTCCGGGTTCGTTGTTGCTGCCTTCGGTGAAGCCACGCGTCTCGAACAACTGCCTGAGTTCCCCAAGCATCGCCGGGCTGCCGCACATCATGATGCGATCGGATGCGATATCGAGCGGCGGCTGGCCGATATCGTCGAATAGCTGATGCGAGGTGATGAGATCGGTGATGCGACCGCGGTTGCGAAAAGGCTCGCGGGTGACGGTAGGATAATAGACCAATTTCTCGCTCAACAGTGGCCCAAACAGTTCATCGTCGCGCAGCTTCGCGACAAGCTCCTCGCCATAGGAGAGCTCGGAGACCTGGCGGCAGCCATGCACAAGCACAATGGAATCGAAGCGCTCGTAGACATCAGGGTCCTTGATCAGGCTCGCGAATGGCGCAAGCCCGGTGCCGGTCGAGAGCAGCAGCAGCCGCTCGCCGGCAAGCAGATTGTCGGTGACCAGCGTGCCGGTCGCCTTGCGCCCGACCAGGATGATGTCGCCTTCCCTGATCTTCTGCAGGTGCGACGTCAACGGCCCGTCGGCGACCTTGATCGAGAAAAACTCAAGCTCCTCCTCGTGATTGGCGCTGGCCATGCTGTAGGCGCGCAGCAGCGGACGGCCGTCGATTTCAAGGCCGATCATCGCGAATTGACCGTTCTGGAATCGAAAACCGGTGTCGCGGGTCGCGCGGAAGCTGAACAAAGTGTCGGTCCAGTGACGGACAGAAAGAACTTTCTCTCGATAGAACGCGCTCATATGCTTTATTTTTCCGATTGCGTTGATGTTGGAACGATCAATCTCTTCGCCGCAAATGAAGCAAAAACCCCTGAAAAGCCGCAGGATTTCGCCGTGCATGTACGCAACTCTCGGAAATAATCAAGCCGCGCTGACGCGCAAGTGAGGGCGCCTGGATGCATGACATTTGAAGTCGGTAAGCACCGCGCCACGCTTTGATTTGCAATCGGCGGGATAGCGCAATTTACTTTCCCCGGACGATGACGGTGGGGCACTTAATTGCCGCCACCATCCGGGACACTGCGGTCTCGTTCTCGTGCCCCGGACGCGGCGCAGCAGCGTGCCGGACGATGCGAAGCATCGTCAGGTGTAGTGCGCTGCTGATCCGGGGCCTATCGGGCAAAGAATGGGTCCCGGCTCTGCGTCGCGGCATTTCCATGCCGCAACGCGTCCGGGACACGAGAGCGGGAGTCGGCTACTGGAAACGGCTTCAGTTATTGGCGCCCGAAGAATCGTCCATCGCGTGGAAAGCTTCCTCGAGCTGCGGCGAGATCGCCACATTGAGGCGCTCGCCCGTCGGCAGTCTCCTGACGAACCATTTCTCGTAGAGCGGGATCAGATCGTGGCCCGAGCCGAGCTTGCGGAATGCGCGCTCGACCACGGCCGCAAGCTGTGGGTCTCCTTTTTGGAACATGATGCCGTAGGGATCATACGACAGAAAATCACCGGTGACGCGGAACTTGTCCTGAGATTTGTGTCGCGCGATCAGGCCGTAGAGCAGAATGTCGTCGGTCGCGAACGCGTCGGCCTTGCCGTCAACCAGCATCTGGTAGGACTGCTCGTGATCCGGCGAGGTGACGATGTTGAGGCCGAGCGTGAACTTCTTGTCGGCATTGTGCATCGCCTGCTCGTTGGTGGTGCCCTTGGTGACAACCACGGTCTTGCCCTTGAGGTCGGTCACTGACTGTACGTGCGAGGCCTTGGGCACCATCAGCCTGGTGCCGGCCACGAACATCAGAGGCGAGAAGGCGACCTGCTTGCTTCGTTCGGCATTCGCCGTCGTCGAACCGCATTCCAGGTCGATCCTGTTCTGCAGCACGGCCTGAATGCGATCTTCAGGCGTCACCTTGACGTATTCGATCTTCAGATCGCCATCGTCGACCTCGATGGCGATCTCGTCGACGATGGCCTCGCACAGTTCAAGGCTGTAGCCGATCGGGCGGTTGGCCTGATCGAGAAACGAGAACGGCGGCGAGCTCTCGCGATAACCAAGATGCACCACGTGGGCGTTCTTGATGCGCCCGAGCGCCGAACTAAGCCCCTCGCTCGTCTGCGCGCTCGCGCCGGTTGCCAGCAGGAACAGCGCCAGCAACGGGCCACCGGAAAAGATCGGCCTGACGGACGGTCGCATTGATCGCCCCCGTCAATGGCCGGCCAGCGCGGCGCCGGGAACCGCGTCGGAAGGAATGACCTCGTCTGGGCCAAGCTCGTGTTCGGGCCGCAGCTCGCCCTCCCATTTCGCCACCACCGCGGTTGCCAGCGAGTTGCCGATCACGTTGGTGGCGCTGCGTCCCATGTCGAGGAACGTGTCGATGCCCATGATCATCAGCAGGCCGGCTTCGGGGATGCCGAATTGCGCGAGCGTCGAGGCAATCACCACGAGGGAGGCGCGCGGCACGCCGGCAACGCCCTTTGAGGTGACCATCAAGGTTGCAAGCATCGCAAGCTGCGTGGCGAGCGACATCTCGATGTGATAGGTCTGCGCGATGAAGATGCTTGCGAACGTGCAATACATCATCGTGCCGTCGAGATTGAATGAATATCCGAGCGGCAGCACGAAGGAGGAGATCCGCGAGCTGGCACCGAAGCGGTTGAGACCCTCAAGCGTCTTCGGATAGGCGGCCTCCGACGATGCCGTGGAGAAGGCGATCATGAGGGGTTCGCGGATCAACTTCAGAAGATGGGCGTAACGCGGCCCGATCACTATGAAACCGACCATGACCAGGATGCCCCACAGGATCAAGAGCGACAGATAGAAGCCGCCCATGAAGACGACGAGCTTCCACAACACCAAGAGGCCGTTCTTGGCCACCGTCGCCGTGATCGCCGCCCAGACCGCAATCGGTGCGAACAGCATCACATAGGCGGTGACCCTCAGCATGACATGGGCGATATCGTCGATGAACGCGAGGATGGGCTTTGCCCGTTCCGGCATCGAGCCGAGCGCAACCGCGAAGAAAACCGCAAACACCACGATCTGCAGGATTTCGTTCTGCGCCATCGCGTCCGCAATCGAGGTCGGGATCAGATGGGTGAGAAATTTCTCGATCGAGAACGCGGATACGGGAAGGCCTGTCGACTGTGTCTTGTCGGGCAGCGCGCCAGGAAAGTTCGCGCCGGGTTGCAGCAGGTTGACCATGACAAGGCCAAGCAGCAGCGAAATGAAGGATGCGCTGACGAACCAGCCCATCGTCTTGGCAAAGATCCTGCCGAGCTTGGCGCCGGAGCCCATATGGGCGATGCCGCCGACCAGGGTTGCAAACACCAGCGGCGCGATGATCATTTTGATCAGGCGCAGGAACAGCATCGCGATCAGGTTTATATCGGCGGCAAGCTCGACCCGTCCGTCGGGCATGAAGTTGAAGATCAGCGCGCCCATCACGATGCCAAGCGCCATCGCAAGCAGGATGTATTGCGTAAACCTGTTCGACATTGCTTACCCCCGTAAATCCGTGATCCCTAAAGAAACGAGTTTGGCAGATTTCGGAAGCGAAGCAACATGCTTGGGCCTGCCGGTCACCGGTTTCCCGCTTCTACCGGCGTGGTGTGCCACAAAGTTTCCGTTGTGAAACGAAAACGCAGGCCTTAGCGTCTGGCGCAACGCATACTGAATGCTGCTCTTTGTCATACGCTGATGCTGCATCAATACTCATCACGCCATCGGAGGGATCGCCATGAACGCAAACGTCAATCGGCAAATCCTGTTGATCGAAAAGCCGGCCGGAAAGCTCGGCGAGGCACATTTCAAGCTGACCAGCGCGGCGATCCCCGCGCCGAAGGACGGTGAGGCGCTGTTGCGCGTGCGCTACATCTCGCTTGATGCCGCCAACCGCGCCTGGATGCACGGGGCGACCTATCGCTCGGCGGTGGAGGCCAACAGCGTGATGGCGGGTGGTGCGATTGCCGAGGTTGTTGCATCCAATTCGCCGGACCTCAAGCCGGGCGACATCGTATTCGGCGATACCGGCTGGCAGGATTATGCCGCCGTCCCCGCCAAGCATCTCACGCGAATGCCGAAGATGGAGCCGATGACCCATCTGCTCAGCATCTACGGCATCGCTGGGCTGACCGCCTATTTCGGACTTCTGGAGATCGGCAAGCCGAAATCCGGCGAGACGGTGGTGGTTTCCGCCGCCGCGGGCTCGGTCGGCTCGATCGTGGGGCAGATCGCCAGAATAAAAGGCTGCCGTGCCGTCGGTATTGCGGGCGGCAAGGACAAGTGCCAATGGCTGACATCCGAACTCGGGTTCGACGCGGCAGTCGATTACAAGGACGGCGCGCTGTTCAAGGCGCTGCGCGCCGCGGCGCCCAACGGCATTGATGTTTATTTCGACAATGTCGGCGGCGATATTCTGGAGGCCTGCCTGCCGCAGATGAACAACTATGGCCGTATCGCCTGTTGCGGCGCGATCTCGCAATATGACGGCGCGCCGGCGGCCCATGGTCCGCGCGGCGTGCCCGGCCTGATCGTGGTCAAGCGCCTCATCATGCAGGGTTTCATTGTGATGGATTTCATGAAGCAGAGCGAACGCGCGCTTGCGGACCTGCAGTCCTGGGTCGCCGGCGGCAAGCTGAAGGTTCAGGAAGATGTCATCAACGGCCTGGAAAATACGCCAAAGGCGCTGATTGGACTGCTCGCGGGAGAAAACCGCGGCAAGCGAATGATCAAGGTTTGAAGGGTCTCTCAATCCGCTTACGGCTTTGCGCGACATTATAAAAAAGGAATTTCAAGAATGATCCGTTCTGCAAAATCCCGCCTCGCGTATGCTGTGCTGCTTACGACCACCCTGTTCAGCATGCCTGCTTTCGCGCAAGCGCCGACCGATGCGCAGCGCGCCGCGATCAGGTCCGAATGCCGCTCCGATTACGAGGCACATTGCGCCAGCATCCCGCCGGGCGGCGCGGCGTCGCTGGAATGCTTGCAAAAGAACATGGCGAGCTTATCGGCGGGCTGTGCAGGCGCGGTTCGCGCGGTCGGCTCGCCGGGTGAGTCCAGCGCGGAACCGAAGCCCGCGCCGGCGGCTGCGACGGCGGCACCGGCGGAGCCCGCGGCAAAGCCGGCCGGTGCAGAGCCTGCCGCCGCGCCGCCCGCCAAGGCTGCTTCCACGCCGGCCAGCAAACCGAGCAGTGAGCAGATCGCGGCTGTCCGCAGCGCCTGCCGCTCCGACTATCCCAAGGTCTGCGCCGGCGTGCCGACTGGCGCCGCACCCGCCTTGCAATGCCTGGAAAAGAACGAGGCGAGATTGTCCGCGAACTGCAGGAAGGCCGTCGTCGCGGCCACGGGCGGCGCTGCCGCGCCTGCAGGCGGTGATGCTGCGCCGGCAACGGCCACGGCGACGGCGACGCCTGCCGCTCCCGCGACCGTGTTGGTGCTGCGGCCGTTACGGCCGCGCGAAGTGCTGTTCGTCTTGCGCTCGGCCTGCGGCGCCGATGCGCGCGCGCTCTGCGCCGGTGTCGAAGCCGGCGGCGGCCGCATCGCCGAATGCCTGGCCTCGCATTCGCCGTCGCTGTCGCCGGCCTGCCGCGCCGTGCTCGCCCAGTTCGCGGCGCGTTAAGTAAGGAGGGCGCATGCGCATTGCCGTGATCGGCGGCGGCCCCGGCGGGCTCTACTTGGCCTATCTCTGGAAAAGCCGTCACCCCGAAGCACAGGTCGAGCTGTTCGAACAGAATTCAGCCGGCGCGACTTGGGGTTTTGGCGTCGTGTTTTCCGAGCAGGCGCTGGAGTTCCTGCGCGCCGACGACCCCCACACGGTCGATGCGATCACCCCGCGCATGGAAAGCTGGAAAAACATCACGCTTAACCTGCGGGACGAGAGCGTGGAAATCGACGGCGTCGGTTTCTCATCCATCGGCCGGCTCGAGCTTCTGCAGATCCTGCAGGAACGCGCCCGCGACGCCGGCGTCTCGGCGCGCTACGAAACGACGGTGCAAACATCAGATCAATTTCGCGGTTATGACCTGATCGTCGCGGCCGATGGGCTGAACTCCATGGTGCGTCGCAATTTCGAAGGCGATTTCGGGTTCTCGATATCCTATTCCACCAACAAGTTCGCCTGGTACGGCACCACAAAGACCTTCGCCACGCTGTCGCAAACCTTCGTTGCGACCGAGCTCGGCGCGTTCAACGCCCATCACTATCGTTACTCGCCGCACATGAGCACCTTTCTGGTCGAATGCGATCGCGCGACCTGGCAGGCTTATGGTTTTGCCGGCAAGACCATCGAGGAGTCCAAGGCGATTTGCGAGCGGGTGTTCGCCTCGGTCCTCGATGGCCATCCGCTACTGTCAAACAAGTCGGTCTGGCGCAATTTTCCCTGGGTCTGGAACGCGCACTGGTCGCACCAGAACATGGTGTTGATCGGTGATGCGCTGCATTCGGCGCATTTTTCCATCGGCTCCGGCACGCGGCTGGCGATCGAGGATGCCATCGCACTGGTCAGGGCGCTTGAAGCCGAAGCGGACATCCCGCGCGCGCTGGCCCGTTATGAAGCCGAACGCAAGCCCGTGGTGAAGAAGCTCGTGACGGCTGCGCGCACCAGTGCTGACTGGTACGAGAATTTTCCGGCTCACATGAAGCTCGATTTGATGGACTTCGCCCACAGCTACATCACGCGCTCGGGGCGCATCGACGATGCGCGGTTGCGCGCGATGTCGCCGAATTTCATGGCGCGTTACGAGGCCGCCTCCAGGCGAGATGGAGCTCGTCGTCATGCCTGAGATCGTCGATCCCGCACCCGCCTGGTAGCGCTAGCTCGCCAACCCCGTTCCGCCATAGAGCCAGGCGAGATCGCGATAGTAATCCTCCGACGATTTCGCGCGCATGATGGCGTTGCGCAGGCGGGCGTGCTCGCCTGCGGGGTGATAGATGTGTTCGCCGATGGCGCGCGACAAGAGCTGCACGCGCGCGGTGCGCCCAAAGCGCTGCGCGCGATAATGTTCGAGCGCGACCGCATGATCGTCAGGATATTGCGAGAGCATGTGCGACAGGCAGACCGCGTCTTCCATGGCCTGGCAGGCACCTTGCGCGAAATATTGCAGCATCGGGTGGGCGGCATCCCCGAGCAGCGCGACGCGCCCATCGACCCAGCGCGGGTTGGGATCGCGGTCGCACAACACCCAGAGCCTCCAGTCCCGACCGTGCCGGATGATACTTTGCGCACGCTCATGGATGTGCGCAAAGCCCCGCAACACCTCGGCCTCCGGGACTGCTTGTCCGGCAACCGGCTCGGGCGCGTCGTTGTGGTAGGTGACGACGAGATTGAACACCTTCCAGCCCGAGAGCGGATAATGCACGATGTGGCACTTCGGCCCGGCCCACAGCGTCGCGGCGTTCCAGCGCAGATCCTGGGGCATCTCCTCGGTGGGGATCACCGAGCGGTAGGTGGTATGGCCGGAGACGCGGGGCGGACCGTCAGCCGTCACCTGGCTGCGGACATTCGACCACAGCCCGTCGGCGCCGATCAGGAGCGAGCCGGTAACGCGCGCGCCGCCCGCAAGATGCGCCGTCACCGATGAGCCGTCCTGGTCGTAGCCAACCACTTCCGAACTGACGCGCAGCTCGATCAGCTCGCTTGCCCTGCACGCGCGCAAGAACACCCCATGCAGGTCGCCGCGATGCACGACGGCGTAAGGGTTACCGAAACGCGCGCGGAAATTCGTACCGAGATCGACATGCGTGATCTCGTCCGCGGTGAGCGCGTCCATCAGGCGGAGCTGATCGATATAGACGGCCATCGCTCGCGCGGCCTGGCCGACGCCGAGATAGTCGAAGGCGTGAAAGGCGTTCGGCCCGAGCTGGATGCCGGCGCCGATCTCGCCGAGCGAGGCGGCCTTTTCGAGCAGGATCGAGCGAAACCCCTTTTGCGCGAGCCCGAGCGCTGTGGCGAGGCCGCCGATGCCGCCACCCGCGATGAGAAGCGGCCGCTCGCGCGCATCCATCAGGCGGACTTCCCAAGATGTTCGAGCGCGTCTTCGGCGCGCAACGGCACGCGGGAGGCCTCGTTGTTGAGATCGACCAACCGCGAAAGCAGCGCCTTCAGCGCCTTGCGGTCGGCCGCCTTCAAGGGCTGCAGCATTCGTGCCTGCGCGCGATCAACCGAAGGCATGATGTCGCGTAGCACGGTTGCGCCTGCCCTCGTGAGGTAGAGCAGCTTGACGCGCTTGTCTTGCGGCGAGGGTTTCCGCTCGACGAGCTTTTTGGCTTCCAGGCGTTCGATCACGTTGCCGAGCGTCGAGCGGTCAAAGGCGATCACGGCAGAAAGGCGGGTGGCGTCGATCCCGGGATGGGTGTGGATTGCAACCAGCGCGGCATATTGTACCGGCGTCAGGGCGAAGGCCCTGCATTCCTCGACAAAGAGGGCGACCGCAATCTGCTGCATGCGGCGGAACAGATAACCCGGCGCGGTATAGACCGCGTCCATTGTGATCGGCGCTGGTCTACTCGGCATCGCCCTGCCTGTCGGGAGCTGCGTCCGCGAACGCCTTCATCGCCTTTGCGGCGGCTTCCGCCTGCAAGAGCCGGGGATAGGGGCTGACGTCGACGCCGAAACGCCGCGCATTGCCAAGCTGCGGCACCAGGCAAATATCGGCAAGCGTAGGCGTGCTGCCGAAGCAAAACGGACCTGGCTCGTGTGCGATCAGCTTCTCGCAAGGCCCAAGCCCCTCGCGATTGACCCAGGCGGCCCAGGCGGTCACCGCGTCCTCCCCCAAGCCCAGTTCGCGCAGCCGCGCAAGGACCTTGGTGTTCTGAACCGGATGGGTGTCACACGCCACCGCCATCGCGAACGCCCGCACCCGGGCGCGGCGCAGCGGGTCTTTCGGTAACAGCGGCGGCTGGGGACAGGTTTCGTCGAGCCATTCGATGATGGCGAGCGACTGGGTCAGGATCGCGCCGCTATCGTCCTCTAGCGTCGGAACCAGGCCCTGCGGGTTGATCGCGAGATAGGCGGGATCACGCTGCTCGCCCTTGCGCAGGTGATGCGGCAGGTGGTCAACGCTCAAGCCCTTCAGGTTCAAGGCTATTCTGACCCGGTAGGCCGCGCTGCTGCGAAAATAGCCGTGCAGCTTCATCGCACACCTCCCCGCAAATTAATCAATGCCTTCATTGACGCTATCCATATTGTCAGTATGCTGTCAATCTATCCATCGACAGGAACGACGGAGACCCGCCATGGAAGCCGT
>Ga0306922_10000781_pt1 | contig 27248 bp, 27 predicted proteins | sample sta12Cox44000082_FD_203758 | JGI IMG/M metagenome (GOLD analysis project Ga0306922, IMG submission 203758) | Lab enrichment of tropical soil microbial communities from Luquillo Experimental Forest, Puerto Rico - statoxic.12C.oxic.44.000.082 (v2)... | ecosystem: Environmental > Terrestrial >... | reverse complement strand
CGGCCGATCCCAAGCATGAGACGTGGGCCCTGGCCAGGCAGCGTGGCGTGCTCGAGACCGTCGAGGACGCACGGGATCTGGCCACGTTCGATCTGGACGTGATCGTGGATTTCGCCGGGCTTGGAACCACGACCGCGAATGCGATCACCGCCGTGCGCGCCGGCGGACGCGTCATCCAAGTTGGGCTCGGCCGCAGCGAGGCCACCATTTCCACCGCCGACCTGGTGATCAAAGCCATCACGCTGCGCGGAGCCCGTGGCGGCCGGCCCGTTGACTTCCGGGCCGTGATCGATCTCATCGCCAAGGGCGACCTGTCGATCTATGCGGGCACAACGACTTTCGAGGAAATACCGGAGGCAATCGAACGCCTCAAGACCGGCGACGTGATAGGCCGAATCGTCGCCGTCATGGGTTGATATCCACCGACTGGTTATCGGCGCATTCCAGCAGCTCTTTGAGCGCGTCGGGGAATGCGTCGGCGATGTCCCATAGCTCCGGCACCAGGTCGGGACAGGCGATGATGCCAACACCCAGTTCTCCGTTGAGCGACATGACGGTGATGTTGAGTCCCGCGCCGCCGAGGATCGGCCCGAGTGGATACATCGCGTCGACTTGGCAACCCAGGAAGTACAACTGGTCCCGCGGCCCAGGCACGTTGGAAAGGATCAGGTTGAAGACTGGGCTATGTGGAATGCGCGGCAGGATCCGCATGGCCGTGCCGAACATCGTCGGGCCGCCAAACTGGGTCCAGTCGTGCAGCAGGGTGGGTCCCATCGCGGCGGTGTGGTCCTTTGCGGCGGTGTTTCCGGAGGCAGTCGTGCGGATACGTTCGGCGGGGTCGCTGATTTGGCTCTCCACCCGGCAGAACATCCAGGTGGTGTGGTTGCGGCCGGGTCGGTCGGACTTGTCGTGCACCGACACCGGCACGGTGGCCACCAGCGGGTTGTCGGGCAGTTCGCCGCGCTCGAGCAGGAAACGCCGTAACACCCCGGCGCACAGGGCCACCACCACGTCGTTGACGGTCACCCCGAACCGGTCCTTGACCCGCATGACGTCACGCATATCGAGCTGGCTGAAAGCGATGTTTCGGTAGCGGGTGATGGTGCCGTTGAACGGGGTGGCCGGGGCCGAAAACGGCGCAGCCATGGTCCGGCCCTCGCGCGCGCGAAGTACCGTTTGCGCCAACGTCAGGATCGTCGCCGGCAGCACGGTCGCCAGTCGCAACGGCCGCAACGCAAACCCCAGCAGTCCGCTGGCGGCGATCTGCACGGGATTGCCGCCACCCGCGCCACCGACGGGCTGAGGTGCCGGCGCGTCGGGATCCAGGGTGCACAGCTGGGCGAGCAGGTTCGCACCGGCCACGCCGTCGACGACGGCGTGGTGGACCTTGAGCATCACCGTCACCACATCACTGCGGGCGCCGCCCTCAAGCACCCACATCTCCCACAGCGGCCGGTCGCGGTCCAGCGGCAGCCCCGCGATGTACGCACATATCTCGGCCAGCTCGCGCCGACCCCCGGGTGCGGGCACACCGACACGCTGCAGGTGACGGCGCAGCTGGAAGTTCTCGTCGTCCACCCATACCGGGTGATCCAGGTTCAGCTGGGTGTCCGCGAGCTTCATGCGAAATTCGGGCAACGCGTTCACGTGCTTTGCCATCGCGGCGCGAAACCGGCCGTACGTATAGCCGCCCGGCATCGTCGAAGTATCCAGTTCCAAAACGCAGCACACGTTCAGCGGCTGCGTCGGCGTCTCCATGTAGAGGAAAAACGCATCAAGTCCGGTTAGTCGTTCCATGGTTGCCCGATCGACTGGTGACTTCTCAAACTCCCCGCCCCCAAAGGAGTTTAGGCAGCGGAAAAGTGGAGATCTACTCCTGAGAAGCCGTTCCGAGTTAAATGTTGATGACAGTGCCGGTGACGTAGCTGAGCCAAGGCACCATCAACTGCCGGATGCGACGCTGCGCCCGGTTAAGTTTTGGGTGCCCCTCTGGTTGCCCAAACGGGCGGGAAAGAAAACATCCGGGCGAGCCATCCTCGGCACCACCGGCGGGTTTGGTTTTCGGATGAACCGATCGGGGGCCGGTCTCGTGTTATCCGATACAAGCGCCTTCGGGCACGGTTGTTCCTGTGTGCGGTAGTCGTGAGCCGACGAGTGCGGACTCGCGGGAGGATCATGTTCAGACGAGTCGACACCTGCAACGCTCCCCGGCACCAACTGCTGACCATCGAACTCCGCGATGTGGTGCGCGAATACCGAGTCGGTGGCCAGTCCGTGCGGGCGCTCGACGGGATTAGCCTGTGCCTCGAGGGCGGACAGTTCACGTCGGTTGTCGGGCCGTCGGGCGCTGGCAAGAGCACCTTGCTGCATTTGCTGGGCGCACTGGACTCCCCCGATTCCGGGTCGATCGAGTTCGGCGGCGACGAGATCGGCCGCCTCACCGACGAACAGCAGTCGGCGTTTCGCCATCATCGGGTGGGTTTCATATTTCAGTTCTTCAACCTGTTGCCGACGCTGTCCGCATGGGAGAACGTCGCGGTGCCGAAGCTGCTCGACGGAGTCCGGCTGGCTAAGGCCAAACCGGATGCGATCCGGCTGCTGGACCGCGTCGGTCTGGGCAACCGGACCGAGCACAGGCCTGCCGAACTGTCGGGCGGGCAGATGCAGCGGGTCGCCGTGGCGCGCGCACTGATGATGGACCCTCCGCTTATCCTCGCCGACGAACCAACCGGGAACCTCGACTCGACGACGGGAGCTTCTATATTGCGGCTCCTTGGCGAAGTGGCGCACGAAGCCGGGCGCGGTCGACTCGTGGTGATGGTGACCCACAACTCCCACGCCGCGGAAGCGACCGATCGGGTGATCACGCTGCAGGACGGTCGGATCGGTGCCGACGAGCGGTTGGGGGTCCTGGTGTGAGAGCCGCCTCGGCGATGGGCGCCGCAGCGAGCCGGCTACGTCTGTTCAGCTTGCGTGAACTTGCGGTGCACCGCCGACGCACGATGGCATCGATTGCCGTCATGGCGGTGTCGGCAATGTATCTGGTCGCGGTGTTCGGCATCTTCGGGTCCATCACCGGATCGGTCAATCGGCTCGCCGACGGGATCGCGGGCATCGCCTCGCTGGAGGTGTCGGGCATCACCGACGCGGGCTTCCCCGACACGCTAACCGCCGACGTGGCCGCAATTCCCGGGGTCGCGACCGCGGCACCAATGATTCGGACGTCGGTGTCCACGTCGTCGGCGCCGGTTCTGCTGTTCGGTGCCGACGATCGGCTTGCCGCCTTGGGCGGCGCACTGAAAGACGCCTTGAAAGATGCACCGGCGCAGCAGCCGTCCGGCCCAGCCAACGCGGTCCGCGTCGGACCCGGTGTCGGCCACGCCAAAGGCGAAACGTTCCAGCTCGGCTCGGGGTCGGTCACCGTCGGTGAGGTACTCACGGGCAAGCAGGTCGCCAGCCTCAACGGCGGACACTATGTCCTGGCCCCACTTGCGTTGGCGCAGAACATTGCCGGCCGTCAGGGTCAGCTCGACTCGATCCTGATCACCATCAAACCCGGTGCCGACCTCGCCAAGGTTCGTGCCGCGGTCACCGCCGCCGTGAACGGCCGGGCCATCGTCGCCGACCCGAGCATGCGGGCCACTCGCGCCGGCGACGGCGTCAAGCTGATGAACTACATGGCCCTGATGGGCGCGATGGTCGCCTTGATGGTCGGCGCATTCCTGATCTACACCACGATGACCATGGCGATTACCCAACGCCGGCCGGTCATCTCGTTGCTGCGCGCGATCGGCGGCCGTCGCGCCACAATAGTCCGCGACATGCTCGCGGAGGCGGCGGTCCTCGGGGTGATCGGCGGAGCCATCGGCTCGGCCATCGGAATACTGATGGGCCGCATCGCAATTGGCCGATTGCCTTCGGCGATCACCCAGGGCCTGGAAGCTCGCATCGAGTACTGGCTGCCCGGCTATGCGATTCCGGCCGCCGTCGCGGCGACCGCGCTCACCAGTGTGGTCGCCTCGGCCATGGCGGCACGGCAGGTGTACAAGGTGGCGCCTATCGAAGCACTTGCCCCCGTTGGGGTTTCAGCCGCGGATCGCGTGCCGCGATGGCTGCGGATCGCATGCGGAGTTGCCGCCGTCGCGGTCTTCGCGGTGTCGATCGTGGTCGTGGTCAACCAGCGAAGCGTCGTGGCCTTTGTCGCGATGTCGGCGGTGTTCTCTGCCGAGATCGCGCTTGGCTTCGCGCTCACCGTGCCCATCGTCAAAGCCACGGCCGCGACCGCCCGAATATTCGGCTCCGTCGGGGCGCTCGCGGCGGCGACCATCGAGCGCGCGCCGCGACGGGTGTGGGCGACCGTGATGACGGTGTTGATAGCGGTGGTCACAACCGTCGCGATTACCGGCACGAACACCGACATGATCTCCTCGGCGAGGGGCATCTTCGCCCCGGTCGCCGACGTCCCCGTGTGGGTGAGCGCAAATCCCCCAGACAGCTACCCCACTGATGCTCTGCCGCAAGGTCTTTCCGAAAAGGTCGCCGCAGTGCCGGGCGTCCAGCGTGTCATCGAGGGTGCGTCTGGGTTCGCCGAGGTCGGGGGCACACGCGTCATGCTTGACGGGTTTTCCTCCGGAACCGCCGATCCGCTGTACCGTGCGCTCGACGCACGGATTCGCGACCAGGTGCTCGCCGGTCGGGGCGTGGTGCTCTCGCAGAATTTGGGCACGACGCTGCGCGTCCGGGTCGGCGACCAATTGCGGATGCAAACGCCGCACGGCGCGCAGCAGACAACAGTGCTGGCCCTAGTGCCGTACTTCTCGACCGTGATCGGCACGGTCGGGATGGGCCTCGACCAACTGCGCTCGTGGTTCGACCGTCCGGTGGCGACGACGCTCGAGATCGTTCGGGCCCCAGGCGTCGACGCCCACCGCCTGTTGGCCGACGTCCGCCGGGCGGTGCCGGCGCCCAACTACGTGTATGACGGCGGTAGCAAGCTGGCAGGCCTCGAGGCGCCGATGCATCAGAGCATGTTCATCGCGAACGCCGTGTGGATCATCGTCGTGCTGGTCGCTGCGGTCGCGCTGCTCAACACCTTGACGCTTTCCGTGCTCGAACGGCGCCGCGAAATCGGCGTGCTCCGGGCGATGGGATCCAGCCGCCGGTTCACGTTGCGGATGGTGCTGGCCGAGGCGACGGGCATCGGGGTCGTCGGCGGTCTGTTGGGCCTGGTGTTCGGGTGCGCGGATCAGTGGCTGTTCAGTCTGGTCAGCGGGGACATGATGAATTTCCAAGTTGCCTTCAGACCAAGCTCGATGGCGGTTGTCTTCACCGTTGGCGCGCTGGCGATCAGCCTGCTCGGCTCGGTACCACCCGCGCGGCGAGCGGCGCGGCTGAACATCATCGAAGCTGTGAGCGTGGACTAAGCACGCACGTGACCGCCCGAGCGGACGTCAGAGGCCGAGCGGAAGAAGCGCAATAAACAACGGGGCTATTGGATCCGTGAACGGAAGCACGGCCGAAGTATTCAAGAACGGCAAGACAGGACTTTGAAGCGTGTTTACTACGTGCCCGGGCACCCCCAAGCCCAATGTGGGTTCAAACCCAGAGGTCAAACTATCGGAGAAGAGCGGGCTCGATATGCCAGCCGCGACAAAATTGTGGTCGTCAGGGTCGGCAGAAGCCGTCAGCGAGACCCCGCCGACATTGGTGACTTGACTCATGAAATCTCGGTCGCCTGCGACGGGGTTGGTAACTGGCGGGAGACCTAGCGCTGCGGCGAGCCGGCTCGCCAGATCATGCACCTGCGACAGCGGCGACTGCGCCAGCTGAGCGGCGGCAGCCGACGCCCCTACGTGATAGCCCGTCATCGCGGCCACGTCCTGGGCCCACATCCGCTCATAATCGGCCTCAGCGGCCGCGATGGCCGGTGCGTTTTGCCCGAACAGATTCGACATTACTAACCGCACCAACACATTCCGGTTGGCCGCCACGGCTAACGGATGAACCGTCGCCGCCCGAGCGCCCTCAAATGCGCCGACCACCGCCCGAGCCTGGCCGGCCGCCCCCGTTGCGTGCGTCGCCGCCGCACTTAACCATCGCGCGTACGGAGCCGCCGCGGCCAACATCGCCGCCGATGCCGGACCCTGCCACGCCTGATTCGTCAATCCCGATGTGACCGACGAAAACGACGATGCCGCGGACCCCAACTCGGAGGCCAACCGATCCCACGCAGTGGCCACATTCAACATGGGAGCCGAACCCGCACCGGAGAACATCCGCGCCGAATTGACTTCCGGCGCCAACACCGAGAAATTCATCGCCACAGTCCCTTCACTCACGGTCCGCCGCGATCACGCCGGCTGCGTCTATCACCGACGACAGGCCCTGTGTACCCCTACACGAGCTGCGCATTCAAATAGTTCAGTGTGATCTAGCTCACAGTTCTGGCTGCTCGTCGACCACCGTGGCGAACCCGTGCAGATGAGGGGTGCACGGGGGCGGCACCAGGGTCCGTGAGACGCTGCGCAGTCGCGAAGTGTCGAATCCGGCTGCGGCAATGGCGTCGACGGTTCGGCGGTTCGGCTCGCAACCCCCGGCCAACCGGGACCACGGCTTGGCGATCAAGTCCTGGAACCGACCCATCGCGCCCTCGCCGCGGACATGCTCGAGGACGACCAGCCTGCCTCCGGGCGCGAGGACGCGCCGGATCTCGCTCAGAGTTGCGGCCACGTTATCGACCGAACACAGCACCAGCCCGACGTGTACGGAGTCGAAACTGTTGTCCGGGAAGGGAATCGACTCGCCGACCCCGTCGACGATGTCGACCGCGATGCCGCGGCGGCGAGCGAGACGAGATGCCGTCCGCCGGAACGCGGCCACCGGCTCCACGGCGGCGACCGAAGTAACCGCGGGCGGCACAAACTTCAAGTCGGTCCCCGGACCGAGACCGAGCATCAGCAGGCGGCCGGTCGCATGTCCGATCGCGGCCCGACGATACCGGTAATAGAACGCCCGGTCGAAAAGCGGCATGCCGAGGCGATAAATGCACGGGAACAACGGATTACGGCGCGTTATCTGCTGTCAGCCTTCCCTTGAATCAACCAGCGAGAGTGCTGGTCTCAAACCGGGCGTCCTCAACTACCAACGTGCCCTCACCGACCTGGATGGTGTGGCCCATAACCCCGAGGATTCCCTGGCTAGGTGTCATACGTCAAACGAATCTGTCGTTTCGACACGGCTACGGGCTGTGAATGCGACGATTGCCCAATGGGCGATTACGAGCGTGCCCAAGCCGTGGAGTTCGTCCGTGCGTTGTGCCATCAACTGCACGAGATGACTACCCAGTTGGAACGGCTTGAACGCCAGGGCGTCACCGGCACGAACGGCCGGGCATGCGCGATGCGAACGGAAGCGACCGCGCTGCGCAAAGACATACGAGAGGCCCAGAGGCTTATCGACCGTCTACGGCGCCGCTACTATCTGGAAGGCCCGCCGAGCGCGCCCCGCCCGACTTCGCGGGCAGCGACCGCCGCCCGCTCGTCGCGCAGCTGATCAATCAACTCGGTACTCGGCGTCTGGTCGCACAGCACCTCAAATGCCGACGCCCCTGCGAAGCGCCGTCAAGAAGCGGTCCGCCATCTGGCGTTGCTCGATCGGGATATCGGTTTCTGGAATCGTGGCTTGCCCGACGCTGAACATGACCGTGATGGGCGCGGCCGGGTGGTAAGCGCCCTGCTCATTTGCCTCACAGAATGGGCCGAATTGGAGTCCGGCGACGCCGGCGAGCCGTCGGACCCAAGCGGATTGGCTTGATGGCGTGAGCTTGTGTTCGCGGTCAGCAGCCTCGTCGTAGTCAGCTCTTTCGTATTCAACGCGCACGTGGCCGAGGGCTTCGGGGGTGACAATCCAGCAGGTCCACGTCGTCGTCGAGCCGGTGCTGTTCCAATCCGGCCACGCCGCCTCGATTTTGGCCTCGGGTACGACTGTCGCTATCGCCTCCACCACGGCCGCCGGAATTCCGCGATGCGGTATCGAGGCATGCTGTTTGATGTACTCCCAGCGTTCTCGGTCGATGATCACGGAATCACGCTAGCGCTCTTGGCGTTGGTCGGTGGCGCACCCGCGGCTCACGCACGCGACGGCGCGGTATCAGCCCCCCAGATCCAGTTGGAACGGCGGATATTCGTCGCTCATCAACGAGACGTACACAGCTACCCGATAACGCCATCGAACGATGCCCATGAGGAGATCGAACATGCCGCGGTGGATCGTCCCGGCGCACAACAACCACACCGCGTTGATAACGCAAAGCACCTGCAGCAGGGGTTCCATGGCCCAGCACAGGATTATCTGCGGAAGCCCCAGCAGCCACCACTTCACCAGCACGGCCCAATTCGTGAGCCGCTCCGGGTAGTCGACCTCCAGATCGCCGGGATAGTCGGCCCGAGATGCCAGCGTGAATGGCGGGTATCTGTCGGTGCTGTTCATCGGAAATCGGTAGTTCATCACCCGCCACGACCAACGCAGCACTCCGACGTTGAACTCGAAGATGGGGCGCGGATAGCGCCCGGTGAACAAGATCGCGAAACCGGCAACGATCGTCAGCAGCGGATACACCAAATAAAGAAGTATCAATATGGGGTAGTGCGGAACGGCCAGCACGCACCACTTGAGGAGCCATAACCAGCGTGAGGGTGCGCCGAGGTCAGCGCGCACCCGCACGGGCCCGTCGGCATTGGGCGCCGTTGTCAGATCGACGGTTCGGGACTCGCTCACCGACGACTCGCCGCGATAGGAGTTGGTGTGGGAAGGGCTCGATCGATCCCCGCCGACATCCGGCGGTGACTGGTCCAGCGCAGGAACGCGGTCAGCGCCGAGGTGTGTAGCCGGTCCGAAATCAACGCCGCCGGTCTTAGTACGGATTCACCGTGCGCCACCTGCAGCGATGCCACCCGGGACACGGCCCTGACCCGGCGTCGCCTGGTCTTCTCGTACCAGCGCAACGCCGACGAGACGTCAGCGTGGCCACCGTTGACTTGGTTGTGAAGATCCGAAAGCGCCTTGCACAGCACCATCGTGTCGAGCAGCGCCTGGTTGGTTCCCTGCGCGAGCGTGGGCGGCATGGTGTGGGCGGCATCGCCGAGCAAGGTCAGAGAGCGCGGGGCCAGGCCGCGGGGAATCGGATGCCGAAAATGCGGGTAGGGCGAACCCGCCAGGTCTTCGTTGGTCAGATTTGCGAGGACCAGGTCGACTTTGTCGGACCAGCCGGCGAAATTGGACCGGATCACGTCAAGCGGATCTTGCGGCCTGACGAAGTCATAGGACCAGGGCAGGTCGAACCACCACTGCACATCGGACCCTCCCGCCGGCCACACGCCGGTGTTTCCGTGCGCGCCGATCACGATCATCGCGACACGTTTGTCGGCCAGCTCCGGAAGGCCGATGAGTCCCTGCCAACTGCACCAACCGGTCGGCTCCGCGGCCGGCGCGCCGACGGCATCCCGAACGATCGAGTGCAGACCGTCCGCACCGATCACCAGGTCGCCCACGGCGACGCTGCCATCGTGGAACTCGACCCGCACGCCGTCGGGCGTGGTGACTACCCTGACCGCCCGGGAGTTGCATCGAATGCGATCGATCGGAAAGCCTTCGAGCAGCCTTTCCAGCAGGACCCGACGCGGGACCATGCGAATAGGTGCGCCTAGCCGGTTCACCATCGTCGTCAGGTCCAAGGTCGTCAGCCGGCGCCCCCCGGACGTCGTCACCCGCACGCTGGAAAGCAGTTGACCGGCCCCATCCATGTCGACGCCCAGCTGCCGCAGAACCGTCTCGCCATTGGACCAGATGGTCACGGCGCCGCCGCCGGCTTGCGTATCTTTGCGCTGATCGAAGACGGTCACCTCATGACCATCCCGCAGCAATCCCCGGGCAACGGAAATGCCGCTCACACCGGCCCCGATCACGAGTATCCGAAGCGCCCCGCCGCGGCTGGTCACGTTGTTGGACACGTAAGCACCTGCCAATCGGTTCAAGGAGGCGGGCAACTCGGTTGCCGGCCCCGATCAGACCTTTGCTGCGCCGATTATCTCGTGCAGGTCCTCAACCGACCACGGCTCGGCGTCGTGGTGGTCGCGATATCCCAACACACGCGGCGTCGGCCGGTCGAAGCTGCCGACGAACCCGCCTGCGGCAAGCAAGATCCGACCTGTCACGTCACGCGCCAGGTCGCTCGCGAGGTAGGCGTAGAGCGGGGCCACGAACGCGGCCGGGGCGCTGTCAAGTGAGGCTCGCATGGTCATCTCGTCGAGCAACCCGCGCCGGTGCAGGTCTTCGATGTGGTTTTCGTACTCGGCGCCCGCGGACAGGCGGGTCCGCGCGCCCGGACACACCACGTTGGCCCGCACACCGTGGGCTTTCAGTTCCGCTGCGATGGCCATCGTCAGTCCGTTGACCGCGCCTTTGCCGGCGGGGTAGCCACTGCCGCCGTAGTCGCCGAGAAAAGCCACCGAGCTGGTGTTGATGATCGACCCGTGGCCTTGCGAGGCCATGACGCGGGCCGCGACGCGGCACGTATGAAACGTCGTGCCCAGGTGCGCGGCGATCAGGCGCTCGAACTCCGCGGGCGAGATCGTCAGGATCGAAGAGCCGGAAGGCTCGGCGATCCCGGCGCAGTTGATCAGGGTGTCCAGCCGTCCGAAAGTGCTCATGCATTCGACGATCAGGCCGGTGGCTACGCGCTCGTCGTCCGCGGCTCCGATCACCGGGGTGGCTCGCCCTCCTGACTCGGTGATTGCCGCGAGGGTCTCCCCCACGGCATCGGCGTCACGGCCATTGACGACCACGCCCGCGCCGAGATTGCAGAGCAGTTCGGCGACCGCGCGGCCGATACCTCGGCTGCCGCCGGCTACCACCGCCCCGCGCCCTGCCAGTAGGTTCGGGCTACTCATCGGCGGGAAATCCGGAATGCGTTGTGCGCAAGGTGTTCTCGATGGCGGCCCGAAGCACGCGGCTCGGCGCGGTCGGAAACATGAGGCGAACAGTACCCAGACGACACGGAAATGAGAACCACAACCGCACGTTCCGAGCCGGCAAAGCCGTCACTGCTGGCGGACTTCGCTGACCGGCGGTGACAGTTTGGTGCGCCGCCAGCCAGCGAACTTCAGATCCCTCCTTCCTGCGATGCGGCGTATAGTCGCGAATGAAGTCCGTTTTCCGGATATGTCGCCGTTTAGCTAAAAGCGGTCAGTCAGTGGCACGGCTACTGGGCCTGGCTCAGCTTCGGCGATACCACCCCAGTTGCAGATCCTTCAGTACTGCGTGCGCTGAGTAATCGGCCTGTCCCACGGATACGGGTGCAGCGGAGGCGACTGTGCGCACAATTGCGGGGTCTCGCTGCACGCGACTCACAGGAAGTGTGCCAGCAATGCAAACCTGTTCATGCGCTCGTGTTTCCACGCTTTGTGTCCGGAGACGGCGGTCCCGCCGATGACGGACATCGCGATTCAACCACGCCCCGCCCGGCCAGCCAGCGAGCAATCGGACGACTCCTACGATGACGTCGTCGAGATGTTCATAGCGCTGCGTCAGATGCCGGCCGAATCCCACGAGTACTGCCGGCAACGCGAACGCATCGTGGCGCGGTGTCTAGCCTTGGCGGACCATGTGGCCAGCCACTTCGCACGCCGCGGCGAAGGTCTCGACGACTTGACTCAGGTCGCGCGTCTGGGACTGATGAACGCCATCAACCGGTTCGACCCCGCTAAGGGCCCCAGCTTCATCGGGTTCGCGGTTCCCACCATGATGGGCGAGGTCCGGCGTTACTTTCGCGACTACAGCTGGGGAATGCGCGTGCCGCGGCGGTTGCGCGAGCTACACGTCCAGATCACCAGGAGTACCGGAGAGTTAGCTCAAGAGCTGGGCCGCGCGCCGACAGCCGGCGAGCTCGCCAAGGTGCTGGGTGTCCCCCGCGAGGAAATCATCGAATGCCTCATCGCCGGCGATGCCTATCGGCTGGAATCCCTGGACGCGCCCCTCGGCGCCGACGGTTCGGGCAAGCCCCGCCTGGTGGCTGACGCGATCGGTAGCATCGATCCACAAATCGAGAACATCACCAACCGCGAAGCAGTGCGTGTCCTGGTGGCCGCGCTCCCTCCACGCGAACGTCAGGTTCTGCACATGCGATTCTTCGAGTCGATGACCCAGAGCCAGATCGCCGAGCGAATCGGTGTGTCGCAAATGCAGGTCTCGCGCATCCTGGCCAACACCCTGCGCTGCCTGCGCGACCAACTGGAGTAGCCCGTACCACACGCGCCACTACCCACGAGGATCTTCGGCGACACGACGGCGATGTACTGTGCGATTCAGAACGACTCGACTGTGTCGCCAATCGGAGCCTGGAAGGAGCGCGATGCGATGAGGGTTTCTCGGACGGTGGTCGCGGGCGTAGCGGCGGTGGCAGCGCTGACCGTGGCGGTCGCCGGCTGCGGCAGCAAGCCGGCGGCGACGTCAACTTCGGGATCGGCCACCTCGGCGACGAGTGCGCGCAGTTCGGCGCCGGCTTCCCCGGCGCCGGCACAGCCCACCGACTACACCGGGCTGCTGATTCACGCGACAGACATCAACGCGCCGATACAGTTCAATGGCAGCCCGCCCGCGCCCAACCCGAACGGTCAACCGGGCGTCGCGACGACATTCAGCACCGAAGACAACAGCCACGTCATCAAAGACACCATTCAGGTCTTCGCGGACCCCGCCGCCGCTACGAACGCGCTCAACGCTGCAAAGGCCAACCCGGGTAATGCGGTCACGAATCCGACAGCGCCGCGTCCGCTCAACGTCGGCACCGGCGGAACGACCGTGTCCGGGAAGTCACCGGACAACTCCAAGGGTGTACTGATTTTGATGTTCACCGAGGGCAAGGCGTTCGTCACGCTGGAATTCGACGGTCCGGTCGACTCGCTGCCGCCAGAGGACTTCGTCACCGACGTGGGCCAGAAGCAGGCCGCGGCCGTAAAGAAGGGGCTAGGCGGCTGAGCGTTCCATGACCGTCATCAACGGCCTGCCGGCTCATGCATTGTTGGTGCATCTCGTGGTTGTGCTGGTACCGCTGACCGGGCTGCTGGTGATCGTGTGCGGTTTGTGGCCGGCGGCGCGGCGGGGTCAGCTGTTGTGGCTCACGTTGGCACTGGCCACCGCCACGATGATATTGACGCCGATCACCATCGACGCCGGGGAATGGCTCTACGACCTGAGGACCAAGCCCAGCCCCATTCTGCGCGAACATGCAGAGCGCGGCGAGACAATGGTCTACTTCGCCGCCGCCCTGCTGGCGGTGGCGATCGGTCTCGTCGTCCTGCGCTTGATCGAGCGCCGGTCTGATCGGCGTGGGATGGTCACCCGTATCGTGGTAGGGATAATCGTTCTCGCCGTTGGGATCTCGTCAACGATCCAGGTCTACCGAACGGGCGATGCCGGCGCCCAATCGGTCTGGGGCGGCGAGATTGCGCGCCTGAAGAAATCCAACGGAACTTAGAGCCGTATTCGCGTCATGTCACGCTCAAGGCGACGCGGGCCCAGGCATTATTGCCGTATCCGCGCGGATTCCACAGGGAAGCCGGCGATTCCGGCTGCGAAGCAGCCGTGTCGTCCCACGCACGGGCTGTGATGCGCAATGGGCCCGGTGCGACGTAGACGGTCAACGACCATGGGCGCCAAGACCATTGGCTGGGTGCGGGATGAAGGTCGGCTAGTTGCCAGGTGAGTCCGTCGTCAAGGGATACGTCGACTCGCTCAACGCTGCGGCCATCGCCCGCGATCCCATAACCACGGATGGTCAGTGCACCCCGCGGCACCCGGTCATCGTCGGTGGGATCGAGGATGTCGCAGTTGAGCGGCAGCGACGAGAGCGAAATGCCTTCTCCGGCCGCGATGGCGTCGGGGTCGGCGTCCGAAGGCAGGATGCGGTAATCCAGCGACTGAAAGTAGTTTTCCGACGGGCCGGGTTGCACGGTGATGGCCGTGACCCACTTGACGCTGCGGGCACCGATGTATCCGGGCACGACGACCCGAACGGGACCACCGTGCGCGCGCGGGAGCGGTTCGGAGTTCATCTGCCAGGCGAGTAGGACTTCCTGCGACATCGCCTTGCTCAGTGGGATCGAGCTGCCGTAAGGCTGGACGGGCCGAGCTTCCTGGGCGACGTCCGGAGCTTCGAAGGCAACATGCAACCCGTCCTCGTGATGTACTCCGGCAGCCGTAAGGACGTCAGCAAGCCGGACACCGCGCCACTCCGCGGTTGAGATCGCCCCGTGCGCCCACGGGTCTTTTTCCGGTATGTCCCGCAGCCGCAGCAGCTCGGCACGCCGATTGCCGGCGCACGCCAGCGTCGCCACCACGCCGTGTTGGTCGAAATCTGTCTTCAGCTGCTCGTAGGTCAGGGTGAGGGGCCTGTCCACACGCCCGTTGACCGCCAGTCGCCACCGCTGCGGCGCGATGTCGGGGATTGGGCCGTGATTGCGGCCATAGAACGCGTCGATCGGGGTGATGTCGCTGCTAGCCAATACCGCGGGCGGCGGTTCGGCGTTGTACGGGAGGCGTCCGCGCACGATCATGTCATCGCGCTTACCCCACAACGCAGTGGTCGGCGTCATGGTGTCCATTGTGACCGCCCCCTCCCCGGTTGGTTGCGATGTTGAAATCGTCCATCGCTTGAGGAGCCGCGGCTAGGAGGGCGGAGTTTGTGGACCTACAAGTCTTCCTTGTGTATTCGGGCTTGACTAGCGGTTTGCCCTGTCGCCGGACTGCCCCGAACGTTCGGGACTTCGGTCCCTATCGTCGGGCCCGGCCAACGAGTCAGATATCCGTATGGGATGCATCCGTCACAGGAGGTAAAACAATGAGCTCTCCGCAACAGGCAGAGGCACGGACGCGAATGTTCGCCCGCGTGCTCGGCCCGTACCTCGTTGTTATCACTGCCACCGCTATGGCGCGCGCATCACGGATGCGAACGCTGGCTTCGGAATTCGGAGCGAACTCCGTGTGGCCCTACGTGACTGGCGCGTTCATTCTGTTGAGCGGCCTGGTCGTCGTCGCGCTCCATCAATACTGGCGAGGCGCCGCGGCGATCATCGTGTCCGTCCTCGGCTGGATGACCACCGCAAAGGGGTTCTGCCTGATGGCCTTTCCGTACAGCTACATCTCGGCCGTCAACTCGGCGGTAAACGCAGGCAACGGGTGGCTGGCGGGTTTCGCCGTTATCGTGCTGGTCGGGTTGTATCTGATCTACGTCGGCTGGATCGCGCCAAGGCAGCCGCCTACCGATCGATGATCGGGCGCGAACACATTGCCGCTCAACATGTTTGGTGTGGTAGCGCCGGCAACGGACATCATTCGGTCGGCGTGAGAAGAAACAAACGGAATCGGCGCCCGCCGGCGCGATCTTGGGCGATCCGATAGTTTGGCCAGTTCGCCAAGACCGTGGCCCACGCTTTGTCGCGTTCCCCTCCGGTGAGCAACCGCACCTTCGCGGTGAAGCGATGGCCGCGTCTGCGGACGGTGACCCATTCTGCCGCTTTAAGATTCGCGGACCACGACGGGTGGCGCTCCCGGCCCCAGTTGGAGCCGACAACAATCAGCCCCTCCCCTGTAGGCACGCACTGCACCGTCGCAGTGCGGGCCAGGCCCGTTTTGCGTCCCGGGATGGTGATCTGCACGTTGGGCAGGCCGGTAAGGTCAAGAACTCCGATTCGTCCATTCGTCGCGAACCGGAGCAGGGATTCGAGTAGTTCGGCGATCGGTCGCCCTCTAAGGACCAGCCAGCGGTATGCGGTCGGGTTTCGCGCCACCCGCTGCAGCGGATTCACGCCGTTACTCTATTCCCCCGCCCGTCCAGTGCGCGCGTCCGGACGATCAAATCATCCTGGCTACTTCCGATTCCGATCGCGACGGCCGGCGGCGACCCATCCGACATTAAATAAACTGCTTGATTTAATCCGCATGCCGGTGTTCACTGGGGCGATGACCGCCGAGCGGATCGCTCGCTCCGACAGGTCGACGGGCACGCGAGAGACGATCTTGTCGGCCGCTGAAGTGCTGTTCGCCGAGCGTGGCATGTATGCCGTGTCAAACCGGCAGATCAGCGAAGCGGCCGGGCAGGGCAACAATGCCGCGGCCTGCTACCACTTCGGGACCAGGACAGACCTGCTCCGAGCGATCGAAAGCAAGCACCGCGAACCGATCGAGCAGCTGCGCGAGCAGATGGTCACCGACATCGGCGATTCGACCGAGCTGCGCGACTGGGTGGGCACGCTGGTGCGCCCCCTCACCGATCACCTGGCCGCGCTGGGCACCCCCAGCTGGTACGCGCGGTTTGCCGCGCAGGCGATGGCCGACCCTGCCTATCGCCACGTCGTCACCAAGGACGCCCTCACGTCGCCGATGCTGGTGCGCACGATCGACGGCATCAACCGCTGCCTTCCGGACCTGCCCAAGCGGGTGCGTTTCGAGCGAATCGTGATGGTCCGCAACCTGCTGATGCACACCTGCGCCGAGCACGAGAGCGCGCTGGCCGAACACGGCCCACGGTCGCGTTCCAGCTGGCCGGTTGCCGGCGAAGGACTCATCGACGCCATCGTCGGACTGTGGCGCGCGCCGGTCCACATCAGTGCGGCGGGCAGTTAGAAGCGAGGAGCACGATGACCGATATCTCGAGCGCCACCGATGTCCCCGGGTTTCCGATGACCCGGGCACCGGGTTGCCCTTTCGCGCCGCCGCCAAAGGCATTGGAGCTCAACGCCGTCAAGCAACTGAGCAGGGTCCGGATCTGGGATGACACCACACCGTGGCTGATCCACGGCTATGAGGCGATACGCGAGTTGTTCGTTGACTCCCGCGCCAGCGTCGACGACCGACTGCCGGGCTACCCGCACTGGAACGAAGGAATGCTGGCGACGGTGCATACCCGGCCGCGTTCGGTGTTCACCTCCGACGCCGAAGAGCACACGCGTTTTCGCCGGATGCTGTCAAAACCGTTCACCTTCAAGCGGGTCGAAGCGCTACGTCCGGCGGTGCAGAAGATCACCGACGACCACATCGACGCCCTGCTGGCCGGCCCTAAACCGGGCGACATCGTCAGCGCCTTGGCGCTGCCCGTGCCATCGCTGGTGATCAGTCAGTTGTTGGGCGTGCCCTATGACGACGCGGACTTCTTTCAGCAGCAGGCCCAGCGGGGCATGGGCCGCTACGCAACGGCAGAGGACACGGCACAGGGTGCCGCCTCGTTGGCGAAATACCTCGCCAACCTGGTGCGCACCAAGATGGGAAGTCCCTCAGAGGATTTGGTGTCCGACCTGGCCGAACGGGTCAACGCGGAAGAGCTCAGCGTGCGCGAGGCCGCACAGTTGGCCACCGGAGTGCTGATCGCCGGTCATGAGACCACGGCGAACATGATCAGCCTGAGCGTCGCGGCCCTGCTCGAGCATCCCGATCAGCTGGCACTGCTGCGCGACACCGACGATCCGAAAGCGATCGCCACGGCCGCCGAGGAATTGATGCGGTACCTGAGCATCATCCAGACCGGTCAGCGGCGCATAGCCGTCGAGGACATAGAGGTCGGCGGCGAGACGATCCGGGCGGGCGAGGGCATCATCCTCGACGTGGCGCCGGCGAACTGGGATTCCCGCCAATTCCCCAACCCGGACCGCCTCGACTTGCGCCGCGAAGACGGCCCGCACGTCGGGTTCGGCTATGGCCGCCACCAATGCGTGGGCCAGCAACTGGCCAGGATGGAATTGCAGATCGTGTTGCCCACCTTGCTGCGTCGTATCCCGACGCTGCGGCTCGCGGTGCCGCTCGAAGATCTTCCGTTCAAGCACGACTCGCTGGCCTACGGCGTCTACGAACTGCCCGTGACATGGTGAAGCGGGCAACAATTCCCGACGAACCGAACTGGGCACGCATGCGTGCCGAGATCGGCGCACGGCTCCGGACTGCGATGGCCGACAACGGTGTCGACGCGCTGATCCTGTTGATGAATGGCAATGTCGGATATGCGACCGGTGCCAGCTGGCCGTTGCTGGACGCGGGCCTCTCGCACGTGGAGCGTCCGGTGGCCGTCGTGCTCGCCGACGACGAACATCCGCACCTGTTCATGCCATTTCGTGGCGGCGCTTCCCCAGAATCATCCACCCCACCCCTCCCAGACGATCATCTACACGGTCCCGTTTATCTCGAATTCGACCGAGGCGTAGAGGATTTCGCCGGCGTGCTGGCCGAGCTGATCCCGCGGGGCGCGAGCGTTGCGGTCGACGAGTTGACGGGCGCGATGCGGCGGTCGGCGGCCAGGCTATTCGGATCGTCGGCGCCGTCGGATGCCGCGATCGTGGTCGGGGCGGCGCAGCTGGTCAAGACGCGCGACGAGATCGCCTGCCTTCGCCGGGCCTCGCGTATCACCGAGCAGGCCATGGTGGACGTGCAGCAGGCGTTGGCGCCGGGCGTGCGGCAGATCGACCTTTCGGCCAAGCTGGTGCGCCGCGCTTTCGAGCTGGGCGCCACCACCAACATGCTCGAGGCCATCTGGCAGGTGATGCCGAGTTCACGGGAAACCGGCGTGTGGACGACCCACGGCGATCTCGCGTTGCCCCTGCTGCCCACCGCTCGCGAACTGGCTGCCGGCGATGTCCTGTGGACCGACATCAGCATCAGCTACGCCGGCTATTGCTCGGACTTCGGGCGAACCTGGCTGGTCGGCGAGCGGCCTTCGGCGCGGCAGCAGGACCAGTTCCGTCAGTGGCGAGCCATCCTCGACGCGACCCTCGCGGTGACCAAAGCCGGTGCTACGTCGGGCGATCTGGCGCGCGCGGCGATCGCTGCCAACGGCGGGCGCAAGCCGTGGCTGCCGCACTTCTATCTCGGCCACGGCATCGGCAACTACCCCGCGGAACCCCCGATGATCGGCACCGATCTCGGCGAGGAATTCGATGACAACTTCGTCTTTCCGCCCGGCATGGTCCTGGTGCTGGAACCGGTGGTGTGGGAGGACGGCACAGGCGGCTATCGCAGTGAGGAGCTGGTGGTGATCACCGAAGACGGCTACACACCCATCACCGACTACCCCTACTCCCCCTATGGCGACTGAAGTTTCGCCCGACACCCGGGCTTTGCGGACCGGACGCAGGCAGCGGGCGCTGGCCCAAATGGACGCGCACAACCTCGACATCTTGGTTCTCGGCCGGCAAGCCAACATTCGTTATGTCACCGGGGCGCCGCAGTTGTGGATAGCCGGGACGCGCCCGTTCGGTCCGATGTGTGTCGTGGTGCGCGCGACCGGGGACATCTACCTCAACAGCACCGATGACGAGGGAGTCCCCGAGGAGATCGGTCACGATCATTTGTACGGGCTGGCCTGGAATCCGATGACGCTCATCGATGTGCTGCAGAAGATCGACGGGGCCGCAACGGCGCGCCGAGTCGGAACCGACGCGATCACACCCACTTTCGCCGCGTTGCTGCCGGACGCATTTCCCAATGCCGAAATCGTCGACGCGGAGCTCGCCATGCGTGCGGCGCGGCGCATCAAGACAGCCGATGAGATCGCCGCGATGGGCCCGGCGCTTCGCGTCGCCGAAGCCGGACTCGCCGCTGCCGTGCGCGAATTGCGGCCCGGGGTGTCCGAGCAGACGTTAACCGGGGCCGTGCTGGAGGCCATGGCGGCTGGCGGGGTGAGCACGCCGGCCACCCAGGACGCCGCGTGGGTGACCTCGCGGGAACAGCCGTGGCGACGCGGCGACAGCGAGGTTCGTTCTGGTGACCTCGTCGCGTTCGCCGCCGGCGCCCTGGCGGGTGGCTACGTTGCCGAGGTGGGCCGGACGTGGCCGGCGGGCGATGCGGCTAACGGCCCGACCCACAAGCTGTTTGGGCGCTCCAATGCGTTGTGCGACAAGCTGGTCGCTGCCTGTCGTCCCGGTACGGACACTCGCGAACTGCTCGCCGCCTACGCAGAAGCGGGCGAGCCGCTCCCTCCGATGCCCGTTGCGCACGGATTGGGGCTGGGCTTCGATCCCCCAGTGGTATCCGAAACACTCTCGGCGGCAGGCGAACACGATCGCCTCGACGCCGGCATGGTGCTGGCCATCACGGGCTACGTGTGGCAGGAGGGCGTCGGAGCTATCTTCCGCCGAGACACCGTCCACATCACCGACGACGGCGCTGAAGTGCTGACCACCAGCCCGACCCTGATCTAACCGGCACGGCAGTCGATGACCATCAGCTGTGCTCGAGAGTGGCGCGTAGCGCGAATCTGCCGTCGTGTTCGAAGTCCGCGCGGTTGGCGTTGACGAAGTCGGCCACGGTCGTTGGCTTGTGTCCGGTGATGACTTCGATGAGGTTGTTTTCGCCCGCGAAGATGCCGTCCTGGTAGTCCTGGGCGACATTGCTGAGGTGTTGTACGAGAAAGTCGGCCCCGCCTCGGGCCGTCAGCGCGGCCGCAAAGCTGGGGATGTCGATCGGCACGTAGCGGACCGGGATTCCGAGGGTTTCCGCGATCTTGTCGGCGATGGAGTGGTGGTCGAGCTGCTCGGCGCCGACCAGCGGGTAAATCTGCCGGTCGTGTGGGGCGGGGTTTTGCAGGATTGCGGCGATCACGCCGGCCTGGTCGCGTGCGGCGATGGGGGCATGGCGACCATCTCCGAACGGCACCGGCAGCACGCCTTCGCCGTCGTTGCGAATCCATTGCCAAGTGAGATTCTCGGCGAAGAACGTCGGACGGAGGTGGGTCGTGTGGAACGCCGAGCGGTCGAGCAGGCGTTCTGCGAGCCAATGTTGCTGGGCAGCATTGCTTTTGGCCTCTCGCCGCGCGGAGATCTGGGACATGTTGACCACCGCCTCGACGCCGGCCTCGCTGGCGGCTTGGGCGAAGATCGCGGTGGCAGCCAGCAAGCCCGGCACGATCGGGTAGCAAAAGTAGGCAGCGCTGACACCAGACATCGCGGAGCTGACCGCACGGAAATCGAGCAGGTCGCCTTCGACGACCTCGGCGCCGATTGCTTCCAGCGCCTCAGAGCGCTGGTCGGCGCGGTGTACAAATACGCGTACTCGATGGCCGGCTTCGAGCAGGATCTCCACCGTGGGCACGCCGGTCTTGCCGGTGGCGCCGGTGATGAGGAACAGCTGGTCCGATGGCATCTCTTCGTCTCCTTGTAATTTGCGTCTTGCTGACTAACGACAGCGTTAGTAAGATGTAAGCACGGATACCTGAGTAATGCAAGTGTTAGTTAGAGAGAGGCCGCGGATGGAGTTCGAGGAGGCGCTGCAAGATCGAGTGCAGTGGTCGATGGGCGAAGGCTGTTCGATGTCGAAGGTGCTCGATCTCCTCAGCACCAAGACCGCATTCCAGGTGGTCCGCGAGTTGTTTTTCGGCACAACACGCTTCGAGGATTTCGTGGAACGGATCGGAACTTCGGCGCCGGCGGTGTCACGGGCGCTCAAGCAGCTCGAATCGGCGCAGATCGTCGTTCGCGTTCCGTATCAGGAGCCCGGACGGCGGGCGCGGGACGAGTACCGGCTGACCGAGGCCGGGGAGGACCTGCTGCCCGTGTTTCTGTCCCTGGTGCAGTGGGGCGACACCTACCTACAGAATGGACCGGCGCCACTTTCGTTTGTCGACGCCGACACCGGTCAGACCGTCAAGGTCTCCGTTACCGCTGACACCGACGGCCCCCTGGTGCGATCAGCGGGCATCCAGATACGACGAAACACTTCTTCGAAGCGGCACTGAGCTTGTCGATAGTCGTCGGCCAGGCACTGAACGGATCGACGAAATCACTTCTGCCACTTACGTTTCAGTGGTCTCTGTGCGACGTTTCTTGTCGGTGGGCTTGGGTCGCGGCGACCCTTCTCACGGCCAGCAGTCTCAGGCACACCAGCTAACTGCGCGGCGGCGTGCAACGCAGGCAGCAACTTCGTCAAGTGATGCGCATGCTTCTCAGCGTCAAGCCACGCCTTACGCTGCTTTATCAGACTGCTCGACCATCGCCGCGCCGTCGGTTTCGACGTCGACTTGCTTTGCGCACGCGGCGAATTGAGCTGCCGCATGATCGAAGATCGCCGCCATCTCGCCGTAATTCGCGATCGCCTTCTCGGCGTACGCCTTAACCATCTGCCGCAAAACCGCCTGCTGCACAGCAGAATCGACCTTCACGTTCGCTAACTGCTCTGCGTACGCGGCAGCGCGCAAAGTGGCGATGTCGACGTCAGACGACTCGGCGATCACAGCGTCGGTCAACCGTGAAAGACATTCGGTGCCGAGTGAATTGAACATCTTCAGCCGCACCCGCAGCCGTACCCATTCGTCAGGTGGCGCCACCCCTGCGGAGGCGACGAGATCGACGAGATGACTGTGGTTGTGCAGCGGCTCGTGACGCACAGGGCTCATGCGCGGCTCTCCTCTCCAGATGTGTTGAGTAGTGCACCTAGCGGCGAAAACGGTGACGTCGCTACTCGCTGCTCGATCGCCTGCTGGAAGGCGCGCACCCCGGCCTCCTCAGTGCGTTCGTGAGCGGCAACCGCGTCGAGGATGTCGTCGAGTTCGGCTGTCGGAAGCCGTATTAGCTGGTCGATCAGGCGCTGGCGAGTCTTGGCGTTCATGTTTGGATCATCGCACCCAGCCGCGGCTAGTTCTATGATCACGGACGCCGGAGGGCGCTCGCCAGATAGCGTGGACGGCTAGCGCCCGGCCGCAGTACGCTCATGCGGTGGCGGAAACGTCGTACGCCTCGTGCGGCGATCTGAGCTTGGCGTATCAGGTGTTCGGCGACGGGCCGGTCGAGCTCGTCGTCGCCGGGGCGTTCGTCAGCCACGTCGAGCTGTGGTGGGCCCAGCCCGAATGCAAGGCCTTCTTCGAGCAGCTCGCCACCTTCTGTCGCGTCGTCGTGTTCGATAAGGCCGGGGTCGGGCTGTCGGACCCGGTCCCGAAGGTTCGCACGCTGGATGATCGAGCGGCCGAGATCGAGGCCGTCTTGGACGCCGTCGGCTTTGGAAAAGCCGTCCTTTTCGGTATGAGTGAGGGCGGTCCGGCCGCCATGGTCTTCGCGGCAACACGCCCGCAGCGAACGCGGGCGTTGATCCTCCACGGCACGTTCTCGTATAACCCCTTGGTCGACTGGGACGACCTCGACCGCGACCCGGCCGAGCTGCGAGCGCGCGTCCTTCGGGAGCTGGGTGATGACTACACGCCGTCGACGGAGCAGTTCGCCCGCGGACAGGAACTCTCCCCCGCCCTCCTTTCGGCGTGGGGCAGCGGTGCGGTACTCAAGGCCTTAATGCCGTCGTTTCGGTCGATACGCCAGCTCGGGATGTTGGAGCGCATGAGCGCGAGCCCGGGGATGGCGCGGGCGACAGTCGAAGCGCTGTTCCGGATCGACGTGCGGCCGATCCTGCCGACGATCACCGTGCCAACCCTGGTCATCCATGCCCGCGAGGACCCAATTCCGGTGCAGTGGGGCCGCTACCTCGCCGCTCACATCCCTGGCGCACGGTACCTCGAAGTCGACAGTACGGACCACGTGCCCTGGCTCGCCGATCCCGACCGGATCCTGACCGAGATCGAGGAGTTCCTCACCGGCGGCCATGCCGCGCCGTCGCAGTCGCATCGCGCCCTGCGCACCGTGTTGTTCACCGACATGGTCGCCTCGACGCAACACGCCGCGGCGACCGGCGACGAGCGGTGGCGTGCGGTGCTGCAGCGCTTTGGTGAGATCACCGCCGAACTCACGAAGCGATTCGGCGGCACGGTCGTGAAGAGCACCGGCGACGGGTATCTCGCCACGTTCGACGGCCCGACACAGGCCATCCGCTGCGCCGAGGCGTTGCACACTGACGCCGAGACACTGGGCATCGAGATCCGAGTAGGCATCCACACTGGCGAGTGCGAACTGCTCGACAACGACATTGCGGGGATCGCCGTCCACATCGCGGCGCGGATCCTCGGCCAGGCCGGCACCGGCGACATTCTCGTCTCGCGCACTGTGCGTGATTTGGTCGTCGGCTCGGGCACGGGCTTCGAGGACCGCGGCAGCGTCGAGCTGCGCGGGGTACCCGGCACCTGGCAACTGCTGGCGGTGGATCGTCACGGCGCGCGGGCGGGATCGGCCGAGGCGCAACTGGCGTCAACGCCCACCCCCGGACCCCGGACTGCGATGCGCCGCTCGGACCGCGCCGTGGCGGTGATGGCCAGGCGCACACCGTGGATCCTGCGCGGGATGGCCCGCCTCGCCCCGGCCACCGACCGCCGATGAGCAGAGATGCGTTGAGCCGCAACATGGTTCACGCCCCTCGTGCGGAATAGCTACCGTTGCAACGTAAAACCCGGGCGCAGCTGACTGACGTTTTGCTGGACGGGCGCTAGAAGCCGGATACAGTGCATGACCTCAACGACGATGATCATCGTCACCACCACACTGGGTGAGCTCGAGGCCGCTGCCGGGCGCGGGCTGACCGGTGGGGGCAGCATCTTGCCGATGAGCGATGTCATCCGCCTGGCCCGCCACGCCCGTCACTATCTCGCGATTTTCGACAGGGGCAAGGCGCTGGCGCTCTATCACACCAAGCGACTGGCCTCACCCGCTCAGCGGATTGTGTTATACGCCCGCGACCGCGTGTGTTTTAACAACATTTGCCGTTGTTGTACTGGGCAGATTCGGCTCAGATGGGATGGGCGGCCAACCATTCGAGCAGCAGATCCGCTACTGCGTCGGGCTGCTCGTCGAGGATCCAGTGCGAGACGCCTTTGAGGACCTCAAACCGGTACTCGGCGTCAACGTAATCCCGGGTCGCTTGGGCGCTTTTCTCAAGCAGGGCTATGTCGCGGTCGCTCCAGATGAACATCGTTGGGACAGTGACCTTTTTGCCAACTCCCCGTGGGTCGTTCAGCGGGAACGCCCGATACCAGTTGAGTGCGCAGGTCAGCGCACCCGGCTCAGCCATCGCCTTGGCCTCACTTTCCGCCAATGCGAGTGCGTGTGGGGCTCTGGACTTCACAAGTCCGGACATCGTGAACGTCCCCTTGCCGCGCAGCATGTACCACTCGGGAATGCGGGGCAGCTGGAAGAAGTAGATGTACCACGATGCGAGAGCTTGCCGGCTCGTTGCCATCGCCTTGAACAACGCCGCGGGGTGCGGCACCGATAGCGACGTCAGTGTGAGCAGACGGTCGGGAAACTGCTGGGCGACGCGCCACGCCACGATGGCGCCCCAGTCATGACCAACGAGGTGGACCCGCTGCGCGCCGCTGGCGTCGATGAGCGCTAGAACGTCCGCCGTGAGCGCGGAAATGCGGTAGTCACGGCGGCGCGTCGGCCGGGCGCCGGGGGAATAACCGCGCTGGCGAGGAGCCAGACAACGGTATCCCTGTGCGGTCAGTCGAGGAGTGATCGAGTCCCACATCGTGTTCTGTTCTGGAAAGCCGTGCAACAGCACAACTACTGGCCCGTCGGCCGAGCCGGCATCGATGACATCGAACACAAGCTCACCGCGGCGGTACTGGTCCATACGCTCAGCATCCACTCCAGATGCCCGGTGCACTGAGTATTGCGGGATTTAGAGTGTGTCCGACGAGCTGATTCGGGTTGTAGATCGCCACGGCAGACGCACGGACGAGACACGAGACACGCCGTCCGGCCTCTAAACCCGCAGCTCAGGCGTATGTGCACAACCTGAGGTTTCATGCCAAGGACCGTGGCTGTACGGCACCGGGCTGCACGGTGCCCGGGTATTACTCCGAGGTGCATCACGTCATCGGCTACGCCGAGTGCCGCTGCACCGACGTCAACAACCTGACGTTTGGCTGCGGCACCCAACACGGCATCATCCAACCCGGGAAGTGGAGCACCCGCAAAAACGCCCGCGGCGACACCGAATGGATACCCCCACCGCATCTAGACCGCGGCCAACCACGAACCAACACCCACTGGCACCCCGAAAAACTCCTCCGCACCACGGACGACGACGAGTGGTAACGGCTTGCTGCCTAGTGGCAATTTGCGCTAGCCGACCCGTCGTCTTTCGCCGCCTTCAGTCGCACCTTCGACCAAGGCCGCATCGAGCAGATCGCCCACGCGATGCCGTTCCCACAGGTTCAGCAGGTTTGACAGCATCTGCAGCGGTGCACGCACACTCGCGTCATCCTTGATGCGGGGATCCCTGCGACCGTCAGGCAAATCAGCGCCAAACCGCTTGCTGATCAATGCCGGTACGTCCAGCAGCCAGGCGACCCCCATCACGGCGGCGTAGAGCAGTGTGTGCCGGCGCAACCGATCCGGATCGAGGTTCGGACCGCCGCAGCGATGGACTTCGGCGACGAACAGGTGCAGCAATTCGTCGAGATGGCGGTTCCACACATATCGGTTTCGGCGCCCGACATGGCTCCCCAGATGGCCATGCCCATATTCATCTGGCCGACGCATCCCCAGTCCATCAAGCCGCAGTGCAAAACGTCGTCGCCCGCCCGCCCGCCAGAACCAGGCGTTGTCGATGTTGGCGTTCCAGTGGCACAACGCAACATAGTCGGAATCGGCGGCCAGTTGACCTGCGATCGTGTGTTCGTGGTGCGCGATCCGCGGCACGTCTTCGCGCAAGCGTGCCAAGAATTCTGGTGAGCCAACATTGGCGGGCAGCAGCGCTGGATGGGTTGCCACGAATTCCGCCAACTGCGTAAATCGGCGTTCCAGCTTGTCCGGGGAAAGCGGCGCACGGTCTCCCACCGTCGCGGCCGCCACGTCCAGTGGGAAGCGCGAGGTCAGGCCGGCGGGCAAGCACCCCGATCGATGGGTGCCCGCGAGGCGGGCCAGCGCGGTGAGCAGCGCGCGGTAGTGATCCAGGGGTTCGGGCATTTCGTAGTCGAGGCACTTGTGGTAGTGGCGCTCGATTCCCTTGTCGCCATATCGTATTCGCTCGGTGATGAGCATTCTGGTGCCGGAACGGTGCTGATAGTCGGCGAACTGGACGTAGGGCACCGCTATGGGAAACTCGGGCACTCGTGACAACGAGGCGAACCGCACTTCCGGCTCCATTTGCGTCCTTCCGCGATCACGTATCGGGTTGTCCAGGTCGCGGGAGAACTTGACGAACAAGTCGGTGTGCAAGCCCGCCACAGCCTTGTCGTATTCGACCTCCATAGCGACTTTGCGTCCCGTACTGCCGCCGGCGACCTCACGGAATTCCTTGAGCGCGTGACGCTATTGTCGCCGCCGAGCACGCCT
>Ga0306922_10000777_pt1 | contig 27277 bp, 21 predicted proteins | sample sta12Cox44000082_FD_203758 | JGI IMG/M metagenome (GOLD analysis project Ga0306922, IMG submission 203758) | Lab enrichment of tropical soil microbial communities from Luquillo Experimental Forest, Puerto Rico - statoxic.12C.oxic.44.000.082 (v2)... | ecosystem: Environmental > Terrestrial >... | reverse complement strand
AGCGGGTTCACCGGTCGGTCGTGGCCCACAGCGTCGTTCATCCGCCTGACCGCCGTGGAGACACGATTGGTCGCGGCGGCACCAGGTTCGGCGCAATCCTGGGAATGAAGAGCGGCACGATCTTGTCCGCGTTTGAGTCGGCCACGAACAGCCAGCCTCGCTTCGGCCCGCTCGATGCGAATGCGACACGCGTGGGGGCGCCGAACGCCGTTCTGCCTTCGTCGCTGACGTCGCGAATGATGCCGTCAGGGCCAACCGCGCGCACGTGGCCGTTGTAGTAGTCGGCGATGAAGATGGTGACCTTGCCCTTCCCTTCGGCAACGACAGCAACACCCGCCGGTCCGGCCAGTGTCGCCTGCGTTGCCGGGCCATCGTCGCCCGAATAGCCCCACGTACCCGTGCCCGCAACCGTGGTGATGATGCGTGTCTTGGCGTCGACCTTGCGGATTCGGTTGTGGTGCATGTCCGAAATGTAAATGTCGCCGGAGGTCCGTTCGATCGCGACGTCGCTGGGCATGTTCAGGTGCGCCTCGGTGGCCGGCCCGCCGTCGCCGACGTCGGCGTGGATGACCTCTTGCGTGTTCGGATCGACCTTGTCCGGCGCACCCGGGGTGCCGTCGCCGGCGACGGTATGGATCAAGCCTGTCTTCGCGTCGATCATGCGGATCCGGTAGTTGAGCGTGTCGGCAATGTAGATGTCGCCATTGGGGGCCGCCGCCACGGCGCTGGGCATGTTCAGCGCCGCGTCGACCGCCGGCTTGTCATCGCCGTCGTATCCGTTCTCGCCTGATCCCGCGATGGTGATAATGACACCGGTCGGACGATCGACGCGGCGGATCCTGTCGTTATGCGAGTCGGCGACGATGATGTCGCCATCGGGGGCGATCGCGACGCCACTGGGCGTATCGAGCTGCGCCGTCGTTGCCGGACCGTTGTCGCCCGAGAACCCGTTGCCGAGCGCATGGTTGCCTGCGACCGGCTCGATATCAGGGTTGTTGCGCGCATCGACGTGGCGGATGGTGTGGTTGTTCGAGTCTGCGAAATAGAGCTCGCCATTCGAGGTGACGACGAGCCCGTTGGGGGAGTCGAGCCACGCTTCGATCGCGGGGCCGTAGTCGCCAGCATAGCCTTTGCGGACACCGATGACCGGTCCCGTCGCCGCTTCGCGCAGCATGAAGGTGCTCGCGCCGAGCGAAAGGATCATGACCGCGAAAATGATCGCGCTGCGGAGCCCGTAGGTCCTCACGATGGACGGGGCGATGAGCGGCGCGCGCGCGGGCCCGGGCGGCATGGCGACCATCCCTGACCCGACAGTCACCTGACGAATGCCGCGGCGCGCGATCGCCGTGGTTTGGGCCGTACGCCAGAGGATCAGCACGATGAGGCCGACCGTCGCGGCGGCGGCCGCGGTGCCGGCCAGGCGGAAACGGTACGCGACGCCCAAGTACGCGCCAATCAGCAGGCCGATGCCGAGGCCGAGCGCGGCGACGACACCAAACATGGATGGGCGGAGATGCATGCTGATGCGCACCAGAGACTTGCCGCCGGCATGCTCCTCGACGAGCGCCCGCACGTCGAGCCAGGCCCATCGCCCGACGAGGACGCTGACATCGCGATCATCGGACCAGCCGTCATCGATCTCGATGGAGCGCACCGCTCGCGAGCCGCGCAGCCAGTCGGTGAACTGTGCCAGCAGCCGTGCGGCGGTCGTCCATGACTCGCTCCAGAAACGATCTTCGGTGACGCTCCCGGAGACGAGCACGAGGGCGCGCCAGGCCTCGGACATCGACGGGCGTGGTCCCCGGCTCGTCTGGGGCGTCACTTTCGGCGCAGCGATTTCCGGCGGCGAAAGGGCGCCGCGGATGCGGCCGCGCGCCCGGGCGAGCGGCTGCAGGAAGTGGAGATACGCGACCGTGGCCCGGTACCACAGTTTGCTCCCTCTGAGGGAGTCGACTTCCGAGCGCGTCGCGTACGCGATGTTTTTCGCCACGGTGAAGGCCACGCCCATGAAACCGCTGACAAGGAGGAGCGCGGCGGCCCATGAGTGGTCGCGCGTGAGCGCAACCCCAATGCCGGCGAGGGCCAAGATGAACGAAATCACCTGCCAGCGGATCGAGTGCGGCAGGAAGGCGAAGGGGTGGACGTCGGTTCTGTAGACCGACGGAAACGCTGCGGTGCCCCACACGCCGGCGTTGATTCGCGCCCCCCAGAGCGACCGCACGAAGGGCAGGGGACTGTAGATGCGGCCGCGCCAGAGCATGCGCCCATCCAGGAACTTCTCCGGGTGATGGGCCATCAGCCACGTCTCGCCCTCGCCGTAGCCGACTTGCTGCCGCCAATACGCGCGAACGGAGGCGCGGTGGTGATGCCAGACGAGGGCGGACGAAGCGAAACCGATCTTCCACCCGCGGGCCTGCAGGCGCCAGCACACGTCCACGTCGTCGCCGGCGCGCAGGTAGATCGGGTTGAAGCCGCCGATGGCGAGCAGAGCGTTCCGTCTGAACGCCATGTTGCAGCCGGGCACGTGTTCGGCGATGCGGTCATCGAGCAGGACGTGCGTCGGCCCGCCCGGCGCGCGCGCGATGCACTGCGCAATGGGGGGGTCGTCAGCGGGTACGACGTTCGGGCCGCCCGACCCGACCACTTCCGAGGTGAGAAACGGCTGAACGAGGAAGGTCAGCCAATCCTGGTCCACACGCGTGTCGGCGTCGGTGTAGGCCACGATCTCGCCCGTCGCTTCCGCAAGCCCGACGTTGCGCGCGGCGCTCAGACCCTGATTGGGCGTATCGATCACACGCACGCGGGGATGGCGACCGGCAATCTCCGCGGTGGCGTCCGTGGAGCCATCGTTGACGAGGACGATCTCGTAGTCCGGGTAGGTCAGCCGTTCGAGCGATTGCAGATTGTCTTCGAGGGTATCGGCAGCGTTGTAGGCGCAGACCACGACGGAGACGCGAGGCCAGGGCTGATCGAGCGTGCTTCGTCCAGGAGGCTCTTCCCCCCGGTCGTTCATTCCGTGGCCATCTTCTGCCAGGATGGAGAACGGAGCGTTGGCGAAGGCGGCCGAGACGGCACGAGCGGCCGGTTTGGGACGCCGCTCGGCATCCACCAGACCAAATTTCCAGTCGGTGACCGGGTGACCGCCGCGCCACCACTCGTCCGTCCAGGCGAAGGCGAATGCCCCGCACGCGCCTTCCTCGAAGGCGGTGCGAATGTGCATGGCGGTAATCTCGGCCTGGCCGCGTTCGCCTTCGCGAATGCTGTCGGCGCCTGCCTCGGCCAGAAGCAGCGGCTTATGTCCAGCGATATGCTGCAGTCTCGCGAGATAGGCCCGAAGCTCCGGTTCGCGGTGCAGGTACACGTTGAACGCGCAGATGTCGAAGAACGACAGATCGAGGAATTCGGTCGGCGGGAAATTGACGTACGTAAAGAGCGTATCGGGCGAGAGCGCCTTGGCATCCGCGTAGAGATCCCGCAGGAACCGCTCGACGCCGACCCGGCCGTGCCAGCGGACCACATTCGGCGGAATCTCGTTTCCCAGCGCGATCGCCAGAATGGCCGGGTGATCGCTCAGCTCTTTGACCTTCGTCACGAGCTCGTGGCGGATTGAGCGCCGGAGTTGGCGATCGTCGAGAAACGCCACGTGCTGCGACCAGGGCAGCCCGACCATGACCCGCAGGCCGTGGCGCGCCGCCTCGTCGAGCAGGTCGATCCGGCGTCCGGCGCCCGACCGCGGCGGAGTATAGAGACGAACTGCATTGATGCCGAGCTCCGCCATGAGGCGAAAGTCTTCGGCAACCTGTGACAGAGGGGGGAACTGATATCCGTTGGCGTCGGGGGCGAACGTTCCGTAGGTCACGCCCTTGACGGGGAAGCGATGGGTAGCCGCGCGGAGAAACTTTCCGTCTGCGACAACCCTCGCAGCAGACACGTCCACCCGCTGGCGCTCGGTCACAGGATCGGCGTGAGCTGCGGTCGTCAAACTTCCATTGTATCAGTACGTTACGCGTCGAGTTGCGCAGACAGGGTCGGGTCGATGATCAGCCATCGATTTTGAGTGCGCCTGTGTAAATCGCCATTCCGACAACCGCATCGACGTCCATCGCCGCCAGGCGGTCGATTTCGTCTTTCGTCGTTATGCCACCGGCCGCGGTGACGGAGCGTGTCGTCGCCGATCGGACGAGGCGGATCGCCTCAAAATCGGTGCCGCTCATCAACCCTTCGGTGTCGACGTGAGTGTAAAGGAACTCGCCGCAATACGGTTCGAGCGCCTGTACGGCTTCGACAGGCGTCACGGGAAGGACCGTCTTCCACCCGTGGATCACGACCTGGCCGCCGCGACTGTCGACAGCGGCGATGATCCGCTCGCGGCCGACGCGCGCCACGAGCGAGCGCGCGAACTCCAGGTCCGGTTTGCCCGCCTTGAACAGCGAGGAGCCGACAATGACCGCGCGCGCCCCGGCGGCCAGGAGGTCGCTCGCACGCTCGATCGTCCTCACGCCGCCTCCCACGCGGCACGGAAGTGTGCCGGCGATCTGGCAGACGAGCGGCAGGTTGTCGGCTCGCCCGCCGGCCGCTCCGTCCAGGCCGTCGCCGCTCATTGCGGCATCGAGATCAATTAATTGCACTTTAGGAAAGTGCTCGAACCGCCGTACCCAGCCGAAGACATCGTCGTCTTTGATCGCGAGCCGTTTTCCTTGGATCAGCTGCACGACGGCGCCGCCTTGCAGGTCGATGGAGGGGATCAGCATGGCGCGGTGTACATTCTACCCACGCTCCTCAGGTGAATCAGACAGGAGAACGCTCATGAGCTCGTTGAACCGTCAGTTTGGCGTCGTGACGACCATCGTGTTGGCGGCGACCTGGATCGGGCACACGCAAGACAAGAAGGACGATTCGCCTGCCGCTCTGGTGCTCGAGCGCGGTGAGACGATCGACTTTACGACTGACGAGGGAACGTGGATGTCGCTCGATGTGTCGCCGGACGGAAAGACGATCGCGTTCGACCTCCTCGGCGACATCTACACACTGCCGATCGAAGGCGGAGCCGCCAAGCGGATCGTCGGCGGGATGTCGTTCGAAAGTCAGCCGAAATTCTCGCCCGACGGGAAGACCATCGCATTCCTCAGCGACCGCAGTGGCGTGGAAAACTTGTGGCTTGCCGACGCCGACGGCTCGAATCCGCGACCGGTGACGAAGGATAAGCCCACGCAGGCCATCCCCCAGGAGATGTGCTCCCCTTCGTGGACGGCCGATGGGCAATATCTGCTGGTTTCGAAGCTCCGCGCGCCGGATCGCACGCAGGGAGTGTTCCTGTACGACAAAGATGGCGGCACCGGCGTCCGCATCGGAACCGCGCCGCCTCCGCTGCCGGGTCCTGACGAGACCGGACCGCCTCGTCCCGCGCCGAGGCGTCTTGGCGCCGTCGCGTCGCCCGACGGCCGATTCGTTTATTACGCCGAGCGGATGGGCACGTTCAGCTACAACGTCCGCTTTCCGTTGTGGCAGATCGTCCGTTTCAACCGCGAGACCAGCGAGACGGCGACGATCACCAACGCGCAGGGAAGCGCCATGCGACCGGTGCTGTCGCCTGACGGAAAGTGGCTGGTGTACGGCACACGACACGAGACACAAACGGGTTTGCGTGTCAGAAATCTCGAGACGGGCGACGAGCGCTGGGTGATCTATCCCGTCACGCGGGACGATCAGGAATCAGCGGCCACGCGTGACACGCTACCCGGCTATGCGTTCTTGCCGGACGGCAAGTCGCTCGTGGTGCCGGTCGACGGCAAGATCCGTCGCGTCGATTTCGAGACCGGTCGCTCGACCCCCATCCCGTTCACCGCACGAGTGGAAGCCGACATCGCACCACGACTCCTCTTTGCGAACAGAATCGACGACACCCCGACCGTGCGCGCCAGGCTGGTGCGCTGGCCGGCTATTTCGCCCGATGGCAAGCGGCTCGTCTTCGCGGCGTTCAGCAAGATCTGGATCATGGATCTGCCGGACGGCAAGCCCCAGCGTCTGACGAGTCTGACACAAGGCGAGTTCATGCCGACGTGGTCCCCGGACGGCCGCTATGTCGCGTTCGTCACCTGGTCGAAGGAAGGCGGCGACCTGTACCGCATCGGCGCGACTCCCGGCAGCCAGCCGGAGCGTCTGTCGCGATACACGGCCTACTACTCCGAGCCGGTCTACGCACCAGACGGGTCCAAGATCGTATACCTGACAGGCGCGCGTCACGATCAGCTGTTCGCCGATCTCCGATACATCGAGTCCGGCGCAGACACTGACGTTCTGCCCGACGAGGCGCTCGGCGAAATTTCGGGAATCCAACGGGACGGCGAAATGGACTTGCGTTGGATTCCCGCCACCGGCGGCGAGTCGACGCTCATTGGGTCGGCACAGGGCGGGCGGCGGCCGCACTTTGCGAACGACAGCGTCCATATCTACCTTACCTCGCCGCGCGGCCTCAGCTCGATCCGCATCGACGGCTTCGATCGTCGTCAGGTTGTACGAATCACGGGCAGCGGCGCCGGCGAGAATCCGCCGGGCGCTTCCGAGATCCGCGTGTCGCCCGACGGTCAGCGCGCGTTCGTGAGTCTCCAGAACAAGCACATCATCGTCGGGCTTCCACGCGCCGGCAAGGAAGTGCTCAAGGTCGCCGTCAAGGGCCGCGATGACTCAGCTCTGCCAGTGAAGCGCCTCTCGCGCGAAGGGGGCGCGTACTTGTCATGGAGCCCGGACGGAAAGTCGGTTGCGTGGGCGCTCGGAGCGACGATTTATCGCCAGGCACTGAATGCAGATCAGCCCGAGACGTTCGCCGTGAACGTGGAGGCCCCACGTGCCAGACCGCACGGCTCGATCGTCCTCACTGGAGCCCGCGTTATCACCATGAAGGGCGACGAAGTCATCGATAAAGGCGACGTCGTCGTGACGGACAACCGTATCGTCCACGTTGCCGCTGCAGGGCAGGCGAGGCGGCCGGCCGGGGCGAGGGTTGTCGACGTCGCTGGTAAGACGATCGTTCCTGGCTTCGTGGACGTTCACGCGCACATGTGGCCGCCGCGGGGCGTCCACCAGACGCAGGTTTGGCAGTATCTGGCGAACCTGGCCTACGGTGTGACGACGACGCGCGATCCGCAGACGTCGACGGACGATGTCTTCGCGTACGCCGACCTCGTGGACGCGGGCGAGATTCTGGGACCGCGCGTGCTGGCAACTGGCCCGGGCATCTTCAACAGTGACGGTCTCGACGACCAGGAGGCGACGACGGCGTTCGTCAAGCGATACAAGGATCACTACAAGACCGATACCGTCAAAGAGTACATCGCCGGCGATCGCATCGTCCGCCAGTGGGTGATCCGCGCGGCGAAAGAGTACCACCTGATGCCGACCACTGAGGGCGCACTCGACATGAAGCTCGACCTCTCACAAATGATCGATGGGTACACCGGATCGGAGCACAGCCTGCCGCTTCAGCCGCTCTATAAGGATGTGACTGAGTTCGTCGCGCGAACGCACACCTTCTACACACCGACGACGCTCGTCGCGTACGGCGCTCCGTGGACCGAAAACTACTACTTCGAGGGCACTGCGAACCTTCACAGCGACCCCAAGATGCGGCGGTTCATTCCACACGAGCTCTACGACACGATGGTGCGGCGCCGAGGCCAATGGTTCATGACGGAGGAATACGGTCACAAGGGCATCGCCAAAGGCGTCGCCGACATCGTCCACGCCGGAGGGCGCGTGGGACTCGGGAGCCATGGACAGTTCCAAGGCCTTGGCGCCCATTGGGAGATCTGGGATCTGCAGTCTGGAGGTCTCACGCCTCACGAGACCTTGCGGGTCGTGACGATCTACGGCGCCGAATCGCTCGGGCTGCAGCAGCACATTGGATCCGTCGAGGCCGGGAAGCTTGCCGATCTCATCGTGCTCGACAAGAATCCGCTTGTGGACATCCGCAACACGCTCTCGATTCGATACGTCATGAAGAACGGCGAGCTTTATGAGGGCGATACGCTCGACACCATCTGGCCGACCGCAAAGAAGCTCGAGAAGCAGTACTGGTGGGACGGGGAGCCGACCGCGCGCCCGACCGTTGCCTCAGGGCGCTGATAGGGTCCGATTCGACACTGGAAGCGGAGCTGTGACTGCGGCTTAGAGGCGGACGGGCAGCCCGTGCTCGCGAAGATGAGCCTTGAGCGCGCGGACGCTCGTCTCTTTGAAATGAAAGATTGACGCGGCGAGTGCCGCATCGGCCCGGCCAGTCGTGAACACGTCCACGAAGTCGTCGAGGCTGCCGGCGCCGCCCGACGCGATGACTGGAATCGAGACGGCGGAAGAGACCGCAGCCGTAAGTGGGCAGTCGAATCCCGACCTGGTGCCGTCGCGATCGATGGAGGTCAGGAGGATCTCGCCTGCGCCACGGCGCTCGGCCTCACGGGCCCACTCCACAGCGTCGCGAGCGGTGGCGGTCCGGCCGCTGCGTGCGTAGACGGCGAATCGCCGACCCTCCTCGCTGGCCTCCCTCTTCGCATCGATAGCGACGACCACAGCTTGGCTGCCATAGCGTTCCGCCAGCGTCGTGATGAGCGCGGGGTCGGCCAGCGCGGCGCTGTTCAAGCTCACCTTGTCGGCGCCCGCTTCGATGGCGGCGGCCGCGTCATCCTCGGTGCGGATTCCGCCGCCGACTGCGAGCGGGATGAACAGCTCGCGAGCCACGGCGCTGATCGTGACGGTGCGCGCGCGGCGGGCTTCGAGGGTGGCGGTGATGTCGAGGATGACGAGCTCGTCGATGCCCTCGACGTTATACCGTCGCGCCAGCTCCGCGGGATCGCCCGCCGAGCGGAGACCCTCGAAGTTTACGCCCTTGACGACGCGGCTGTTCTTGACGTCGAGGCACGCGATGATTCGCTTGGAGAGCACTCCACACGCTCCCTTCGGCGCTAATGGCGCCGCGACAGCGTCACGAAGTTTCGAAGGATCCGAAGCCCCACGTCGCCAGACTTCTCCGGATGAAACTGCACGCCGGCGACCTGGCCGCGCTGCACGATTGCCGCGAAGGGCGTTCCGTGGTCCGTGACGCCAATCGCATCGCCGGTCACCGGTGCGGCGTAGCTGTGCGTGAAGTAGACCTGCGCGCCGTCCGGCACACCTTCGACGACCCATGCATCGCGCTCCACGCGAATGCTGTTCCACCCCACATGGGGGACCTTCATCCCGGCGCTCAACAGGACGGTAGAGCCGAGGCGGAAGCATGCGCCCGGCAGGAGCCCGAGCCCCCTCAGCTCGGGTGCCTCCGCGCTCGACTCGAAGAGCCACTGCATGCCCAGACAGATGCCGAGCAGCGGGCGCGCCCGCTCGATGTGGCCGTGAATGGCGTCGATCCACGTTTGATCGAGCGCGCGCGTCGCGTTGAAATGGCCGACGCCGGGCACGACGACGCCGTCGGCCGACGCCAGATCGCGGGGGCTCGCGGGGACGAGAACTGCCGCGCCGACAGCGACAAGCGCTTTGGTGACCGACGTCAAGTTCCCGGCTTTGTAGTCAATGAGCGCAATCGTCACAGCAGCCCTTTGGTTGAAGGCAGCATGCGCGCGAGCCGCTTGTCCCTGGCGCAGGCGACGCGGAGCGCACGGGCGAATGCCTTGAAGACGGCTTCGATCTTGTGATGGCTCGAGCGGCCATACAGTACCTTGACGTGGACATTGGCGCGCGCAGCGCTGGCGAAGCCGTCGAAGAAGTCATGGACCAGTTCCGTCTGGAGATCCCCCACGCGAGTTGCGGCGACCTTCAGATCGACCGCCGTGTGGGGCCGCCCGCCGAAATCCACGGCCGCCACTGCAAGCGTTTCGTCCATCGGCATGACGAAGTAGCCCGCACGATTGATGCCGCGGCGGTTGCCCAACGCGTTCGAGACCGCTTCGCCGAAGACAATGCCCACGTCTTCGACCGTGTGGTGCTGGTCGACATCGAGGTCGCCGTGCGCGGCTACGCGAAGGTCGAAGGCGCCATGGCGCGCGACGAGCTCGAGCATGTGATCGAGAAATCGAATGCCCGTTCTCACCTCGTATCGGCCGTGGCCGTCCAGCCGGAGTTGGAGCGCAATATGAGTCTCCATTGTGCGGCGGTCGATGAACGCGGCGCGTGCGGCCCGGCGAACAGCGTGGGGCGCGGCGCGTCGGATCGCAGTGTTGCGGATCACGGCGCGGCGCACAGGATTTCCTCGAACGCTTCGATGCATCGTCTGGTGTGAGCAACGATGCCGGCGGCGATCCGAATGGAGCCCGCGCAGCCGGGCTCCGTAGAGCGGTCCCGGATGTAGATCCCGCGGTCGAACGCGCCTTTGACCAGCGCGTCGGTTCGATCGCCGGCGCCGACGAGGACAAAGTTGGATGCGCTCCTCACATACGTCAGGCCGAGCCGATCGCATGCGGCGTAGAGGAGCGCCTTCGATGTTTCGACCTCGCGCAGGTACTCGTAGACGAACTCGAGGTCATCAAGCGCGGCGCGGACGGCCGTCACCGCGGCGATGTTGACGCTGTAAACCGGGATGGCGCGGCGGATCGGATCGAGGGTCTCGGGGGCCCCGACCAGGCAACCGATGCGCAGTCCAGCCAATCCGAATGCCTTCGAGAAGGTGCGGCCGACGACGACGTTTGGGTAACCGCCTAGCTCTGGAATGAAGGTCGTGCCAGCGAATTCCGCATAGGCTTCGTCGACGAACACCACGGCATCCTGGGGGACGGCGCGGGCGATCGTCCGAATCGCGTCGAGCGGTATGGCGACGCCGGTCGGGTTGTTCGGGTTGGTCAGAAAGACGACGCGCGTCCGCGGAGTAATGGCGGCCAGGACGTTCTGGAGCGGGAAGCTGAAATCGTGCGCGGGCATCACCTGCACGAGGGCGCCGCCGGCGACCGCTGTATCGAACCGGAAGATCTCGAAGGCCGGCTCCGGGACGAGGGCTTCGGGGACTGCAGCGATGGTGAGCTCGCCGACCCGTGGTCTGAGATAGGCGACCGAGAGCGCCATGATGCCTTCGTCGAGCCCGTTGGTCAGCGTGACGCTCTCGATTGGCGCGCCGAGATAGCTGGCGACCGCCTGGGTTGCCTCGGCGTAAGGCGGATAGAAGCCAATCTGGTCCGGCCGCAGATCGGCGAGCGCTTCGATGACTTTGGGCGAACAGCCGCCCGTGTTCTCGTTCTGATGCAAACGGAGGCCGTCGTAGAGCTCCGGCGGTTTTCGATAATGACTCATGGGTGATGGCTCATGGTTGATGGCTTATCGGACACCCGACCGACGCGGCGGGAGCCTGATCTCGATCGACCTCGCGTGGGCCTCGAGCCCCTCGGCGCGGGCGAGCGGAAGGATCGTCGGCGCCAGGCGCGCGAGCCCCGCCCGAGTGATGCGCTGGATCGACATCACCCGAACGAAGTCGGCGGCGGTCAGCCCGCCGCGGACGCGGGCTGTGCCCGCCGTGGGAAGCACGTGGTTCGATCCGGTCGCGTAGTCGCCGGCGGCCTGCGCCGCATACGGGCCGACAAAAACGGCGCCCGCCACGAGCGCGTTCGGAGACATCAAGGTGTCATCTTCGATGACGAGATGTTCTGGCGCGAGACGGTTTGCGATGGACACCGCCTCCTCCCGGCTTGCCGTCACGATGATGGCGCCGCGACAGGACATGCCGCGCAGCCGCGCGGCGCTTCGTGCGACGCGGTTGGCGAAGCTCCGGTTCCAGGTCACGAGGATCGATCGGGCTTCAGGGTCGTGCTCGGCCTGCGCCGCGAGATCCGCCGCCACCCACAAGGGGTCGCCCGATCCGGCAATCACGACGATCTCTGTCGGGCCGGCGTAGAAATCGATCGAGCAGTCCCTCAACTCCGCGGCGATGAGCGCCTTTGCGGCGGCAACGTAGCGGTTGCCCGGGCCCACAATCTTGTTGACGCGCCCCAGGGTCTCCGTGCCGAATGCCAGCGCGGCGATCGCATGAGCGCCGCCGGCACGGAAGAGTCGCGTCACGCCGGCCTCGAGTGCGGCTGCCATGATTGCCGGCTCGGGTCGCGGGCACGTGACGATGATGTCGCGGACGCCGGCGACCCGGGCGGGTACGACGGTCATGAGCAGGGAGGACGGCAGCGGGAACCGTCCGCCGGGGACGTAGCATCCGACGCGCGTAAGCGGCTCGACGCGCTGCTCGACAATCACGCCAGGGACAGGTTCGACCGCAAAGCGCTTCGGGACTTGACGACGAGCTACGCGCGCGATGTTGCGGGCGGCCTGCCGGATCGCGCGGCGTACGTCGGGTGGCGCCTGGGCGGCGCCACGCTCGATCTCGGACGGGAGCAGTTCGAGCGGGCCTTCAAGACGATCGAACTGCCGGGCCATACGCAGCAGCGCACGGTCGCCTCCGCGCCGGATGCCCTCGACGATCCGGCGCACGCGGCGATCGAACGCGCGATCGGCGTGAGGCGTTGAGTGGGTGAGGCGCCACATCGCGCGCGCATCGCGGGACTCGATGATTCGCAATCGCATCATGCTCGGGACTCGGTACTCGTAGCGCGGTACTGGTCGCTCGTGGCTCGGTACTCCGTTGCTCGTCAAAGAACGATCTTGTTCAATGGATACTCCACGATTCCGTGCGCGCGGGCGGCCTTGAGGCGCGGGATGAGATCGCGGACGGTCCGCTCCTCGATAATGGTATTCACGGCGACCCATTCGGCGTCGCTCAACGCCGAAATCGTAGGCCGCTCGAGCGCCGGCAGCAGCGACAGAACGCCGTCGAGGTCGATCCGGCGGACATTGAGCATCAACCCCACACGGCCCTGAGCTTCGATTGCCGCTTTGAGCAACAGCGCGATGTTCTCGATCTTCGTGCGCTTCGAATCGTCGGCCATGGCGGTGTGGTTCGCGATGAGCTGCGTGTTCGACTCCATCACGGTGTCCACGACTCGGAGGCGGTTGGCGCGAAGCGACGAGCCCGTTTCGGTCACTTCGACGATGGCGTCGGCAAGCATGGGAGGCTTCACCTCCGTGGCGCCCCATGAGAACTCGACGTTGACCTTGACGCCGTGGCGTTTGAAATAGGCCCGAGTCACGCGCACGAGCTCAGTGGCGATGGTCTTGCCCTCGAGATCCAGGGGTGAGCGGACGGGCGACGGCTCGGGGACAGCGAGCACCCACCTGACCTTGCCCAAGCTCTGCTTCGCGTAGATCAAATCAGCGACGCTCGTCAGGACGCCGGTCCTGCCCTCGCCGGCCTCGTGTTCGGCGATCCAGTCTTGACCCGTCAGGCCCGCGTCCAGCACGCCGTCCGAGACGTATCGGGCCATTTCCTGCGCCCGAATCAGCATGCATTCGATTTCCGGATCGTCAATGGCCGGGAAGTACGAGCGGGAACTGACATAAATGTTGAAGCCGGCGCGGGCAAAAAGGTGAATCGTGGCGTCCTGAAGCGAGCCCTTCGGGATGCCGAGCTTGAGCGTCATGGCAGCGCGCGGAAAAAGCACGAGCGCTCGCCCGTGTGGCAGACATTGCCGCTTCCGAGACGCCTGACCTTCAGGAGCACCGTGTCCTCGTCGCAGTCGACGAGGATTTCCGTGACCTGGAGCTTGTTACCGGACGTTTCACCCTTGGTCCACAACGTCGATCGCGTGCGACTGAAGAAGGTGGCGTAGCCGGTGCGCCGGGTGTCGGCGAGCGCTTGCTCGTTCATGAAGCCGACCATCAGGACCTCCGAGCTTTCGGCGTCCTGAATGACGGCAGGTATCAGCCCATCGAGTTTTGAGTAGTCCATAAAACAAAAAACCCCGCCTGAGGGCGGGGCTTCGTTGGTCCTTGGTCCCTGGTCCGCGGTCCTAGACTACGCGCGCCCCTCCTGGTGGGTGGCTGAGATGGTGCGCATGGTGATGGACCGTGAACATTTGCTCGTCAGCGTAATTCATGCGCGATTCGTCTGTCAAACCGTTGAGGTCGCAGGGCGCGGACTCAAACCGTTGAGGTCGCAGGTCGCGGACGCCCCTACGATTTCAACCGGGAAGCGGCTTCCCTCTCGTCTCCACGCCGAATGGCAGGGCCAGCAGGCCGATTAGAAACGCGAGTGAGGTCAACGCGACAGGCGTGCCCAGTGTCTGGAAGTATTGCACTCCCGTACCGACGAGGAATGTGATCCCCGCCCCGGCAAATCGTCCGACGGATGTGGCAAAGGCGAATGCGCTCGCGCGGCAATCGGTTGCGTACTGTTCGGGCAACCACAACGTGTACATCGCGAAGTTCGCGCCTCCCACGCCGAGGACGAAGAGCACGGCCATGAACGGTGCGAGCGGGTGGGGGAGGTAAAAGATGTACCCGAATCCGATCGCGATCGCCAGGAACATCAGGATGAAGTAAAGCGCCAGCGTCACCCGGCGGCCCAACGACTCCGCGAGCGGCGGCAGCACGACGCACCCGAGGATCGTTCCCACGGACAACAGCATGGTTCCGTAGGACGCGAGTCGCGCAGCCTGAGGGGCGGCGTAGCCTTCTCGCGTCGCAATCTGGGTGATCGAGGCCGGAACGTAGACCGAGCCGGCCCAGAGGCCGACGATGGAGACGAGGAGATAGAGGGAGTTCAGCCACGTGCGCGTGGCGTACTCCGGCGAGAAGAGCTTCACGAACGCTGCCGCCATCCCGGAGCTGTGCCGTCCTTCCCACGTCGAAGATTCGCGCACCCCGTAGCGGATGAACGTGACGAGCAGGGCGGGGGTCCCCCCGAGCAGAAACATCGCACGCCAGCCGTAGCGTGCGCCGATGAAGTAGTTCGCAATAGCCGCAAGAAATATCCCGAAGTAGTAGCCGGTGTGCATGTAGCCCGCGCCGGCCTTTCGCCGATCTTCGGGCCACTCTTCGGCCAGGAAGGTCCCTCCCATCGACCACTCGCCGCCGATGCCGATGCCGGCGATCAACCGGCAGGCAGCGAGCTGCCAGATGCTGCCGGCAAGCGCGCCCAGGAACGTAAAGGCCGAGTAGCAGAGGATCGTCAGCATCAGCGTGCGGACGCGCCCGAAGCGATCGGCGACCGGTCCCCAGACCATCGAAAGACCCCAGCCGATCAAGAAGAGCGCGAACAGCACGCTGCCGTAAAACCCGATGTTGCCTGGAGTGAGGGGAATTCCCGATCGGGGCAACAACTCGACAAGCGCGGGCACGAGGACCAGTGAGTAAATGAACGAATCCATCCCGTCGAGCGCCCAGCCTCCCCACGCCGCCCAGAATCCTCGCATCTGATTCGAGGTGAGAGGGGTACGGCGCATCGTTTGCGTGAGAGTCATGTGCGGGGAGTATACAAAGGTGTATGCGAGGGCCGACACTACTAGTCACGCGATGAGCCCGTCGGTGGTGGCCTTCTTCATCGTCCCGGTGCTGCTGGCTGCCTTACCGGCGCCCGGGCTCGATCCCGATGTCGCGACGGCGTTGACCCGGTACTTGAGGTTCTCACAAAGCGAGCTCGTCGAGTTGCAGAGAGGGAAGGTCGTCAGGCACGGCGTCAACACGACGGTGCCCGGCGAGATTGCGGTCGTCGGAGCCGTGCGCGTTTCTGCCCCGCCGATGCGGCTGGTCGAGGCTGTGCGACGCATCGCCGAGTTCAAACGAAGCCCCGATGTGCTTCAGATCGGCCGGTTCAGCGACCCGCCGTCGCTTCGCGACCTCGACAGTTTGACCGTCGGAAAAGATGACTTCGATGCTGCCCATTGTCACGTGGGCGACTGCGGCGTTCGCTTGCCTGCCGACGCCATTCGCCGGCTCCCGCGCGAGGTGGACACCAAGGGTCCCGGCGCACAGGAACGCGCCGCTCGCTGGTTCAAACAGCAGGTGTTCGACAACGCGACAGCGTACTGGTCAGGTGCGCCCGGGCGCATCGTCAGTTACGACGACGGGAGTGAGCCGATTCGGCCCGTGGATGAGTTCGACGGGCTGCTGGAGAGCACGCCGATCATCGCCGCGCTCGCGCCCACGTTGGCCTCGCACCTCTCCTCGTTTCCATCGCATCGGATGGAGGGGGCCGAAGATTTTCTGTACTGGTCGAAGGAGAAATTCGGGATTGCTCCTTTTATCACGGTGACGCACGTCACGATCGTCTGCCCGTCGGAGCGCAGGTGCCTGGTTGCGTCCAGAGATGTCTACTCGAGCCGATACATCGACGCGTCGCTGGCGCTCACCATCGCGAGCAGTGACTTTGCCGACCCCGGGGCGTTTTACCTGGTGTATTCGAATCGTTCACGAGCGAGCGCGCTTAAAGGGGCGTTCAGCGGCTTGCGCAAGTCGATTGCCGAGCACCGCGCGCGCGGAAACCTTGAAGAGACGCTAAAGACCTTGAAGCAGCGTCTGGAGAACGCGCGGTGACGTGTGAGCGTGGCGCGCTATTTGTCGTGGCGCGCTATTTGTCCCGCGTGGACGAAAACAGATACTGATCGAACCACTCGAGATTGTGCTCCATCGTGGCGCGATAGCTCTTGGGCTTGGTGGGTCCATGCCCGATGCCGCCAAAGCCCTGATAGACGATCAGCCGGGCCGGCACATGGTTGTCCTGCAGCCCTTGATAGAGCTCGTACGCGTTCGGTAGAGGCACGCGCTGGTCGGCGGCACCGTGCTGGATGAGTGTCGGCGTCCCCGCTTGTTTGATGTATGTGATTGGCGACGTCTTCGCGTAAATCTCCGGATCGTCCCACGGCGTTGCCTTCAAATACTGCCGCGTGAAGGGATGAATGTCGGTGTTGACGTAGTACGTCATCCAGTCCGAGATGCCGGCGCCGACCGAGATCGCCTTGAAGCGCCGAGCGTCGTGCGTGGCGAGAAAGGCGGAGATGTATCCGCCCTGGCTCCATCCCATGGCGCCCACGCGCGAGGGGTCGACGATTCCCTTGGTAACCAGTGCGTCGACGCCTGACAGGACGTCCCAGGCATCACCGACGCCGAGCTGCCTGACGTTCAGCGATCGGAACGCCTCGCCGTACCCGGCGCTGCCGCGGTAGTTTGGCTCGAGCACCAACACGCCCTGCGGCACCCACAGGTCGATCGGATAAATGTCGCTGGTGAATGGGACCGCCCGCGAGACGCCGGTCGGTCCGCCGTGAATCACGACGAGCAGTGGATACTTCCGCGAGGCATCGAAGTCGTTCGGCTTGTGCAGCACCCCCTCGATGGTTGCGCCGTCCTGACTCTTCCACGAAACAATCTCCAGGCTGCCGGTCGCCCAGCGCGAGGTCTGGGCATTCATGTCGGTCAGTTTTTTCGCGTCGAGCTTTTTGTCGCCTCCCGTTCGCTCTCCCGATATAGCGAGGCTGGAGACGTACACCTCCGGCATCGACTTCTCGTCGGATCGCAGAAAGGCAGCCGTGCGTCCATCCTTGGACAGGGAGAACGAGGAGTTGACCGAGGCCCCTGCGGATTGCGGATTCGCGAAGACGTTCGCAGTCGCTTTCGTTTCCGGATTGAGGCGATACAGATACGAGTACGTGCGTTGGCTCGCGGCGAAATAGAGCCCGCTCGCCGTCCACTGAACGATCGACGGATTCTCGTCGAACGACTCTGTGAGTGCAGCAGGCGTGCCACCGGAGGCCGGGACGACCGCGATCACGCGGTTGGCGTAGTAGAAAGCTGGATTTCCCATCGCGGACTCGAACGCGATGCGCGATCCGTCAGGCGACCACTCAGGGTTCGAATCCGGTCCTTCTTGAGTGACGAGCGGGCGGACGGCGGCGTCGGCAACATTCACGACCGAGATGTCTGCCGAGCCGGACGCGGCGGGGCTGGGATTCGAACGGTGATCGAACGCGATGCTGTTGCCGTCAGGCGACCAGGCGAAGGTTCCCACAGTGTAAGCGCCTGAGGTCAGGGCCTTTGCCGCGCGCGACTTCACGTCCACGACCCACAGGCGCGACATCCGGTAGTCCTGTTCGACGACCTGGAACTCGCCGTACTGCTTCTCGCGATCCTTCACGCGGTCCGTTTTCGGCTCGGTCGCGGTGTACGCGATGCGCTGGCCATCCGGTGCCCACGCGAAGCCGTTCACTCCCTCTTCGAGGGCGGTCAGCACGTCGGCCTCGCCCCCTGTCGGATTGATCAGGTAGATCTGACGCTTGTCTGTCCGATCCGAGACGAAGGCCAGTCTCGAGCCGTCCGGAGACCAGGCGGGCGACTGGCTCGACTTCTTCGAGTTGGTGATCTGACGTACGGCGCCTGTTTGAACGTCGGCGAGCCAGATTTGCGTGTCGTACGCGTTGTCGTCCCAGTTTGCCACGCGCACTGTGTACGCGACCTGCCGGCCGTCAGGCGAGATGACCGGGGAACCGACCCGCTCCAATGAGAGGATCTGATCAACGGTCGGGGAGGAAAGAGGCAGCGCCTTTCGTCCGGCCTGCGCGTGGAGTCCCACCCGCCCGGGTATGAGGCTAAAGATGAGGCAGAGAGCGCTGGGGAGGAGAGAAGCGACCATGGGGCTGAAGCGCGGCAGTCTGTTTCCCATGGCGGCAGTATAAGGAGAATCCAGTTGATGGGGCGAACCGGATCCCCCAGTGTCCGCGTCTTAACGCCAGCTGTTGACACCTTCCCGCATTGAGAGTAGAAGTCAGGGGTTCGACAGCCTTTTTCAAAAAGGAGTTCGCAAATGCGCAAGATATTGGCCGGGTTGACCGTGGCGGGTTTCGTGGTCGCGATGAGCGCTCCTCTCCTCGCGGCAACCGAGACGGTCAAGGGACAGATCGTCGACGAGGGCTGTTACAAGATGGACAAGTCGAACACCGGCGTCGACCACAAGATGCCGAAGGGCGACACGAAGGACTGCGCGATTGCATGCGCGAAGGCTGGACGCCCGATGGCGATCCTGACTTCCGATGGGAAGGTCTATGAGATTGCCGGCGGTCTGGCTGCGGACAAGAACGCGAAGATCGTTCCACATGTCGGCCACACGGTCGAGATCACTGGCGACGTCATGGATCACGGCGACAAGATGATGATCATGGCAGACAGCCTCAAGATGATTTCGAAGTAAGCGCCGGCAGCGGCGCTCGTTGAGCTGAAACTCGGGGCCGGGCGGCGGAAAGCCGTCCGGCCCCTTTGTTTTTTGGCTCCTACCGCCCGGGCTGGGCCGACGACGTCTGCGCTCGCCTCACCACCGTCACCGTGATCTGCGACGGGTTCTGCTTCGAGTGGTGTACGGCGTTGTGGGCGACGACGCCCTTCGATTCGTCGTAGTTGTGGCCGCCGGTGTTCAGGTTGCGATCGAAGCGGGGGAAGTTGCTGCTCGAGACCTCGATCCGCAGCTGGTGGCCCGTGTCGAAGAAGTTGCTCGTCGTGAGCGGCTGGAGCGTGACCTTGTAGATCTTGCCGTTCTCCATCCAGACCAGCGGCTTGTCGTAACCGTCCCGATAGCGCATGCGCTGAATGGATTCGTCGAGGTTGTAGGCGCGGCCGTCGGGGTACACATCGAGCACCTTGACCGTGAAGTCGGTATCCTTGACGTCCGAGGAGACGTAGAGCGTCGGCGTGATGGGGCCGCTGACCTCGATTCCCTGTTTGAACGGCTCCGACGTGTAGACGAGGACATCCTCGCGAGCCTCCATCCGCCGCTGATCGAAGGCACCGGCCTGAACCGCGGTGCCGGTGCAGCAGACGTTGCCGCCGTAGGAGAGCACCGGGTTCATCGGGTCGTACGTGAACGCGTCGGCTCTGTCGATGTCGGGCGCTGCCGTGGAGAGAGCGCCGTCTCCCGCGAGTGAGTTGGCTCTGCCGCCGCTCGACAGATAGAAGGTCAGGGGCTCGGCCCCGGGAGGTGGCCAGGCGTCGGCTGTCTGCCAAACGTTTCGACCCATCACGAAATACGTGACCTTGGGCAACGAGGCGAGCCGCGGGCTCGACTCGCCCTTGAGGAACCGATCGAAAAAGCTGTAGACGACCTCGTTGTAGTCGAGCCGCGCGTCGCCCATGCTGCGTTCACCGACGACCGTGTCCGCCGTCGCGCGCGTGTACGAGCAATGCGCGACGGGTGCAATGATCGCCCACTGCTCGTCGGCGATGTCTGCCGGTGCGGTCATGCGTACGTGGTTGTAGAGCGCGAGATTCGGCCCGACCGACACGTCGTACCATGACATGAACCACAGGCCAGGCACGTTCAGCTTCATGTCGTCGTGATACAAGCCGCCGCGGTACCAGCCTGGATCGTCCGGCGTGCGCTGGATCATCCGGCCGCCGGTCTCGACGGGCATCGCGTCAGCGAAGATACCGGGCGGCGCGTCGACATTCTTGAGGATGTCCTGGACGGGCAGGTGCCACAGTTCCTTGGACCAATCGACGGGCGGAAGATGCTGTGCCAGGTCGAAGGACTTCGACGCGCGAACGAGATCTTCGCGTGAGGTGTTGGCGGGGAACATCGGCCGGACCTGGTTCTGCTCGCCGTAGAGCCACGTGATGAAGAGCATCTGCATCGCGCCACCGCGGTACCAGTTGCCCTGCTCGTAATACGGCTTCACGCGGCCGACGCCCGCTCCAAAACCCTGGACGTTCATCGCAGCGTAGCCGGGGTGTCCGAGAGCCGCGACCCCCATCTGGTACTCTGCGGTCGACGAACAACCGGTCGTGCCGACCTTCCCGTTCGACCATGGCTGCTTTGTCATCCAGTCCACGGCGTTGTATCCGTCGGTTCGGGAGCCGAGGATGTCGTAGTTGCCCTCGGAGAAGAAATGCCCGCGCTCGTTCTGCACGACGTACGCGTAGCCGCGCTTGACGGCCTCGAGCGGGGCGCTCATGTCCGCGGGGACGCCGTTGAGGATGTCCCAGAAGTTGAAGTTGTACGGCGTACGGACCCAGATGGTCGGCACCTTCCCTGACGCGTTTTTCGGCCGGTAGATGTCCGTGGCGAGCCGCACGCCGTCGGGCATCGGCATCATGACCTTGCGCTCGACGATTGCGATCCCCTGAAGCTGGTTTTCGAGATCCCACCGCCGGGTCTTCTCGGCGGTGGTCAAGGTTCCCTGCTGCTGCGTATGGACGATGGTGGCGGCGGCCGAGACGGAGATCAGCGCGGCGACGGTCAGGCTCCGAATCGCGTATCTCATGACGCCTCCTCCGCGGGATATCGGTATCAGTACCGGTAGTGGTCCGGCTTGTAAGGGCCGTCGACGGGCACGCCGATGTAGTCGGCCTGTTCCTTGGTCAACTTCGTCAGCTTCGCGCCCAGATGATCGAGATGCAGTCGGGCGACTTGCTCATCGAGATGCTTGGGCAGCATGTAGACCTGTTTCTGGTATTTGCCGACGTTCGCGTTGAGTTCGAGCTGCGCGATCACCTGATTGGTGAACGACGCCGACATCACGAAGCTTGGATGTCCTGTCGCGCACCCGAGATTCAACAACCGTCCCTCTGCGAGCACCATCACGCTGTGACCGTCCGGGAAGCGGAACTCGTCGTACTGCGGCTTGATGTTGATGCGCTCGATTCCCGGGAACTTCTTCAACCCGGCCATGTCGATCTCGTTGTCGAAGTGGCCGATGTTCCCCACAATCGCCTTGTCCTTCATCCGCAACATGTGGTCGACTGTGACGAGGCTGTGATTGCCCGTCGCGGTGATGAAGATGTCTGCCGTCTCGAGGAAATCGTCGATCGTGGCGACCTGGTAGCCTTCCATCGCGGCCTGCAGCGCGCAAATCGGATCGATTTCAGTCACGATGACGCGACAGCCCTGGCCGCGCAGCGCCTGCGCGCAGCCTTTGCCGACCTCGCCGTAACCAAACACCATAGCGACCTTGCCGCCGAGCATGACGTCGGTGGCGCGTGCCAGACCGTCCGGCAGCGAGTGCCGGCAGCCGTAGATGTTGTCGAACTTGCTCTTGGTGACCGAGTCGTTGACGTTGATGGCCGGGAAGAGCAGTGTTCCCGCTTCCATCATCTGGTAGAGGCGATGAACCCCGGTCGTCGTCTCCTCGCTGACGCCGCGAATCGCGGACGCGATGCGGGCGTAGCGCGAGGGATCCTTGACGATTGACCTTCGGATCGTGTCGAGGATGACCCCCCATTCCTCGGGCTCCTTGTCGGCGTTGAACGGCGGGACGTTACCGGCTTTCTCGAATTCCACGCCCTTGTGCACGAGGAGCGTGGCATCGCCACCATCATCGACGATGAGCGTGGGACCGCCGCCGTCGGGCCATTCGAGCGCCTGCTCCGTGCACCACCAGTACTCCTGGAGCGTTTCGCCCTTCCACGCGAAGACCGGAGTGCCCTTCGGGCTGGCGGCGCTGCCGCCCGTCTCCGGCCGGCCGACGACGACTGCCGCCGCGGCATGATCCTGCGTGGAAAAGATGTTGCACGAGACCCAGCGCACGTCCGCGCCGAGCTCGGTCAGCGTCTCGATGAGCACCGCCGTCTGAACGGTCATGTGAAGCGAGCCCATGATGCGCGCGCCTGCGAGCGGTTTCTTGGCGCTGTGCTGTTTGCGCAAGGCCATCAAACCGGGCATTTCCTGCTCGGCCAGGCGGATCTCCTTGCGCCCGAACTCGGCTTCTGCGAGGTTCTTCACTTTGAAGGGTTCGCGGCCTGCGGCCTTTGCCGCGGCGAACGGATGCATCTTCTCAGCAACGGTTGCCATCGTCCTCTTCTCCTTTGGTAGCTTACTCGGTCCGCTTTCTCGCGGTAGCGAGAAACAGGGCCGGACCTCTTGCCTTGGCGTCTGGAGCCAGCGGGACTACGCGAGCGTCATCGAAGCCGGTATCGTTGAGCACTTTGCGGATGTGTTCGTCCGAGAACCCGAGCCAGACGTGGCCCATCTGCTGCCGGTAGTTCTCCCTGTCGTGGGGCAGCATGTCGACGATCAGGATGCGGGCGCCCGGCTTGAGAGCGCGTGAAGCCTCCGCCAGCGCGCGTTGCGGCTCGGGGACGTAGTGGAGCACGAGCATCAGCGTCGCCGCGTCGAGGCGCCCGTCGTCGATCGGCAGGGTCTCGAGCTCTCCCCGGCGGAGATCGATGTTGGTGAAGACGCTGAGCCGCTTCCTTGCCGCCTGGAGCATGGCCGCGGAGCTGTCGATCCCGACCACACGCGCGACAAACGGCGCCAACGCGGCCGAAACCTGCCCGGTGCCGCAACCGAGGTCGCCGATCGTCCAGGAGGGATCGGCGAATGCGGCGAGCGCGGAGAGGTGGAAGCGGTCGCCGAAGAGCTCGCTGCGCAGCCGGTCCCATTGACCGGCGGATGACGAGAAGAATTCCTGTGACTTGGTGCGCCGTTCGGAGAGCGTCGCTTGGAGCCGCCGCTCGTCCTGGGCCGCGGCGGGCGTGGAGCCGATCTGCTCGCGCACGAGGACCCAGAGCCGCCGCGCGGACGCATCGAGGTCGTCCCGCGTCAGCGTGTAGAGGTGACTGGTGCCTTCGGCCCGCGCCGTCACCCAGCCCGCGTCGGCCAGGGCTTTCAAGTGACGGCTGACTGTCGACTGCGGCAACTGCATGATCGCGCAGAGCTCAGAGACCGTGAGCTCGTGCCGGTCGAGGAGCAACAGGGTGCGGCTCCGCGTCGTGTCGGCGAGCGAGGTCAGGTGGTCGAGAATGGCCGGTGTCATCTATCCGTTAAGCCGGATACTAGGATACATCCTCGCCCTGTGCCCGTCAAGATCGGACCGTCGGGAGCCGAAGCGAGGGGCGCGGCGTGCGATGATGGCGACATGGGCGTCGGTGCCGCAGCGGCGGTTGATTCGATCTCCCGGTCCGAGCTCGACGAGATTCTTGGGGCGGTACACGCCGGCCGCGTGACGCTCGTCGATGTCTTGTCACCCGAGTCGTACGCGGCGGCTCACATCGACGGCGCGATCAATCTTCCAGTTGCAGACGTCGTGGCGCGCGCCGGCCAGCTGATCCCCGATCGCTCGCGGCCGATCGTGGTGTATTGCGGGGGCCCGACTTGACCGTTGGGCGCGCAGGCGGTCGGCCTGCTGCAGGAGCTCGGTTATACCGATGTCCGACATTATCAAGGTGGGCTGGCCGAGTGGCTGGAGGCGAAGACCAGCACGGCGTCCGCGGGTCCTGAAACGGTCCCGACCGCGCATGGTCACGCCGGCGCCGGGCAGGCGGTCGCGACGCGGCGAATAGGGTCGCTGCCTCGGGTAGGGCTGCCGGGCCGCGTGAGCCGCATCGCGTACGCGCTGGCTGACCAGTCCGTCAGCCGACTCTTTCGGCTGTGGCTGGAGGTCGTCGTCGCTTGCGGCGTGATCTACTGGTTGCTCGGTGCGCTCTCGTTCGGAGCGTTGCGGAGCGCTGAGGGACCGATACCCGCCGGCGTTTCCAGCGGCATCTCAGGCCTGCTCTCAGCTGTTTATTTCAGCGCGGTGACGGCGACCTCGGTCGGGTACGGCGACATCGTGCCGGTCGGCCTGGCGCGCGTCGTGGCGATTGCCGAAGGCGGTGCCGGGCTGATCCTGTTCGGGTGCCTCGTGTCGAAATTCGTGTCTCGCCGTCAGGAGCAGCTCCTCGGGGAAACGCACCGTATCGCGTTCGAGGATCGACTGGGGCGCGTTCGGACCAATCTGCATCTGGTTCGAACCGAGCTTCAGGAGACGGCCAGGCTGTGCGAGGGACGCGCCGAGCCGCCGCCCCAGGCGCTGGCTCGGGTCGAGAGCGCGTCGATGATCTTCGTCGGCGAGCTCCATGCGGTTCACGATTTGCTCTATCGGCCGGAGCGGACGCCCGGCGAGACAGAGCTCGAAGCGCTGCTCGCTGGAGTGGTCTCTGTCTTTCGCGAGTTCACGGAGCTGATGGCGTGCGCGCAACTCAAGCCGGGCGATCGGACGCCGGCATTCGCGGCCAGCCTGCGCACGATGACGCGGTTGGCGCGAGAAATTTGCGGGGACTGCGTGCCGCGTGAGTTTGCGCCCGCGCTCAAGACTTGGATGGATCAGATTCAACGGCTGGCGGGCGAAGTGGAGCAGATCTGAATGCCAGCGCCGCGTACAGCTGAACGAAGTGCTACGGGGGTCGAGCGTGGCGGATTGGCCGAACCCGTCTTGCGCGCGCACGGACCCCGCGATGAGGCTCGTTGCAAACAACAGAACGAGCAGGCGAATAACGGTCCCGCCCCAGATCTGAGCCTACTCCCTCTTTCTGCGTTGCGCCAGCGGGACTTCTGTCCGATTTCAGACGGACCTCTGTCCGGTTTCAGACAGGTGCGTCACGGGCCGCCAGAGGCGTAAAATCTGGGCAAACGGCGGGGCCGATCGAAGCCCCGGAGAGCGAGCCATGCATCAGGTGCCACGCGAAGATCAGTTGGAGCTCGCTGAGGCGATCGTTGCCGGCGCGAGGCGCAGACCGAGCCAGGCGTTCGGCGAATATTTCGACGCTCACGGCGGATCGTGCGCGCTCGGGGCGGCCTACGAAGGCGCCTATTCGTTGCCCGAGGATGCGCATGCCATTCGACCGCGGCTGCATCGTCTCTTCGACTGCTTGGAGAACGTGCGACGCCGATGTCCGGTGGGCTGCCAGAAGCGGCTGCCGCTCAATGCGATCATCCTGCACCTGAACGACGATCATCATTGGACACGCGAGCAGATCGCCGACTGGCTCAAGCAATAGCGCCGTTCATTGCCGGAACTGCCTGACGTCGTCGTCTACCTCGAGGCGTTGACGCGCCACGTCGTCCATCGTCGCCTCGAGCGCATCAATCTCCTCAGCCCATTCGTGCTCAGGTCGGTCGATCCGCCGATCGAGTCCGTGTCCGGCCAAATCGTGCATGCAGTACGCCGCGTCGGCAAACGCCTTGTCTTCGACTTTGGCGGGCCGGGCGGTCGCGCGCCTGCCGTGTTTCTGGTCATCCACCTGATGATTGCGGGTCGACTACGCTGGCGCGCGCCGAAGCAGAAGCCCGGGATGCGGCCCAAGCTGATCCTGGCGTCCTTCGAGTTCGAGCACGGGACCGTGTTCCTGACCGAAGCCGGTTCCAAGAAGCGGGCGTCGATTCAGGTCGTTCGTGGCGAGGAGGCACTCGGCGCGTTGGACCCGGGCGGGCTCGAGCCGCTCGACGCTTCCCTGGAGCAGTTCCATGATGCGTTGACTCGCGAGAACCACACCGTCAAGCGGAGCCTGACGGATCCGCATCTCTTCAGCGGCATCGGCAACGCCTACTCGGACGAGATCCTCCACGCGGCCAAGGTTTCGCCGCTCAAGCAGACGCGAGCGCTGTCGACCGATGAGATCCGCCGCCTGCACGAGGCGACGCGAGCGACGCTCACGACCTGGATTGAACGGCTGCGGCAGCAGACCGGCGACGGCTTTCCGGAGAAGGTCACCGCGTTCCATGAGGCGATGGCCGTGCATGGGCGATTCAAGCAGCCATGCCCGGTCTGCGGGTCGCCGGTGCAGCGGATTGTGTACGCGGAGAACGAGTGCAACTACTGCGCGACGTGTCAGACGAACGGGCGGCTGCTTGCGGATCGCGCCCTGTCGAGGCTTCTCAAGGACGACTGGCCCCGATCGATCGAATAAGGCGGGGCGGCAGGACCGCCAGGGCGGGCGGGAAGTCCGTACCGCAAGTTGCTTTCTCGAATCAATACATGTAGATTTATAGATGTGAAGGAGGCGTCCGGTCTGTACCGCCTGCTCGGCGACGAAGCGCGGCTGCGCCTGCTCCGCGTCCTCTCGGAGGAGCGCCTGAACGTGACCGAGCTCACCGGCGTGCTCGGGCTGGCACAGTCCGGCGTGTCGCGGCACCTCGGCCTGCTCAAGGAAGCGGGCCTTGTCATCGAGGAGCGTGACGGCGGCTTCAACTACTACCGCGCGGCGCGAATCGAGGGCCCGCTCGCGCAGGTGCTCGGTCAGCAATTCCAAGAAGCCGCCGGGGACGCCGCCATCAGGGCGGACGAAGCGCGCCTCCAAGAGATTCTCCGTCTCAGAAAAGAGAATTTTGACGCGCACGCGGGACCGGATACGCGCGACGCACGTCAGCTGGTGCCGGGCCGGAGCTGGGCGGCCTGGTCCCGCGCGCTCGGCTTCCTCATGCCGGCAATGAAGGTCGCCGATCTCGGGTGTGGAGAAGGCTATTTGACGATCGAGGCGGCGCGATGGGCCTCGCGCGTGATCGCCGTCGATCGATCGGTCGCCGTGCTCGCGCGCGCGCGCGCGTTGGCGCGCCGCCGCCACGTCTCCAACGTGGTCTGGAAAAAAGGCGAGCTCGAGACGCTGCCGATCGCCGACGGCGCCGTTGACGTGGCGATGTTGTCGCAAGCGCTTCACCACGCTCAAGATCCCTCCCGTGCCGTGGCCGAAGCGC
>Ga0306922_10000776_pt1 | contig 27297 bp, 23 predicted proteins | sample sta12Cox44000082_FD_203758 | JGI IMG/M metagenome (GOLD analysis project Ga0306922, IMG submission 203758) | Lab enrichment of tropical soil microbial communities from Luquillo Experimental Forest, Puerto Rico - statoxic.12C.oxic.44.000.082 (v2)... | ecosystem: Environmental > Terrestrial >... | reverse complement strand
GAGCTCGAAAACCGCGGGCTAATCACCGAGGAGAGCGATCAGTACCAGTATCGCTGGCAGGACATTGTCTGCCTTGACACCGGCAAGCTGCTGTTCACGATCGAGCACGAGGTCCGCAGTGTCACCCACCCGCTGCACAATCGCCACATGGTCAACCGCAACCCGTCGCAGAACAATCGCCATTACCAGATGGGCGCGGACGAGTGGGATTGGACATTGCCGCGCTCGACCAAAAAGGTGCCGACGACCCCCGCGGTAGAGCCTGCCACGCCATTGGCCAAGCGCCGCGCCGCCCGCATGGCCGCGATGTAACTTCCACTGTTCGCACCGCCCTCTCCCTGCCGGGCGGGGAGAGGGCGGTGCGAGGCGCAAAGATGACCGGCTTGCTCGATGGTCACATCGCGCTGATCACCGGCGCTGGCTCAGGGATCGGCGAGGCGATCGCCAAGGCGATGGCCGTTGCGGGGGCGGAGATCATCGCCGTCGACGTCGACGGGTCCGCGGCCAAACGGACAGCAGTGGCGATCGGCCGCACGGGCGCTAGTTTTACTTGCGATGTGACCGACCGGGTCCAGTGCGACGGGTTGGCGGCCGATGTACGCTCACGAAGCGGCGCCATCTCGATTCTCGTCAACAATGCCGGCATCATCCGCCGCGGGACGGTGATGGAACCGAATGCCCGCAGCGATTGGGACGCAACCCTGGCTGTTAATCTCGGCGGCCCCTACAACATGGTGACGGCCTTTCTCGATCAGCTGACGGAGACCAAAGGGTCGATCATCAACATCGGCTCGATCCAATCTTTTGTCGCACTGCCGAACTCGGCGGCCTACACGACCTCGAAAGGCGGCGTGCGCTTGTTGACTAAGGCATTGGCGATAGAGCTCTCGCCACTAGGCATTCGTGTCAATGCGATCGGACCAGGCTTTACGGCAACACCGCTCAATGCCACGGCGCGCGAGGACGCGTCCTACATGGCCAATTTCGCCACCCGCATTCCGCTCGGCCGTATCGGTACGCCGGAGGACATCGCCGGTCCGGCCGTCTTTCTTGCTTCCGACATGGCCCGCTACATCACCGGCGTTACCCTACCGGTCGACGGAGGCTACCTCGCGCGTTAGCGGCAGCAGCGAAAGCCGCAGGAGGAGACATGCTGAGTGGTGTCTACCGGTTTCCGGCAATGGAAAGCGTCGTCTTGGGCAAGCCTTTTGTCGAGGCGCTCGCGGAGGAGGTTGACCGAGTCGAGGCGCGGGCGGTGTTCATTCTCGCCAGCGGCACATTGGCGCGAGAGACCGACACGGTCGACCGGCTGCACCAAATGCTGGGCAACCGCCTCGCCGGCGTGTGCGCGAAGATCGGTGCCCACACGCCGCGCACCAGCGGGTCCATGGCTTTTTCGAGACGGGCGATGCCGCCGGCGGCGCGGGTTTTGTCGAGAACTGGCTGCAGGGTTACGACCGGGCGGGTCATCTGCACTGCCACCTGTGGTGGCACCTCGCGTTATTCGAGTTGGCCCGCGGCAATACCGAGCGCGCTCGCGCGGTCTACCTCGACAATATCAGGCCGTCGGTGGCGCGGGCGCCGCCGATGCTGGTGCTCGCTGACGCGGCATCGTTTCTGTGGCGGTGGCGGTTCTACGACATGGGTCCGACTCTCGACCAAGAATGGGCCGAGGTGGCCGCCCATGCGCGGCGGCATTTCCCGCATGCCGGTCTCGGCTTTGCCGATATCCACGTCGCTCTTGCCGAGGCCGCGACCGGCGACGACGACGGTTTGCAGTCCCGCATCGACGGGTTGCAGAGCCTGGCCCGTGACGGCCGCCTGCCGCCGGGCGAGGTGGCACCCGCTCTGTGCGCAGGTGTAGCGGCGCTCGGCCACAGCGACAATGCCGAGGCTGCGCAAATCCTCGAACCGGCACTCGCCGACCTGCCTCGGATCGGCGGCAGTCACGCGCAGCGCGAGATTTTCGAAGACTCGCTGATCGTCGCTTGTCTGCGCTCCGGGCAACCCGCCAAGGCCGCACCATTGCTGCGCGCGCGGCTCGGCCGACGGCCGTCGGCACAGGATGAAGCGTGGCTCGCGCGGTGTATCGGTGACGGGACAGCGGAGTGAGCCAGTCAGCGAGGGGCTTGCATCGTTCCCATCCTGAGACGAACCGGCTGGCTAAACATGCTGGCGAGCAGGACCGCCAGAATGCCGGTTAGAAAGATGCCGTCGAACGTCCCGGCACCGCCGATCGAGACAACCGGCGCACCCAGTCCTTGCACTTTATCGAGATTGAGCAGGTCAGCGCCGATCAAGGTGCCCATGCTGCCGCCGATGTAAGCCAGCGGCGCCGCGTAGCGCCGTGACAGCAGCAATGCGACGATCGCCGCCGATGCCGGCGGCACGAATACAGGAAGCGCGATACCCACTCCGGCAACAGGCTGAGCCAGCATATGGCACACCACGGTGACACCCGCGGTAGCGAGAAGACCGCGAATCCACAATTCATTCCTGATCAGAAGATAGAGTGAGAGCAACCCAGGGATTACAGCACCCCCGACATTGACGGCGATGATCGTGCCGGGCCAATCGACCACCACCGGGATTACGTAATGCATGCCAAAAAACGAGACCTCCTACCCCGAAATGATGTGATGCGCGGACAGCCGGGCGACCGGGATATTGAGATAGCTGCCGCCCAGCGAGGCCAGCAGCAGCAGAACCGCGGCGTGCGGACCGAGCCCGATGTGCATGTAGGCCGATCGCAGCGCCCGCACCTCGATCCATGCAACCAATACGAGGAAGATCAGGATCAACAAAGAAAAGTGGGGTAGGGCGAGGGGGAAATATTGGAGTTGACTGAAGTTCATTTTTCGGCCGATCCAGAAATGGGTCCGCTCACCCTGGCGCTAAAGGTGCGTACAGCTTTGGTCAGCCGGTGTTCCACAGTCCCGGCAAAGGGAAGAGGTTCGCATGAGCAAGCTCCGCATATTGTGGAGGCTCAGATAATTTCAGCAAAGCCAAGCCCTGCGTCCGAACTGGTCGAGCGCCTCCGTAGTCGGCGCGGCGCAAAGGGTTCATTCCCGCTCGCCCTTCGCGACGGCACCGTGTTACGGTCGCGGCGGATCCAACCGCTGGATCGAAACAGGAGGAAACCATGGCTCAATCGCAACCGTCGGCCGCTCGCGAGCAGGTCCGCGACATCGTTCCAGGCTTGATCGATCTCAGCGAGCGGGTTCTGTTCGGCGAGGTCTGGGAACGTCCCGGTCTATCCAAACGCGACCGTAGCTTGATCACCTGTGCGACGTTGATCGCGCTCGGCCGCGAACGGCAGCTCGTCGGTCATCTGGGGCGGGCGCTCGACAACGGCTTGAGCAAGAAAGAGCTCAGCGAGGTCATCACCCATCTCGCCTTTTATGCCGGCTGGCCGGCAGCAATGACCGCTGCACAGGTGGCCAAGGACGTGTTCGACAAGCGGTAGCCTCAACGCCGGGAGACAATAGCGGGAGGGCGAGATGAAGATAGGGTTTATCGGGTTGGGCATGATGGGTTCCGGCATGGCCGCGAACCTGCAGAAGGCGGGTCACGAGCTCGTCGTCCACGATCTGCGCCGGGTCGCGGCGGAACCGTATCTGGCCGCCGGAGCGACATGGGCCGACACGCCGCGCGCCGTCGCCGAGGCCTCAGAGGTTGTCTTCACCTCGCTCCCCGGGCCACCCGAAGTTGAAGCGGTGGCGTTGGGCGAAAACAGCCTGCTCTCGGGGATGAGCCGCGGAAAGGCTTATTTCGACTTGTCGACCAACTCGCCGACCATGGTGCGCAAGATCAACGCCGCCTTCGCGAAGCGGGATGTCTACATGCTCGACTCGCCGGTCAGCGGCGGACCGCGCGGGGCGTGGAGCGGCAAGCTGGCCTTATGGGTCGGCGGCGACGAGCAGATTTTCAACCGCTACAAGAGCGTGCTCGACGCGATGGGTGACAAGGCGCGTTATGTCGGGCCGATCGGCGCCGGGTCGGTCGCCAAGCTCGTCCACAACGGTGCCGGTTATTGCATACAGACGGCGCTCGCCGAGATGTTTTCGGTGGGCATCAAAGCCGGCGTCGAGCCGCTGGCAATATGGGAGGCCGTACGTGACGGTGCCGGCGGTCGGCGGCGTACCTTCGACGGTCTGGTCGATCAGTTCCTTCCCGGCAAATACGAACCTGCCGCCTTTGCGCTGCGCCTGGCGCATAAGGACATGACGCTCGCCACCCAGCTCGGGCGCGACTTCAACGTGCCGATGCGGATCGCCAATCTAGCATTGGCCGAACTCAGCGAGGCGCTGAACCGCGGCTGGGGTGACCGCGACTCGCGCTCGCCGATGATCCTGCAGCAGGAGCGCGCCGGGATCGAGGTTCGCGTCGACCCGAAGCGCATAGCCGAAGTGCTCGAGCGCGACCCACCGGGGTGAAACTAGCCTAAACATCGTGGCCCCGTGTTTCTTGCGGGGTATAGTGAGATCCTTCGCGGGAGGAGTGACGAGATGGATGAAATTGGCGTCGAGCTGGATTGTCTCGAAGGCGTTCGGGTAGTCGATTTCACGCAATTCGAGGCGGGACCGTCTTGCACCGAGTCGCTCGCCTGGCTCGGCGCCGAGGTCGTCAAAATCGAGAACCCGAAAACCGGCGATCCTGGCCGGCGGTTAGCCCCCGGTAAGCCCGACAACGACCCTTGGTACTTCCACCAGTTCAACGCCAACAAAAAGTCAATCACGCTCAACCTGAAGTCCCCGCGCGGGCTGGAGATCGTCAAGAATCTGCTGAAGATGGCCGATGTCACGGTCGAAAACATGGCGCCTGGTACGATCGAACGGCTAGGGCTCGGCTGGGATGTGGTTCGCGAACTCAACCCGCGTATCATCTATTGCCAGGTCAAGGGGTTTGGCGAGGGCAGCCCGTACGAGAAGAATCTCGCCTTCGACATGATCGCCCAAGCCGCCGGTGGTCCGATCAGCGTCACCGGCGATGCCGACCGTCCGCCGGTCAAGCCCGGACCCTCGTTCGGCGACACCGGTACCGGGATGCTGATGGCGGTCAGCATCCTGGCTGCACTCTACCGCCGCGATCGCACCGGCAAGGGCCGGCGGCTACAGGTGGCGATGCAGGACGCGATGGTCCACTATATGCGGGTGCCGTTCTCGCGCACCCAGCTGAGCGGTCAGGCTCAGATCCGTGGCGGCAGCAGTCGGTCGAACCCCTTGCTCGCGCCCTCAGCGCTCTACCCGTGCAAGCCCGGTGGGCCAAACGACTACGTCTATGTCTTCACCAGCCGCGCCAACCCCGAACATTGGACGCGCCTGCTAAAGGCGATCGACCGTGACGACCTGATCGGCGACCCGCGCTACGATACCGGACCGGCGCGCGGCGCGCGCGCCGCCGAGGTCGACGAGATCATCGCCGCCTGGACCCGCCAGCACACTAAAGAAGAGGCGATGAAGATCATCGGCGAGGCCGGTGTGCCGGCGGGTGCCGTGTTCGATACGCTCGAGCTGCTGAACGATCCCTCGCTCGCCAAACGCGGGATCATGCAGAAGATCGAGCACCCGACCACCGGCAAATTGACGGTTCCGGCGTGGCCGGTTCGTTTCGACGGTGCGCCACCGCGCGTCAAGCCCTCGCCAATGCTCGGCCAGCATAACGCCGAAATCCTCGGCGAATGGCTCGGCATCGGTGCCGGCGAGGTCGAAGCCCTCCGCGCCGAAGGGATCGTCTGACACCGGTCTTGCCCCGCCCCTGTTTACGCAAGGCCGGGGCGGTTCGACTCACGACAGCCAGCGCTTGCGGCGTCGATAGTGCTTCAGATCGCGGTAGGACTTGCGCGCGCCGACTTCGTTGAGTCCGAGATAGAATTCCTTGATATCGGAGTTTTGACGCAAGGTTTCCGCCGGACCTTCGAGAACGATGCGGCCGTTCTCCATGACGTAGCCGTGGTCAGCGATGTCGAGCGCCATAGTCGCGTTCTGCTCGACCAGCAGCACGGTTAGGCCGCGTTCTTCGCGCAATCGGCGGATGATACCGAAGATCTCCTCGACGAGTAGCGGCGCCAAACCGAGCGAGGGCTCGTCGAGCAGGATCACCTTGGGGTCCGACATCAACGCCCGGCCGATGACCAGCATCTGCTGCTCGCCGCCCGAGAGATAACCTGAGGTCTGATGACGGCGCTCTTTTAGCGGCGGAAAGAGGTCATACACGCGCGCGATGCTTTCCCGCACGGCCGCAAAATCGCTGCGTGTGTGTGCACCGGCGACCAGATTGTCCTCGACCGTCAAATTCTCGAAGACCCGCCTTCCCTCGAACACCTGCGTCACGCCGCGCTTGACGACATCGTGGGGTGGTAGCCGGTCGAGCCGCTCGCCGTCGAGCTCGACACTGCCCTTGGTCACCTGGCCGCGCTCAGTGCGCAACAGCCCTGAGATCGCCTTCAGGGTCGTCGTCTTGCCAGCCCCGTTCGCGCCGAGCAGGGCGGTGATGTGGCCCTCCTCGGCGTTCAACGAGACGCCCTTCAGCACCAAAACGACGCCGTCATAGACGACTTCAACGTTGTTGAGCGCCAGCATCGGGCAACGACTCTTCCGGCTATTCGGCCTTACTGACCGCCTCGGCGACCACTTCCGGATAGGCGCGGAACCAGTCGGTCTCCTTGACGAACTTGCCGCCCTTGACCTGGAAGATCTGGACCCAGCCGCCGCCTTGATGGTCGGCCGCGGTCACCTGGAGCGGCGGCACCAGCCCGCCCAGGCTAAAGTCTTTGATCTGCTCGAAGCCCTTTTTCACATCCTCGCCGGTCGGCTGCTTGCCGCCATTCAGTTTGAGCGCGTTGTGGGTCGCCTCGACATGGAGGGCGGCCCACAGGATGCCACGGTTGTACATGACCGTGTCGTCCATTGCCTTCGGCGGCTCCTTGCCCTGCGCCTTGTACATGTCCCGAATTTCCTGGCGGACCGGATAGTCGTCGCCGACCCCGGCGAAGGACATCGTGTGATAGCCCTCTGCCGCCTTCCAGCCGCCCCCGCCGACGATGTCATGTTCACCCGAGGCCCAGACGAGAGCGACGACCTTGGACAGCGGATAACCCTGGCGCTTGAATTCCTTGATCGCCACCCCGGGCCCGGAGCCGAACAGGTGGTCGATCACGAAGTCGGGCTTGTAGCGCTGGGCGATGTCGAGCACCTGCGCGCCCATTTCGACGCCAGGCGGCGGCACGGCAAAGGTCCGCAGCTCGAACCCCTCGGTCTTCTGCAGATCTTCGATGACCGGGATCGGCTCGCGGCCGGCCGGGTTGTCATAGAAGATGTAGGCGATCTTCTTGCCCTTGAGACTGCCGCCTAGTTTCTCCTTGACGAATTGGACGGCCGCTGCACCCTGCGAGAAATAGGTCGCGGCGACCGGGAACAGATACGGAAAGCGCTTGCCGTCAGCCGAGGCGGCGATTCCGAAACCGGGCGAGGTGCCCGGGATTTTGTCTTCTTCCAGTTTCTTGTTGAGCGCTTGCACCTGCGGCGAGCCATAGACCAGGATCGAGGTCGCGCCGTCCCCCTTCTCGCGCTGATAGGCCTCGACCGCAGGCGGCACTTTGTATTCGTGGTCAATCTCTTCGTATTTGATCTTGTATCCCTCGATCCCGCCCTTCGAATTGATCAGGTCGAAATAATCCTGGATCCCCGGACAAATGCCGGCGCCGTTGACCTGCGTCGGCCCGGTGCGGTCGCACATGCCGCCGATGATCACCTCCTTTTGCTGTGCCGTGACAGTACCAGAGAAGCACAGTGCGGCCACCGCGGCGGCCGCGATCTCGATTACGGTTCCCGATAAGCGTCTCATCGTCTTCTCTCCCTTGCTGCTCCGGGCCGCGCTAATAAGAGAATGGCCAGACCCGGAAGTAATTTCGGATATTGCGCCACAGCCGGTTCAGCCCCTCCGGCTCCACCACTAAAAAGAAAATGATCAAGCCGCCGAACAGGATCAGCCGCAAATTGGGGATCGCGTTCTGTAAGTCTTGTTGCGAGAAGAGCAGCCAGCCGTAATCCTCGAGAAACCAGCGGGTCAGGATCGGCAGCAGGGTGACAAAGATCGCACCGAAAATCGAGCCGAGGATCGAGCCGAGCCCGCCGATGATCACCATTGCCAGATAATCGATCGACACAGTCAGCTGGAACTGCTCGTAATTGGCGATGCCGAGATAATAGGTGTAGAGCACGCCGGTGACGCCCGCGTAAAAGGATGAGATTGCGAACGCCACAAGCTTGTAGCGGAAAATGTTGATGCCGATGATCTCGGCGGCAATGTCCTGGTCGCGGACCGCGATAAAGGCGCGGCCTACGCGGCTGCGCATCAGATTCGAGGTGCCGACGATCGCCAGCACGACAAAAGCCATCAGAAAGAGGTAAAGCTGCGTCTGGGTCTTGAGCGGGGTGCCGAATAAGCTGGGGCGCGGCACCTGGATCGAGGCCTGCACCCCGCCTGAGATCCAAGTGACATGGTTGATCGTCCATTCGATGATCAGCTGTGCAGCGAGCGTCGCGATCGCCAGATAGATGCCCTTGATGCGCAATGAAGGAATGCCGACCACGGCTCCGATCAGCGCCGCCATGATCCCGCCGGCCGGTATGGTCACCCAAAACGGCGCGCCGAGGCGGACGACAAGGTTCGCAGCGGTATACGCGCCGACCGACATAAAGGCGCCGTGCCCAATCGAGATCTGCCCAGTATAGCCGACCAGGATGTTGAGACCGAGCGCGCCGACGACGGCGATCAGGACCAGATTGAGAATCGAGATGTAATATTCGCCGAGCGTGAGCGGCGCGATGACGATGAACAGACCGGCGAACGCCGCCACCGCCCAGCGGGCGATCGGCAGCGGGTAGAGCGCCATATCGGCGGCATAGCTGGTCTTGAAGACGCCCGCTTCACGGTGGAACATGGCTCAACCGCGCTCTGCTTTAGACGCGCTCGATCCGGCGGCGGCCGAAGATGCCCTCGGGCCGGATCATCAGGACCAGGATCATCAGGAGGTACGGGGCGAAATCCTTGGTACCGCCGCCGACATAGGGGTCGAGATACCCGGCCGCCAGATTTTCTGTGACGCCGACGATCAGCCCACCAACGACCGCACCGATCACCGAATCGAGCCCGCCCAAAATCACCACCGGAAACACCTTGAGGCCGACCAGCGCCAGCTGATTGTCGACGCTGAGCATCGCCCCCCAGACGACACCGCCGAGGGCCGAGACAATGCCGGCCATCGCCCAGGCCAGCGCGAAATAGCGCCGTACATCGATGCCCACGGCCATCGCCACCTGCTGGCTGTCGGCAACCGCGCGCATCGCGATGCCGACCCGGCTCCGCAGGAAGAACCAGGTGAAGGCGGCGAGAAAGACGAGGCTGACGCCGGCGCCGAGCAGCTGGATTGGCGGCACCGTGACGAGTCCCAGGTCGATCGGCTCGTCGCTGATCGGCATGTCGATGACCCGGGTGCCGGCGCCGAAGGCCATCGTCGCGGTGCCGCGCAGCACATTGGCGAGGCCGATCGTCGCCATGACCACGGCGATGACCGGGCGGCCGATCATCGGCCGCAACACGACCCGCTCGAGGCCGAAGCCGAGCGCGATCATGGCGCAGATCGCGAGCAAGGCCGAGGCCCAGAATGGAAACCCCGCGATCTCGGCCGCCCCGGCGGTGAGAAAGCCGGCGAACATGACGAACTCGCCCTGGGCGAAGTTGATCGCGTCGGTCGCCTTGTAGATCAGCACGAAACCCAGCGCGATCAGCGCATACATCAGCCCGATCATCACGCCATTCGTCAGCAAGACGAACGTGAACTGCCATTCGAATTCAGGCACGGGGGGCCTCAGGCATACGCGGGTTCCCGCGCCGGCTGAAGGACTTCTGCTACGTCGTCGATGGCGATCGTGGAATTGAGGCTCGCCTTGCGCCCATCCTCATAGGTGATCTCAGTCGTGAGATCCACCTGGTGCGCCCCGTTGTAGAACGCGTCGACCACGGCCGCATATTTCTCAGCGACAAAGCGCCGCCGGACCTTGCGCGTGCGAGTGATCTCGTTGTCGTCGGCGTCGAACTCCTTGTTGAGCAGCACGAAGCGGCCGATGCGCGCGCTGGCGGACAACGAGGCATTGCACTTCACGATCTCGTCGCGGATTAGCCCGCGCACTTCCGGCTTGGCACTCAGATCCTGGAACGATGTGTAACCGAGGTTGTGCCGCTCCGCCCAATTTCCGAGGGTATCGAGATCGATCGCGATCATCGCCGCAACAAACGGCCGGCCGTCGCCAAAGGCCACCGCCTCGCCGATGAACGGGCTGAACTTGAGCTTGTTCTCGATGAATTGCGGCGCAAAGGGCGCGCCGTCGGCGAGCTTGCCGACATCCTTGGCGCGGTCGATGACGACAAGATGGCCGCGCTCGTCGACATACCCCGAGTCGCCCGTGCGATACCATCCGTCCGCGGTTAGCGCGTCCCGCGTCGCCTGGGCCTGCTTGTAATAGCCGCGGAACACTGCGGGCGACCGGATTTGTACCTCGCCGTCGCCACTGATCCGCAACTCGGTGCCGGCGACCACCGGACCGACCGTGTCGGGGTTCGCTTCACCGTCGGGCTGCAACGAGGCGAGACCGGAAAGCTCGGTTGCGCCCCAGACCTGCTTCAGGTTGACGCCGAGCGAGCGGAAGAAGCGGAAGGTCTCCGGACCGAGGGGTGCTCCGCCGGTATAAAACCAGCGGGCGCGGCGCAGCCCGAGCTGATCGCGCACCGGGCCGTACATGACAATTTCCCCCAGCGTCAGACCCAGCCGCATTGGCAGATCCGGCGTCTTGCCCGCCGCCTTCAGCGCTTCGGCGCGTTCGGCCAAGCGCTGGAAGAAATCGAAGAGCCGGCGTTTTAGCGGCGTCGCATCGGCGGCCCTGACCCGCAACGAGGTCAACATGTTCTCCCAGATCCGCGGCGGTGCGATACCGATGGTCGGTCCGAGCTCGCGCAGGTCGCGCTGCACGGTATCCGGACGCTCGGGACAATTGGCGGTGAACCCAACCAGCAGGTGGAGGACCAGCGAGAGCAGCGAGTCGCCGATCCACGCCATCGGCAGGTAGCAGAGCATGTCGTCGCTCGGCCGGATTTCCTCGGCTTTGGCAAAGGCTTCGGCGGCGCAGAGCAGATTGGCGTGCGACAGCATCACGCCCTTGGGATGACCGGTGGTCCCCGAGGTGTAGTTGAGGAGCGCCAGATCGTCGGGCGCGCCTTTCTCGATCTCGCCATCGAGGTGCCCCGCATGGGCCGCGGCGAAGTCACGGCCGGCCGCCTGCACCTCTTCGAAGGATTTGAGAAACGGCATCTCATAGTGCTGCAGACCGCGCGGATCGTCGAACACCACGAGGTTCAGGCGCGGCAGCTGCGGCTTGATGGCGAGGATCTTATCCACCTGTTCCTGGTCTTCGGCGACGATGACCGAGACCTCGGCATGATCGAGAACATAGACCAGCTCGGCGGCGATCGAATCTTGGTACATTGGGACCGCGACGCCGCCGAGACACTGCGCGGCGAGCTGTGCCCAATAGAGCCGTGGCCGGTTGTCGCCAGCGACGGCAAGCAAATCGCCGCGGCGGAATCCGTGCGCGGCAAGCCCTGAGGCGAAGTCGCGCACCTCCCGTTCGTATTGGGACCAGGTGTAGGTTTGCCAGATCCCGCGGTTCTTCTCGCGGATCGCCGGCTGATCGGCCATCGTCGCAGCGTTGCGCCGCAGCAGCCGCGGCAAGGTAGTTGTGCTCATTCGGCGGCCTCCCTGCGCTCTGCGGCGGTTCCGAGGTAGGCACGGATCACATCCGGATCGCACTGGACCTCGCCTGGGCTGCCCTCAGCAATCTTGCGCCCGTGATCGAGCACAGCAACCCGTTCCGAGATGTCCATCACCACCGCCATGTCGTGCTCGATCAAGATGATTGTCGTGCCCCATTGCCGGTTCACATCGAGGATGAACCGGGCCATGTCCTCTTTTTCTTCCTGGTTCATGCCGCCCATCGGCTCATCGAGTAGCAGAACCTTCGGATCGAGTGCCAAGGCTCGCCCCAGTTCGACGCGCTTTCTGAGACCGTAGGGGAGCCCGCTCGTCGGCTGCTTGCGCAGATCCTCGAGTTCGAGAAACTCAATCAGCTCTTCGACGCGTGCCCGATGCGCCACCTCTTCCTTCTGCGCCAGACCCCAATAGACAAAGGAGGACAGCACACCGGCCTTCATTCGCACGTGCCGGCCGAGCATAATGTTGTCGAGCACCGTCATGCCGCCAAAGAGCGCGATGTTCTGGAACGTGCGGGCAATACCGAGAGCTGCGATCTGCGACGGACGAAAACCGGTGAGGTCCTCACCCTCAAAGGCGACCGAGCCGGCGTCCGGCCGGTAGAAGCCGCTGATCATGTTCAGCAGCGAGGTCTTGCCGGCGCCGTTCGGCCCGATGATCGATATCAGTTCGCCGCGGCGGACGGATAGCGATAGGCTTTCAACGGCCCGCACCCCGCCGAAATGCTTCGACACATCGGCAATAGCGAGCTGCGTCGCGCCCGCTGCGGCTCTCGCACCCTTCAAGTTATCGGACACGAGACCGCCCGCATTTCCTCACCCACCCGCTTTATCCGCTCATGCCGTACCTTTATGGCAGGCATACTGCAGACGCATGCGAGAGAATGCAATCACCCAGCGAGCCTCCGCACGCCCTTTAACCTTGTTATCACAGGGTTTTGACGCCAAAACTTGCCATCGCGACCCCCATGAAACGGTTGCCGCCAGATTTACGTTGGTACTCCTCGGATAGGGCGCTATTGGTGCTCCGCGTCAATACGTGCGACCACATATGCGAAGTCTCGGCGAGTTAGGCTCAATTACGGTCATTGAGTGGTTGATGGAGTGCCGGAACCGGAAACCCTGCCGACGACCCTGCTGACCGGTTTTCTTGGCAGCGGCAAAACGACGCTCTTGCGCCGGGCATTGGTCTCGCCCGAGCTTTCCGACACCGCCGTCATCATCAACGAAATCGGCGAAATCGCGATCGATCATTACCTGGTCGACTTTGTCGAGGGCGATGTGCTCGAGCTGCCGGGCGGTTGCCTGTGCTGCGCGGTTCGCGAGGACCTGGCGCAGACCCTCCGCAGTCTTCTCGAGCGGCGCGATGCCGGCGAGATCAGGCGGTTTCGCCGGATCGCCATCGAAACGACCGGCCTTGCCGATCCGGCGCCGATCCTGTTCACCCTCGGCACCGATCCGATGCTCGATCATCGTCTGCGGCTTGGGGCGGTCGTGACCTTGATCGACGCCGCGCAAGGTGTCGAGACACTTGAACGCTTCGCCGAGGCCGCGAGGCAAGCAGCGCTTGCCGACGTGCTGGTGATCACCAAGACGGATCTCGCGCCGCTCGGCCCGGAGCTCTTGCTCCGGCTCGATCTGATCAATGACCGGGCCGAGCGCATCCTCGCCGCCGACACGCCCGACGCCGGTGCCGTGCTGTTCGGTGCCTCCCCGCGCACGGCAACTCCGGTCATCCCGGCCGAGCCGGTCGTGACCCATACTCACGGCATCGAGGCCTTTGCGATGGTGCTCGGCGGCGAGATCAGCCGGCTCGAATTCGCCCGCGCGCTCGGCGGTCTGGCCCGCGAGCGCGGCAACGACTTGCTCCGGGTCAAAGGGATCGTGCGCTTCTCCGACCGGTCGGAGCGGCCGGCGGTGGTGCAGGCAGCGCAGCACGCATTGTTCGCGCCGGAATGGCTCGATGCCTGGCCCGCAGATTGGCCAGAGGGGGATCGGCGCAGCCGCCTCGTCTTTGTCGTGCACGAGATCCCGCGGTCCGATATCCTCGACGCCTTTGCCTTCGCCTCTCCGGCGTTGTGGCCCAAGGGCTGAGCATCTCAGGCCAATAGAACTCGTCATTGCCGGGCTTGACCCGGCAATCCATCCGGCGTTCAGCTTGCTAAAGCGCTTAGTGGATGCCCGGGTCGAGCCCGGGCATGACAATGGGTGGAGGCTCACATGTTCGACACCATCGTCTCCGGCGGTCTGGCCGTCCTTCCCACGGGTCCGGAGCCCGCCGATATCGGCATCAGCGGCGCGCATATCGCCGCGATCGGCGCAGCCGGCAGCCTCGCAGGCATCGGCGCCGGACGGACGGTCGATGCTGCCGGGCAGATCGTGATCCCGGGCGGCATCGACCCGCATGTCCATTGCAACTGGCCGATGCCGATGCCGGGCGTCGCCCAGCCGACGCTGACCGAGCCGGCCTCGCGCGTCAGCCTCGCGGCGTTGCACGGCGGCACGACGACAACGATCGACTTCGCCCCGGTCGAGGGCGGCATGACCATCCAGCAGGCGATCGACCGGCGCCACAGACAGTGGGCGGGCGCCTGCTACGGCGACTACGCCTTTCACACGATGCTGCTCGGCAAGATCGCGCCCGAGCGCCTCGGCGAGCTCGCCGAGGCGGTGCAGGCCGGTCACGCCTCGGTCAAGATGTTCACGACCGACATCACGCCGAGCCGCCGTGGCCGTATGGTCGATTTTGGCGACATCTGGGAGGTGCTCAAGGTCCTGGCGCAGGCCGGCGGCATCGCCGCGATCCATGCCGAGGACAACGACATCGTCATGCACATGTACGAGAAATTGACCCGCGAGGACCGCACCGGCTTCGAGAATATGGCCGAGGTCCACAACACCCTCTCGGAGGACCTGTCGTTCAACCGGGTCATTCGGCTCGCCGCCAATATCGAGCGTGCGGCACTCTATATGATGCATACTTCGGCCAAGACCGGGGTCGATGCGATTGCCGCCGCTCGCGCCAAGGGCGTGCCGATCTATGGCGAGACCCTGCACCAATATCTGATGTACACCGCCGAGGACTACCGGCGGCCCAATGGGCAGATCTACCACACCTACCCGTCGCTGAAATTCCGCGCGGATCAGGAGGCGCTATGGCAGGCGACCGACCACGGCGCGATCCAGACCGTCGCCACCGACGAGATCTGCTGCCCGCTCCGGATCAAACTGCAAGGACGGCGCATCGACGACACGACCGGCGGCAATGCCGGGGTCGAGCCGCGGCTATCATTGATCTACACCGAGACCGTCGAGAAGCGCGGCTATGGGCTCTCGGATTTTGTCGGCCTGGTCTCGGCCAACGCCGCCAAGATCATGGGCCTCTACCCGCGCAAGGGCGCGCTGGCAGTGGGTTCCGACGCCGACATCGTGCTGCTCGACCCGCGGCAGCGAAAAATCGTGCGCGCCGCCGAACTGCACGAGGCCGACTACACTCCATGGGAGGGCCGCGACCTCGCCGCCTGGCCGTCGCTCGTCATGCTGCGCGGCAAGATCGTCATCGAAGGGCGCGCTTTTAAGGGCGACCTCAAAGACGGCCAGTTCCTGTCCCGCAAAGTGCCCGAGGAGATCAGATCCCGGCCTGCGGTGTAGCCGCTCAAAGCGCTAGATATTGTGTTCCTTTCTCGTCAAGTAAAAGTTGCGCAGGGAAGTAACACGCACGGCCTGGCGCATCCACCAGTGCACATCAAAGCCCGTGTAAACTTTATCATTTTCTTTTGACTTATTCGGTAACAGGAGGTCTGTGCAACGACTGTGAAAGAGCATACTAAATGACGCGTATGAGGCTAGGCCCGGTTTAGCCAAAGACCGTCGACACACAAGATGCAGAATTATTCGAGCGTCACGCGAAGAAGTTCATGCTATGCCCAGCTTGCGGGGCTTGCCCGGAGGTCGAGATCACCGATCAAGGTCTCACAATCGGGGGCTACGCGCTCGCCCCGTTGCTGCACCGAGCCGAGTAGGCTTAAATGACCGAGGATCGGGGCTCAGGTCAGACAGCACGAGGATGATTGCCAGCAGTGGCAGGAGCGCGGCGTTCGGCGCGCATGTCGCGCACAGCTACAATGTGAGCAAGAGCACTATTTCAAGGCTTGGGGCGTAAGCATATTAGGATTTGTAATGCAGATCGTGCCCAGTCCAAGGCTCGGCTGTCGGGTCAGGGTCAGGAAAATAGTTCGCTCGTGTAGCAAGCGCTTTGGCCCGGTCATGTAATGTTTTTAGCTATTCGGGGGGCAAGGGCTCACTTTTCCTCGGAACTATATCGTGGCGTATATCAGCGTGACCCTGAAAGACGTTGCGCGTATCTACTAGCCTTGCGCCTGACTCTCTAATTTGTAGTGCGCTAAGGATTGCCAATCCCTTGTAGATTTTGCCTTGGTCGGGCTTTTCGAGATTCTTCGCATGATGCTTGCATGCGTCGGCTCCAATCCAGCTTGTCCTCATTACCGAAACTTCATCGCTATCGTGGGGCGGCTTATAAGCGGCCGGTTTGAGCTTTCCCCTTTTCACGTGATAAGGGCTGCAGATACCACGAGCAATGACCTCTTCATCAGTGATTTCAGAGGGCCAGATGCTCATGCTTTGGCGCGGTTGAATGTATCTCCGTAATCGACGCAGGGTGTGCGACAATGAGAGACATAGCTGCGTGCACAACAGCGACAATCTGTTGATCCATTGCTTCAGCATATCCCTCAAGTAGCGCCGGCGGCTGCTGGTCTGTAGTTACGAAACCGCTGTACCGAGTGTTTCCGATTTCAAGGTAGGCTTCAACCCGTGTTGTTTCCCACTCGAATGAAATAGTGCCATTCGGGTTTGGGCAAATCTCTGGTGCCGGCAGCCCAGACGGAGCAGCTTCAATAAGGTTTACAAATCGCAGCGCATTATCACGAGTCTGCTCAGAGATCGGTGCAGCACCATACCCATCCCAGTTTTCCTTGAGATCAGCCAACTCCTTTATGGCGAGCCGCGCCGATTTCGCCTGTTCGATTCGCGTTGCTACCGGCACAAAATACGATGTAACTTCCTCGGCAAGAACGAAGAATTGCCCGAGAGCAGTATTGGCTATGTCTGACCAAGCAGCGAAGATGGGGGTAAGGTCAACGCGAGTGGAATTGCTTTGCTGGCGTCGCTTATAGATGCCTTGAGTTATAGCATTTTGTGCGATCACGTCTCCTCTCCTTCGATAAGCTGCATTATGTGGGACAGCTTTCGTGTTGTTCCTACGAATACGCGATGACAAACGTCATGTGCCGAGTGAAAGATTGTCATTGTCTCAGAAATATTTGGCGAGATCGAACCTTCACTAGACACTGTCAAGTCCATTACAACAGCTTCCTCACCGCTAACGCTTCCCTCTCCCAAAGCCAAGGACATTTGCTGTCCGGATTTGAGCGGAATCTGAAGTTGAATAGACGGCCGTATTTCAGCGCTTGGTGCCACTTCATCGCACACAGCTGCCGGCAGCTGTAACTTAAATCCGAGTACATCTCTAATGAAGACGGCCGCTGAACGCCCCTTAGTGAACTGCTTTTCAAAAGCGTCTATGTAACGAAGGCTAGCGCTGGCAAACGACAGCTCCTTTTCTGCGGGGTTTCGCGTTTCCAGAAGAATGCGCACTCCCTCCTCAACGACCGGCCGGAACTGTTGCCATGAATGGTAAGGCGGGGTGATGTTCGCCGAAAATACACCAGTCCCGACCTGATACAGCGTGGTGCCTTGCTCTGGCGCTTTTTTGCGAAACCGGTAGATCGCTTGGAATGGCAGGACTGGAAACCCCGGCGGCACTATTCTTTCAACCTGCTCATAGCCAAGAGCACCTACCCTTGAGCCGAATCGCATGAAGAATTCTTCGTGTGTGCCTCCTGCCAGCACGATCACATTTCGAGTGCGCGGCTGGAAGGGGCGAGCCCCATCGAAGCTCAGCAATCAGCTCCACCACGGGAGGATATCTATAGCGTTCCGACACAGATCACCATTGTAACCATCGTGATACGATAGTCAGCTCCTGCTAACAATTGGTAATATTCTCTCCTCACCGAGCCGCCAAGTACCATACATAGAGCGTCCAGCGGCCCACCGCAAAAGTATTAAAGCCCCCCGGAAAAAGCGGGAGGGCACGATCTCACGCGGCGGGGGCGGGTACGACCCTAGCAACCCTCAGCTCAGTCCCGCAGGCAGCAAAATTCTTAACAGCCGTTAGAACTCACGCGCCCAGTAACAAATCATTGCGAGCGTTCCATCGGATCGAAATTCTATTGTACCGCGACGACGGCGGCGAGAAGCCGGAAATCTTTCTCGTTGTTGAAGACACCGAAATAAGGGGGAGATGTTGTGATGACGACCCATGGCGAAAGTGCGGCCGACCGATATGGTGCTCGGGTCGATGCCGTGCTCGCGCAACGCACGCGGCTGCGCGGCCCGCAGCCGCCGGGAGATCGACGCGCTGGTTGCCCCGCCGACCATCCTCTCCTGACGGCTGATCCGCTCCGACCGCTTTGTCCAAATCTGGCGGTCATCGCTTCGTACATCGAAGCGGACGATGTCATAATCGATGTCGGAGGGGGTGCAGGCCGGATCTCGCTGCCGCTCGCCTTGCGGTGCCGCGAGGTGATCAATGTCGAGCCTTCGCCCACGATGGCAATGGGCTTTAGGAGAAATGCCGCCGGGGCGGGGATCAGCAACACCCGCATCATCGAGGGTGAATGGCCCGACGTCGACGCGCCTGCCGGATCGGTCGCTCTGGTGAACCACGTTACCTACATGACGCGGGAGATCGTGCCGTTCATCAAAAAGCTGAAGCTCGCGGGCCGCCGGCGGGTTCTGATCACCGTCAACAGTGTGCCGGGACCATCATTTCAGCGCGTGCTTTACCAATTGGTGCACGGGGAAGCAGAAGAAATCGTTCCCGGCCATGTCGAATTAATAAACGTGATTTGGGAACTGGGCATCCTGCCCGACATCCGGGTCCTACCCCTCCCAACCATGCCGCTCGGGCCCGCGCCTAGTCGTGACGCGGCAATCGCCGGTGCCATTGCGCGATTTCCGGGAGAGCAGTGGAGTTGGTGGGGTTTGGGGTCCGACCTCGAAGCACGGCTCCGTTCGATCCTTCAGGCGCGCTTCGACGAGCTCTTTACCGCCGGCCCCGACGGCTTCACCCCACGTTATGTCGCGCCCGGCCGCGAAATCCTGATCACCTGGCAGCCTCAGGCCGAGAGCTAAGCCCGCTAGCGGCATGATTGCGTTGCGGTATACTCGTCGCCGAAGGCGCACAAGGACACATCGCCGAGCTAAACTAGGGGACATCCCATTTGCGCGCGAGCCGCGCATAAGTTCGGTCCTGCTTCATTTCGGACAACACGCCATTGACCGCTGCCAGCAGCTCGGGATTGTTCTTGTTGAACCCGATACCGAGCGGCTGCGGATCGTTCGGGATCTGAGCCACGATGCGCAGACCCGGGGTCCGTCGTGCCAGCCACTCGGCCACCGGATAGACCTTCATCACAGCGGTGATGCGGCCGGCGTCGAGATCGGTCATCGCATCGGCGATCCGATCGAACGGATAGACCTTGACCTTGCCGATCTGGCCGCGCCGCTGCATCGCCACCGCGATATCGTAGTCGGTGGTGGCGGCCTGGACTCCGACCTCGGCGTCCTTCAAATCGGCGAGACTGCGGATTTGTGGCGTCTTGGCGCTGTCGATCACCAGGCTAAGAGTGGTCGTCATGTAAGGGTCGGACCAAGCCAGCGCCACTTGCCGAGCCGGTGTGATCGTGATGCCCCCGACGATGCAGTCGTAGCGGCCTTCCTGCATCTGCTGCAGGATGACCTCCCATTGCGTGTTCACAAACAGCGGCTTCAGGTGCAGTCGGCGGGCCATCTCCCTGATCAGATCGACCTCGAAGCCGACCTTCCTGCCGTCCGAGACGTATTCGAACGGCGGATTTACGAAATAGGTGCCGACCCGCAGGACCCCCGGTTCCAGGGTCGGCGCTCTCTCAGGAGCCTTGGCCTCGCCCCGGCCGCTCATCGTGAAAATAAGCACTGCAGCGACTGCAGATGCTCGCCATGCCATTGGCCAAGAACACGTCGCCAAATGCCGGTGGGTCATTCGCTGAAAATCAGCCTGATCTCGGCATTCTGACCTTCGGAGCGCGCCTCCATCCGGTCCGGATAGACGCCGGTCAAAAAGTCGGCCAGCCCATAGGAAAAGGATTCTTCTTCGAGGAAGAAGTGCTTCCTGACTCCGACATTCGGCAGTGACAGCAGCGCCCCCTGGTAGCGGATTGAAATCGTCAGATCGAAATCATTGTAGGTCATCACGACCAAGGGCGATCCGATCATCAAACTCGCGTCGGCAATGTGCTGGATCACCTGCTCGGTCGTCTGGACGGCCCGATCCATCACATCCGCGGCGACCGACCACGCTCTGCCGCGGGCTCGCAGAAGCCTGTCGATCTCGGCAACCGCTGCTTCCGAATTCTCGAATTCGAAGACAACGCTGCGCCTCGCCCCGATCCGAAAGACCAGATTGAGCAGAAACGCCGACATGACGCCGATCGACATCATGCTGCCGGTAAACAGATGGACGACCGGTGTCGCCCGTTTGAAGTAGTCGGGAAAGATCTCTCGAGCGAGGCCCAGCAACAGCGAGACGCCGACGACGTAGGTGATCCGGCTGTCGACGTTCCGGGAGGTGATGATCTGAATGCCGCCGGCGATCATGAACGAAGAAGTAAAGACCATCGACGCCCCGATCACGGGTTGCGGCAGCAGCAAAAACAGTGCGGCGTATTTGGGGATAAAGGCGAAGACGACGAGGATCGCCGCACAGGAAAATGCGACGTACCGGCTCGTCGCGCCTGTGGCCTTGGACACACCGACCAGGCTCGGAGAGGTATTCATGCCGATGACGCCCAACAGGCCGCCGACCATGCAGCCGATGCCGTCGGCGAGGATGCCGCCCTGGATCGAGCCGAGTTCGGGGCGCTTCCAGTCGATGTCATTGATCTTCTGGCAGGTCGTGATGACCCCGACGGTGCGCAGCATTGCCGCCGTTCCGGCCATCAGAAAGGCCGGGATTAGGCTGAATCGGAAGTCGTAGGCGAGATAGTGCGGCTCGGGTACCGCGAATGTCGGCGCGTTGAGAAAGCTCTGCATCGAATCCGTTGACACCAAGCCCAAAACGAGGCTGCCCACCATTCCGACGACGATGCCGAGCATCGAGCAGATCAGGCGCACGACCCCGCGGCCCCACACGCTGAAGGCGCACATCGTTGCCAGAGTGAGGAAGCCGACCATGAGGTGCTCGTGAAAGGTCGGTCGCTCGATGTGCTCTACACCGAGCAGGTCGCCAATCCCGATGACGCCCAGCTGAAGACCGACAATCGCCACGATGAGCCCGCTGATCGCAGGCGGGAACAGACCCCGAAGCCGACGCAACAGCGGCGCCAAAGCGATCTCGACCAAACCGGCAAAGATGGTCATCGCGAAGACGGCGGGAAGCCCACGGGTGTTGGCCGCCAACACGGCGGGGCCGATGTAGATCGCTGAAAATACCGGGGGTGCCAGATAGCCCGAGCCGACCGGACCCCGCCAAATGGCTTGAAGCACGGTGGATATCGCCAGAGCAACCATTCCAAGGCTGAGCGCATTCAGCGTCGCCGCGTGGCTCGCATCGGCGCTGCGGAAGACGATAACGATCAGCACGAGATAAACCGACATCAACACCGCGTGCTGCGCGCCGAGAAAGATCACTCGCGGCCACGGCGGTAGTTCATCGACGCCGTAGATCAGATCTTCCGGCCGGGTCACGGCGGTTCGAATTTATCGATCAAAACTTCTGCCCGAATTCGTTGTTTCCGCTCCCTGAGGGCTGTGCAAAATTCGTTGATCGAGTGTGCAGATTCCGTTGTTTTTTACCCCCGAATCTCAGGCGCAACTCTTTGAAATAGCGTTATTTTTTCTGCCATCGGCAGGCGACTCGTCGGTGAGAGACGCGAAATTCGTTGTTTTTCGACGGAGCATCACCCGCCGCCGACCGCGATGTCGAGCCAGCCGAGCCGGGTGACCGTGGCGCGGTCGCTCGGACGGAGCAGCACGGTGGTCATCGCCGACTCGATGATCGCCGGTCCGGCTATCGCTTGCCCTGGTGCCAGGTGATCGAAATCGTAGACCGCGGCCGGGATCCAAGAGTCTAGATAGATCGGGCGCTCGGAGCGGGGGACGGCCGGCGATGCCTCGGGCAGAGAAGGTTCCTGCGGCAATGCCGAGAGGATGCCGGCGACCGCAACCCGGGCGTTGACCAGCACCGTCTCCTGATCGGGCAGGCAATAGGTGTAGAGCTCCTCGTGGCGGCGATGAAACCGCTCGACGATTTGCGGGAGCGGGTCGGCTTGCCACCAATCGACCCCGTCGAGCCCGACGGCGATCTCGAAGACCTGCTCGCCACAGCGCATATCGACCGACCGGCTCGCCCGCGCCGGCCCGTCGAACGAGGCGCGCAGCCGGGCAAAGCCCTCCGCCTCCATCTCCCCGAACAGGCGCTTGAGCGCCCCGCCGTCGAGGGTTCGGGTGTCGCCGATGTGGCTGCGCGCGATCTCAAAGCGCAGATCGGTCGCCAGCATGCCCCAGGCCGACAACACGGCGGCGACGCGCGGCACGACGACCCGTTTGAGATCGAGCTGGTGCGCGATGTCGGTCGCGTGCAGCCCCGAGGCACCACCAAAGGCGAGCAGCGCGAAATGCCGCGGGTCGACGCCGCGGCGGACCGAGACGAGCCGCACCCCCTCGGCCATCGTCGTGTTGACCACCCGGTGGATGCCGCAAGCCGCGTTGACCCGGTCGATGCCGAGCGCCGCGGCGATTTCGTCGACCGCCGCCTCGGCGGCTGCACGGTCGAGCCTGCGCCGCCCGCCGAGAAAACTCGCCGGGTCGAGATAGCCGAGCACAAGATTGGCGTCGGTTACCGTCGCCGCACGGCCGCCGCTGCCATAGCAGGCGGGCCCCGGGACCGCCCCCGCGCTCTCCGGTCCGACATGCAGGATGCCGCCGGCATCGACCTTCGCGATAGACCCGCCGCCCGCGCCAATGCTGGCGATGTCGAGGCTGCTCAACGCAATTGTATGGCCGGCGACCCGGCGGGATGCTGCCAGGCTCGGCCGGCCATCGACGATCAGCGAGATGTCGGTGCTGGTCCCGCCCATATCAAACGGGATCAAGCTGCCCTCGTCTATCAGCCGTGCGGCATAGACGCTGCCAGCGACCCCGCCTGCCGGGCCGGAGAGCACCGCACCGGCGGCCAGGCGGCCGGACTCGTCAATCGGAGCAACTCCACCATGCGATTGGATGATCAAGGTCGGCCCGGCATATCCGGCCTCGGCGAGGCGCCGCTCGAGCTCTCCCAGATAGCGCGACAGAGCCGGTCGAGCTCTCCCAGATAGCGCGACAGAGCCGGGCCGACATAGGCGTTGACAACAGTCGTCGAGACCCGTTCGAACTCCTTGATCTGCGGCAGCACCTCCGAGGAGAGCGCGACGTAGGCGCCGGGCAGAGCCCGCTTCACGGCCTCGCGGGCGGCGCGCTCGTGGCGCGGGTCGCGCCAGGAGTGCAGGTAGCATACCGCCACCGCCTCGACCCGCTCACGCTCCAGAGCCGCGACAGCGCTATCGAGCGAGGCGGGGTCGAGCGGGGTCTCGATCCTGCCATCAGCACGCATCCGCTCGCGCACGCCGAGGCGCAATTTGCGCGGGACGAGCTGCTCCGGGGGCGGGAGGCGCAGATTGTAACGGTCGTCCTTGAGTCCCTCGCGCATCTCGATCACGTCGCGATGCCCCTCGGTCGTCAGCAGCCCGACCTTGACGCCGCGGTGCTCGATGAGTGCGTTGGTCGCGACCGTTGTGCCATGGACGATGCGGTCGGTCTCGGCCAGCAGCACCGCCCGCTCACGGTCGAGTGCGTCGGCCAGCGATTGCAACCCGTCGAGGACGCCGATCGACGGATCGGACGGGGTCGATGGAACCTTTGCCAAAGTCGCCTTGCCGGAGTCGTCGACCGCGACGAGATCGGTAAACGTCCCACCGACATCGATACCGACGCGGTACACGAGTCAGCGCTCGCCGCCAGGAGCGCTGACGAACCCGTTCTCGATGTCACGCGCCGTCGCGTCGGGGTTGCGCAACGCCGGATCGCCCCAGCCCCCACCGCCACCCGACTCGAGCACCAGGACGTCACCAGGGTGGATGACGAGCCCCACTTCCTTGGTCTTGATCGGGCGAGGCGGCTGTCCCTTCGAGTAGAGCGTATAGCGATGCGGCACGCCGTCGGCGCCGCCGAGAATGCCGCAGGCGCCGTGACGCACGCCATCGCCGGCGGTGTTGCCGACCGCTGGCTCGGCGGTTTCGACGACCATCTCGACCACCCCGCCGGGACCGCCGCGGTATTGGCCCGCGCCGCCGGAATCGGGGCGGAACTCATGGCGGCGGAAGAACAATGGGAAGCGCACCTCGGTCACCTCAAGGCTGCCGAACTTGATCCCGCCCGCTGCCTGCCATTCTCCGGCACCGGGCCAACCGTCGCCCGCCGGCGAGGCGCCGCCACCGGGCCGCGCCTGAAAGAAATGCCAGATGAACGGCTTGCCGCCGGGGACATTGGCGCGCGGGTCCCGGCCCTGGATCGCGATGCGGAAGCGGCGGCCCCAGCCGGCCATCGCGCGATCGGGGCAAGCCGGCGCCAACGCCTTGATGATCGCTTCGAGAATTTCCTGGGCGCAGTGATTGGTGGCCAAGGTAACCGGAGCGCCAGGGTTCGCCCACACCACGGTGCCCGGCTTGGCGATGACCCTGATCGGACGGAAAGTGCCGTCATTCTTCGGGGTCTGCGGGTCGATTAAGTAGGACAGCGCGACAACTACCGACGAATACATGTTCGGGTAGGAGGAGTTGACGAAGCTGCGGACTTCCTCGTGGGAATCTGACAGATCGATCGTCAGATCGCTGCCTTGTTTGGTGACGGTGGCACGGATGTGGATGTCGCTGTTGCCCCGCCCGTCGTCATCGAGCAACGCCTCGCCTTGGTAAACGCCGTCCTGCCATTGCGCGATCACCGCCCGGGTCTGGCGCTCGGCGCCATCGAGCACCGCCTCGATCGCCATGTCGGTTACCGGCCAGCCGAACTCGCCCGCCAATGCCAACAGGCGCCGCTCGCCGACATGCGCCGAACCGATCATCGCCGCGAGATCGCCGCGGAAGTCGCGCGGATGGCGCACATTGGTCGCGATCATCTCTAGGAGGTCGCGGCGCACTTCGCCGCGGTCGTACAGCCGCAGCGGGGTGATGCGCAGGCCCTCCTGCCAGATGTCCGTCGCCGCGGCGTTGTAAGCGCCGTGCGTGGCGCCCCCGATGTCGCTCTGATGCGCGCGGTTGATCGACCAGAAACGCGGCCGCCCATCTCCATTGGCGTCCGCGAACACTGGCACGAAAGCGGTCAGGTCCGGCAGGTGGTTCCCGCCGTGATAGGGGTCATTGAGCAGAAACACGTCGCCCTGATGGATGTCGGTCTCAAAGAACTCGGTCACCGCCTTTGCCGCATAAGGCAGCGCACCGACATGGATCGGCACGTGCTCGGCCTGGGCGATCAGCCGGCCGTCGAGGTCGCAGATTGCGGTCGAGAAATCGCGGCTCGAATTGAGGATCTGCGAATAGGAGGTCCGCAGCATCGCCTCACCCATCTCTTCGACGATCGCCAATAGGCGATGCTGGATGACCGATGTGACGATCGGATCGACCGAGACTGTCGGGGGCTTGTTCATTCGATCACCTCGTCGGCGCGGCCGAGTATCGTTAGCGGGATTGTCAGGCCGAGCGCCTGCGCGGTCTTCAGATTGACGACCAGCTCGAACTTCGTCGGCTGCTGGACAGGGAGGTCGGCCGGTTTGGCGCCCTTGAGGATCTTATCGACATAGTCGGCCGAGATCGGGAACATGTCGGTGATACTCGGCCCATACGACATCAGCGCACCGGCTTCCGCCCCTCCGCGTCCGCCGGCGATATACGGCAGACGGTGGCGCAGCGCCGCCTCGGCGGCACCCGGCCGGTTGAACGGAGAAGACGTAATCATCAGCGCATCGCCGCGCGCTCCATCGGTCTCAGCCAGGGCATGCTCGTAATCATAGGGAAAATTTCGCAGCTCGATTGCCTCGAGCGGGACGCCGAGGACAGATGCGGCCTTCGTCACAGCCTCTCTTTGGTCGGCTCCCGCCACGTCATAAAGGAGAACGATTCGCGCGATGTGAGGGACCGCCTGTGTCAGCAGATCCAGCCGCTTCGCGATCAGCTGCGGCTGCTGAAAGGCCACACCGGTCAGGTTGCCCCCCGGATGGGCGAGGCTGGCAATGTAGCCTTTTTCCAGCGGGTCGAAATCGACCGCCCTGAAAACGACCGGGGTGGAACGCGCCGCGGTACCGGTAAACGCAGCCTTCAAGGCGGCTTCATTGCCGACGGCGATGACATCGATCCCGCGACGAGCAAACTCATCGACTGCCACTCCCAACCGGTCCGGATCATCGTCCTGGACGAAATCGATCGTCAGGTTGCGACCGTCGACATAGCCCAACTCGCGCAGCCGACCCTCAAAGGCGACATGCGCCGGGTCCGAGCGCGGGGTGCCGGCAACGATGCCGATATGGAAAACGCGGGCCGGTGTCTCGTCGGCCTTCGACGTCGAGACGGCCGCAGCGGCAAGGCTGATAAAGAGCAGACAACGACAGAACCGGCCGCGCACGGCTCACTCCCGCAACGCTTCGGGGAAGGGCAAGTGCAGGATCAGAGCCATGCTCGGCCCCTGGAACCATTGCGGCAAGGGCGGGACGCGGCGCACGGCCGCGATCATCAGCTCGACCCGGGCATCGATATCCTGCCACCCCGAGCTTTGCCGCACTTTGATCATCCCAATCGTGCCGTCGTCGAGCACCACGAACTCGATGTCCGCCTCGCCGTGGCGGCCGCCGATCATCGACAGGGGCAGCAAATTGTAGTGCTGCCGAATGAGCGAATGGACATAGGCAAGATATTCGTCGCGCGTGGCAGCCGGCCCAGGATATTTGGCGCGACGCGCCTCGGTGTGCGCCGGCTCTTCCTCCCAGCGGAGCACAGGTCGCGTGGTCTGGGCGGGCTTTGGTTGCGGCTTGGGAGTTGGGGGCTTCTCAGGCGGCGGAGGTGGCACGATGGCCGCGGTCTGCTGCGGTGTCTCGGGCGGGGGCTCGGCCTTTTCCGGCGGGGGAGGCGGCACCGCCTCGGCGGTCTGGGGCGGCGTCTCATTCGGCCGCACCTCGGGCGGCGGAGCATCCTTCGCAGCCGGCGGGTTTTTCGGTTCGCGGCCGGCTTCCTTCGCCTCGGTGTCGCCGAGGTCCTCGGAGGC
>Ga0306922_10000775_pt1 | contig 27322 bp, 22 predicted proteins | sample sta12Cox44000082_FD_203758 | JGI IMG/M metagenome (GOLD analysis project Ga0306922, IMG submission 203758) | Lab enrichment of tropical soil microbial communities from Luquillo Experimental Forest, Puerto Rico - statoxic.12C.oxic.44.000.082 (v2)... | ecosystem: Environmental > Terrestrial >... | reverse complement strand
GGCCGGCCCTGTCGTCGAGGCGCCTTCTCCGGACTGATCCTGGGGGAAGCGCCCCCCCGAATGAAAGTTGACCCCGACGACCACGGATTCCCCCGACTCGATTGCGAGCTGGGCCCGGTACGCGGATCCCTGTATTTCGCGCTGAATCAAGCCGGCTTCGATGGCGGCCAGCGTCCCGCCGGCGTGCTCGATGCGATCCAGGATGGCCACTGCGCCCCGTTCGATCTCGTCGGTCAGGACCTCGACGGCGTACGACCCGCCGACGGGGTCCACCGTGTTCACCACGCCGCTTTCGGCCGCAATGATCTGCTGGGTGCGGAGCGCGATGCGTGCCGACTCTTCGGTCGGCAGCGCCAGCGCTTCATCGCGCCCGTTGCAGTGAAGCGACTGCGTGCCACCGAGGACCGCCGCGAGCGCCTGGACGGCGACGCGCACGATGTTGTTGTCGGGCTGCTGGGCGGTGAGCGTGCTGCCCGCCGTTTGCGCGTGGAACCGCAATTGCTGTGCCCGCGCACTCGTCGCCTTGAATCGATCTCGCATGATGCGCGCCCACAGCCGGCGCGCGGCGCGGAACTTGGCAATCTCCTCGAGAAAATCGTTGTGGGCGTTGAAAAAGAACGACAACCGCTGTCCGACCCGGTTCACGTCAAGACCGGCGTCAATGGCGGCCTGCACGTACGCAATCGCATGGGCAAACGTGAAGCCCACTTCCTGGATCGCGGTCGACCCCGCTTCGCGGATGTGATAGCCGCTGATCGAAATCGTGTGCCAGCTCGGCAGCTCTCGGTCGCAGAACGCGAAGATGTCTGTGACGATCCGGAGAGAGTGGCGGGGAGGATAAATGTAGGTGCCGCGCGCGACGTACTCCTTGAGGATGTCGTTTTGAATCGTGCCGGACAGCGCGCGGATGTCGATCCCCTGGCGGCGGGCGACGGCAACGTAGAGCGACAGCAGGATGATCGCCGTCGCGTTGATGGTCATCGAGGTCGAGACGCGATCGAGCGGGATCCCGTCGAACAGCGCCGCCATGTCGTCGATCGTGTCAATCGCGACGCCGACGCGGCCGACTTCACCGGCCGCGAGCGGAGCGTCGGAGTCATAGCCCATTTGCGTCGGCAAATCGAACGCGACGCTCAAACCGTTGACGCCGTGGGCGAGCAAGTAGCGATATCGTTTATTGGACTGCTCGGCTGTCGCGAAGCCGGCGTATTGACGCATCGTCCACAGCCGGCCGCGGTACATCGTGGGCTGGATGCCGCGGGTGAACGGGAACTCGCCGGGCGCCCCCAGCTCGGTGGCCGGGTTCCATGGGGCCAGGTCGTCAGGAGTGCGCACAACGGACACGCGCAGATTGTACGCGAGAGGCAACCCGTCGTTTCGGCCGTAACTGCTTGACAGATCGGCGTCTCGGGCATAAACTCATCCTACCTACAGTTTCACTCCGATACAGATGACATCAGGCGCCCGGTCCCTGTTCACCGCCTTGGTGTAGGCAGGGTGCGATCGGGAGGCGCCCCGGGTCCCAGCTCCGGTGCGCAGGAGGAACCAGAGATGGACGACGTCGTGAACCGGTTCGCACGAGAGCTGGCCGACGCGATTGCCGCCGCAGTCGCGGAGAATCCCCAGGTGGAAGCGTGCCGCGAGAAGGCGCGCGCGGCGGGTTTCGAGATGAAGGTCACTCTCGAAGCGGTGGTCGGCTTCGTCAGCCGGTCGCAGTCCTCGACCCCTGCCAAGGTCGGCGCGCCGACCAAGGCGCTCCGCGAGATTCAGCCCAAGCGGCAGTTCGAAGTGACAGCCAACGACCGACGATTCCTGCGCTCCCTCCGCATCGCCGCGGACGAAACAACCGAGGCGGTGGAATAGACCGACAGGCCGGCTCGCCTCGCGCGCGCCGGCTTTCTTCCGCTCCCGCTTTTTCAGCGAGCCGTTCCGCCCCGATTGCCTCAGTCCGGTTTTCGTGACGCCTGCTGCCGCTTCGTTTGTGAGGCTTGCATGGCGACGCGATCGGCGGCCGCGGCTGCGGCGGCGGGATCCCCAAGGTAATAGTGACTGAGCGGGATCAATTGATCGTCGAGCTCGTACACGAGGGGAACGCCGGTCGGGATGTTGAGCCCGACAATGTCCGAATCGGAGACACGGTCGAGATACTTGACCAGCGCGCGAAGGCTGTTGCCGTGCGCGGCGATCAAGACGCGCTTGCCGGAGGCGATCGCTGGGGCGATCGTTTCGTGCCAGTACGGGAGAAAGCGGGCGACCGTATCCTTCAACGATTCACAAACCGGAAGTTCGTCCCGTGTCAGCATCGCGTAACGCGGATCGGTCGAAGGGTGCCGTGGATCGTCCGGCGCCAGAGGCGGCGGCGGGACGTCGTAGCTTCGGCGCCAGATCTTGACCTGCGCCTCGCCGTATTTGGCCGCCGTCTCGGCTTTGTTCAGTCCCTGGAGCGCCCCGTAATGGCGCTCGTTCAGACGCCAGCATTTCTCGACCGGAACCCACAGACACTCGGTGGCATCGAGCGCGGCGATCATCGTCCGAATGGCGCGCTTCAGTACCGAGGTGAAGGCCACGTCAAAGGCGTAGCCGCCCTCGTCCAGCAGGCGGCCCGCTTCCGCGGCTTCCTGGCGTCCGCGTTCCGACAAATCGACGTCGGTCCACCCCGTGAACCGGTTCTCGCGGTTCCAGGTGCTTTCGCCGTGGCGGAGCAGGATCAGCGTGTGCATTGTTTGATGGCCATCCGGCCGGCAAAGGTGGCGGCGGCGCCGAGCTCTTCCTCAATTCTCAGCAACTGGTTGTATTTGCACATGCGATCAGTGCGGCTTGCCGAGCCCGTCTTTATCTGACCCCCGGCCGTCGCGACTGCGAGATCGGCAATGGTCGAGTCCTCGGTTTCGCCCGAGCGGTGTGAGGTAATTGTCGCGTACCCGGCCTTGGCTGCCATTCGCACGGCGTCCAACGTTTCCGTGACGGTGCCGATCTGATTGAGCTTGACAAGGAGCGCATTGCCGACGCCGTCGGCGATCCCCTTTTTCAAGATCTCCGGATTGGTGACGAACACATCATCCCCGACCAGCTGCACGCGCGAACCGAGCGCTGCGGTCAGCCGCTGCCATCCGCTCCAGTCGCCTTCCGCCAGCCCGTCTTCTATCGACACGATGGGATACTGACGAATCCAGTCTTCGTAGAGGCGAATCATCGCGTCAGACGTCCGATCCGGCTCGCCGGACTTCTTGAACGTGTAGTGCCCGCCACCCGCCCACAGCTCGCTGGAGGCGACATCGAGCGCAATCCAGACGTCGGCCCCGGCCTTCAAGCCAGCCTTGCCGATCGCCTCGAGCACGACTTCGAGTGCCTGGCGGTTGGACGCGAGGTTCGGCGCGAAGCCGCCCTCGTCACCCACGCCGGTCGACTGTCCGCGGGTCTTCAAAATCGCGCGGAGCGCGTGAAAAATCTCCGCGCCCCAGCGAAGCGCTTCGCTGAACGACGGCGCATTGAGCGGCATCACCATGAATTCCTGGAAGTCCACGCTCGAGTCTGCGTGAGCGCCGCCGTTCAGAATGTTCATCATCGGCGCCGGCAGCGTGAAGCGATCGTCACCGTAGAGCGCCGCGAGATGTCGAAAGAGCGGTACTTGTTCGGCGGCTGCGGCCGAGCGGGCGAACGCCATCGACACGCCCAACATGGCGTTTGCGCCCAAACGGCTCTTTGTCGGCGTGCCGTCGAGTGCGATCATGGTCTGGTCGACTGCCCGCTGGTCGAGGTCCCGCCCTATCAGGGCTTTCGCGATTTCGCCGTTCACATTCGCGACCGCTCGGCGAACGCCTTTGCCGCCGTAACGTGACTGGTCCCCGTCGCGAAGCTCGAGCGCTTCACGTTGACCCGTCGAGGCGCCCGACGGCACTGCGGCGCGCCCACGTGCGTTGCGCTCCAGCGCGACGTCGACTTCCACGGTCGGGTTCCCGCGCGAATCGAGGATCTCGCGCGCGTGCACGTGCGTGACTCTCAAGACGACCTCCCCCTAGCTGCCGCCGCCGCGGCGGTCCGCTTCCGCCTCGAAGTGCAGCGCTGCCTCGGTCAGCGGGCCGATGAGCGGTTCATCGGCCGTCGTGACGACGACTACTCCTGCATCGCTCACCGTGTGGCGTCGCGCGTCTTCCTCGGCATCGTAACCGATGAGCGCGCCGCGGGGGATGAGCACGTCGCGGTCGATGATCGCGCGACGGATGCGGGCGTGCCGGCCGACGCGCACGCCCGGCATCAGAATGCACCGCTCGATGTGGCAGAAGCTGTGCACACGCACGTTGGGGCACAGCACGCTGCCATAGATACTGCTGCCTGAGACGATGCAGCCGGGCGAGATCACGGAATCGAGCGCCTGGCCGCAGCGTTTGCCCGCCTCCGCAAAGACGAATTTTGCCGGCGGCGCCTGGGGTTGGTACGTTCGCAGCGGCCACTCGGGATCGTAGAGGTTGAACTCCGGGTTGACTTGACAGAGATCCATGTTGGCCTCGAAGTAGGCGTCCAGGGTGCCGATGTCGCGCCAGTACTTCGATGCCTTCTTGTTCTCGTCGTAGAACCGATACGCGAGGACCGGCGCGCGATGAATGAGCGCCGGGATCACATCCTTGCCGAAGTCATGCGTCGTCTGCTGGTTGGCGTCAGCCTCGAGCGCGCGGATGAGCACGTCGGTGTCGAAGATGTAGACGCCCATCGAGGCGAGGGCGAAGTCACGCGAGCCGGGAATCGTCGTCGGATCGCGCGGCTTTTCCTGGAATCCGGTGACGCGCTCGGTTTCGTCCACGATCACGACTCCGAACCGATAGGCGTCGGTGACCGGCACCTCGATGGTTGCGAGCGTGACGGCGGCGCAGCGGTCCTGGTGGAACCGCAGCATGCGGGAATAATCCATCTTGTAGACGTGATCACCGGACAAGACAACGACGTAGCGCGGGCTCTCGCGCGTGATCGAGTAGAGGTTCTGGTACACGGCGTCGGCGGTGCCCTGGTACCAGTGCTCGCCAACGCGCTTTTGAGGCGGGAGAATCTCAATGAACTCGCCGAGCTCCTCAGAGACGATGTTCCATCCCATGCGGATGTGGCGATTGAGCGACAGCGACTTGTACTGGGTGGCGATGTAGACGCGACGGAGGCCGGAGTTGATGCAGTTGCTGAGCGCGAAGTCGATGATGCGGTACGGGCCGCCGAAGTAGACGGCGGGCTTGGCACGCTCCTTCGTCAGCGGAAAGAGTCGCTCGCCGGCACCGCCTGCGAGGACGATCACAAGGGCGTCGTCGACGGGCGCCGGCATGTGCCGTCAGCTCCTTCGCAGGACGACGCGCGCGGGTGCGCCATCGGAGCCGACGACGAGGAGCGGCAAGCAGAACATTTCGTACACGCCCGGCTCGACGTCGCGGAGGTTGAGCCCTTCGATGACGATGGCGCCGGCGCCCAGGAGGACGTGATGCGCCGGCGCGCCGGGCGTGCGGAATGGCTCGACCGAGAGATAATCGACCCCCACGACTTTGACGCCGTGCTCCACGAGGTATTTCGCGCCGGACTCGGTGACGCCGACGTACTCGGGATGAAACTCCGGGGAGCCCCACAACCGTGAGTTGGAGGTCTTGATCAGCACGCGGACGTCTTCGGACAGGTTGAAGGCGGCGAGGTCCTCGGCGGTGACGCCTTTGCGCGATGTCACCTCGATGACGCGTGCACGGCCGAGGAGCATCTCGAGCGGAAGCGCGTCGACGCCGGGGCCGGTCTCAAAGAAGTGACGGGCGGCGTCGACGTGGGTGCCGCAGTGCGCGCTCATGTGTAGCGACGACACGTTCGAGCTGCCGCCAGTGGCAAGCCGTTTGATCGGTTCGAGCGTGAAAGGCGTGTTGTTCGGGTAGGTCGGGAGCTTTGCGTCGAGGGGGACCGAGACGTCGATGAGCTTCATGGAGGCCGGGCGGAAGCTGGGTGAAAAGAAAGGGATGATAACACACTGCAGGAGGGCCTCGAGCCGCCTGAAGTGCTGGCGCCAGAAGGGTTTGACTTGACCTTCACCGGACGCCTATCATGAGCTGTTTCGTGAACGGCATTATTTTGGGAGAGTCTATTCTTATGAAGCATCGGCGCGGATTCCTCGCCGTCGTCGGCACCATCCTCGCGTTCTCGGCGGTCGTCTTCGCGCAGAACGAGCGGAAGCAAACCGACGCGCAGAAAAAGGAAATTCAGAACATCGTCAAGATCGTCGACGGGGCTGCCACGGGGCAGGCGGTGCCGAATGATCTCGACCTGAAATGGGTTCACGAGGACATGCTGAAGGCGCAAGGGAACAAGGAGTACGTTCCCTTCACCGTGTCGATCGATCCGTCGAAGGCGACCGGTAACGTTGCCGTCTACTGGCGCGTCGTCGCCAAAGACGCTCCGAACGAAGCGTCCCAGACAGGAACGGCCGGCCAGAAGAAAGACGATAAGGAGAAAGACAAGAAGAAGAGCGAGTACGCGTACGAAGACATCACATTCGTACCCGTGACGGCGGGCCAGGCGCCCATGCGGATTTCCCGATCGTTTACGGTTCCCACGGGCGATTACGACGTGTATATCGTGGCCAAGGAAGCCGCGCCGGACAAAGCGCCCAAGAACGCGCCGCCTCCGAAGATATCGCTCCTGAAGCAGAGCATCGCCGTTCCAGACTTCTGGAACACGGCGCAGCTCAACACGAGCACCGTGATCATCGCGAGCCACATCGAGCCCTTGCCGGCGCCGCTCACACCGCAGCAGCAGGCGGACCGCCCCTACGCGCTGGGCTCGATGGAGATCGTCCCGCTCTTCGACACGAAGTTCACGAAGAATTCGGAGCTCTCGACCTTCATGCTGATCTATAACCCGAAGGTCGACGCGGCGAACAAGCCGGACATCACCGTCGAATACAACTTCTATCAGAAGCCGGCCGGGCAGCCCGAGAAGTTCTTCAACAAGACGTCGCCGCAGAACCTGAACGCGCAGACGCTGCCGCCGAACTTCGATTTCGCGGCCGGCCATCAGTTGCAGACCGGGCAGGCCGTCCCGCTCGCATCGTTTCCGGAAGGGGACTATCGCCTCGAGATCAAGATTACCGACAAGATCGCGAACAAAACGCTGACTCGGGACGTCAACTTCACCGTCACGTCTTAAGGAGCATGCGAAGCACTTTCCTCTTGTCGGCGCTCGTCGGCGGGGTGGTGCTTTCCTGTGCCTCGACGATGGCGTTCGCCCAGGAGGGTCTACGCCAGCCCCAGCCCGTCATGCACATGGCGTCGCTGGCCCCTGGCTCGATCTTGGGGACCGTGCAAGACGATCGCGGTCTCCCGGTGGCGGGCGCGATTGTGTCGGCACTCGGGACGACGACGGCGGTGGCCGTGACGGATCGATCCGGACGCTTCGAGCTCCGCACCTTGACACCGGGGCCGTACCTCGTTCGGGCGCATCTCTCCGGCTACGTCGCGTCCAGAGGTCAGGTGGTCGAGGTGCGATCGAGCGCCCGGACCGCTTCCTCAATCGCGCTGCACCGGGTGGTCATTCCAGCCTCGGCGGTTGCTCCGTTCGCGATGTCCACGCCAGGCACCTCGGGCACGACCGGGTCGCTCCCGCTCGCTGCCGCCGGCTTGGCTGGCGTTGTGGCGCCCGTGCCGGAACCCGACGCGCCGTCCGACGTTGGGCGTGGTGCGGCCGCAGTCACTGGAACGGGGCAAGATGACGGCAGCGAGAGTACCGGGACGTCTTCGACATCTGCCACCGGAGGTCACGACGACCACGGCGAGGTGGCGTGGCGGCTTCGGCACGCCCGACGCGCGATTCTGAAGGACGTGAACGTTCCTGAGGAAATCGCCGTCGGCGACATGCCGCCGGAGCCGAGCGTCTTCGGCAGCGGCTCGGTCCTCGGCTACGTGGGGACGCCCGCGCGGCTGGCTTCGAGCCTGGTGGCCAGCACGCCGTTTTCCGGTCAGGTGGACTTGCTGACGGCCAGCTCCTTCGAGACGCCGCAGGGACTCTTCACCGGGGACAATTTCTCGCGAAGCATCGCGTACCTGTCTCTGGGCGCGCCGGTCGGCGATCGCGCCGATTGGACCGTCAGGGCAGCGTTGACGCAGGGCGATCTGTCGTCGTGGATCGTCGCGGGTGAGTACACGACGCGCGCTCCCGCTCGTCATCGCTACGATCTGGGGTGGTCGTACAGCACGCAGCACTATGACGGCGGCAATTTCGCCACGCTCAGCGAAGTAACTGACGGGAGCCGCAACGCCGGCGCCATGTATGGGTTCGACACCTTCTCGGTGACGCCGACGGTCACGATCACCTACGGCGCTGCGTACGCGCACTACGATTACCTCGAACATCCGAACCTCCTCAGCCCTCGTGTTTCGCTGACCATCGAGCCCGTGGATCATTTCCGCGTCAGCGCCATGGTGTCGCGCCGCGCCGTGGCGCCAGGCGCCGAGGAGCTCTCTCCGCGGATGGAGAATGCGGTGTGGCTCCCGCCGCAGCGCACGTTTGCGTCGCTCGAGCCCACCGAACCGTTCCAGGCGGAGTACACGCGGCACACGGAGCTGGGGGTCGAGCGTGACATTGCCGCCGCGACGGTGTCGGTCCGCGCATTTCAGCAACACACCGACCATCAACTCGTCACGGTCTTCGGTCTCGATATGCCGGGGCCGTCGTCGCGGCTGGGTCACTACTTCGTCGGCAACGGCGGCAACATCGACGCGTTGGGGTTGAGCGCCGGCATTCGCGCGTCCCTCGCCGGGCGCGTGCATGGATCGGTTGAGTACTCAACGGTACGCGCACGTCCCGAACAGGAAGAGTCCCCGTACGTCTGGATCTTCACGGGCTTGCCCGTTCGCCCGGGACTCGATCGGATTCACGATGTCGCGGCTTCGGTCGTGACCGATGTGCCAGAGACGTCCACGCGAGTGCTCGTCGTCTATCGAGTCAGCAACGCGTTCGCGCACCCGGGTTTCCTCACATCCGGCGATCATGCGGCGCTCGACTCGCGCTTCGACGTGCAGGTTCGCCAGTCTCTGCCGTTCATGGACTTCAGCACGGCGAAATGGGAGATGCTGGTCGGCGTCCGGAATTTCTTCCGAGATACGGCACCCGATCAGTCCGTCTACGATGAGCTGCTGGTGGTGCGGCCGCCCAAACGCGTGGTCGGCGGCCTGGCGCTCAGGTTCTAGGCCTCATCCAAGCGTCTCTTCCCCCGAAGAGGTCCAACGATCCACAATATTGAAGGCCGTACTACGCTTGCTTGGAGTGGCCGGTGTTTCGCGGCGGGGTTGAATCGAAGAAAGTCGAACATTTTCAAGCGGTTAGGTGATGAAAGCGACAGGTGCTGCGGGGTATGAGGTTTGCTACCTCAGCGCCCGGCAAAGTGTCCCCGTGAGTGTCCAACACGCATCAGTTCGGGGCTGGCTCGGTTGGGTCCGGACGGCGTTTGCGGTCGCCGTCGTCATCCTGCTCATTGCGCTGGGCATTGCCAACATCGCGATGTACTCGCGATGGCACGAGGTCGAAGACGGTGTGCTCTGGGGCGCGCGAGCCGAGGGGGTAACGGCGCTCGACGTTGCCGCCGGGTCCCCTGCCGTGGCGGCCGGTATCCAGCGGGGCGACGTGCTCCTGGCCGTCGACGGATCGCCGGTCGAATCACCTGCCGACGTTATCGAGTTCCAGCACCGCGCCCGTGACGGCGCGCGGCTCACCTACACCCTGTTGCGGCTGAACACACGGCAAGTGCTCGGCGTCTCATTGGCGCCGGCGCCCCGCGGAAGCTCCATGTACTTCGTGCTCGCAGCGGTGGGTCTCTTCACGCTGCTCGTTGGCGCTTCCGTCCGTGTTCGGCGTCCGCACGATCAGGCGACGCTCCACTTCTTCTGGCTGTGCGTTGCGTTCTTCGGCGTCTTCACCTTCTCGTTCAACGGGCCGTTCGACGGGCTCGATTGGGTGTTCTATTGGGGCGACGCGGTGGCGTTCGCCCTGTTGCCGCCGCTCCTGTTGCACTTCACCATCGCGTTTCCGGAGCGACCGGGTCCGCCGGCTGACCGATGGCTCGTGCCGCTCATCTACGTGCCGGCCGCCGGCCTTACCGCCGCGCGCGTCTTCGCGCTGGCCCGGGGGGCCGAAGGCCGCGTTTCGGGGTCGTGGTTGTCGTCAGCGATCGACCTGCTCGACCGCGCCGACTACGTGTATCTGCTGATCGCGTCGGTGGCCGCCCTCGCCGTGCTCGCTCGCGCGTCGCGGGAGATCACGACGATTACGGGGCGACGTCAGCTGCGCTGGATTACGTGGGGGACGGCGCTCGGTGCGGGTCCGTTCACGTTGGGCTACGCGCTGCCCTGGGCGCTCGGCGCCGATCCCCCGCTCGCGTTTCAATTAACGGCCGTGCCGCTCGGCCTGCTGCCGCTGACGTTCGCCTGCGCGATCATCCGGTATCGGCTGCGTGACGTCGAGGTCATCGTCAAGCGCGCCCTCGCATACACCGCATTCTTCGCGGCCAGCGTCGCGTTGTACTTCGCGCTGGCCAAGCTCACGGGCTTTGTCTTCGTGGACGGTGGGGATCAGCACAACTGGGTGATTGCGCTGTTGGCGACGATGGTCATCGTGCTGCTGGCTCGGCCGGTTAAGGACGCGCTGCAGGAGGCGCTCGACCGCGTGTTCTATCGCGATCGATACGACTATCGCCGCGCGCTTGTGGCATTCGCGCGCGACCTGAACAGCGACCTCGACGTCGTTCGGCTCAGCCAGCGCCTGGTTGCGAGAGTCGTCGAGACACTGCTCGTCGATCGGATGGCGTTGATGCTTGCTCCGAGCGGACCCGAAGGCGCGGGGGCGCTCGGCGACGACGAGTCGACTGATTTCGTGGCGATCGGCGACTATGGCTTCGGGGCGCCGGTGCCACGATTGACAAGGCGATCCTCGATGATGGCCCGACTCGATGCGGGCGAGACCGTCGCGCTCGACGACCCGATTGCCGCCGCGCGCTTTCAGGCCGAGGAGGTGGAATTCTGGCGTGATGCCGGGATTTTCTATTTCGTTCCATGTACGTTCGAAGGGCGCGCGATTGCCGTACTGGCGCTGGCACGCAAGGCGACCGAGGAGCCGTTCAACAGCGAGGACCTTACGCTCCTCACCGCCGTAGCGGGTCAGGTTGCCACGGCGATTGAGAACGGCCGGTTGTACCGCCAGCTGCACCTGAAGGCCCAGGAACTGGGCCGCATGCGTGAGTTCAACGACAATATCCTCGAGTCGCTCGACAACGGACTGGTGGTGTTCGACGTCGACGAGCGGATTGTCCGCTGGAATCGGGCGCTCGAGAGCTTCTCCGGCATCGAGCGTGAGGCCGCGGTGGGCCTGCGGCTGGGCGAGCTCTTCGATGCGCACTTCGTCGAAGCGTTGCGCGCGGCGCGCGCGGAGCATCCCTATGGCGCGACGTTGTACCGCGTGCCGCTGTCGCCGGCGGGCGGCGACGGCGTGAAGCGGCTGGTCAATGCCACCCAAGTACCGCTGCAGAACCCGGGTGGCGGCACTGCGATCGCCGGGATGATTCTACTGATAGAAGACATCACGGACCGCGTGCGCCTCGAGGAGCAGCTGCAGATCTCCGAGAAGATGGCGTCGATCGGGCTGTTGGCAGCCGGCGTGGCCCACGAGGTGAACACCCCGCTCACGGGCATCTCGAGCTTCACGCAGATGCTGCTCGAAGGCGCGGACCCGGCCGATCCCAAGACAGTGCTGCTCGAGAAGATCGAGCGGCAGACATTCAGGGCCGCGAAGATCGTCAACGGCCTCCTCAACCTGTCGCGGCCGGGCACATCGGGGACCGAGCGGATCGACGTCGATCTCAACGCGGTGATCATGGACGTCTTCTCCCTGCTCGAGCATCAGTTCGAGGTGGCCAGGATCAGGGTTCGGAAAGAGCTGGCGGCCTCGGGCGCGCTGGTGCTGGGGATGGAGCATCAACTGCAGCAAGTGTTCCTGAACCTGTTCCTGAATGCGAAGGACGCGATGCCGCGGGGCGGGTGGCTGTCGGTCGGGACGCGCATTGACGGCTCGCTGGTCGTGGTGGAAATTGCCGACACCGGCTCCGGCATTCCGTCGGAGCAGCTGGCTCGAATCTACGATCCGTTCTTTACGACGAAGTCCATCGGCCGCGGCACCGGGCTCGGGTTGTCTATCACCTACGGCATCGTGCGGGAGCACGAGGGGACGATTCACTGCAGCAGCGCGGTCGGGCAGGGGACGCGGTTCACCCTGACACTGCCGCTGGCGCAGCCTGGGGCGGCGGAGACACCACGGTCCGCTGCGTCGGCCGTGTCCGCGGCGCCCACCGCCCCGGCGGCTTCCGGCTACCGCCGGACTTGAAAAAGACGTATGCCCACTTCCCGACAAGGCACGATCCTCGTCGTAGACGACGAAGAGATCATGCGCGAGATTCTGGAGACGCTGCTGACGCGGGAGGGCTATGAGGTCCGCCTTGCCTCGTCGGGCGCAGAGGGGCTGGAGCTGGCGCGTGCGCTGCCGTTCGATGCAGCCATCGTCGATATCATGATGCCTGGACTCGACGGCATCGCGACGCTCGACGAGATGAAGCGCATCGACGACGACCTGGCGGTCATCATTATCACCGCGTTTGCGTCGGTTGAGAGCGCCATTTCGGCGATGAAGGCCGGCGCGTTCGACTACGTCACCAAGCCGTTCAAGAACGACGAGGTCCTGGTCGTCGTCCGCAACGCGATGGAGCGACGGCGACTCGTCAGTGAGAACCGGAACCTTCGGCAGAACATCCAGGAGCGCTACCACAAGTTCGCCAACATCATCGGCAAGAGCCCGCGGATGCGGCAGGTCTTCGATCTCATCATCCAGGCGGCGCCGAGCCGGTCGACGATTCTGATTCAGGGCGAGAGCGGCACGGGCAAGGAGCTGGTCGCGCGCGCGATCCACGCGAATTCGTCGCGGGCGGAGCGATCGTTCGTGACGGTCAATTCCGGGAACCTGCCGCCCGACCTGCTCGAGTCCACGCTCTTCGGCCACGTCAAGGGCGCGTTCACCGGCGCGGTGTACCCGAAGAAGGGCCTGTTCGACCTCGCCGACAAGGGGAGTATCTTCTTCGATGAGATCGGAAACGTCCCGCTCGAAACGCAGGCCAAGCTGCTCCGCGTCATTCAGGAGCGGGACTTCATGCGCCTCGGCGGCATGGAGACCATCAAGGTCGACGTCCGGATCATCGCGGCGACCAATGTCGATCTCCGTCAGATGATGGAGGAGGGGAAGTTCCGCGAGGATCTGTTCTACCGGCTCCATGTCATCTCGATTCAGCTCCCGCCGCTCGGCGACCGCAAGGACGACATTCCGCTGCTCGTTCACCACTTCCTCGAAAAATATGGCAACGAGAATAAGAAGCTGGCGCTGGAGCTGACGCCTGATGCGCTCGACCTCCTGACGGAGTACGACTGGCCCGGCAACGTGCGAGAGCTCGAGAACGTCATCGAGCGCGCGGTCGTCCTGGCGCCCGGCCCGCGGATCGGCGTCGAGCTCATTCCGGATCACGTGCGAAAGGCGCCGAACTTCCAGATGCCGCAGTTCGTCGTGCCGCCGGAGGGCATCTCGTTCAAGGACGTCATCACGGACTTCGAGAAGCGTCTGATCGAGTCCACGCTCGCGGCGGCCGGTGGCGTTCAGAAGCGCGCGGCGGAACTGCTGCACATCAAGCCGACGACGCTCAACGAGATGATCAAGCGGTACGAGATCCGTCCGCGACGCAAGCGGGTCCTCGGGGGGAATGGGGGCGGCGGCCAGGACGATCCGAATACAGACGAACCGGCGCCGCCCGTGCCGCCCGCACCTTCGCCGTCCCGTAATCCCGCGATCGATTAACGCGCGCTGCGGACCTTGGCGAAGATTCGCTCGTACTTGCCGAGCACGACGTCCCACCGGTAGTTGCGACGCACGTAGTCGCGGCCGTTCTGTCCGAGTCTCTGGCGCAGGCGCGGGTCCGACAGGAGCAGTTTGAGGCACTCGACGAACTCGTCGCGGTCGGCGTAATACAACCCGCCGTTGCTGCGCACGCAGTGCTCCACCAGCACTGCGCTGCGCGCATTCGCCAGAATCGGGGTGCCAACCGCGAGCGATTCGAGCGCGAGCAGAGACAAGCTCTCGAAGGGGGACGGACACACGACGACTGTTGCCGCCTCGAGCGCCTGGACGCGCTCGCGATCCGACAGCAGCCCGGCGAATATGACCGACGGGTCCTCTGGGAGAGGCATCAGCTTGACGCCCATCAACGCGAGCGTGGCGTCGCCGCCCTCCCTGACGTACTCGCCGAAGTACTGCAGCAGTTCCTCGCAGCCCTTGCCCGGATCGATGCGACCCCCGTAGAGCACGACTGGCCCGTAAAGGCGATGACGGCGGCGGAACGCCGAGCCGCGTTCCGTCAGGTGCGACGGGAGCTCGCGTGGCTGCGGATTGTCTTCGGCGGCCGCCGGGGCGGTTCCTTCCGGTACGGGCAGCTCGTCTTCGACCGGCGGGGCCGGCGGCATTCGCGGATAAGGCTGGCCCTGCGGGATGTCGACGCCGACGCCGACGACGTCTTCGATGAGCGGGCGATCGACGAAGAACTCGTGGACGAAGCAGCGCTCGCTTTCGGTCAGATAGCAGAGCGCCGCCGGCTTGCTGAACACGTCCTTGAAGATCTGGAGCCGGATGGCCGGCTCATCATGCGCGGTGGGGACGAGGACCGCTCGCTGGGGCGCGACGTCGAGCCCGAGGACCGTTGGCGCATACAGATACGTGAAGAACACCAGGACGTCGTACTGTTGCTGGTGTCGCTTGAGATACTCGATGAGATTCGGGCACCAGGGCCCCTGCTCGGCCAGCCACTCCATCTCGTCCTGGCGGGTGTGCGCGCTGTTGAGGATCCAATCCGAATACCTGTTGAACGCGTCGATGTCTCTCGTCCGCGCGTTGGCGAACCGTCGGACGGTCACCCCTTTGACCCGGTCTGCGCCTTCCGGATACTCGTTCTTCCACGTCACATAATCGCGCGCGCAGGTCGTCAAGACGTCGATGTCGTGATTGCTCGCGAGGCGCTCGGCGACGAGGCGGCACAGTTGCTCGGATCCGCCGAGCACCTCGCCGCCGTAGCGTTGGATGACGAAGGCGAGACGCATTTACACGTGGCTCGGTACTCGTGGCTCGTTATTCATGACTCAAGGGCTCGTTGGCCGTCACCCGTTTCCGGCGGACTGGACGAGCGTGGACAGCTCGCGGGCGACACGCTCGTCACCGAAGTCGGCGAGCCGCTGCCGTTGACCCGCAATCACCTGCGCGCGAAGATCGTCGTTGAAGGCCAGCTCGCCAAGCAGCTCGGCGGCCACCTCGAGATCCTTCGGCGCGAACTGCACGCCCGATCCGCCGAGCGTATCCGGTACGGCGGCCGCCGAATAGGCAAGCACCGGAACCCCGGTCGCCATGGCCTCGACGAGCGGCACGCAGAAGCCCTCGTGCTCACTGAGAGATACATAGACGGCCGTGTGCTGGTAGTACACTGCAAGCTCGTCGTCAGGAACCGGGCCGGTGAAGATGAATCGATCGTGCAGGAGGCGGTAGTCGGCCATCAGCGCGCGAATCATCGAATAGTACCGCGGCACGACATCGTAGCGTCCGACGAAGATGAAACGGTAGTATGCGTCGACGTAGCGCTTGTAGACCTCGGCGAGCTTGATATGGTCCTCGATCTTCTTGTTCGGCGCGATTCGACCAACGAAGAGAAAGTTCACAAGACCATCGTCGAGGATCTCCTCGAGCGCGGGAAGATGGACCCTCCGTGTGACACGTGCCGTGTCGACGGCGATTGGAAAGACGCCCGTGTGCGGGAAGCCCAATTCCTCCAGCTCTCGCCGGTTGAACTCGGAGTCGCCAAGGGCGAGATCGGCGTGACCGACGAGCGTGGCCAGTTCGTGCCGGCCCAGCGCCGCGAGTCGAAAGAGGCCGGGATCATAGGGAGCGAAGTACCCCGCCGGGGTCACGTTGTGGTACTGGAGAATCCTGCCGCGCTCCAGTGACGCGAATGCCGCGGTCATCGGCGACGGAAGCGCGTAATGAAAAATCGTCAGGTCGCCCCGCCTCGACGAGGGGTCGGCAAAGGCGCGCACGTCGTCTCTGAGCTCGTCGTCAATCGTCAGGGCGTAGATCTCCGCGTCGTGGCCCAGCCCACGGATGAGGTCGCGCACCCGGCGCGCGCTGTCGCCGATGGCGTCGCCCCTGTGCGCCGCGGGAACCCATTGGTTGACGATCATTCTCGTTACTCGTCGCTCGCTGCGCGTTTCGCTATTCCCGGCTCGTCGGCAGTGCCTGGTAAATAGCCGGCCGGTAAAACCTCAACTCCTCCAGCTCCTGGGCCGCGTCGAACTGATGCCAGAAGTCGAACGTGACGGCTGGTCGCGGCGCGCGCGGGCGGGAGAGGATCGTCCTCACGTACGCGAGCAGCGTGCCTGCGAAGTCCTTCGACCGCAGCCGGCCGATCGCGGCGAGCTGAGCGTCGACGATCTGGTCCTGGAGGGCCGTGTTCGAGACGATGGCTTCGATCAAGGTCGCCACGTGGATCGGGTCCTTGTCGTAGTAGAGGACGCCCGCACCGTCCATCGTGTCCGGGACGGCAGTGGCTGCGAACGCGACGACCGGCACCTGCTTGTAGAAGGCCTCGACCAACGGTACGCAGAAGCCCTCGTGTTCGCTGGCGCACAGGAACAGGTCGGCGACCTCGTAGAACGCGACGAGCTCTTCATCCGAGACATGTCCGATGAAGTGCACATGACTGGCGCCAAGCGCCGCCGCCAGCTGGTGCAACGACGCCAGATATCGCTCGAACCCGCTGTGCGAGCCGACGATGAGGAGACGCGAGCGGAGGTTGTAGAACGTGTGGTACGCGTGGAAGAACCGGATCACATCTTCAATCTTCTTGTTCGCAATCACGCGCCCGACAAACAGAATGTTGGTCCAATCGTCATCGAAGTCGCGCGCCACCATCCAGTTGGGGGCGCGATCGAGGTGCGAGAAGTCAGGAACGACCGGCAGCACGGCGGTACGTGAAAAGCCGAGCGCCTCGAGATCTTGACGGTTGAACTCGGAGTCGCCCAGCGCGAGATCGGAGCGATCGGAGTAGGCGCGGAGCTCACGTCGGCCTCTGAAGCACTGGCGCGCGAGCGTTCGATGGACGCCGACGAAGTACTCGGGCGGCGTGATGTTGTGGTAGATGAGCGCCATTCGATCGGGCAGTGCATAGGCTGTCCGCGATGCCCGGGAGCCCAGAGAAAAATGGTGGAACAGCAGATTGTCGGGGCGGCTGACGTCCACGAGCTCGCGGTAATCGCGCGTGCACGCCTCGAGGCGATGATCGGCGGTCTCGACGAAGATCTCCGAGGCGTAACCGGCGCCGCGCAGGACGCGCTGAATGCCCAGCACTTCGTGCCCGATGGCGTCGCCGTAGCCGAGCGTCGCCAGAACTTGATGAATGCTGATCACGCCGGCCGCCTGGCGGCCGGCGCCGGCAAGCCAAGCGCGGGACCTTGGGGAAGCCGCGCGAGGACGTCCCGCGCGGCCGGCACCTCGACACGACGACGATCCAGCCAGCCCCCCTGGTGTCCCTCGGTGCCCGCCTGCGGCTCCGTCCGGAGCCGCTCGAACATGTCGAGGTATTTTCGTTCGATGACGCTCCAGTCGTAGTGATCCCGAAAGAACTGCCGGCCGTTCCGGCCGAGTGACGCGCTGAGCCAGCGGTGCTTCTCGATCGCCGACAACGTCTCGACGAATTCCGCGAACGTCTCGTAGAAGAGTCCGGCGTTGCTGCGAAGGCACTGTCCCTTCAGCACGTCGCATTTGCCGTTGGCCAGGACCGGCTTGCCGAGCGCCCACGCTTCGAGCGCCACCATCGACAGACTTTCGTAATACGAAGGCATGACGAGCAATTCCGCGGCCGCCATGGCGTCGAACTTGTCCGCGTCGTCGAGAAAGCCCAGGTGACGAATGCGGGGCTGCGCAGGAATCTCCAGCAGAGAGTTGCCGATGAGGATGAGCGTCAATTTGCCGTAACAGCCTTTGATGTACCCCTGAAAGAAGTCGAAGAGCTCCGGGCAACCTTTATTACTGTCGATGCGCCCAACGTAGATGACAAAGGGTCCGCGGATGCCGTATTTGGCTCGAAACCGGCCGGGCTGAGGGTTTGCCGGCACGTCGGAGCCGACGCCAACCACCACCCCGGGCACGCCCTCGTTTCGCGCGACGGTCTGAATCATCATGCGTTCTTCCGGCGAGTTGTACATGACCGCGCGCACCGAGCGGAAGAGCGGCCGAAACATCGACAAGCCGATGGTTTCATCACGCTCGGCCGTCGGCACCAGGACCGCCCGAGATGGCACGGCGAGGGCGCCGTGGTACGCGTGATAGTAGCGATAGCTGAAAAAAAGGAAGAAGTCGTACTCGGCGGCGCGCTTCGACACATGGTTGACGAGCGCAGGGCTGGCGGGCCCTTCAGCGTCGAGCCACCCCAGCTCATCGTTGAGGGAATGCGGCTGCTCGAACACCAGATCCTGCCAGCGGGCGAACGTCTTCGGGTCGCGCTCGTGCTTGACCGGAAAACGTCGCACGGCGATGCCGTTTACCGTGTCGGCGCCCGCCTGCAGTTCATTCCGCCACGTGACATAGTCCGAGGCGCAGGTCGTGAGCACCTCGACCTCCGCATGCCGCGCCAGGTGCTCGGCGATGTACCGCGCGTGCAATTCGGCGCCACCGTTGATCCCGCTGCCGTATCGCTGGACGACGATCGCGACCTTCACTGCGGCTCGGACTCGGACCGAGGTACGGCGGGCATCGAAGGGGGTGGGGCCTCCGCGCGCTCGGCCGGCGCCGGGCGCTCCGAGGGCGGCGCGGGCGGAACGGCCGGCGGCTCAGGGAGGGCGGGTGCCCGCTCGCGCGTGGCGGATTCCGCGTGGGGTGAGAGCTCACCGGGTTCGGCACCACCAGGTGTGGCGCCCTCCGGCGTCGCAGCTGGCTTGGCGAACCCTGCAGAGGGGGCCGGCGGCCCTTCGCGCATGACAACGGCTGCCGGAATGGCGCCGCGGCGTCCGCGCCGCCGGCGCCGGCGCCGGCTCCGCTGACCCGGCCCTTCGCCCGTGGCGGCACCCTCTCGTGGCTGACTCTGCCCCGGCGCCCCGATGTACGCCTGCTCGGTCCGTTGAGATTGATGTGCCGATGAGCCGCGAGCGTCTCGCGCGGCGGCTGGCGGCGCTCCGCCGGCGGCTGGCTGGGCCGTGCCGACGATGTCGCCGGGCGCAGGCTGGTAGATGACGTCGCTGACAGCGCTCTCCAGGGCGCGTGCGCGGCGCTCGCTGAATTCCATCCTGCTCGACATCGATTCGATGCGCATCGTCAGATTCTTGACCTCGATGCCAAGGCGGGTGGTTTCGACCACAAGGTTGTGGATCAGCTCGTAATAGAGCGACTCCGTAGCCTCGAGTCGTGCTTCGCGCTCGTTGAGCATCGTGTTCACGCCGGACTGAATGTGGAGCGCCTGAATGAGCGGGTTGGGGTTGAAGAACAGCTTGAGAACCGGCTTCAGGAGCCGGCGGATGAACCGCAAGGCGCCACGGTGGGAATCGAAGAGCGTGCTGTCCTCGAAGGCGTAATTCGGCAGCGCCGGCGGCTGTTGCAACGGCTGCGCCCGCCGGAACTGGTCGAGCAGATCGGAGCGGACGCCGCGAGGATCAAGGAATTTCTGGAGCTTGACCGTGGCGAGCTCGCGAATCTGCTCTTCCGTGTAGTCAACGCCTCGCTTCTCGCGAATGCGAGACCGAATCTGCTCCATGATCTGCTCGACATTGACGGAATCGGAGCGAACATTGAAGTCGGCCACCTGGCGACGCCTCACATTGGCCGGTAAATGATCACGCCCACGGCGATAGCCCACAGCGCCACGCAGACGAGCAGCGGGCGATCGGTGAGCAGCAGGTCGGACGGACTGCCGCCGCCCTCCCGCCGGTGGACGAGATAGAGATACCGAAAAATCCCGTAGAGCGGAAACGGGATGGTCAGGCCGAGCAATGGCGTCTCGAATTTCGCCTGCGTCTCGGGACTGACGGTGTAGAAAATGTACGTAATCAGCGTCGACGCCGTCACGACGGCGATCATCTGATCGAGGAGATACGGGCTGTACTCGCCGAGAATCGGACGGTGCATCCGGGCGTCGCCGGCGAGGAGCGTGATTTCATGGCGCCGTTTCGCCAGCCCCATGAACAGTGCCAGCAGCACGGTGCACACGAGCAGCCAGTGGCTGATCTCGACGTGGATGGCGACGGCGCCCGCGACGGCGCGAAGCACGAAGCCAATTGCCAGCGTCAGCACGTCGATGATGACGATTTGCTTCAGCGGACCGGAATAGAGCGCCTGCAGCGTCACGTACGCGATGGCGACGGCCGTAAATGACCAGCCAAGTGTTGTGGAGGCCGTGAGCGCGGTAAGGCCCAGGACCGCAGCGCCGGCAACGGCGACGGGAACGGGCAGCGCGCCCGACGCGATCGGACGCCGAGCTTTGAGCGGATGGTTGCGATCGGTGTCGCGATCGGAGATGTCGTTGATGAGATACACGACGCCGGAGAGGGCGCAGAAGATCGTGAACGCGATCGCGGCCTTGCCGACGGCCGCCGGATCGAACAACCGCCGCCCGAAGAGCAGACCCGCGAACACGAGCAGGTTCTTGGTCCACTGCGACGGACGCAGCGAGATGATCAGGTTGATGGCAACGGAGTGTCCCGGCACCACGACAGAGGTCCGGGGAGAAGGGGCCCCCGGAGCCGTGGCAGAGCCGGGGACCGCAACGGGGGAAGGCACGTGAGAAGACTTGCTGCGCGCCATCCAGCGCGGCCGATCAGACCTTGGCTGCCGAAAAACTTCCGACCGCTTCGCTCTCTGATTCGAAGGTCTCGAACACGGTCAGGAGCTTCGTGATGGACAAGAGATCCGTGATGCGCTTGGTGAGGTTCAGCAGCTTCAAGCTGCCGCCCTGCCGGCTCACCGTTGTGTAGGTCCGCACGATCTCTCCGAGGCCGGCGCTGTCGATGTAGGGAACGTCCGCCAGGTTCAGGACGATCTTCTTGTAGCCCTGATTGAGAAGGCTGTTGACCTTGTCTTTGAGGAGCTCATCGCCTTCGCCCAGGGTAATCTTTCCCTTCACGTCGAGCACTACCACGTCACTGACGGTTCGTTGCTCTATCTGCATGAAATGGCTCCCCAAAGAATGCGAGTGTGAAGCTTAACATCCGCCTTCGCCCCGGCGCAACGCAGCGGGCTCGAGCGGGCCCGCCGTGCGCCCCCCGGGCGCGGAGGCGGACTCCCGCCCGGCGAGCTCGCTCGGGGCTCGTCCCCCCGGACGGCTCACGCGCCGAACGGGTATCTGCTCGGTTGGACAAAAAACGAGGGAGGCGGCCCGGTGACTCAGACGCCGCCAGCGCCCGCGAATTTCCGGGACTGAAAGCAGTCCTTGCAGAACACCGGACGCCCCTGCGTCGGCCTGAACGGTACCGTCGTTTCCTTGCCGCAGTTCGAGCACGTTGTGACTGTTTCGACGCGCTCGCGTCCCACGGCTGGACCGCCGGCAGGGCGCGCGGCCCGCTTGGCCTTGCAGCCCTTGCAGCGTTTTGGCTCGTTCTTGAAGTTCTTGTCGGCGAAAAACTGCTGCTCTCCCGCCGTCCAGACGAATTCCGCGCCACAATCCACGCACCTGAGGATCCGGTCTTGGAACTCCATCGGTCGCTACCTCGTCGGCGTCGTTCTCGTCGTTCCCGCTACTCCAGCTCCCGCCGGAGCTTCTTGCGATTGCGCTTGCGCGCCAACGCCTGCTTCGCACGCCGCTTGTCGCCAGGCTTCAAATAGAAGGAGTGCTTCTTGATATCTTTGATGATGTCTTCCTGCTGAACCTTCCTCTTGAACCGGCGGAGAGCGCTCTCAATCGACTCGCCCTCCTGAATTTTTACTTCCGCCACGCCTCAACACCCCCTTTTCGGGTGGCTGTGTCACAGTTAGCTCAAATGTGCAGACAACCAAATATGCTAGGCTAACATGAGCAACCGCGGATTCTAGGCGCAATTCAACCTCGAGGTCAACGAAATCCCTAAGCCATTCTATCTATGAGAGTTCTGGTCATCGGCAGCGGCGCGCGCGAGCACGCGCTGGTGACCCGGCTTGCACGCGACCTGACTCCCGGCCAGCTCGTCTGTGCCCCTGGCAATCCGGGCATCGCCCGGCTCGCCCGGACCGTTTCGCTCGATTCATCTGACATCGACGCGCTGCTCGTGCTGGCCGAGCGTGAGCGGATCGACCTCACAGTGGTCGGGCCTGAGTTGCCGCTGAGTCTCGGCATTGTCGATCGCTTCCTCGAGTCCGATCGCCTGATCTTTGGTCCCACGGCTGCGGCCGCCCGTCTCGAATCGAGCAAGGCGTTCGCGAAGACGTTCATGGCGCAGCACGGCGTGCCTACGGCGCGCTTCCGCATTGCCGAGTCGCTCGCCGACGCGTTGCGCGTGGTGCGCGGCGGCGCGTTCGGGTTTCCGGTCGTGCTCAAAGCCGATGGCCTCGCGGCGGGCAAAGGCGTTGTGATCGCCGACGATCTCCAGACGGCCGAAGCCACGGTACGAGCCGCGATGTCGCAGAGGAAGTTCGGAGCCGCCGGCGATCGCCTAGTGATCGAAGAGTGCCTGCACGGATCCGAAGTGTCGTTCTTCACCGTGAGCGACGGTTCGCGAGCCTTGCCTATTGGCGCCGCCCAGGATCACAAACGTGTGTTCGACGAAGATCGGGGGCCCAATACGGGCGGCATGGGCGCGGTTGCGCCGAGCCCTCTTGTCGACGCCGCCCTCAGCGCTCGTATCATGGGAGAGATCGTCGATCCTGTCATCGCGGGCATGGCTGAGGAGGGCCACCCGTTCCGAGGCTTCCTGTACGTCGGGCTCATGCTCACCCGCTCTGGACCCGCCGTCATCGAGTTCAACGTGCGACTGGGCGATCCGGAAGCGCAGGTGATTCTGCCGCTCATCGACGAACCGCTCGCGCCGCTGCTCGCCACGGCCGCGGCCGGGGCGTTCGCCCAGACGGGCGTGAAGACCGGTCGAGGATGCCTCACTGGGATCGTGCTGGCCTCCCGGGGGTACCCTGAGTCGTCCGAGTCGGGTCAGACTATTTCGGGCATCGAAGGCGCAGAGGCGATTCCCGACGTCGTGGTGTATCACGCCGGCACGGCACGCAAAAACAACTGCATCGTCACGGCGGGTGGCCGCGTGCTGACGGTGGTCGGCCGAGGCGACCATTTCGCCGAGTCCATCGTACGCGCGTATTCGGGAGCCCTTCGGATTTCGTTCGACGGCATGCAATACCGGCACGATATCGGGAGGAAGGCTCTCGCAATGGCTAATGGCTCATGACAATGGCGAACGGCTGATGGCTCAGGTGAAATACGCGATCATCACGTTCGGCTGCCGCGTGAATCAGGCGGATTCGCTCCGATTCGAAGAAGACCTGCTCGCGGAGGGCGCCCGCGCGGCGTCGCCTGAAGGCGCCGATCTCGTCGTGGTGAACACATGCTCGGTGACGGCGACCGCCGACCAGGGGGCGCGGCAGACGATTCGGCGCGTCGCTCGCGAGAATCCGTCCGCGCGCATCGTCGTGACCGGGTGTTATGCGACCCGTTGTCCGGACGAGGTCGGCACACTGCCGAACGTCGTTCGCGTGATGTCCAACGACGAGAAGCCGCAGGTCGGTCATGTGTTGCAGCTGGTGACGCCACGCGGGGAGACCCACGAGTGTTCAACGGCGGCACGGTTCAGCGACGGCGAAGGCGCGTGCGGAGCGATGATCGAACCGGGCCTGGCGGGCCGAACGGCTTTCTCGCTGCGCGCGCAGACCGGGTGCGACGAACCGTGCGCTTACTGCATCATTCCCGCGACGCGTGGAAGACCGCGGAGCGTCCCGGCCGGCGATCTTCTGCAAGAGGTCGAGCGCGTGGCAGCGGCGGGGTTCAAGGAGATCGCGCTGACCGGCGTGCACTTGGGCTCGTACGGCCGGGATCTGTCGCCGGCGACGTCGCTCATCAATCTTCTGCACGCCTTGGAAACTGCGATGACGGGGCGTGACATTCTGTTCCGCATCAGTTCGCTCGAGCCAATGGACTGCACGCGCGACATCGTGGATCTCGTGGCGGCGACTCGTCATTTTGCGCCGCATTTCCACCTGCCGCTCCAGCACGCGAGCAACCGCATGCTGGCGGCGATGCGCCGACCCTACACTGTCGAATACTACGCGTCGCTCGTAGACGATGTCCGCCGGCTCATGCCGCACGCGTCGATTGGATCCGATGTCATCGTCGGGTTTCCAGGTGAGACCGACGGAGACTTCGATCGGCTCGCGGCGTATCTGGAGCGCTCGCCGCTGACGCACCTTCACGTGTTTCCGTATTCGGACCGCCCCGGCACTGAAGCCACGGCCCTTTCGCCAAAGGTGCCGGGCGCGGTGATTCGCGAACGGGCGCGACACATACGGGAGGCTGGGCGCCGGCTGACCGAACGATTCCAAGCGTCGCAGGTCGGCACCACGCATCGCGCGTTGACACTGGACGACGGGTCGGTGGCCGTGACGGGGAACTACATAAAGGTACGGATACCGCGCGGTCGCGCACGAAACGAGTGGGTGCGCCTACGGCTGACCTCACAACATGACGGCGAGCTGCTGGCCAGCTGATCGCTTCTCTCCTTCGACGATCAGCTGGCCGCACGCGGCGCGGATGTCGCGTCCACGGCTCTTTCGCACGGAGACTGTGACACCGCGCTCGGCCAGAATCCGCGCGAAGCGGTCGATGGCCCCGTCTGGCGGACGCTCGAAGGGAATGCCGGCTGCCGGGTTCAACGGGATCAGATTGACCTTGGCTCTGAGCCCGCCGAGGAGTTTCGCCAGCTGACGGGCGTCCTCCGGCCGATCGTTCACTCCCGCCAATAGCACGTACTCGAACGTAATACGGCTGCGCTTCTTCAGAGGGAAGCGCTTGCACGCCGCAATGATGTCGGCGATACCGTACTTCCGGTTGATTGGCACGAGCGCGCCCCGCTGCTGATCGGTCGGCGCATGCAGGGAAACGGCGAGATTCGGCATGATCGGCTCGCGTCCGAGGCGCTCGAGCTGGGGCAGCAGCCCGACCGTGGACAGCGTGATCCGCCGCGGCGGCAGGCCAAGACCCTCCCGGTCGCACACGATTCGCAGCGCCTTCATCGTCTCGTCGTAGTTATGAAGCGGCTCCCCCATGCCCATCAGGACGATATTGAAGGCGGCGTCGCGCAGGTTGAGCGCGTCCACGAGCACCTGAACCTGTCCCGTGATTTCGCCGGCCGTGAGATTGCGGACCAGGCCCATCTTGCCCGTGAGGCAAAACGCGCATGCCATCCCGCACCCGACCTGTGTCGAGAGGCAGAGCGTCATCGCAGGCGTATCGGGGATGAAGACCGACTCGATGTGCCGGCCGTCCTGCAGCCGGAGCAGGAACTTCACCGTGCCGTCCATCGACGTTTCCCGCCGCTCGACACTCGGGGTTGTCAGGGTGAATTCGCGGGCAAGCATGGCTCGAAGCGCGAGCGGGAGGTCGGTCATCGCGTCGGGGTCGGTCACGCCCTTCTTGTAGAGCCAGGCGAAGATCTGGCGTGCACGGAACGGTTCATGGCCGCGCTCGCGGAGCGCCGCCTCGAGAGAGGCGCGCTCGATTTCAAAGAGGTTCAGAGGGCGCGCGTCTGCCATGCTATAATGTGAATTCTAGCTTGTAATTCCTTCTCGCTCAATAGGTTGCAACGGTCGGCGGTTGAACGGGGTCGCGCTCAACAACGTGTCCAACTCACTCATCGTCCGAGACGTTCTCGATAACGGACTCCGCATTCTGACGGAGCGGATGACGCAGGTGCGGTCGATCAGCATCGGCGTCTGGTTGACCCGCGGGTCGCGGCATGAAACGGCTGAGCGGAGCGGCATTGCGCACTTCGTCGAGCACATGCTGTTCAAAGGCACCTCGACGCGCACTGCCGAGGACATCGCCCAGCAGATTGACTCGATTGGCGGCCAGCTCGATGCGTTCACCGCGAAGGAGTACGCCAGCTACTACATCAAAGTGCTCGACGAGCACCTGCCGCTGGCGATGGACATCCTCTCCGATATCGTCCGCAACCCCGCGTTTTCGCCGGAAGATGTCGAACGCGAGAAGAAGGTCGTTCTCGAAGAGATCAAGATGGTCGAAGACACGCCGGACGATCTCGTTCACGAGCTGTTCACGCAAGGTTTCTGGGAGAATCATCCGCTGGGCCGCCCGATTCTCGGGACGCGCGAGACCGTGGAGTCGTTCACCGTCGGATCGCTGCGGGGCTACTTCAAGAACGCGTACACAGCGAGGAATCTCATCGTGTCCGCGGTGGGCAATCTGGAGCATGATCGTGTGCGCGAGCTGGTCATGGAGAAATTCGGCTCGCTCACCGAGCCGGGTGAGTCCTGCTACGACGAAGCCCCTCGCGTCGTGCCGAAGATTCTCGTGCGCGGCAAGGAGCTCGAGCAGAGCCATTTGTGCGTCGGCGTCAGCAGCTATCCGCAGAATCACGGCGACCGGTACACGAGCTACGTGTTGAACACGCTGCTTGGGGGGTCGATGAGCTCGCGGCTCTTCCAGAACGTGCGAGAGAAGCGCGGGTTGGCCTACGCGGTGTTCAGCGGGCTGAGCGCGTACCGTGACGCGGGGTCGTTCACCGTGTACGCCGGCTGCGCGAACGAGGCGGTCGGTGAAGTGATCGACCTCATCGTCGAGGAGATTCGCGGGGTAAAGTCATCGGCAGTGCCTGATGCCGAGCTTCAGCGGTCGAAGGATCATCTCAAGGGCAGCCTGATGTTGAGCCTGGAGAACACGGCAAGCCGGATGTCCCATCTGGCCAGGCAGGAAATCTACTTCGATCGGCAGTTCGGGCTCGACGAGACCCTCCAGGGCATCGAGCGCGTGACCGCGAACGATGTTCAACGCGTGGCGGCCGACCTGTTCAAGGACGGATCGTTGTCGGCGACCGTGCTCGGCAATGTGAACGGATTGCAGATTTCACCGGCGCGGCTCGAGCTCAACTAGTCGTTCGACCGGCACTGTGCTGAGCCGGCAGCCGTGCCCCGTCTTGTCGTTCAGTGATTCCACGATACACACACCCCGAGATGGGGCGGATCTGGAGCGACCAGCGTCGATACGAGACGTGGTTGCTCA
>Ga0306922_10000769_pt1 | contig 27402 bp, 27 predicted proteins | sample sta12Cox44000082_FD_203758 | JGI IMG/M metagenome (GOLD analysis project Ga0306922, IMG submission 203758) | Lab enrichment of tropical soil microbial communities from Luquillo Experimental Forest, Puerto Rico - statoxic.12C.oxic.44.000.082 (v2)... | ecosystem: Environmental > Terrestrial >... | reverse complement strand
GTCAAGCAGGCGGCAAAAAATTTCCAGCCATGCGAAACGCCACCGATCTCCGCCAAAAGGTGCTGCAGGCGAGCCTGGCCCTGATTGAAGAGGGTGGGCTCGACCGGCTCAGCATGCGCGAGGTGGCCCGCAAATCCGGCGTGAGCCATCAGGCGCCCTACTATTATTACGGCGACCGTGAGGCCATTCTCGCGGCCATCGCGGGCGAAGGTTTCGCAAAGCTCGGACAGTCGTTTGTGCGCGCGGTCGCGCGAGCCGGGTCGGAACCGGCCAAGGCGCTGGAAGGTATAGGCCGCGCTTATGTCGGGTTTGCCCTACGTCATCCCGCTTATTTTCAGGCAATGTTTCGGGCCGACGCGGTCCCGCTCGATCGCTACCCCGACGTGCGCAAACGCGAAGATGAAGCGTTTGGCAAGCTGGTCGAGGAGATCGGCAAGGCGTTTGCCGATCAACCGTCCGCTGTCAGACTAACAATCTCCATCGCTTGCTGGGCGATGGTGCACGGCCTGGCGACACTCATCCGAGAAGGGACCCTTGCGCGTACAGTCGGGATTCCCCGGGCGCGACAAAGACCGGTGGCCAACGAAGTGATCGGGACATTCACGAGCTTATTTATCAAGGACCGAACGTGATACGGATTGCCGGTTCACCGGCCGGCGAAAATGGATGCGCTTCTCGACAAACGCGTTGGCTGCCTCCCGGTGCTCCACGGTGCGGCCAGTCTGGACTTGGTGCGCGGCTTCCATATCTTCGGCCGCCGGGTCGGGGAGCGTTCGCTGGTGCCGTTGGGCGAGGCGCGCCTCGGCCATATCGGTCTCGACGAATGGCTGCGCCGCTCACAGGCCGGAGCCTAATCCCGCATCCGCCAGGAGCATGATCCGATCAGGTCGCATCACTATTCGTCGTCCCCGCGCAAAGCGGGGACCCAGAGCCTGCCTCTGGCTTGAACAGGGGCAGGCGACGTGTGGTTGCCACTGGGCCCCCGCTTCCGCGGGGGCGACGGTTCGATTTGATCGGCATACGCTATAACCGGAGTATAGGGCTCGATGAGACGCATCCTCTGTTGGCTGCTTGTCACCGCCTTGCCGTTCGGCAGCGCCTCGCGGATTCGCCGAAGTCGAAGAACGCCAAGGTGATCCTCGTCTACCAGCACGAGCTGCCGAACGTTCCCGGCAAGAGCATCAAGGGCGTGCTCGTCGAATACGGCCCGGGAGGCTACTCGCCTGGCCACACGCATGCCAAATCCGCCTTCATCTACGCGACCGTGCTTGAGGGGGCGATCCGCGGTCAGGTCAACGACGGACCGGTGACGACCTACCAGGCCGGACAGTGCTTCTCCGAGCTACCCGGCGACCGCCACGCCGTCAACGCCAATGCCAGCAAGACGAAGCCGGCCAAGCTACTCGCGGTGTTCGTGGTGGACGCAAACGAGACCGAACTGACGATCCCGTTCGCGAACTGAGGTTTAATCCTAGCTGCTGCTCTAGATCTCTTTGGGTGGTATGACGAGCTGATTACGGCTTATCATCGGGCAATTTGGTAATGCCATTCAAGGGAGGATCCGGATGTTGTTTTCGGGCAATTTCACGTTCTCCAACTTCCTCGCCGACGTCTTATCGGTCTTTCTTTTTGTGCTATGGTTCTGGTTGCTGATCACCGTCTTCGGCGACCTATTCCGGCGGCGAGACATATCGGGTGTCGCCAAGACAGTTTGGGTGATCGTCCTAATTCTGTTTCCCTATCTGGGGATTTTTATCTACCTGATCACACAAGGCCGCGGCATGGCGGAGCGGCAGACGCAGAGAGTCGAGCAAGCCCACGAAGAACTACGCCATTTCGTTGGCTTCAGCGTAGCCGATGAGATCGAGAAGCTCGAACGGCTGAAGAACTCGGGCACCATTTCAAACGACGAGTACGCGCGGCTCCGCGCCAGGGCCGTGCAGTAACGATCCAGGAGTTCGGATCGCACAGCCGCAGGACGAGAACTGCCGGGAGGAAGCGATCAATGCAAACGTCGCTCAATATCGATGAAGTGATCGGACCTCCCTATGTCTCGACCGGCCACTTGCCGCCCGCCGAGCGTGTCGACAGTTTGCTCGCCGAGGCATACGAGCGGTTCAAGACCGACGACGAGGGCAAAGTCGCAGACTATATCCCGGCTCTCGCCCGCACGCCGCGCAACCTGTTCGGCCTTTGCGTGGTCGAGACCAATGGTGCGATTCACACCGCCGGGTACACCGAGTATCGGTTCTCGATACAGAGCATCTCCAAGCCTTTTGTCTTCGCGCTGGTGTGTCAGGCGATCGGCGCCGAGCCGGCGCGCGAGCGGGTTGGCGTCAACAGCACGGGGCTGCCCTTCAACTCGGTGATGGCGATTGAGCTAAACCCGCATCGGACAATGAACCCGATGGTCAATGCCGGGGCGATCGCCACGACGAGCCTCGCTCCGGGCGAGACGGCAGATGCGAAATGGGCATTCGTCCGTGACGGATTGTCCTGTTTTGCCGGTCGTCCCCTCGAGCTCGACGAGGAAGTGTACCAGTCTGAAGCGGCTACCAATTTCCGCAATCGCGGCATCGCCAAGCTGCTGGAAGGCTACGGGCGAATGTATTTCGATGCGCTCGAGGCGACCGACATCTATACGAAACAGTGTTCCCTAGCCGTGACGGTCAAGGATCTCGCAGTGATGGGCGCCACACTCGCTGATGGCGGCGTCAATCCGGCTACCGGAGAGCGGGTCATCGACGCCAGCCATTGCAAGCGTGTGCTGGCTGCACTGGCAACCTCGGGGCTCTACGAATTGTCGGGCGACTGGCTCTATGAGGTCGGGCTGCCGGGCAAGAGCGGGGTCAGCGGCGGGATCGTGACGATCTCCCCGGGAAAGGGCGGGCTCGGCACCTTCGCCCCACTGCTCGACAACGCCGGCAACAGCGTCAAGGGTCAGCTCGCTACCAGGTTCCTGTCAGAGCGATTGGGGCTGAATCTGTTCGCCTCGCAGCCTGATCATTGAAAAAGCCGGCTGGTGGCCGGCTATGCAGCTGATGTGGGAGTGAAACGACGTGACAGCAGAATTGGCGATAGGCGCACGGACTGAGGCACGAGAATCGTGGGCGCCGATGATCACCATCGCGCTCGCCCAGGTGATCATGTCCTTCAACGTCGCCTCGCTGCCGGTCTCGCTGAGCGGCATGGTGGCGAGCTTCAACGTCCCACCCACGACGGTCGCGACCGCCATCGTCATGTATGGGCTGGCGGTCGCGGGCTTTGTCATGCTCGGCGCGAAGCTGGTCCAGCGCTTTGGGTCCACCACCGTCTTCCGCGTCGTCGTGGCGCTATTCGGCGTCGGGCAGGTGCTGATGACCTTCAGCCCTGTCGCGACCGCCATGCTGACGGCACAGCTCCTCATCGGCCTAGCGGCGGCGGTGATCGTCCCCGCTCTCGTCGCCCTGATCGCCAACCACTACCACGGGCAGCAGCAGGCCACCGCGGTCGGGGCACTCGGCTCGGCGCGCGCCGCTGCCGGCGTCTCCGCGTTCGTGATCGGCGGTCTGCTCGGCACCTTCGTCGGCTGGCGCCCGGTCTTCGGCATTCTGATCGTTTTGTCGGCGGTCGTGCTCGCACTGAGCTTCAAGCTGAAGCCGGACCAGGCACGGCCGGAGGTGGAAATCGACATCGTCGGGGTGGTGCTCGCCGCGGCGGCCATCATCCTGATCAGCTTCGGCTTCAACAACCTCAACCGCTGGGGCCTCGGGCTGGCCGGGCCCGGCGCCCCCTTCAATATCTTTGGCGCGTCCCCTGCGCCCGTGATGATCGTGGTGGGTGCCATGCTCCTGCAGATCTTCATCGTCTGGTGCCGGCGGCAGCAGGCGGCGGGCAGGACCCCGCTGCTGGACCTGCGGGTCATCACCTCCGGCCAGGAACGCGCTGCGGTGATTGCCATGTTCGCCGTCGTCGCGCTGGAGGCGATGCTCAACTTCACGGTGCCGCTCTACATCCAGATCGTTCAGGGCCGGACGCCAATCGAGACGGCAGTTGCGATGCTGCCGTTCAACCTGACAGTGTTCTTCGCCGCGATGCTGGTTGTGCGGTTCTACAAGACCCACACGCCGCGTCTGATCGGCATGTTCGGGTTCGTCCTGTGCACCGTCGCGCTGCTATGGCTCGCCTGGGTGGTGCGCAACGACTGGGGCGCGCCGATCGTGATGATCGGGCTGATCGTCTTCGGGATCGGCCAGGGCGCGCTGGTGACGCTGGTGTTCAACGTGCTGGTCACCGCCGCGCCGAAGGAGCTTGCCGGCGACGTCGGCTCGCTGCGCGGTACCACCCAAAACCTCGCGTCCGCCGTCGGCACGGCGGTCGCGGGCGCGCTGCTGGTTGGGCTGCTGAGCGCCAGCGTCATGCGCAGCCTCGCGGAGAACCCGATCCTACCGGTCGAGATCCAGTCGCAGGTCGATCTCGACAACATCAACTTCGTTAACAATAACCGGCTACTCGAGATCATGGGGCGGACAACCGCCACGCCCGATCAGGTCCAGGAGGCGGTGCGCATCAACACCGAGGCGCGGCTCCGCTCCCTCAAGATCGGCCTGCTGCTTATGGCATGCGTCGCGCTGCTGTCCATCATCCCGGCCAGGCGGCTGCCGAACTATCGCCCGGGCGAGATTCCCGCCCATCCTGCGCCTGTCGGGCAGGCGGTGAAGCCGGATGCGGAGTCGGACTTCGGTGATGTGCCGATGGGGATCCGGACAGCGTGACGAAGCCGTGCCTCCTGTCCCGTCGCTTGGCGGGATGATCACCATGCCGGCGGCATCGCGCCGAGCCTCGGGGCCGCGGAGTTGGTGACGTCCGTGCCGGCACTTGCCGAAGTGGCCGACAGAAGAGGCGCAGTCGCCGTTCCGCCTGCCTAGCCCGTCGGTCCCCGGGCAATCTGGTGAAACTGTCCCGGATGATGGAACCGGGGTTCGGGTCCGGCTACGACGGGGCGGTTGTCGTTCAGGGCACGGATACGATCGAGGAATGCGCCTTTATTCTCGACTTGCTGACCGTCCGCCGACGGCCCTCCGGTTCCCGTCGCCTTGTTAAATGGGCGATGGGAGACCAGGGGCGCCTCCTGACCGCTCTCCCCGATCTCGGCTATGCCGGCGTGGTCGTGAAGGGCGCTCGCGCCGCCGCGAGGTGGCATCGTCGAGATCGCCGGCCCACACCGAGCGCCGTTCAACGAAATCGTCGCCCGCTATCTGAAGGCGGTCGGCGACCCGCGCCAGGTCGTGCGCGACCCCGAGGCCCGATACTGGGGCGGCTAGGTCGGTCTCGACGAGTGGCTGCGCCGCTCACAGAGAGACCCCTGATCCAGCATCTGCCAACTGAAGGATAGGGGCTCGGTGAAACGCATCCTCCGTTCGCTGCTTGTCGCCACCCTGCCGTTCGGCAGCGCCCTCGCGGATGCGAAGTCGAAGAACGCCAAGGTGACCCTCGTCTACCAGCACGAGCTGCCGAACGTTCCCGGCAAGAGCATCAAGGGCGTGCTCGTCGAATACGGCCCGGGCGGCTACTCGCCCGGCCACACGCATGCCAAATCCGCCTTCATCTACGCGACCGTGCCATCTATGCGACATTGCTTGGGGGGCGATCCGCGGTCAGGCCAACGACGGACCGGTGACGACCTACGAGGCCGGACAGAGCTTCTCCGAGCTACCCGGCGACCGCCACGGTGTCAGCGCCAATGCCCGCCAGACGAAGCCGGCCAAGCTCCTCGCGGTGTTCGTGGTGGACGCAAACGAGACGGAACTGACGATCCCGTTCGCGAACTGACTGTCATAATGATTTCGCAATGGCGGGTCATACGACCAACCCGAGTACGAGCCGTTCTGGGCCGCCGCCGCGGCGCTCGACCCGCCGCTGAGCCTGCACACGGCAACACCGCCCGCGTGTACAATTTTGACGTGGCGAAGCTGAACGTCCTTGCTTGAACAGCCAACCAACGCCATCGTGGCGCGCATTGAGGTTTGGATTACACGATACCTGTGATAACGGCGTTTTTGACGATCTCGACGGCGGTCAAAGACGGAAATGGAAAAATTCAGGACCGGGCGTCTGGTAGCGCGATCATGGCAGATCGAGGATCTGCCCCTCGCGATGGAATTGTGGGGCGATTCCGCCGTCACGGCGCTCATTGATTGTCGCGGCCAACTCACCGAAGCCCAAGTCCATGAGAAACTCTACGCCGAGATCGAGCGAGAGAGATCTTGTGGTGTACAGTATTGGGCGCTGTTCGATCACCGCAACGGCGATTTCGTCGGCTGCGGCGGGCTTCGGCCTTGGGTCTATACACCCGGCGGGGCGGATTTCGAAGTGGGGTTCCATCTCGTACAGCGCCGCTGGGGCAAGGGGTTCGCAACGGAAGCTGCCCAAGGCGCGCTCGAATATGCGTGGGAAAAATTGCAGCTGTCGAAAGTCTATGCCGGGCATCACCCAGATAATCGTGCTTCGGAGAGGATCCTAAAGAAGCTCGGATTCGAGTTCATCGAAAATGTGTTTTACAAGCCAACCGGCTTGATGCATCCGGCTTACGTCTGCATAGCGCCGACACCTGGACCAAACACTTCCTTATCGACGTAGAGTGGAAGTCCTCCTGATGATCGCGACATCGGCGGTGCGCCATTAGCGGTCGCCAACCGGGCCTCGCGTTCAGTGCGGCCTCTCAAGAGGCGCTCGGCGGCACGGCGCGCACCATATCGACGAGCACCTCACCCACCCGGCTAGGATGCGGGCGGGTGCCGGTCTCGGCATAGCCGTGCCGCCGATAGAGCGCGATGTTCTTCTCCATCCGCACATTCGTATAAAGCCGAATTACTGCGAGACCGAGCGCGATGGCGCGCTGGTCGGCGAAGTCAAGAAGCGCTCTGCCGTGACCCTTTCCTTGTTCAGCCGGCCGCACCGCGATACTGTAGACGAGGAGGTAATCGGGACGCTCTTCCAACACGGCAACCCCGACATCCCTGTCGCCACACGCCAAGAGCCACACCTCGCCGCGCTCGATCCGTGGGCCATAATCCTCCTCGGCCGGTAACGGGATGTAGCCCAGCATCGGAACATAGGCGGCGATATAGGCATCGGCGCTGATCTCTTGCACCACCGCCAAATCAGACTGATCGGCACGTCTGAGACCGGTCGGCATCATGCCCCTTGTGCGTCACGGCTGTGCCTTCGCCAGTCGGTTGCGTCGAACGGCGGATTCGCTAGGACCACCGAGGCCTCGATCTGACGCTTGGGCACGGTCCAATAGGTCTCCAACAGCGGAGCCTTTTGCTCGTTGGGTCGAACTGCAGCGTTCACCCACGCTACGATGAGAGAATACGGCGACCCGCATCGAGCAGCATATCGCTGACCCACGCCCCTTGCATCACGTCCCTTTGCATCCTGCGCCCAGCCTGGCGGATGCGATTTGTGATTTCCTGCATTGTCTTGACGACTTCTGGATGGTCGGGCTGGCCAGGATAGCCAAGACTTTGGGCAAAATCGTTTGGGCCAATGCAGTAGAGGTCGATGCCCGGCACCGCGAGAATGGCGTCGAGGTTCTTCAGCACGGCGGCATCTTCCAGCAAAGCGCATACCAGCATCTGTTCGTTTGCCTCACGGTAATACGCGGCCTTGTCGGCAATTCCGGCATTGTAGTCGGTGCCCCGGTTTGCCCCGAATGAGCGCTCACCGAGCGGACCGAAGTAGCACGCCCGCACGAGCTGGCGGGCGTCCGCCTCAGTGGCGATGTGCGGGCCCAATATGCCCGTGATCCCACGATCGAGATAGCACAGGATGGTTGATGAGCCGATGTCAGGCACCCTGGCGATCGTTGTCACGTTGTGGCGTTCGGCGGTCCTGCAAAGGTCCTCCAGCTGGTCCAGCCCGAATGGCCCATGCTCGCCATCGATGAAGACGAAATCGAAATCGAGCTTCCCCAGAATGTCGATCACCCATGGTGATGGGAAGGAAAGGTTGTAGCCGTACGCCTTGCGTCCGGCACGCATCGCGGCTTTGACTCGGTTGGATTGCTTCATCGTATGTCCTCATGTGTGCGGCGACTGCGATCCGATCGCCCCATCCTGTCGATGTTGGCCCCTTACTAGCGGCCGAACTCTGCACCGGGAGAAGCAAGTCCTCCAAGACGAGGTGCAAAGCGCCGAATGGGCAACGGCCCTAATGCGCCGAAACCGGCGGTTCGATGATTGCGATTGACCTGCCGGGTTCGGAACCAAAATCGTGCTTCAGTAATCAATCACTGGTCGAACCCGAACATAAGAAAAGCGATAGTGCTGATACCAACCTTCAAAGGGTGGCGACGATCTTCCCGAACTGATTGTTGGCTTCCAGATAGCGGTGAGCCTCGACGATCTCGTCGAACCGGAAGATCCGATCGATAACGGGCTTCAGCTTGCCCTCGTCAAACCCGCGGCGAATGAAGGCGACCGCTTTCTTGAGCTTATCGGGATTGCCGCTCGTCAGCCAGATGTTGTGTCCTTTAACGGTCGCCATCTTTGCGATCATCTCCAACACCGGCAGCGGCGTGACATTCTCGCTGAGTGCGCCGTAGATGTATAAGATGCCCTGGAAGGCCAGCGCAGAAATCAGCTTTGGGAAGTTCGTTCCCCCGACAGGGTCGAACGCGACGCGTGCGCCCTTCCCGTCCGTGAGCCTCATCACCTCCGTTACGAAATCGACCTCTTCGGTGGCAATCACCTGCGCTGCGCCGGCTTCGAGCAGCTGCTTCCTTTTGTTTGACGTGCGGGTCAGTGCGATGGAAATCGCGCCGGCGTAGTTGACGAGCTGAATCGCCGCCAGGCCAACACTGCTGGAAGCCGCGGGGATGATAACGAAGTCGCCCATCCTCACTTTGGCATCTTCGAGCAGTGCGCTGTACGCTGTGACGAACATCATCCAGACGGATGCGCCCTCAGCGAAGGTGAGCGATGCCGGCTGCTTTACGATCGAACCCACAGGGATAACGATCAGCTCGCCATAGGTCGTGTACTCATTCATTGAAAAATTGGGGATGACATTGACCGGCTCACCGATCTCGAAGCCCTCGACCCCTTTGCCGAGCGCATCGACCGTCCCCGCAGCCTCATAGCCGAGCCGTGCGGGCAGGTTCGCCGTCTCGATATATTCGTCGTGACGCCACATGCTTTCCGCGCGGTTGAGGCCAATCGCCTTGACGCGGAGGCGGACCTCGCCGGCAGCAGGCTGCGGATCAGGGACGTCCTTGAATTCGAGGACCTCGGGCGCGCCAAAGGATGCAAACTCTACGATACGGGCCATAGGCGGCTCCTTACTGGTTCGGAACGCGGCATCGGAAGGGTGCGGTTCGGCGTGCCTCAGAACGAAGCGACGATCAACGCTTAGAACATCGTGTTGCCGTTGGCCGAGGTCTCCGGGATCGGCTGGATCACATCCCAGTGCTCGAGGACCTTGCCGTCTTCCAGTCGGAAGATGTCCACTACCGCTTCTCCGCGGGGATTATCGGACAGGCCGTGCCAATGACTGTGCAGGATAACGTAGTCGCCGTCAGCAAAGACGCGCTTGATCTCGCAGCGAGCATCCGTGAGCCAGGCCAGGACCTTCCTCAAGCCTTCCATGCCGTCTTCGATCAGCGGATTGTGCTGGCGATAGGTGGTAGGTGGGCCAGCATAAAGCCGGAAGGCATCTTCGACCCGACCTTCGATCACAGCCTCGTAGAAGGCGACAGCGATGTTTTTGTTGGTCTCGGACATTGGCTTTCTCCTTCGACGCGGCGGTGGGGTCGACGACGAGTTCCAGGAGCCGCCGGCTAGCGGCGACGTCCCGGAAAGCTCAACGGAAAGAGCGTTTAGGCCTCTGGCCGTTCCTCGATCGCGTCGACGCGATTGGGGTAAAAGGCGAGATAATCCTTGATCGGCGCGACGGCGGCGTAGGGAGCCTCATAACTCCACACTGCATTGACCGAGCGCTCGCCCCCCAGCGGGATGCTGAAATAGCTGCAATCGCCTTTGTACGGGCAGTAAGTGGTGTGATCGGTGCGCTCGAGGAGCGCCATCTCGACATCTTGGCGCGGGATGTATTGAACCGCAGGATATGCTGCTTCACGCAATGTCAGCGCTTCTCGCGTGTCGGCGGCGATCCTGCCGGCGATCGAGACGATGACCCGAGCGGGATTGCGTTCGATCGTGATCGGATGATCTGGCCCGGGAATTTTGACCGGCTTCGCTGCGATTGCGACATTCGGTTCCATGGCTTCACCTCGTGTGACTGGGTTTCGGTACCACTTCCTACACCGCCGACTTCCCGCCATCGACCGGAAGCACCTGGCCGGTGGTAAAGGACGCCTCGGAGCAAAGAAACAGGATGGCGTTGGCGATTTCGTCGGGCTGTGCGACGCGGCCGAGCGGCACGGTCGAGACGAGGCCCGCCTTCCTTTCCGCGCTCCCCGCAAAGCGATTGAGCATCCCCGTCTCGGTCGGCCCCGGTGCTACCGCATTAATGCGAACGCCCGACAACGCGACTTCGAGCGCCGCGGATTTGGTGAGCCCCTCGACGGCGTGCTTGCTGGCGGCATAGACCGAGGCGCCGGCGGCGCCGGCATGGCCATTGGTCGAGGAGATGTTGACGATGGCGCCGCTGCACTGAGCGAGCATCACGCGCAACTCGTGCTTCATGCTGAGGAGCGTGCCGAGCACGTTGGTATCGAACGTAGCGGCATAGCTGTCGGCCGACTGCTCGGTGACCGGGCCAGGGTGGCCTTCGGTGCCGGCGCTGTTGACGGCAGCATCCAGCCGACCGAAACGAGCGACGGTCTGATCCACGAGGTCGCACACATCGCGTTCGCGGCGCACGTCGGCACGCGAACTCCGCTTCGCTGCCGAGACCGCGCAACTCAATGGCTAATGCCTGCCCGGCCTCCTCGTGCCGGCCGGAAACGACGAGCCGGCTACCTTCCTTCGCGAAAGCCAGAGCCGCCGCTCGGCCGATGCCGGTCAACGCTCCCGTGATCAACACAACCGGGTGTTTCACCACTACTCCTCCGGCTCACCTCCGACCTCACATTGTGGAGGTCAGAGTTTCTGCGGACCTTTGGGAGCGGATTTAGGTTTCGCTCGCCCCTCTGAAAAAGACTTTGTAGAGTCGGTGCCATACTCGGCAGGCATGGCAGGCGGCGATGGAACTAAGACATCTGCGCTATTTCGTTGCCGTCGCCGAGGAAGGCAGTCTCACGCTAGCGGCCGAACGCCGATTGCACACGGCACAACCCTCTCTGAGCCGCCAGATTCGCGAGTTGGAGCTGGAAGTCGGCGCCGAGCTGATGACCCGCAGCACTCGCGGGATCGAGCTGACCGCTGCCGGCCGTGTGTTTCTCGATCACGCGCGGCTCGCGCTGGCGCAGGTCGAGGCCGCGGCGTCCGCCGCCCGGCGCGCTGCTCACCCGGAGCAGCGGACGTTGGCGCTGGGGTTTCTGAGCGGCTGCGAGCCGGAATGGCTACCCGCTGTGACGCATGTTCTTCGGGAGGAGCTGCCGAAGATCGAGGTCACAATTTCCAGCAAGCACTCCCCACAACTCGCCGAGGGCCTTGCCACTGGGAAGCTGGACGCAGCTTTCATGAGAGCCGAGGAAGGCCACCCTGATCTTGTCTACCAAGTGCTGATTACGGAACCGCCCATTGTCGTTTTACCAAGCGATCACCGTTTGGCGTCGCACGACGCAATCCACCCGCAGGATTTCGTAGGGGAAACGTTCATCGGCATGGCCGACCAGGCGCCAGTCTTGCGCTCGCTGATCGAAGACTACTTCCGGCAATCGGGCATCGACCTGCACCCGGCGCACCGGGTCGAATATCTCTCGATGGCCATGTCACTCGTCGCCTCAACCCGCGGGCTGGCACTGTTGCCCGACTTTGCCCGCAATTTCCTCACCCGGTTGGTCATCAGTCGACCGCTCGCTGGAGAGGCGCCCTCGATCGATCTGGTTTTGGGCTACCATAAGGCCAACACGTCTTGCCTTCTTAAGCTTTTTCTCTCAAGGAGAGACGAACTGGTCGCGCGCGTATCGAGACCGTTCGGCGGACCGGCAGGATTCTCGGCGGCCGACGGGCTTAACGGGCATTGAAAAGTCTGCTCTCCAGCGAACCGAGCCAATCCCCATGCCGCGCTGGAGGTTGGCTATGGGGGCAGCTTGGGCCATCCCGCTACGATGATAAAATACGACGACCCGCATCGAGCAGCATGTCGCTGACCCACGCCCCCTGCATCACGTCCGGTTGCATCGTGCGCCCGGCCTGTCGGATGCGATTTGCGATTTCCTGCATTGTCTTGACGACTTCCGGATGGTCGGGCTGGCCGGGATAGCCAAGACTTTGGGCAAAATCGTTTGGGCCAATGCTGTAGAGGTCAATGCCCGGCACCGTGAGGATGTCGTCGAGGTTGTCCAGCACGGCGACATCTTCCAGCAAAGCGCACACCAGCATCTGTTCGTTTGCCTCACGGTAGTACGCCGCCTTGTCTGCAATCCCGGCATTGTAGTCGGTGCCCCGGTTTGCCCCGAATGACCGCTCACCGAGCGGACCGAAGTAGCACGCCCGCACGAGCTGGCGGGCGTCGGCCTCCGTGGCGATGTGTGGGCCCAATATGCCCATGATCCCGCGGTCGAGATAACGCAGGATTGTCGATGAGCCGATGTCCGGCACCCGGGCGATCGTTGTCAAATTATGGCGTTCGGCGGTCCTGCAGAGGTCCTCGAGCTGATCCAGGCCGAACGGCCCATGCTCGCCATCGATAAAGACGAAATCGAAGTCGAGCTTCCCCAGAATGTCGATCACCCATGGGGATGGGAAGGAAAGGTTGTAGCCGTAAGCCTTGCGTCCAGCACGCCTGGCGGCTTTGACTCGGTTGGGTTGCTTCATCGGTATCTCCTCATCTGTGCGGCGACTGCGATCTGATCGTCCCATCCTGTCGGTGTTTGGCCCGTTGATAGCGGCCGAACTCTGCACCGGAAGAAGCCAGTCCTCGAAGATGAGATGCAAAGCGCCGAATGGGCAGCGGCCTCTGTGCGCCGATTCCGGCCGTTCGCGCAACTACCATCGAGCCGCGCGGTCCGACCTGACCTGGACCGGACATTCGGCGTCAGGAGACGCGCCAAAGACGCGCCGAACCTTCCCGGCACCCTGGAGACCTTGGTTACCCTCGCACCATCCAACTCGCCATCAACCGGCTCGCCAGGAAGTGGGCTTTTTTGGCTCTGAAGGTTCTCGAGCCCCGGAGCATACTCCGCAATATAGGCAAAGGTTCCGCAAGCGGTATAGTGGGGTTGGTGAGGGTCACGTAGACGGCAGGACTGTGAGGCCGCTCACCACTAAGCAGGAGGTGCAAATCATGGCGAATTACCGGGTCATATCGTCGGACAATCACGTGTTTGAGCCACCGGACCTGTGGACGAGCAGAGCCAAGCCGGTGTTCAAGGACCGGGTCCCACAGCTCGTCCGCGAGTATGATGGTGATTGGTGGTTCTGCAATGGCCACCGGGTGATCGGGCTGGCCGCCGGGGCACAGACAGGTATGCGGTTTGAGGCGCCGGAACAGCTGGTCCGCACCACGACCTTTGATAAAGTCCGGCGCGGAGGCTACGATCCAGCGGCGCATCTCAAGGATATGGATGCCGATGGGGTGGATGTGAGTGTTGTCTATCCCACGGTCGGTCTGCTGCTCTACAGCGTGCCGGACAGTGCGCTGCTGTCGGAGATTTTCAGGGGATACAATGACTGGCTCGCCGAGTTCTGCCGCGGGGAGCCCAAGCGCCTCAAGGGCATCGCCATGATCAACGTGGACGATGTGCAGGAGGGGGTCAAGGAGCTCGAGCGCTGCGCCAAGATGGGGCTGGCGGGCGGCATGATCACCGTGTATCCCCCGGAGGGGAAGGGATACGACAATCCCATCTATGAGCCGCTGTGGGCGGCGGCCCAGGATCTGGATATTCCGCTTGGCATGCACATCGCGACCAACCGGCCGGGCCCGGGGCAGGATTTTGGGCTCGAGGACCGCAACCGCGTCCGTAACTCCTTCCTGTCCAACGCCGACCACTGGGTGCGGATGTCTCTTGCTGACATGATTTTCAGCGGCGTCTTTGAACGCTATCCAAAACTCCAGGTCGGTACCGTGGAGCACGAACTGTCCTGGATTCCGCACTTCCTGAACCGCATCGACTACACCTACACCCAACGGGTCCAGCAAGAGCGCTATCGGTTTAAGGAGGCCATGCTGCCCAGCGACTATTTCCACCGCAACGTGTTTGCAGGCTTCCAGGAAGACGCCATGGGCATACGCGACCGTCACATCATCGGCGTCGATAATCTCCTCTGGGGCTCAGACTATCCCCATGTCGAGTCGACCTTCCCCAGGAGCCACCAAATCATTGAGGAGATTCTGGGGGACTGCACCGAGGAGGAGAAGACCAAGATCGCCGGCGGCAATGCTGCCAGGATCTACCACCTCAACTAGGTTCCTGTAGTCCTCCTCTGGTCACTTGACGCTGCGACCGCTGGGTCCTCCCGGATGAAGAGGGCCCAGCGCTGTTAGCGGCGCCATGGTGGGCACAGCTTTCTAGGAGCGGTTAGGCCGCGGGCATATTCCGGCGCCGAACCCGCGTGATGGACGAGCATGTTCAACCGCCCTCCGCGTCGGCGCGTCGGCTCCTACACCCCCGCCAGCAGGGCCATTGTCACCTCTTCATTCCTGATCAGGGCGATAATTAGTTTGGCACCCAGACTGCGGCCCTGATCTCACCGAACTCGCGCGCGATCTTGCGCCAGGACGCGTCGGCATCCGCACTGACGTACACCTCACCGAACAGGCTGAACGCCACAATGCGGTTGGCGTCAGCGGGATGCGTGGCAAGGCCCCGCACAGTGGCATTGGGCTGGGTGGGGAGTGGCAGGATCTCCCAAATCTTCCCGAAGTCTGTGGTGCGAAGCGATCAGTGCCGTGCCCGCCTCCACATTGCCCCAGAAAAGGACGTTGACCTGAAAATCCCGGCGAGCGGCCGCGGGGGCGATCCTGTCGAGGCCGGAGTCGTCCGGCGCGCGGTTCGTCTCCCAGTAACGGCCAATGGCGAAATGCACCACACCCTGGCATGCCAACCAGGTGAACGCCGCCTTCGTGGGAGCAGCCATAGGCCGTGGCGCTTGCGGACCGGCAGCTGATGGCTTTTGCCGGTCTGTGGAGAACTGGCGTTCACCGGCAGGTGAATGCGTTTGCTGTTTCGCAACCGCTGTTTTTGACATTCCCGACCCGCTGGCTCACCGGCCAGCACGTCATTTCCTCTGACGGGGTATGGTCCGAGCATTCCCGTCGGCCGGTCGGCGTCACCAGGCTCCTCGTCAAACCACATCGGCCACCTCTCCGGTTTCAAGATTACCGGAATCCGATTGTGGATCTCGGCGCACATCTCGTTGGGTGTCGTGGTAATGATAAGCGCTATAGCTGGAGAGATGGTGAAGGTTCCCGCGACGGATCGGTTTCGTCTAGGCTGTTACCTCTCAATCGATGGCGAGAAGATGGCGGAAAAATCATTTTGATCACTACCGTCGGCAATGACGACCCGAGGTTCTCTGGCCTATTCGAGGTTGTACTGTTGACACCGTCGATGATTTCAGAGCCAGGCCCGGCGACGAGACTTGGCGGAGTTACGCGGCTCCATCCACAAACCGCCGATAGGAAGCCGTCGGAGAGAGCCAATGGATGGGGAAGATGACCTCTGTCGTTTGTACCTCGCCGGCGCGCAGCAAACGATAGTTCGTCGCGCCCAACACGTGGTCGATTACGAGGCCGCGCTCGGAGAGTGGGAGAAGGACGGTACGATAGGCGATGCCAACGCTGCGAAGCGTCGCCGCGCCCTCGATCATTAGACCGCGCCGCGCTGATACCACCCGCGGCACCCGCGACAGGAGCACGTCGGCCAGCGTATGGGTGGGGCAAAGAGCAACCGCCAGGTTCAGCCCGACCACGACAAAATGCGACAGCTCGATCGGCGATTGCACTGCGATCAGCAGTAGGTTTGCCCCGTCTTCGCCCTGCACCCAGGGTTCGATTTCGTCGCGGCGCGGAAATCGCCCGCCATGTGCCATTTCCTTCCAATAGCGCAACACCCGCCAGACCAGCCGCCGCTCTTCCTTCATCCTCTCGGCCCGCCTTCCAGCAAAATTTTCGCGATGGCGCAGAGTGTCGCGCGAATGATTGAACCTTTGTAAATGAGGTCGAGACTGTCGAGCCCCGACGATGGGCACGGCTACAATCAGTTGGGCTTGCGCTGCTCAAACGATGGTATCGAGATTACGGCGATCAGGTCGGATTTCACCGCGCACTGAGTTAACGCGCAGGATTACATATCCTCGATGTGCTTGGAGCCTATGGCTATCTCGCAGGAGCAACACCATGGCCTTTTTACCAGAGAGCTTTATCATAGCTCGAACGGTGATCGATCGCATCTCGCCCGTGATCCCGATGCGAGGCGAGTGTTCATCAGACACCAAGCCAACCGCCCATCAGGAGGGCATGTGGCCGACATCGAGGTCGGAGTGTTCCTCAGTCAAGGCAAAGGTCTTGAGCAGCAAGAGTTGTTGCGACTGATCGGAGCATTGGTCGACGAGACAGATGATGGCCAAAAGACCGGTGCTGTCCTGCCAAAACGGCGGCGCCGTGCCATGCGAGGCCGGAACCGGGCTCGTCCGTAGCGCCTGTGGCGCGGCGCAGCCGATCATGCGGAGCGGCGATGCGCTGGCGAGGCCCTGAAGCGCATTTCGCCATTCTGCCGCAAGACAGATACAGCGGAACCGGATACGCACGCCAGCGGCGTCCCCAGCGGTTTCACGTCTATACGTCTGCCCGCGATATGTCGTGGCAGACGGGTGATGTTGTGGACGGCCCCCTAAGCCGGTCAAGAACGCAGCCCGGCTCAAGGATGCGAAAAAAGTTGCCAGAGACCGCGACTCGGGCACGATCAAGGGGTACGATCGACGCGGGTATAAGCCGAAATTGGCGGCATCATTTTTGGCGACATATTAGACTGCGAGAGGCTCCTTCTTTTGGCCAGGCCGGATAATGAGTGACCAGCGGGCACAGCGCCGGTTGGCGGCGATTCTGGCGGCAGATGTCGTCGGCTACTCGCGGTTGGTGGGCGTGGATGAGGAGGGTACGCTCGAAAGGCTGAGGGTGCTGCGCCGCGAAGTCGTCGATCCGATGATCAAGGAGCACCGCGGCCGTATTGTCAGAATTACCGGCGATGGTCTCTTGGTCGAGTTCGCGAGTGTCGTCGACGCGGTACGCTGCGCGGTCGACACACAACGCGAGATGGGTCTGCGCAACGCCGAGGTGCCGGTGGATCAGCGGATCGAGTTCCGCATCGGCATCAATCTCGGCGACATCATGAACGATGGGGAGGATATCTACGGCGACGGCGTCAATGTCGCCGCCCGGCTTGAAGCGTTGGCGCCTCCGGGCGGGATCTGCGTCAGCCGCGTGGTGCGAGACCAGGTTCGCGACAAGCTCAATTTTGCCTTCGACGACAGGGGCGAGCAGCAGGTCAAGAATATCGCGCGGCCAGTGCGGGTATTTGATGTGAAGATCGCCGGAGAGACTATGGCACTCACTTCATATTCCGGAGCGGCGGCGCCGTTACCGCTGCCCGACAAGCCGTCGATCGCGGTTTTGCCGTTTCAGAATATGAGCGGCGATCCGGAGCAGGAATATTTCGCCGACGGCATGGTCGAGGAGATCATTACCGCGCTCAGCCGGATCCGCTGGCTCTTCGTCATCGCCCGCAACTCCAGCTTCACCTACAAGGGGAAACCGGTCGATGTGAAGCAGGTGGGGCGCCAGCTCGGTGTCCGCTACGTGCTCGAGGGCTCGGTGCGCAAGGGTGGGAACCGGGTACGCATTACCGCACAGTTGATCGAGGCCGAGACGGGCGCCCATCTCTGGGCTGATCGTTTCGATGGCTCCTTGGAAGATGTTTTCGATTTGCAGGACAAGGTGGCGATTAATGTCGCCGGGGTCATCGAGCCGGCATTGCAAGCCGCTGAAGTCCGCCGCTCGTCCGCCCGTCCGACGAATGATCTTACTGCCTACGATCTTTACCTGCGCGCGCTTGCGACCTTCTATCCAATAACAAAAGAACGGCTTCTCGATGCTCTGGAATTGCTGGAACAGGCGATAGCGATCGATCGGCACTGTGGTCAGGCACTATCCTTGGCGGCGATGTGCCAGATGCGGCTCGTCCGAGAGAGCTGGGCCGAAGAGCCGGAGACCGCCAGCCGCAAGGCCATAGATCTTGCTCGCCGGGCGCTTCAGGTGGCAGGGGACGACCCGGGTATCCTGGTCAACGCCGCCTTTGCGCTGGCAAATTTCGGCGAGGAGATCGGTGCGATGATGGCGCTGGTCGACCGCGCCCTTACGCTCACCCCGAGCTTCTCCCGCGGCTGGTTTTTGGGTGGCGTTCTGAGGCTCTGGGCCAGTCAACCGGACCTCGCGATCGAGCATGCCGAGATGGCGCTGCGGCTGAGCCCGCGCGAGCGAATGGGAACACCCCTGAGCTTGATCGGCGAAGCCCATTTCTTCAAACGCGAGTTTGCCGCAGCGGCGTCGAAATTGCTCCAGTCCATTCAAGAAAATCCGGGCTACCCGCACTCATATCGTGTTCTCGCGGCATGCTACGCCCAAATGGGCCGGCTCGATGAAGCGCGGGAGATCATTGCGCGGCTGCGCGTCCTTACTCCTCACCTGGTGCCGAGCGCCGCACAGCTGCGCAACCCCGCGGACCGTGAGCTGTTTCTCTCAGGCCTTCGCGCGGCGGCGGGCGAAGCGGAATGACCCCGACCAGCCGCCTTGATGATATCGGGCCCGGTGTGTTCTCGACGCTTGCCGCCGAGCGGCCGCGTCTGATGGCGACAAAATCGGCTATCGAACGCACGCGGCAGTCACTTCACCAGAGTGACACTGCGAGGCAGTGGTTGGCAGAAATGGAAAAGCAGGCCAAACACCTGCTGGACCTGCCGCCGCTAAGTTGGAAATGGGTACACGACCCGCGGGAAACCCGTGCCGCGCCCCTTCCGCTCGTCCGCCCTCCCAAATCATCGCAAGGCCAGGCGGCACCCCTCGATGTCGCGCGTTTGTTTTGTCTCAGAATACAAACGCTCGGGTTCATGTGGCTCCTCACAAAGGATCCACGATATTGCGATCGTGCAAAATCCGAGCTTCTAGCCGTCTGCGCTTTCCCCGATTGGGCGGATGACAAATTCCTTACGACAGCCGAAACAGCTTTCGGCGCAGCGATCGGTTACGATTGGCTGTATGACAGTCTTACCGATCACGAGCGCGGGCAGATCGCGCAGGCGATTCTAGAGAAGGCCATCCAGCCCGGCCTCGATGAGTTCGACGCACAGCGGCCGCCGTGCTGGGCCACCAGGGCAATAAACTGGTATCTGGTCTGCAACGGTGCGCTGATGATAGCGGCACTGTCGGTCGCCGAGTTTGACCCACGAGCCGCTCGCCTCTTCTCGCTGTGCCGCGCCTCCATATCAACGGGTTTTCATGAATACGGTCCCGATGGCGGCTGGGTGGAGGGGCCCGGCTATTGGCACTACGCCACGCAATATGCGATCTACCTTCTCGACAGCTTGTCGACGGCGCTCGATACAGATTTGGATTTCGATGCTTCCCCGGGGCTCGCGAGAACGGGCCTGTTCCGGCTGCACGCCGCGGCTCCGTCGGGAAAGTTCTTCAACTTCGCCGACGGCGAGGAAGACCATAGCGGCGGCTATTGGCTGTTTTGGCTGGCCAAACGATACCGCCACCCGGTAGACGCCGGGATCGAGCTGCGTGGGCGCAAGGTTCATCCAATGGACCTACTATGGTTCGACGCAGACGGGCGCGATCCGTCCGATATGCCCACAGCCCACCGGTTTCACGCGGCCGGTGTCGTGATCTTTCGCGGTAGCTGGAGTGACCCCAATACGACTTACCTCGGGATCAAGGCAGGCGCCAACGACGCGTGCGAGCACGGGCATTACGATCTCGGCAGCTTTGTCCTCGACGCGAATGGGGTCCGCTGGGCTATGGATCTGGGGCCGGACGATTACGAGCTTCCCGGCTATTTCAAGCCCGAAATGCGTTCCCGTTATTACCGCACGAGCACGATTGGTCATAACACCATCGTCATCAACGGTGAGTGCCAGCCGCCCGACGCCGGTGCCGTCATCATCCGTGAAAGTTTCGGGGAAACGGTCTCCTATCTCGTCATCGACCTTTCGAGAGCCTATCCGAGTGCCGTCAGCGCCTTGCGCGGTTTTGCGCTGATCGATCGCCGGCACGTGCTGATCGTGGATGAAATCCGTCCGAATGGATGCCTGTCGTCGATCGACTGGCAGATGCACACCACGGCGGATTTGGAGCTCGGCAGGATTATGGCGACCCTCATCCATCCGGCGCAAGGCGAGACCGCCCAGCGCCCTCGGCTTTATCTCCGGATCACTGAGCCAGGTCTGGGAAGGTTGTCGTTCAGGTCGGCGGCTCCCTTGGAGCCTCAAGGCCAGAACCCCAATGCCGGTGTCGCAAAGCTGGTGTTCCACCTCGAGCAGGTTACGCAGCCAGTGCGCCTCGCGGTCCTGCTGTCACCTGATGCGAGCGCATGCGCGACTGTTGAGCTGCCCTTGGCGCTCCGGCGTCCTCTGTCCGACTGGGTCTAGCCAGCCCCGAATAACTCGTCAGATACTTGTTGAGCGGCTAAAACCGCACATCTATAGCTCTCGTTATAGAAGTTGCTGCGGTTGAGGTCTGTAACCGTCACTTGCAAATTCCCGTGAATTCCCGATTACACAGATTTATTTCCCGGTTACGCAGAAAAAATTCCCGGTTCGGCGGCCCACGGGAATTTCAGCGCAAGTAATTGAACAGGCAGGGGATTTAGGCACGAAGCGATGGCTCGGATCGTGCAATCGAATGTTTTCCCGATTATTTTCCCGGTTCACGGGAATTTGGTTGGGCCCGGGGCCGCTACAGAAAACTGTAGGGGTCGATGTCGACCTGAATGCGGGCCGAGCCCGCGGTGCGGACCCGCGAGAGCCAGTCACGCAATACCGCCTGGAGGCGCACCTCGCGGCCCGCTTTGACGAGGAACCGGCGGCGGTGGCGGCCGCGCAGCACTGCAAGCGGGGCGGGGGCGGGGCCGAGCACGGCGATACCGGGCAATTGCGGGGCGGCGCGGGAGAGGGCGCGGGCGGTGAAGTCGCAGGTTTCGGCGTCGGCGGCGCTGACGATGAGCGCGGCGAGCCGGCCGAAGGGCGGCAGTCCGGCATGCCGCCGCGCCGCCGCTTCGGCTTCGAGAAACCGGTCGCGGTCGCCCGAGGCGAGCGCCTTCATGACCGGCTGGTCCGGCATCCAGGTTTGGATCAAGACCCGGCCTTTGCGCTCGGCGCGGCCGGCGCGGCCGCCGACCTGGTGCAGCAGCTGATAGGTCCGCTCGGCCGCCCGCAGATCGCCGCCGGCGAGCCCCAGATCGGCGTCGACGACGCCGACCAGGGTCAGCATGGGGAAATGGTGACCCTTGGCGACGAGCTGGGTCCCGATCAGCACATCATAGCGCTGCTCGGCCATTCCTTGCGCGAGCTCGGCTGCGGCACGCGGGCCGGGCAACAGGTCGCTGACCATCAGTGCCGTGCGCACCCCCGGAAAACGCTCCGTCACCTCCTCCAGCAGGCGTTCGACGCCCGGTCCGCAGGGCACCAGCGCGCCCGCCGTGAGGCATTCGGGGCAGCAGGGTGGGAGCGCCTCGGCGTGACCGCAATGATGGCACAGCAGGCGCCCGGTAAAGCGGTGTTCGACGAGCCAGGCGGTGCAGCTCGGGCACTGGAAGCGGTGGCCGCAGGCGCGGCACAGGGTCAGGGGCGCGTAGCCGCGGCGATTGAGGAATAGGAGCGCCTGCTCGCCGGCCTCGAAGGTTTGGGCGAGCTCGCCGACCAGCGGCGGCGCAAGGAAGTGCCCGCGCTCGATCCGCTCGCGGCGCAGATCGACGAGCCGCACGGCTGGGAGCTCGGCTGCTGCATGACGCCGCGGCAGCGGCACACGCGTGTAGCGGCCGCGAGCGACATTGACGACGGTTTCGAGCGAGGGGGTTGCCGAGACAAGGATGATCGGAATGTCGGCCAAGGAGGCGCGCAATACCGCCATGTCGCGCGCCTGGTAGCAGACCCCGTCCTCTTGCTTGTAGGAGGGGTCGTGTTCCTCGTCGACGATGATCAGCCCGAGCTCGGGGAACGGCAGGAACAGCGCCGACCGGGCGCCGACGACGACCCGAGCGCGGCCGGCGGCGACCGCGCGCCAGGTGTCGCGGCGCTCGGCTTGCCCGATATCGGAATGCCATTGTGCGGGGAGGACGCCGAAGCACCGGCGGAAGCGCTCCAGCCACTGCGCGCCGAGTGCGATTTCGGGGAGCAGCACCAGCACTTGCCGACCGGCGGCGAGCGCTGCGGCAAGGGCGGTGAAATAGGTCTCCGTTTTCCCGGACCCGGTCACTCCGTCGAGGGCGCTCACCCCAAATCCTCCCGCCTCGACGTTGCCGACAAGCCGACGCGCTGCCGTGGCCTGGTCGGAGGAGAGTGCGGGGCCGGACAAGCGCCAGTCCGGGGGCTCGGTATCGGGCGCCTCAGTGGGGGCGAGGTGTTCTTCAATGAACTCGGCGGCCAGAAGGTCGCGAACCACACCAGCACTGCACGCCGCGTGCCGCGCGAGCTCGGCAGCCGGCAACGGAGGACCACCGCGCAGCACTTCGAGCACCCGTCGTCGGGCCTGTGTTAGGACTTTTCTCGGAGGAACATCGGCAAGGGCGGCGAGCCCGGCGGAGGAGGCGGCACAGAGCCGGCGCATTCGCGGCGGCTGCAGCGCTTCGGGAACGCTCATCGTCATGCGCAGCACCGAGCCGGGGGGCGTCATCGTGTAGGCAGCAAGGCGCTCGACAAAGCGACGCAGTTCGGGGCGCAGTTTGGGGGCGGACAGGATCTCGTGGATCGGCTTGAGCCGTTCGGCTGGGAGCTCCTCGCCCGCACCGTCCCATACGACGCCAACAAGACTGCGTCCTCCGAGCGGAACACGCACAAAGCTGCCGGCGCCGGGCGCCGATGTGTCCCTCGGGGCGAGATAATCTAGCGCCTCAGCCAGCGGCAACGGCAACAGGACTCGGATCCGGCGTCCAGCGGTCTCGGACTCTGTCCTTTCTTGCTCGGTTGCGCTGCCCGGCACCGGAACGGGGGAACTGGCATCATCGTCGAGCATCGGCTAAACTTGCTCCCGGAACGGCGCGCGGCAAGTACTCCCTCGAACGTCCGCATCATGCCGTCCCCAGCGTAGTTCAAGGTGGCTTCCAGATGATTGCGAACCATCCTGCCGCCCTAAATTTCCTGCCTCGGCGCCTCGGCGCGGCGCTGCGGAACTAGACGTGGCCGATCGTCCGCAAGACCAGCCAAAGCCGGTTCGCGGCGCGCTTCCTGCGCCCGTACGGCCGATCGACATCGGCGCCCGCGAGATCGTGGCCTATCTGCGCGAGCATCCCGATTTCCTTGATCGCCACCCCGATGCTTTGCGGCTGCTGCGCGCTCCTACTCGCCCGACCGGCGATGGCGTGCTCGATTTTCAGCACTTTATGCTGGAGCGTCTGCGCCATGATCTGTCACGACTGCAAGACGAACAGAAAAGCCTGATCGCAACTAGCCGCAGCAATCTCACGAGCCAGTGCCGCGTGCATAAAGCGGTTCTGTCGATGTTGCGCGCTCCCAGCTTCGAGCACCTCTTGCAAATCGTCACGACCGATCTCGCCGTCCTGATCGATGTCGACACCGTGACCCTGGGTGTGGAGAGCTCGGCGTCACGCACACCGCGCCTTCCGGTGCACGGCATTCATTTGTTGCCGTCAGGCACCGTCGATCGCCTGCTCGGCCCCAACCGCGACGTTCTCTTATGCACAGATATCCACGGCGACCCGGCGCTGTTTGGTGAGGCTGCAGGGCTCGTCCGCTCGCAGGCGCTGCTTCGGCTGTCCTTCAGCCGGTCGGCGCCGCTCGGGTTGATGTGCCTCGGGACCCGCACCGCCGACACCTTTCAGCCCGGTCTTGGAACCGAGCTTCTGAACTTTCTCGCCCGTACGCTCGAGATCAGCATCGCGCAGTGGCTCGATCGCGGCCGGTGACGCAGAGAAAGACTGGTTTCCCGACGCCGCCGGCACCATTGCCGCTGGCCCGTTTCGCGGCCACGGATGATCTGCGCGCGGCAATCGGCTTGTGGGCTGGCTGGCTCGCCGGCGAGCGCCGTGTGTCGGCGCATACCGCGGCGGCATATGGTCGTGATCTTGCCTTCTTTCTGGATTTCCTGACCGAACACCTCGGGCAGCTCCCGAGCCTGGCGGCGATTAGCGAACTGCGCCCTGCCGATTTTCGCGCCTTTCTCGCCCACCGAGCGCAAGACCATATTGAGCGCAGCTCGCTCGCAAGGGCAATTTCGGTCCTTCGGGGATTCACGCGGTTTCTACAGCGACGAGGGCTCGCGTCGACGACGGCGCTGGCGGCTCTTCGCTCGCCCAAGCTTCCACAAAGCGTTCCGAAGCCGCTGACGATCGACGATGCGACTGGCTCAGTGGCCGCCGCCGGCGATGTTGCGGCCAACGGTTGGCAAGGCAAGCGTGATACGGCGATCCTCGCGCTTCTTTACGGCTGCGGCTTGCGCCTTGCCGAGGCCCTCGGGTTGACCCGCGCCGAGGTGCCCCTCGGCGAAACACTGGCGATCACCGGCAAGGGCGGTAAGCAACGCCTCCTCCCGGTCCTGCCGGCGGTGCGCGAAGCGATCGCGGATTACCTCGCCGCCTGTCCGTACGTGCTGACCGCCGAGGGGCCGCTTTTCGTCGGTGCTCGCGGCGGGCCTCTCAACCCGCGTCTGGTGCAACGGCAAATGGCCTCGCTACGCGGTTTTCTCGGTCTCCCCGAGACGGCGACGCCGCATGCCTTGCGACACAGCTTTGCGACGCACCTTCTGGATGCCGGCGGTGATCTGCGCGCGATCCAGGAGCTGCTGGGGCACGCCAGCCTGTCGACCACGCAGCGCTATACCTCGGTCGAGACCGAGCGCCTCCTCACCATCTACGAGGCTGCGCATCCCCGAGCGCATATCGATCGGACCGAGCAAAACGGATAGGTGAGGAAATGGCTTTGAAGCGTATGGTGCTGCAGATCGGCATGGGGACGGATATCCGCGGCGCGGACTATACCAAAGCCGCCGTGAGAGCGCTGCGTGACGCTCTGTGGCACAATTCGCTCAGCATCGCCGATGCCGCCGGCCTCCCGGTCGACGCGATGCAGGTTGAGGTCACAATCGGCGTTCCGCGCCCCGATCGGGTGGATAAGGAGGCGGTTCTGGCGGTGCTGCCCCACGGCACCGGAACGGTGCGCGTCGTCGAAGGTGGCTTGGAGATACCCAACGACGCGGGGACGAATACAACTGTCATTGCCAATGCCGCTGCAGTCGTGCGGCTCGATATCGGCTGAGGGATCGGACACATGGCGGCAAAGCGTGTGATCCTCGAAATGGGGACCGGCAACGACTTGCATGGCGGCGACTACACGAAGGCGGCGATCCGCGCCGTGCAGGACGCGATCCATCACAGCTCGCTCACCTTGATCCGGACGCTCGGGCTTGATTCGCGCAAAATGCAGGTCGAGGTGACGATCGGTGTGCAGCGTCCCGAAAGGGTCGATGCCGCGGTCGTCAAAGCAAGCCTTCCACACGGCGAGGTCTTGGTGAGGGTGGTCAAAGGGGGGCTGGACGTTCCCGACGAAGAAGCGGGCGACATCGCCGTGATCGCCAGCGCCGCCGTCGCAGTCAGGCTTGATCTGCCCCGAGCGAAATAAGCAACGAAAGGAGAGCTAAGATGCCCGATGCAGCATCTCAGGAAACAGGTTTATTTGAGATCATCCATACGACCCGGGCGATGCGGCGGCTGAAGCCCGATCCGGTTCCCGATGATCTGATCCGCCAGATCCTCTTGGCCGGCCAAGCCGCCGCGAGCGGTGGGAACAATCAGCGCTGGCGCTTTCTAGTGCTGAAGGACCCAGAAATTAAGAAGAAGGTGCAGGTCTATTACAAGAAAGCCTATGACGAAGTGGTCGGGCCGCGCTACGCGACGAGCGCGCCGCCGCCAGGAGCGGATGCCGCGGGTTATCAGCGGCAAAATCGAGCCGTCCAATACTTGACGGACCACTACCACGAGGCGCCGGTGTGGATCGTCGCCTGCCTCGAAGATGGCCCCAATCCGACACGATCGGCGGGTTCGTCGATCTATCCCGCGGTCCAGAACATGCTGCTGGCGGCGCGTGCGCTCGGGCTCGGCTCGACCTTGACAACTCGGCACATCACTTACGAGAAGGAGGTCGACGAGGCGATGGGCATTCCACCGGGCTTCCATTCCTACGCGATCCTGCCGATCGGGTACCCGATGGGGCGTTTTGGGCCCGTCGGCCGCGGGCCGCTCAGCGACGTCGTCTATCTCGACGGGTGGGGCAAGCCCTATCCGGGGATCTAACCAGTACAGGGAGGAAATCATGCCGAGAATTGCACCGGTCACCGGCAAGTCCGACGTCCCGGCCGAACACCAAAAAGTCGTCGACGAGGTGGTCAAAGTATTCGGCGGCGTGCGCGGTCCGTTCAGCATCCTGCTGCACAGCCCGGAGCTAGCAGAGCGTCTGCTCCCGTTGGTCACCTTCAATCGCGAGAAAAATGTGGTCGAACCGAAGCTGCGTTCTGTGGCCATCCTCTCGGCGGTTCGCGAGCGCGAGGCGGCTTATGTATGGGCCGCTCAGGTCGGCGCAGCCCGCCGGGCCGGTTTGCGCGAAGAGGTCATCGACCTGATCCGGGCCAAGAGGGATCCGGCCGCATTGCCTGCCGAGGAGCGGGATATCATCACCTATGTGCGACAATTAATGCGCGCGAATCGTGTCGACCAGGCGGTCTTTGACGCATTGAAGAACCGCCATGACGCGCGATGGATGGTCGAGCTGACCGAAGTCGCGAACTACTTCGCGTTCCTCTCCGGCATGGTCAACCCGTTCGAAGTGCCGGCCCCGCCCGACGGCGACAAATTGCCGAGCTGAATCAAATGTGAATCGCCCGCCCATCGACCGCAAGCGCCGCCTCTTTAAGAGCTTCGCTCAAGGTCGGGTGGGCGTGGCAGGAGCGGGCGATGTCCTCAGCCGAGGCGCCGAATTCCTTGGCCAGCGCCGCTTCGGCAATCAAGGTCCCGGCATCGGGGCCGATGATGTGAACGCCGAGAACCCGGTCGCTCTCGGCTTCGCCGAGGAT
>Ga0306922_10000767_pt1 | contig 27452 bp, 28 predicted proteins | sample sta12Cox44000082_FD_203758 | JGI IMG/M metagenome (GOLD analysis project Ga0306922, IMG submission 203758) | Lab enrichment of tropical soil microbial communities from Luquillo Experimental Forest, Puerto Rico - statoxic.12C.oxic.44.000.082 (v2)... | ecosystem: Environmental > Terrestrial >... | reverse complement strand
TATCGTGCTACGATTTACCTGGTCGCCAACCACCCTGGCTTCCCCGCAGGGGCACCACCGCGGGGAAGCCAGGGCCCCACTGGAGAGCCGATGGCCGGACCCGCACAGGTGCGCCTGCGCCGTGTCTACGACCAGCCGGAGCCAGCCGACGGGCGGCGGGTGCTGGTCGACCGGCTATGGCCACGCGGGCTGTCGAAGGAGCGCGCCGCGCTGGACGACTGGCTGCGGACGGTGGCGCCGTCGGACGAGCTGCGCCGCTGGTACGGCCACGAGCCTGGCCGGTTCAGTGACTTCCGGCGGCGCTACCAGCAGGAGCTGCACGCGCCGGAAGGCTCAGCGGCGGTTGGCCGGCTGCGGGAACTGGCGCTGTCCGGCCCGGTCACCCTGCTGACTGCCACCAGGGATCTCGAGCACAGCCAGGCCGCCGTGCTGGCCGAACTGCTGCGGGGCACGCCATGACCAGCGGCCAGGGCCCGGCCGGGCGGGAGCCCCAGCCCGGCGCAGCCACCCAGGACGAGGACGACCTGGGCGGCGACCCGGCCTGCTGGCTGCGCCGCGTCTGCCCGGCCTGTGGCAACCTTGCACCCACCGACCCGCCGGTCATCTGCCCGAACTGCCACGCCGAGATCACCGGCGAGTAAGCGCACGGGCCCAGCGGCCGGGTCTCAGGCGGGGGTGTGCGCTGGGGCCAGGTGGCGGGTGAACCAGTCCCGGGCCAGTTCCGCCGCCTGCTCCAGCGTTCCCGGCTCCTCGAACAGGTGGGTCGCGCCGGGCACCACCGCCAGTTCGTGCTCACAGTGCAGGTAGGCCTGTGCGGCTCGGTTCAGCCCGAGCACGGCAGTGTCCAGTCCGCCGACGATGAGCATGGTCGGGGCCCGCACAGAGGCGAGCCGGGGCGCCGCCAGATCGGGGCGGCCGCCACGGGAGACCACCGCCCCGATCTCGTTCGCCGGATCGGCCGCCGCCCATAGCGCCGCCGCTGCGCCGGTGCTCGCCCCGAAGTAGCCCAGCCGGGCACCGGCCAGCCCTGGCCGCCCCTGCAGCCACCGGGTAGCCAGCGCCAGCCGGCTGGCTAGCAGGCCGATGTCGAACACGTTCGCGCGGTCTTCTTCCTCCCCCGGCGTGAGCAGGTCGAACAGCAGCGTGCCCAGCCCGGCGGCGGCCAGCACGCCGGCTACGTAGCGGTTGCGCGGGCTGTGCCTGCTGCTGCCACTGCCGTGCGCGAAAAGCACCATCCCACCGGCGGGTCCGGGCCCGGCCAGCTCACCCGCCAGCCGGATTGCCCCGGCATCGATGATCACTGCGCCGCCGTGCGGCGGGTAGACGGCCGGCCCGGCAGCCGCGGCCGGGTCCGCCCCGGCGCCCGGGGACGGGCCGGCCCGGGCGGCATGGGCCGCCCGCAGCAGGGCGACCACCTCGCCGTCACTGGTCTGCGCGAAGTCGGTATACCACTCACCGATGGCCAGGAACCGCCGGGGCGTTTCCACGCAGATCACCTCGTCGGCGGCGGTGGCCAGGGCCACCCGCACGGACGGCGGCGCGACCGGCGCGGCGAGCACCACCCAGCTGGCCCCGTGCGCCCGGGCGACCTGGCAGGCGGCCCGGGCGGTGGCCCCGGTGGCGATGCCGTCGTCGACGACCACCGCGGTGCGGCCCGCCAGCGGCACCGGGGGCCGGCCGCCACGGAACCGCTGGGCCCGGCGCTCCAGTTCAGCCCGTTCCCGCGCTTCCACCATCGCCACCTCGGCGTCGGTGACGCCGGTGACCTTGACCACGTCCGGGTTGATGATCCGCACGCCGTCCTCGCCGATCGCGCCCAGCGCGAGCTCGGGCTGGACCGGCACGCCCAGCTTGCGGACCAGGATCACATCCAGTGGCGCGCCGAGGGCGCGGGCGACCTCCGCAGCCACCGGCACACCGCCCCGCGGCAGGCCGAGCACCACCACGTCCTGGCCGCCGAGGTGGGCCAGCAGGGCGGCCAGCCGGCGGCCGGCCTCGGCCCGGTCGAGAAACGGCATGGCAGCACCTCCGTCTCTTCCCGTCTGTGTACCCAGCGCACGGGCCCGGCAGGCCGGGCGGGGGCACCGGTCAGGACAGGAGCGAGCGCAGCAGGGCCCGGGTCCGGGCGGCATCCTCGCCGCGGGCATATTCCCCGGCCACGAAGTCGGTCACGCCGATGCCGGCCAGCTCCCGGATCTGGCTGCCGACGACCGCCTCGTCGCCGACGATCGCCAGGTCAGCGGCTCCGGCCGCGCCCTCGCGGTCGAGCATCGCCCGGTAGGACGGCAGCTGCCCGTAGCCCTGGAACAGCCGGCCGGCCCGCTCCCGCGCGCTGTCCGGGTCATCGGTGACGCAGACCGGCAGGATGCAGACCACCCGCGGGGCCGGCCGGCCGGCCGCGCCGGCCGCCGCGGTGATGACGGGCACGATGTGGTCGCGCACGGTGGCGGGCCCGGTCATCCACAAGATGGTGCCGCCCGCCTGCTCGCCGGCCAGCCGCAGCATCTGCTCGCCGAGGGCGGCCAGCAGCACCGGGACGGGGCCGGCCCCTGGCGTGCTCAGCCCGATGTGCGCGCTCACCGTGGTGCCGGTGACATCGGCCTGCTGGCGGTTCAGCAGCGGCAGCAGCACGGCCAGGTACTCGCGCATGTGCCGGAGCGGCTGGCCGTAGTCGTAGCCGTACATGTCCTCGATCACGATCTTGTGTGACAGCCCGATCCCCAGCACGAGCCGGCCGCCGAGCGCGGCCGACGCGGTCAGCGCCTGCTGCGCCAGCGCGGCCGGGTGGCGCGGGTAGGTAGGCACCACTGCCGTGCCCAGCTCGATCCCGTCGACCCCGTGACCCGTCACCGCCAGCGCGGTCAATGCGTCGAAGCCGAAGATGTTGCTCAGCCAGGCGGAGCTGAACCCGTCCTGAGCCGCCTGCGCCACCTGCTCGTGCAGCCGCCGGATCGCGTCCGGGCCGGCCGGCTCCCGCAATGACACGCCGATCCTCATGACCTCACCTCCCGGGCATACGCCACCGCCACCTCCGCCGCGAGCGCGGCGTTGTCCGCGATGAGCAGGCGGTTGATCTCAATACTGCGCCCTTCACTCAGCTCATGAACCAGCGACAAAACGGCTGGCGTCACCGACTGCCCGCTCACCCCGTCGCGCCGTACCCGGCTCACCGCCTCGGCGATGACCGGCTCGATATCCAGGCCCGGGTCGGGCGGGCGGGCGAGCAGCAGCCCGGCAGCGCCGTTCAGCTGCCAGTGCAGGGCGGCAATGCGGGCGGCCTCGGCCGCGCTGGTGACCACCGCGGACACCGGCGGGCCGCCCTCGGCGCGGTAGAACAGCGGCAGGGTCGCTGTCCGCCAGCCGAGCACCGGCACACCGAGGGTCTCCAGCAACTCGGCCGTGGCCGGGACGTCCAGGATCGACTTGGCGCCGGACGAGACAACCATGACCGGGGTGCGGGCCAGCTGCGGCAGGTCGCTGGAGATGTCCAGGCTGTCGGCGAAGCCCCGGTGCACCCCGCCGGTGCCGCCGGTGCCGAGGAACCGGATGCCGGCCGCGCGGCACACCGCCAGGGTGCCGCCGACGGTGGTGGCGCCCAGCGCCCCCTGGACCGCGCACGCGGCCAGGTCGCGGGCGCCGACCTTGCGGGCGGACTCGCCTGCGGCGGCGAACCGCGCCAGCTCGGCGGCCGTCAGGCCGGCCCTGACCTCGCCGTCCACCACCCCGACGGTGGCGGGCACGGCGCCGGCGGCGCGCACCCGTTCCTCCGCCGCCAGTGCCACCGCCAGCCCCTGCCCGCCCGGGAAGCCGTGCGACACCAGGGTGGTCTCCAGCGCCACCACCGGGCCGCCCGCGGCCAGCACCCCGGCCACCTCGTCGCCGAGCACCGGGGTGACCGTCATGGCATCGCTCCCATCTTGCTCACCGCCCGGGCCGCGGCGGCCAGGCCAAGGCTGACCCCGCCGGCCAGGTAGCCGGCCGCGAACGCGTCACCGGCGCCGGTCGCGTCCGCCGCGGCGGCCGGCGGCGCGGGATGCAGCACCCCATCCACCCGCACGCCCCGCTCCCCCAGCTTCACCACCATGACCGCACCGGGCACCTGGCCGGCCAGTTCCATCTCCGGTTCGGTGCCGAACACCACCTCCGGCCGCAGCTCGCTGAGCAGCTCGCGGAAGGCGGACACGCCATAGTCTCGCAGCACCGCGGTGGACGACAGATCCACGCTCAGCCGCGGCAGCTGGCAGGCGGCGGCCAGCGCCGCCCCCTGGACCGGCTGCCGGACCAGGCTGTAGGCGGGCAGGTGCAGCCAGCCGCCGCCGGCGAACCATTCCGGGCGCAGGGCAGCAGCGCTGAGCCCCGGGCCCACGCCGCGGTCGGTCAGCATGGACCGCGCATGCCCGCCGTCGGACAGCGCGACGACCACCCCGGTCCGGCCCTCGATCACCGGGCCCACCAGCTCCACCCCCCGGGCGGAAAGGCCCGCCGCCACCAGCTGGCCAGCCAGGTCGGTGCCGCGGGCCGCGATCAGCCGTGCCCGGCCGCCCAGCGCCACCACCCAGGCGGCGACGTTGGCCGCCTGCCCGCCGGTGCCGAGCGAGGTGACGGCGGGCGTGTCGGTGTCCGGCGCGACCGGGGCCGTAACCGAGACGATGACGTCGAGGTGCGCATCGCCGAGCACGCAAATCAGGCGGCCGGCTCCGGGCCCCCGCCCGCCGGTCGCCCGCGGCGCTGCGCGGGTCAGCCCGGCGGGCTGTGCCACTGCCGGCGGCCGCATCGCTCGGCTCCTCCCCCTGGGGTAAGTGGCCGGCCGGGAATGGGGTTGCCGGTCCCGGTCACCGGCAGCGGCCGCCGGCTCTCACCGTAGTATCCCGGCCGCTACGCTGAGCCTCCGCGGGCCCGCGTTCCGCGGGCTGGTTACGGGAGGACCCATGCCACTTTTCTCCAGCGGCCCCGGCCCCGCGGCCGGCAACTGGGAGCCGCAGGCCGCCGACACCCGGCTGGCCCACACCGCGGGTGCCACCCCGGGTGGGGTGTTCACCTCTGATCTCTCGGTGTCTGAGTACGCCCTGCTCGGTGAGGCCGGTTTCGAGCCGCTCGGCTTCGTGGTGGGATCGTCGATCTACCACGTCGGCCTCCAGGTGGGCCGCTGGTCGCAGAACATGGAATTGCAGGTACTCACCCAGGCGATGTACAGCGCCCGGGAACTGGCCATGTCCCGGATGCGGGCCGAGGCCGACCATCTCGGTGCCGATGGCATCGTCGGGGTCGAACTCCGGATGCAGATGTATGCCTGGGGCCAGGATGTGCTGGAGTTCGTGGCCACCGGCACGGCGGTGAAGGCCATGAATGGCACCGGCGCCCACCGGGCCCCGGACGGCCGGGCGTTCACCTCCGACCTCTCGGCGCAAGACTTCTTCCGGCTGCTCGCGGCCGGTGCGGTGCCGGTCGCGTTCGTGCTCGGGACCTGCGTCTATCACATCGCCCACCAGTCGATGATGCAGACGCTGCGGCAGGCCGGGATGAACCAGGAGATGATCCTGTTCACCCAGGGCGTGTACGAGGCGCGGGAACTGGCGCTGTCGCGGATGCAGGCCGAGGCGGGCGCCGCTACCGCATCGGGGATCGTCGGCGTGAACGTCGCGGTCTCCAACCACGTCTGGGGCGAGCACGCCACCGAGTTCCTGGCGACCGGCACCGCGATCCGGCGGCTGGCCGACGAGCACCGGCTGCCCGATACCACGCCCCGCCCGGCATTCACGCTCACCCTCGACAGCTGACCGGGCCAGCCGGCCTCGGGCGGGCCGGCGGGGGAATGCCGCGCGGGCCCGCCTGGTTCCATACCCCAGTGGGTATCCGCCGTGGAAACCTGTCCGACGAAAGGGAATGTCTGATGGCCACCGTCGAGCTGACCGGTGAGAATTTCGAGTCCGTGATCGGTGGTGCCGACCTGGCCCTGGTCGACTTCTGGGCGGCCTGGTGCGGCCCGTGCCGGATGTTCGGGCCGGTCTTCGAGCAGGCGTCCGAGGCGAACCCGGATGCGGTTTTCGGCAAGGTGGACACCGAGGCCCAGCAGGGGCTGGCGGCCTCGTTCGGCATTTCCTCGATCCCCACTCTGATGATCATCCGGGATGGCGTGGTGCTGTACGCGCAGCCGGGGGCGCTGCCCGCGCCCGCCCTGGCTGAGCTGATCACCAAGGCCCGGGAGATCGACATGGACCAGGTCCGCGCTACTATCGCCGCGCAGGAGTCCCGCCAGGAAGGCGCTCAGACCGCCAGCTGACCCCGCTGGCCGGATCGACCCGGGAGACACCGCGCGGTGGACAGACAGCAGTGGGATGACGCTTACGCCAGCACGGATCTGGTGTGGACGGCAGAGCCGAACGTGTTCGTGGTCAGGGAGCTGGGCGGGCTGGCCCCGGGCCGGGCCCTCGACCTCGGCGCCGGCGAGGGCCGCAACGCGATCTGGCTGGCCGAGCGCGGCTGGCAGGTGACCGCGGTCGATTTCTCCGCGGTGGCGCTGGCCAAGGCCGCGAGGCTGGCCGCGGGCCGGGGGGCGACCGGCATCACCTGGGTTACCGCGGACGTGCGTGGCTACCAGCCCCCGCCGGGCAGTTTTGACTTGGTGCTGCTCGCGTACATCCACCTGCCACCTGCCGAGTCCGATGCGCTGCTGCACGCCGCCGCCACCGGCCTGGCGCCGGGCGGCACGCTGCTGGTAGTCGGGCACGACCGGGACAACATTGCGCACGGCTACGGCGGGCCGCAGGAGCCGGCCGTGCTGTACCAGGCCGCGGAGGTGGTGGCGGCGCTGCCCGGCCTGATCATCCAGCAGGCTGGCCAGGAACGCCGCCCGGTGCTGACTGGCGAGGGCGAGCGGACGGCCATCGACACCCTGGTGCTGGCCCGGCGTCCCTGACCTGCCCCGCCGATCAGGCGGCGTGCTGCCGCCGCCGGGCGCCGCGCTGGCCCGACTGGCGCGGGACGCTAATCAGGGGCAGCACCTCGTACTTCCACCATCCTGGTCCGGACAGGGGCGGCGGGCAGCCGCCGGACCCTCCCCGTTTGTGCTTGGCAGTTTTGCCGGTGCCCGGCAAATCAGCACGCGGGTGCCCGGTCACCCGGCCAGCGCTGTGCCTGGCCAGTCCAGCAGCCGCGCGCCGATGACGGCGACCTGCAGGGTCAGCGCGTCGGCGGGCACCGCCGGGTCACGGCCGGTCAGGTCCTTGACCCGGGCCAGCCGGTAGGTGACCGCTCGCACCGACAGGTGCAGGTCCCGGGCCGCCGCTGCGGCAACCCCCCCGTTCCCGAAGTAGGCCGACAGTGTGTCCAGCAGTGGCGCCGCGCCGCCGCGCGCGCCGCCCAGCGGCCGCAGCACGGTCCGGACCAGATCGGTGATTGCCGTCCGGTCGCGCAGCAGTACCTGATAGATCAGCAGGTCGGCGGCCCGCGCGATGGTGTCCGGCAGGCTGAGCCGGTGGGCCACCTCCAGCGCCGCGGCTGCCTCCTCGTAGGAGCGGACCACGCCGCTCGGCCCCGGGTACGACCTGCCGACCACGATCCGCCACAGCGGCCGGGCGGGCATGCCTGGCCCGGGTGACCCGGTGACGGCCGCCGGGCCAGGCTGGGGCCGGGCCAGCAGCCGGGCCAGTGCCCGGGCGGCCCGGTCCGCCTCGTCTCCCGCAGTCGCCCCGATGATCGCGACCAGCTGACCACCCCGGGTCCCAGCCAGGGACGGCGCCGGTGCCGCCGCGTCCGCGACGGCCGCCTCGACATCCAGGCCCGCCGGGTAGCGGGTGCCATCCGCCGGGACCGGCCCGGCCACCACCACCTGATGCGGCCCGGCGAGCCGCAGCCCGAGCTGGTCACCGCGGACAATCAGGTCTCCGACCTGGCCCCGGCCGGAGAGCAGGTCGTCGAAGAACTCCCGACGTTCGGCCTCCTCGCGGCGGGCTACCGTCAGGCTCGCCTGCTCGAAACCACCGGCCGCGGCCGCCACCGCGTCGTCGGCGGCGCGGAGCACGGCCAGGCCCGCCGCGCGCAGGGCGGCGACGGACGGGTCGCCGGGCAGCTCCCGCCACAGCCGCCAGGTAGCCGACAGGAACAGGTCGACCAGTCCCCGCAGGGCGACACCGGCGAGCGCCGCCGCCTCCCCCGACCGCCCATATCCGGCCAGCTCGGCGCCAGTCAGGCGGCGGCCGCTGGCCGCCGCCTCCAGCACCGCAGGCAGATAGTCGCCGAGCAGCCCGACCGGCACCCCGCCAGCCTCCCGGCTTGCTGCCTGGGCGATCGCGGCCAGGTCCGGGCCGGCGGGCCGTGCGGTCACGGAAGCCCCCTTCTGCCCGGCGGCGGGCACCGGCGGCTGGCCCGGGCTGCGGCCGTTCCTTGCCGGGGTACGGCAAGTCAATGCGGCTCATTTTAGCCAGCAAGACCCCCTGATCTCAGCTGCCCGGCGAGCAATAGTGACCCAACAGGTACCTCGGGGGCAGCGCCGAGGGAGACGGGCCGATGACCACCATTCAGCGGCTTCCCCCGCTCCCCGGCCTGGGCAGTGCCCCGGTCCTGCCTGCCGGGGCAGCCGGCAGTGGCCCCGGCCAGCCCGGCGACGCCACACGACGGGGGCTGTGGCGATCCCGGGTGGCGGGGCCGGCCAGGCTGCCGCAGGCCGCCCGGCCGCAGGCCGCTACCGCCCCGCGAAGCGCCGGGCACCGGGCGGCAGGCACCGGTGCGGCCCGCATGCGGGGCCAGGGGCCGTGACCAGTACGCAGATCCCGCCTTGGGCCTGGGCCGTGACCATCGCGGCCCTGGTACTGCTTATCGGCGCCGATCTGATCATCAGCGGGCGGCGGCGGCCGGCCAGCCTCGCCGAGGCGGCGCTGTGGACGGGGGCCACGGTCGCGCTGGCGGTTGCCTTCGGGGCGCTGATCGGCGCCGCTGGCCGGGGTGCCACGGCCGGCCAGTTCTTCGCCGGCTGGCTGACCGAGTACAGCCTGTCGCTCGACAACCTGCTGGTTTTCGTGCTGCTGATCAGTGGTTCCCAGGTGGCCAGGCGCTACCACAGCCGGGTGCTGCTGCTGGGAATCCTGCTCGCCCTGCTGCTGCGGGGGGTGCTGATCGGGATCGGCGGGGCAGCTTTGCACCAATTCGGGTGGGCCGAATACGTCTTCGGCGGGTTGCTGATCCTCGCCGCCATCCGGATGGCGGTCCGTCGCGGCGCCGGGCCTGCCGGGCCCGGGCCCGCCGGATCCGGGCCTGGCGGCCTGGCCCGGGCCGCCCAGATGATCGTGCCGGTGGCACCGGAAGGTGAGGCCGGCCGCCTGACCGTCCTGCGGCACGGGCGCCGCTATGCCACCCCGCTGCTGCTGCTGGTGGTCGCGATCGGGGTGACCGATCTGCTGTTCGCGCTGGATTCCATCCCGGCCATCTACGGGCTGACCCGCGACCCGTTCCTGGTGTTCGCCGCCAACCTGTTCGCCCTGCTCGGCCTGCGGCACCTGTACTTCCTGGTGGGCGGGTTGCTGGGGCGGCTGGTGCTGCTGCCCGTGGGGCTGGCGGTGCTGCTCGGCTTCATCGGGATCAAGCTCATTGGCGAGGCCATGCGGGCCTACGGCATCTACCACCTCGGGCCGGTTCCGGTGCCAGCGGTGAATGCCGCGGTCTCGCTGGCGGTCATCGCCGGGGTACTGGCCGTCACCGCGGCCGCCAGCCTGGCCACCACCCGGCACCGGGCGCTGGCCGGCCAGGCCGGGCGTGCCGGGGCGGCCCGGCAGGCCGGGCCCGGCGGCCGCTGAGTTACAGCGCCGCGAGTGCGTCGCGCAGGTGCGGCAGCACGTCGCCGACCGCGACCCTGACCATCTCCCCGGTGGCGCGGGTGGTCACCTCGACGGCCCCGTCGGCCAGCCCGCGCTTGCCGACGGTCACCCGCAGCGGGATGCCGGTGAGCTCGGCGTCGGCGAACTTCACCCCGGCCCGCTCGGCCCGGTCGTCGATGATGACCTCGAGCCCGGCCATGCCGCACTGCTCGTACAGCGACTCGCCCACCTTGGCGACTTCGGGATCCTCGGCCTGGGCGACCGTGATCACCAGCGCGAACGGCGCCACTGCTAGCGGCCAGATGATGCCGCGGTGGTCGTGGTGGCATTCCACGATCGCCGCCATCGCCCGCTCCACCCCGATCCCATAGCTGCCCATGATCGGGTGCACCCGCTCGCCGGACGCGTCGAGCACGGTAACACCGAACGCCTTCGTGTACTTGTACCCGAGCTTGAAAATGTGCCCGACCTCGATCGCGGTCAGCAGTTCCAGCGGCTCACCGCAGACGGCACACAGCTCCCCCGCGCGTACCTCACGCAGATCCGCCCACGAGCCGACGGCGATGTCCCGGGCGACGTCCACCCCGCGCAGGTGCACGTCGTCGGTGTTGGCCCCGGTGACCATGTCCCGCCGCCCGCGCAGCGCCTCGTCCGCGATCACCGGCAGGCCGGCCACTCCGACCGCGCCGAGGCTGCCCGGCAGCGCGCCGAGCGCCGCCCGGATCTCCTCGGGCTGGGCGGGCCTGACCGTGACCGCCCCGCTGGCGTCGATGAGTTTCTGCTCGTTCAGCGGGTGGTCGCCGCGCATGAGGACCAGCGTGAGCTGCCCGTCCAGCAGGTACACCAGCGTCTTGATCTGCCGGTCGGCGGGGGCGTCGTAGCCGGCCGCGAGGTCGTCGATCGTCCGCACACCCGGGGTGTCGAAACGTTCCGGCGCGGGCAGGCCCGGGCCGTCGGTGATGGCGGGCAGCGCCGAGGTGGCCTTCTCCACGTTGGCGTCGTAATTGCCGGCCGGGCAGTGGGCGATCACATCCTCGCCAGCGGCGGACGGGCACATGAACTCGGTCGAGTCGCTGCCGCCCATGGTCCCGCTGGACGCCTCGACGGGGATAGCCGGGATCCCCAGCCGCGCAAATATCCGCAGGTAGGCCGCGTGGTGCCGGTCAAAGGCGGCGTCCAGCCCGGCCTGGTCCAGATCAAAGGTGTAGGAGTCCTTCATGGTGAACTCGCGCACCCGCAGCAGCCCGGCCCGCGGCCGGGGCTCGTCCCGCAGCTTGGTCTGGAACTGGTACCAGGCCTGCGGGAGCTGCCGGTGGGAGCTCAGTTCCTGGGCCAGCACGGCGAAGATCTCCTCGTGGGTCATGCCCAGCGCCAGCTGAGCACCCCTGCGGTCCCTGAGCCGGAACATCTCCTCGCCCATGACCTCCCAGCGGCCGCTCTGCTGCCAGATCTCGGCCGGGTGCATCACCGGCAGCAGCACCTCCTGGGCGCCAATCCGGTCCATCTCCTGCCGGATGATCTCAATGACCTTGGCCCGCACCCGCACCGCCAGCGGCAGCAGCGAATAGTGCCCCGCCATGAGCTGGCGGATGTACCCGGCACGCAGCAGCAGCCGGTGGCTGGGCGCGTCGGCGTCCGCCGGGTCCTCCCGCAGGGTCGGGATGTGCATCTGTGACCAGCGCATGGGCCTGGGCTTCCTCGTGGGTGATGGCCGGCTCCCCGCAGCCGGGGGGACAACAGACACCGAGCTTAGCCCCGGTCAGCTGGTGCCCGGTGGACGGCTCGGCACCGGTACCGGCGCGGTGGTGCCAGGCTCCAGCGGCGGTGCACCGACCGGGCAGCAGGTGCGGCACTCCGGCTCGGGCACCGGGTGGTGGTCGGCGGGCCGCAGCACATTGTTGTCGATCGTCAGCGCGGACAGCGCGGCGGCGGCCACCAGCAGGGCCGCACACAGCACCATCGCGGACTGGAACCCGCTCTCCAGCAGCACCGGGTTCTGGTACGACTCCCCGGTCAGCCCGACGGCCAGCGGCAGCCCGGCCACCGCCAGCAGGCCCGCCGCCCGGGCCACCGCGTTGTTGACTCCGCTGGCCACCCCGGCGTGCCGGACGTCCGCGCTGGCCAGCATCGTCGCCGTGAGCGGGGCAACGGTGGCCGACAAGCCCAGCCCGAACAGCACGACGGCGGGCAGGACATCGGTCAGGTAGCTGGCGTCCGGCCCGATCCGGGTGGCCAGCAGCAGGCCGATGGCGGTGATGAGCGGGCCCGCGGTCATCAGCCAGCGCGGGCCGATGCGCTGGGCCAGCGCCCCCGCCCGCGCCGACAGCACCAGCAGCAGCAGGGTGGACGGCAGCAGCGACAGTCCCGCCGCCAGCGGTGAGTACCCGGCGACCACCTGGAGCGTGAGCACCAGCAGGAAGAGCACCCCGCCGAGCGCGCCGTAGATCAGGAACGTGACCACGTTCACCGCGGTGAACTGGCGGGACGCGAACACGTCCAGCGGCATCATCGGCGGCGTCCGCGCCCCCGGCCGGCCACGGCGGCGCTCCAGCAGCACGAACCAGATCCCGGCGAGCACGCCCAGGGTGCCGGTGAACGCTGCCCGGGCCGCGCCATGCGCGGAAGCCTCGATCAGCGCATCGGTGATCCCGGTCAGGGCCAGCGCGGCCAGCGCCGCGCCGGCGATGTCGAAGCGGCCGTGCGCGGTGGGATCACGGGTCTCCGGGACGTGCCTCGCCGCCACCGCCACCACCGCCGCCGCGAGCGGCAGGTTGAGCAGGAAGATCCAGCGCCAGCCGACCGAGCCCACGATCCAGCCACCCAGGAAGGGACCGACGGCGGCGGCCACCCCGCCCAGGCCGGACCACGCACCGATCGCCTTCGGCCGGTCGTCCGGGTAGAACGTGGCCTGGATGATGGCAAGCGAACCGGGCGTGAGCAGCGCTCCGCCCATGCCCTGCAATGCGCGGGCGGCGATCAGCACCCCGATGGTGGGCGACAGCCCGCACAGCACCGACGCCAGCGCGAACCAGATGACCCCGACCAGGAAGATGCGGCGGCGGCCGAGGCGGTCCCCGAGCGAGCCGCCGAGCAGGATCAGGCCGGCCAGGGTCAGCGTGTACGCGGTGACCGTCCACTGCAGCCCGGCCAGCGAGGCGTGCAGGTCCCGGCCGATGGTGGGCAGCGCCACGTTGACCACCGTGCCGTCCAGCATGGCCATGCTCGAGCCGAGCACGGCCGCGGCCAGCACCCAGCGCCCTCGCGGCCCCGCCAGCCGGATTTCGCCCGCTGCCTGCGCCACCACCGCTGCCATCGTCCGATCCTCTCACCGGCGGGCACTGCTGGCGAAACGGCGCGCAGCGGCGGTCGCCAGGCACGACGGCTGCTGGCTGGCGTGGCCCGCCGCTGATCGGTGGTTGAATGAAGCCGGTCCCCAGGTGCGACGAAGGAGGAGCATGGCACCGCCAGGAACCAAGCGCGTGCTCAGTGGCGTCACGGCGACCGGGCGGCTGCACATCGGCAACTACATCGGCGCGCTCAGCCTCTGGGCCGAGAACCAGGACCAGTACGAGAATTTCCTGTTCGTGGCCGACCTGCACGCCCTGACCATCCCGGAGGACGTCGCCGGGACCGACCTGCGGGCCCGGGTGGAGGAAATCTTCGCGCTCTACATCGCCTGCGGCATCGACCCGGAGCGGTCCACCCTGTTCGTCCAGTCCGATGTCCGCGAGCACTCCGAACTGGCCTGGCTGATGACCTGCGTGACGCCGGTCCCCTGGCTGGAACGCTCCACCCAGTTCAAGATCAAGGGCAAGATTGCCGACGTCGACGCGGGGGTCGGCGCCGGCCTGCTCACCTATCCCTGCCTGCAGGCCGCTGACATCCTGCTCTACGATGCCGACTTTGTGCCGGTCGGTGAGGACCAGCGCCAGCATGTGGAGATGAGCCGGGACATCGCCAAGCGGTTCAACGCGCTGTTCGGGGAAACCTTCAAGGTGCCCGGCACCCTCATCCGGGAGTCCGGAAGCCGGATCATGGGCCTGGATGACCCGTCCGCGAAGATGAGCAAGAGCCTGGCCGAGCGCCAGCCCGGCCACGCCATCGGCCTGCTCGATCCGCCCGGCCAGGCACGCAGAGCGATCATGCGTGCGGTCACCGACTCCCGCCCGGCGGTCGACTTCAGCCAGGCCCTCTCGCCCGGTGTGGAGAACCTGCTGACCATCTGGGAGAGCATCACCGGCGCGAGCCGCGAGCAGAGCCGGGACCAGTTCGACGGCGCCCAGTACGGCACGCTGAAGACGGCCGTCGCCGATGTGGTGACCGACCTGCTGGCCGGCATCCAGCGCCGGTATCACGAGGTTGCTGACGACCGCGACCAGCTTGACAAGCTGCTCAGGCAGGGTGCCGACCGGGCGCGGGCCATCGCCGCGCCCAAGCTGGCCCAGGCCTACCGGGCCACCGGTCTCCGGTAGACGATCAGGGAGGGCGTGCCTCATGACGCTGCAGCCGATGCCAGAAGACTGGGAGCGGGCAGTCGCCGTCGTCGCCCACCCCGACGACCTGGAGTACGGTGCCGCCGCCGCCGTCGCCCGGTGGACCAGGCAGGGCAAGCAGGTGGCCTACGTGCTGGCGACCAGGGGCGAGGCCGGCATCGAGGGGATGGCCCCCGATGTGGCCGGGCCGCTGCGGGCCGAGGAGGAGCGGCGCAGCGCGGCGCTCGTCGGCGTGACCGACGTGGACTTCCTCGACCACCCGGACGGGCTGGTGGAGTACGGCATCTCGCTGCGGCGGGATCTGGCCGCCGCACTCCGCCGGCACCGGCCCGAGGTGGTGCTGACCATGAACTTCGACCTCACCTGGGGCGACGAGGGCCCGGTCAACCACGCCGACCACCGGGTGGTCGGGCTGGCTGCCGTGGACGCCTGCCGGGACGCCGCCAACTCCTGGCTGTTCCCCGATGCCGGCCCGGCCTGGCATGGCATCACGGCCATTTACGTCGCCGCCAGCGGTAACCCCAGCCACTTCGTGGACACCACCGACACCATCGACGCGGGGATCGCCTCGCTGCGCGAGCACAAGGCCTACCTTGATGGCCTTGGCGGGGATTTCGACCCCGGCGAATTCCTGCGCAACATGGCCGGCTTCGTCGGCCTGGCTGCAGGCTGCGAGTACGCCATGGGGGTGCGCCGCTACCCGGCCTGAGTCAGCCCTTCCGGTAGGCGAGCACCACCCACACCTGCCCGCGCGCGAACGTCATCCGCTGCCCGGTGCTGGTGGTGAAGATCGTGCCGTGCCCCACCCGCGGCCGGGACCAGTGCACGTGCCATTCCTCGCCGCCGCGCAGTACCAGTGCGGTGCCAGAGCCGGTGCTCTCGGCATAGGGGGGACGGCTGCCGTACTCCAGAAACCGGGAGGTGCGCACCCTGGTGTACTGGATCACCACCGTGGCCGGCCCGAGCTGCCCGCTGTCGGTCGTCATCGCCGGGCTGCCATCCATCCATACCAGCCAGCGGAGCCTGGACGGCGACCACCGGAACCGGAACGAGGCCGCCGGGTAGGACACCGATACCGACCGCACCGGCCGCCCGCCCGGTGGCGGCGGGCCGAACCGGAACCCGATGTCGCGTGCCTTGCTGGCCTGGCGAGCCTGCCGCAGCAGCACCGACGGAAGGGCGTACAGGTTGTACGGCGCGATCCGGTCCGTGCCCCGGTAGTAGCCGCTGGCCGTGCCCGCGTACAGGTCCACGATCCGGGCGATCGCGTGGATGTAGGGCAGCAGCGCGGCAGTCGCACCGGAATAGGCGAACGCGGGCCTGCCGAACTGGCCGAGCAGATCGATGTCGTCCTGCCGGGCGCTGCGCACCGGCCCGATCACCGCCGGGTAGTGCGATGAGAAGACCGCCATGAACCGGCTCAGCCCGCCCTCGACCGGCAGCACATAGACGATGTCCGCGCTGCCCAGGCCGGTCTGCGGCCGGGCGAGGACGATGTTGTCGATCTTCACCACGAGCACCCGGCGCAGATAGGGGATCCGCTGGCCGGTGAACGGCGATCGCAGCGGCCCGTCCGGGCGGGGCACGGCATGGGTGGGCGCTGGCCTGGCCGCTTCCGGGCGGACGGGTATGCGCACCGGGCCGAGCACCAGCAGCGCGCCGGTAACAAAGCCCGCGAGGACAAGCACTGACGACACCACAAAGGTGATCTGCTGCCGAGTCCACATCACTGCTCTGCCCAGGCCGAGGGCTGGCGCGGCCTAGCTGGCCGCTCCACGCTGGGCCGCCCCGGGCGGTGCCCGGGAACCACGGGCCCGCACGCCCGGCAGTCAGCCTACCGGCCAGGTATGCACGGGATCGCCGGTGTGCATCAGCGCCAGGTAGCGCTCGGTCATCGCCAGCATCGCGGCCTCCCGGTCCATGCCACCCTTCTCCTGCAGCGCATGCACCGTGTCCACCTGCCAGGTCGCCCCGGTGCGGGCGGTCAGGCAGCGCTGCTCGATCACGTCCAGCATCCGGTCGGCATGGGGCTGGTCGACCTGGCAGCGGCGGAGCCCTTCCCGCGCCAGCGGCAGCAGCCGGCGCAACGTCAGCTCGGCCACCGGCACCTCGCCCAGCCCGGGCCAGTGGATGCTGGCGTCGATCCCGCGCCTGGCCGCCTCGGCCAGGTTGTCGCGGGCGGTCACGAACGACATCTCGGCCCAGATTGGCCGCTCAGCTTCGGCCAGGGTCTGCACCAGCCCGTAGTAGAAGGCGGCATTGGCGATGACATCGGTGACGGTCGGCCCGGACGGCAGGACCCGGTTCTCGATCCGCAGATGCGGCTCCCCGTCATCTACCGCGTACACCGGCCGGTTCCAGCGCCAGACGGTGCCATTGTGCAGCGCCAGCTCAGCCAGTTCCGGGGTGCTGCCGCTTTCCAGGTCGGCCACCGGGTCGTCGTCTTCGCACAGCGGCAGCAGTGCCGGAAAATAGCGCAGGTTCTCCGCAAACAGGTCGAGAACCGAGGTGATCCACTGCTCCCCGAACCACACCCGGGGCCGTACCCCCTGCACCGTGAGTTCGTCCGGCCTGGTGTCGGTGGCCTGCAGGAACAGCGGGATCCGGGTCTCCCGCCACAGTTCCCTGCCGAACAGGTAGGGGGAGTTGGCACCCAGCGCCACCTGGACCGCGGCGATCGCCTGCGCGGCGTTCCAGTAGTTGCCGAACGCCTCGGGACTGACCTGCAGGTGCAGCTGGATGCTGGTGCAGGCCGCCTCGGGCATGATGCTGTCCACATAGCTGAGCAGCCGATCGGGCCCTTCGATGCAGATCCGCATCTCTTCCCCGCGCGCCTCGCACACCTGCTCATTGAGCAGCCGGAACCGCGGATTTGGCGACATCGAGTCCCGGCCGACGTCGGGCTCACGCAGCGTGGGCAGCGTCCCGATCATGGCCAGCCGGGTGCCGACCGTCCCCGCTTGCGCGTTGCCATGGGCCAGGCTGTCCGCCAGGTAACGCTCCAGCCCGGCCAGCGCATCGTCGGCCAGCGGGCGCGGCGCCAGCGCCACCTCCAGGTTGAACTTACCCAGCTCCGGCGCCCAGGCCGGGCTGGCGATCGCCGCCAGCACCTCGTCGTTGCGCATGGCCGCCTGGCCGGCCTGGTCCAGCAGGTAGAACTCGACTTCGAGCCCGACCTGCTGCGGCGCCTCCTTGAACCGCGATTCGTGCAGCATCCGGGCGAGCACGTCCAGGCATCTGCGCACCTTGTCCCGGTACCGCCGCCGGTCCTGCAAGCTGACGATGATCGCCGGAACTTCCCTGCCCATGGGCCCCTCCGCCTCGGTGACCATGGAAGATGGCCATCACCACAGACTGACACGCCACCTGCGGCATGAACAGATAGGACATTTTTCGCATAATGGATTAATCGCCGCGAACCCGGCGGTCAGGCCCGGAGCGCGGCAGCGGACGCGTCCCGCCACGTCCCCTGCGGACCGGTTCTGGCGCATCGCCGCCCGGCCGCATCCTGGTGGCCCAGGTGCTGGCGCACCCCTGGCCGGGCCATGATGGCCGGGTGGGTATTTCCGTGGATGCGGTTGCCAGTTACATCGACCGGGCGGTCGGGGAAATGACCGGGATTGTCACCGGGCTAGGTGATGAGCTCGCCAATATTCGGCCTGACCTGCCCGGCGCTAACTCGCCCTATGCCATCCTCCGGCACTGCCTGGGGGTGATGGAGTACTGGGGCGGGCACGTGGTCGCGGGCCGCATGGTGGAACGCGACCGTGCCGCCGAATTCCGGGCCGCTGGCCCGGTGGCGGACCTGGCCGCCGCCGCCGGCGAGGCCGGGCGCCGGTTCCGGGCAGATCTGGCGACGGCGGAGCCCGGCGGCCGCCCCCGTGGTGGCCATCCGACCACACGGCCGGACGAGCTGGAGCTCACCAGCCAGGGCCATGCCCTGCTGCATGTGATGGAGGAGGTCTACCAGCACCTGGGGCAGCTGGAGATCACCCGCGACCTGCTGCGCCAGCGTTAGCGGCCGTGCCCGCCGCGGCCATCCGGCGCACCGCCTCGGTGATCAGCTCGGGCGAGGTGCCGATGTTCAGCCGCACGAAACCGTGGCCCTGGGGGCCGAAATCGGGGCCACGGCTGACCGCCACCCGGCCCTTGTCCAGAAATACCGCGGCCGGGTCGTCACCGAGCTCCAGTGCCCGGCAGTCCAGCCAGGCCAGGAAGCTGGCCTGCGGCGGCGCGTAGGTGACGGCCGGCAGCTGCTCGGCCAGCAGGCCCGCCAGCAGCCCGCGGTTCTCGGCCAGCTGGCTGACCGCCGCGTCCAGCCATGCCAGGCCACCGGTGAAGGCAGCCACCGAGGCGAGGACGCCAAGCTGCGCGGCGAGCAGCGCCTCCCACCGCTCGGCCAGCAGCGCGCTGCCAGTGGGTGATCCGGCGATCGCGATGCCGCACTTCAGGCCCGGAATGTTCCAGCCCTTGGTGGCTGAGGTGAAGACGAACGCCCGCTCGGTCATCTCGTGGCCGATGGAGCCGAACGGCACGTACTGCGCCCCGGGCAGCACCAGCGGGGCATGGATCTCGTCCACCACCAGCGCGGCACCGTGCTGCTGGCACAGATCGGCGACCATCGCCAGCTGGCCCGCCGACCACACATTGCCCGTCGGGTTGTGCGGGCTGCACAGCAGGTAGGCAGCCGCACCCGGCTGGCTGAGCGCGGCATCGATGGCCGCCGGGTCCAGGTCATACCGGCCGACCGCGTCCCGGGCCAGCGGCGCCTCGATGATCCGCCGCCCGGAGAACCCGAACCGGAACCAGAACGGCGGATAGACCGGGGGGTTGATGACAATCCCCGAGCCGGGCGGGGTGATGGCCGCGATCACCTCGGCCAGCCCGGTCATGACATCCGGGATGGGGTAGACGTAGTCCGGGTTCACGTCCCAGCCCAGCCGGCTGGCGGAGAACGACGCGTACGCCTCACCGAGGGTGCCCTTATGCGCGTAACCGCAGTCACCGGCCGAGATGGCGCGGATGACCGCGGTCTTGATCGCCGGCGCGAGGTCGAAGTCCATCTCCGCCACGAAGGCGGGCAGCACATCGGCGGGATGGGTCGCCCATTTGAAACCGGTGCGCTGCCTGAGCTCAGCCAGCGAGCACGACCCGAGCAAGGCGTCCATCAGATGGATAGTAGCTGAGCTAACCCACCCGGCCGCAGCCCGCCGGGGCAACGGCGCACACTGCCCGTTATGCTGCGGTCACAGCATCGGATATCGCCCACCCGCGGCTGGGAGGCGCGACATGACGGACCGGCCACCCCAGGCTGTCAGGCCGGGCACGTCGTCGCGGATCGACACCGGGACCGCCCCTTCCGCCCGGATCCTCAGCTGCTGGCTCGGCGGGAAGACAATTTCCCGGGCCAGGCGGCACCGGCGGAAGTGACCGCGTGGTGCGGGGTCGCGGGCAAGCCCGGCGCAGGTGAGGAGCCCTGATGACAGACCCGTGGTCCAGCGGCATCGTCCCGAGCCGGGACAGGCCCGCCGAGATCGACACCAGCGTGGCGCACCCGGCCCGGGTCTACGACTACTGGCTCGGCGGCAAGGACAATTTCGCGGCTGACCGGGAAGCTGCCGAGCGGGTGCTTGCCGTGACCCCGGGGCTGCGCTTCCGGGTCCAGGCCAACCGTGCCTTCCTCGCCCGGGCGGTACGGTTCCTGGCCACCGAGGCCGGGATCCGGCAGTTCCTCGATATCGGCACCGGTATCCCGACCGCGAACAACACCCATGAGGTGGCCCAGGCCGCCGCGCCCACGTCGCGGATCGTCTACGTGGACAACGACCCGATCGTGCTGGCCCACGCGCGGGCACTGCTGACCAGCACCCCCGAAGGCGCCACCGCCTACCTGGAAGCCGACCTGCGGGATCCCGGCCCCATCCTGGCCGAGGCGGCCCGCACCCTCGACTTCGAGCAGCCGGTGGCGCTCATGCTGATCGGGGTGCTGCATCTGGTGCAGGACTCCGAGGACCCCTATGACCTCGTCGCCCGCTACCTGGCCGCCCTGCAGCCTGGCAGTTACCTGGCCATCTCGCACCCGGCCAGCGATATCGGGGCCGGCCAGGCCGAGGCGCAGCGCCGCTACAACGAGCGGGTGGCCACCCCGCAGACGCTGCGCAGCCATGCCCAGGTCTGCCGGTTCTTCGACGGCCTGCAGCTGGTCCCGCCGGGGGTGGTGTATGTGCACACCTGGCGCGCCGACCCCGGGGACGAGCCCGCCCCGGAAGTGACCTCGGCGCACGGCGGGGTGGCCCGCAAGCCGTGACCGCACGCGGCCCGGGCTGGGCCGCGGCCTAGCCGATGCCGCCGGTCAGGTAGCGGTCGAGGGTCGGGCCGATGGCCCGGGCCAGGTCGTCGGTGCTGGCCGCGGCCAGCGGCTCGAGCGCGAGTACATACCTGGTCAGGGCCAGGCCGAGCACCTGGCTGGCCACCAGGGCGGCCCGCAGCTGCGCGTCGGCGGCGGGTTCCGCCGCGCGCCCGGCCGGGCCGCCAGCCGCACCCGCGATCCGGCCCAGGATGGCCTCGGTCGCGAACTCCCGCAGCATGGCCGCCGCCTGCTCGCTGGTGACCGCCGAGCGGAGCAGGCCCAGGAAGGTTGCCCGCATCTCGGCCACGTCCCACGCCCCCAGCACCGTGCGCAGCATCTGCTCGCCCAGGCTGCGGCCGGGATCGCTGGCCGCGGCCGCCAGCGCGCTGTCGACCAGTTCGCCGGGCACCATCGGCAGCCGCATCGCGGCCACGAACAGCCGTTCCTTGGTACCGAAAAAGTGATGCACGAGGGCGGCGTCCACTCCGGCGTCAGCGGCGATCCCCCGGATGGTGGCGCCGTCGTAGCCGTAATCGCCGAACCGGGCCCGCGCCGCGGCCAGGATGGCCTCCCGGGTGCCGCTGTCGCCGCCCCGGCGGCCGCTGCGGCCGCCCCGCCGGGCGGGTCCCGCGGGGGCGTTTCCGGTCTGCGGCCGACCACTCATCCGGTGGCCCGGGCCCCGGCCGCGGCGAGAGTGAGCTCGAAGAAGCGCTCATCCAGGGTGGCCGGGCCGTCGGTAACCTGCGCCGGGAGCCCGGCTAGTGCCTGGCGCACCCGCGCCGGATCGGCGCCGGGCACCCGCAGCGTCGTCCCCACCAGTGCTACTGCCAGCCCGCCGGCCTCCAGCGCGCCGAACGCCGCCGCCCAGTCCGCGGCCTCCACCATGGTCACCCGCGCGCTGCCGATGATCTGGCTGGCCGTGCCTTCGGCCACGACCCGGCCTTCGGCCATCACCAGCAGCCGGTCGCACTCACCGGCCTCCTCCATGTAGTGGGTCGTGACCAGCACCCCGGTCCCCGCGACCGCTGCCTCCGCGACGGTCTCCCACAGCCTGGCCCGGGCCAGCGGGTCCACCCCGGAGGTCGGCTCGTCCAGGATCAGCAGGTCGGGCTGGTGAGCCAGCGCCTGCGCGAACGCGGCGCCGCGCTGCGCCCCGAGCGGCAGCGAGCCGACCACCGTCCGGCTGTACCCGCGCAGTGACTCCGGCAGGGCAACGGCACCATCCCCCCGGATTCCGAACGCCGCGGCCGAGAACTCCAGGTTCTCCGCAGGCGTGAGATCGTCGTACAGCCCCAGCGTCTGCGGGACATAACCGATGCGCTGGCGGGTCCGCCGGGACGGCGGCTCACCGAACAGCTCCACCTCGCCGCCGGAGGTGGCCAGCAGCCCGAGCAGCATCCTGATCACGGTGGTCTTCCCCGCCCCGTTCGCGCCGAGCAGGCCGACCACCTCGCCCCGGTCCAGCCGCAGGTCGACCCGATCCACGGCGGTGAACGGCCCGAACCGGCGGGTCACCTGCCGGCACTGCGCGAGTGCGTCGCTCATCGCGGATCGCCCCCGGCCAGCTCGCGGGCCAGGATGGCGACGGTGACCGCGTCCTGCAGATCCGGTGTGACCAGCGCTGTCCCGGCGCCGGCCGTGAGACCGGGCTTGCTCTCCGGATCCCAGATCCGCCACCGGCCGCCGCGCCGCCAGGCCCGCCGCCTGGCCTCCCCGGCCGGCGGGGCGTCACTGGCCTGCAAGGTGCCCGGCATGGCCGCGATGATCTGGGCCGGCGTTCCCCGGCCCAGTTCCCGGCCCGCGTCCAGCGCGAGCACGCTGGCCGCCCGCTCGGCCTCATCGAGGTAGCTGGTCGCCATGACCACCGCCGCGCCGTCGGCGGCGGCGCGGGCGATCAGCCACCACAGGTCAGCCCGGCTCACCGGATCCACCCCGGTGGTTGGCTCGTCCAGCACCAGCAGGCCGGGCCCGTGCAGCATGGCCGCGATGACACCCAGTTTCTGCCGCATCCCGCCGGACAGCTGGCCGGCCAGCCGGTCCCGGGCCATCGCCAGGCCCGCCCGGTCCAGCAGCTGGCCGCTCCGCTCCCTGGCCGCGGCCGGGGACATCTGGTATGCGGCAGCGCGGAACGCCAGATTCTCAGCCACCGACAGGTCCGGGTAGGTGCCGGAGCTGGCGGGCAGATACCCGATCCGTGCCGCCGCCGGCCGCCGGATCTGCCCGCTGTGCGGGGTGAGCGCGCCGGCCAGGCAGCGCAGCAGGGTGGTCCGGCCCGCGCCGTCGCCCCCGACGACCGCGCTCACCTGGCCGGGCTCGGCACGGAAGCTCACGTGATCGAGCGCCACCTTCTCCCCGAACCGGACGGATACGGCCTCGCTGCCCCACCAGTCCGCATCGACAGCTGCCGCCGGGCCGGCCGGGCCTGACCCGGGGCCGGTCATGACGTGCTCCCCGCGGCTGTCCCCGGTCCGGTGCTGGCGACTTCGCCCAGCTCGCCAGCGGCCGGCCCGGCCGGCTCGGGGGCGGGGCCGGCACCGCCGGCGGGCCCGCGCCGCGCCCGGCGCGTGCTCGCCGGCGCCAGATAGCTGCGGAACCTGAGCGTGGCCAGGGTGAATACGATCAGCCCCAGCAGCGCCAGGAAGACGAAGGGCTGCCAGAGCGAGCCGATCGGCTCGGCCCGCAGCATCACCCCGCGGGATATCTCGTTGAAGTAGGTCAGCGGCAGCAGGTACGAGATCCAGCGCACGCCGATCGCGATCGAGGACAGCGGGAAGATCAGCCCGGACAGCAGCACCTGCGGCAGCATCACCATCATTGACAGCTGGATGGCCTGGCCCTGGTTCTCCGACACGCTCGAAATGAGCACGCCGAGGCCGAGGGTGACGAACAGGAACAGCACAGCGCCCAGCCCGAACACGGCGTACGACCCGATGAACGGGACGCCGAACACGCCCACCCCGACTCCCACCACGATCGCCAGGTCAAGCGCGGCCACCCCGAAATACGGCACGATCTTGCCCAGGAACACGTCGCGGGGGCGCAGTGGCATGACCGCCAGCTGCTCCAGGGTCCCCGATTGCCGCTCGCGCACCACCCCGAGGGCGGTAATGATCGTCCCGATGAATACCAGGACCACCCCGCACAGGCCGGGGATCATGATGTCCTTGGTGGTGAGCTCAGGGTTGTAGAGCACCGTCACCTGCGGCGGCTGGGTCACCATGCCTGCCCTGCTGGCCGTCTGCTGCTTGACGGCCAGGGCGGCCAGCGCCGCCTTGGCGGTGAACAGCTGGCTGCCGTCGACCAGCACCTGCTCCGGCCCGGTGCCGGTGACCACCGCGACGGCCGCGTTCCCGTCCCGGAGCTGCTGCTCGGCCCAGGACCGGCCCTCGTCCGGGGCCGTGGCCACCACGTCGAACGGCTTGCCCAGGTGGGTCTCGACGGCCGCGGCCTGCGGCCCGGCGGCCACGGTGGGGATCGTCGTCACGTCGAAACTGGCGGCGTAGCCGAACACGATCAGCAGCAGCACTGGCAGCACGATCATCATGGCCAGCGTCCGCCGGTCCCGCCGCAGCTGCCGGAACTCCTTGACGATCATCGCCCACATGGCTGCCTCCCGGCCCGGCCGAAACTCAACGCTTGTTGAATTCTACGCACGATGAATTCTGTGCGTCAACGGCCTGGCGGCCTGAGGTTTGTCATGGCCCGGCACGGCGGGATCCAGGGCCGGATTGCAGGTGCCTGCCGGGGGGTAGTCGGATGGAGTCATGCCGCATGAGATCCGGCACCGCGGCCGGTGGACGCTGGCCGACCAGGTGGCGTCGGCCTGGCAGTACCTGCCGGTGGACGTCCCGCCCGGCGCCTGCGCGCTGCGGGTGGAGCTGGCGTATGACCGCTCCGCGGCGGTGCTCGACCTGGGCTGCCTCGGTGCGGCCGGGTTCCGCGGCTGGTCCGGCGGTGCCCGCCGGTCGTTCGTGGTCTCCAGTGACGCAGCCACCCCCGGCTACCTGGCCGGTGAGCTGGAGCCCGGGCGCTGGCAGGTGATGCTCGGGCTCTACCAGGTGCCGCCTGGCGGCGTGGCCTACCAGCTGACCGCCGAGATCAGCAGCCGGCCGGGCGAACTGGCGCCGACCCCGGAACCCGCCCCGCCGCCACCACTGCCGGGCGGGGGCCGGCCCCCGGCCCGGGTGCTGCCCGCGGCGGCCGGGCGGCGGTGGCTGGCCGGCGATCTGCACACCCACACCGTGCATTCGGACGGGCAGCAGACGGTTGCCGCGCTCGCTCGTTATGCCGCCAGCCTGGGTCTTGATTTTCTCGCCATCACCGATCACAACACGGTCAGCCATCACCGGGAGCTGCCCGGTGCGGCCGCCCGGTTCGGGATCGCGCTGCTGCCCGGCCAGGAGGTGACCACCCCCGGCGGGCACGCGGGCGCGCTCGGGGATGTGGGCTGGGTGGACTTCCGGCGGCCGGCCGACGAGTGGCTGGCGCACACCAGGCAGGCGGGCGGGCTGCTGTCGGTGAACCATCCCATCGGCGGCCAGCTGAGCTGGACACTGCCCATGCGCGAGCGACCGCCGCTGGCCGAGGTGTGGCACTGGAGCTGGCTGGACCGGCGCTGGACCGCGACCCTGGCCTGGTGGCTGGCGTGGGATCCGGCGGCGACCGCGGTCGGTGGCAGCGACTGGCACCGGCCCGGCGACGACGCGCCGCCCGGCAGCCCCACCACCTGGGCCGAGTGCGAGAGCGCCGAGCCGGGCGCGGTGCTTGCCGCGCTCGGGCAGGGCCGGGTGGCAATCTCGGCCAGCCGGGACGGCCCTGTGCTGCTGCGCACCGGCGGTGAGCTGATCGCGGTGGCTGCCGAGGGCGCCATCCTGGCTGGGCCGGGCGGGCCGCGGGCGCGAGTCCAGCGGGCGCGGGAGAGCTTCCCGGCGGCGCCCGGCTGCCATCGCCTGCTCGATGACACCGGCGCCACGCTCGCGCTCAGCAACTGATGAGGAGGCCACGGCTGCTGCTGGTTCGGCCGGGAGGCCCGGCCAGCGCATCCGGTCAGGCGGACGGCATGACCCGGAAGACCGGGTAGCCGGGCGCGATCTCCAGCAGCCTGGCGTCGGAAGCGTCCGGCCCGACCCCCTGGAAGAACATGCCGATCTCGAACTTCCACCGCTTCAGGTAGGCGCGCAGCACTGCTGGCTTGTCGGTGTCGGCGAGCTCGGTGGCGGTGAACCGCTCGGTCCGGCGCCCGACCCGGAGCTCACCGCCACCGGCGGCCCGCATGTTGCGCACCCACTGAGTCTCGCCGCGAGGCGCGATCAGGTAGCGCTGGCCGTTCAAGGTGAGCGGGTTGACCGGGGTGGTGCGCCACTCCCCCGAGCTGCGCCCGCGGACCGCGAGCACCCGCGACCCGTAGACGCTGATGCCAGCCCTGGTCAGCGCGGCGACCGCGCTGTTGAACAGCTGAGTGCCACGGTCAGGCTGGATGTAGCGGGGCTGGTCGGCGCTGGCCATCGGGGTCTCCTCCGGGTTGGGCCCGGCTCGTTTCGAGAGCAGTGCTCTTTATTAAGAACAGTGTTACCGATCCTTCGAGCCGATGTCAAGAGCAGTGCTCTTTTTTTGTTCTTGTGATCTGAGCTGGCGGTCGGACTGGCCCGGCAGGCCGACCGCACCACGGGCACGGCAGGATGGGGCACATGCCCGCGGGGAGGTGCTGATGTCAACGACCCAGCGGTGGGGTATCACGCTCCCGCTGCGCAGCCGGCCGCTGCCGGATCAGCGGCAGATCGTCAACAGCCTGCCCGCTCTCGGGTACACCGACGCCTGGTCGTCCGAGCTGAACGGCGCCGACGCTTTCCTGCCGCTGGCCCTGGCCGCCCAGTGGACCGGGGAGCTGCGGCTGGGCACCGCCATCGCCGGTATCTTCACCCGCGGGCCGGCGCTGCTGGCGATGCAGGCCGCGACGCTGGCGTCGCTGGCGCCAGGCCGGTTCATGCTCGGGATCGGCATCTCTTCGCCGGTCATCGTGACCGACTGGAATGGGATCGAACTGGACCGGCCCTACCAGCGCACCCGGGACACGCTGCGGTTCCTGCGCTCCGCGCTGGCCGGGGAGAAGGTCAGCGCGCAGTACGAGACCTTCGCCATCAGCGGTTTCCGGCTGGATCCGGCACCCGCGCAGCCGCCGGAGCTGGCGCTGGCCGCGCTCCGGCCGCAGATGGTGCGGCTGGCGGCGGCGCTGGCGGACGCGGCGATCACCAACTGGCTGGCCCCGGCGGACGTGCCAGCGGTCCGGGCCGAGGCCGGGCCGGACTGCGAGCTGATCGCACGGGTGTTCGTCTGCCCGACCACCGACCCCGGCGCGGCCCGCGAGATCGGCCGGCGGCTGATCGCCGCTTATCTCACCGTGCCCGCTTATGCCGCCTTCCACGAGTGGCTCGGCCGCGGCGAGCCGCTCGCGCCGATGCAGAAAGCCTGGGCGGCCGGTGACCGCCGGGGGGCGCTGGCCGCCATCCCCGACCAGCTCGTGGACGAGCTGGTGGTGCACGGGCACCCGCGCCAGTGCCGGGAACGCGTGGCCGAGTACCAGGCGGCCGGCCTGGACACCCCGGTGATCGCGGTCATCCCCGCCCCCGGCACCGACGAAGCGGACGCCATCCGCCAGCTGGCGCCGGCCTGACCGGCCGTCGTCCGGAGTGACACGAAGGCCCGGGTCACCAGGTGCCGGGCAGCGGGCCGCCGTACCAGGCACGGATGATCTGGTGCGCGATGGAGACCGGCGGCGGGAGCAGCACCTCGCCGGTGGCGGCG
>Ga0306922_10000765_pt1 | contig 27521 bp, 28 predicted proteins | sample sta12Cox44000082_FD_203758 | JGI IMG/M metagenome (GOLD analysis project Ga0306922, IMG submission 203758) | Lab enrichment of tropical soil microbial communities from Luquillo Experimental Forest, Puerto Rico - statoxic.12C.oxic.44.000.082 (v2)... | ecosystem: Environmental > Terrestrial >... | reverse complement strand
TGAGACGTCTCCTAATGTGTTGGGATCCCTTACGGCAATTTTGTTGAGGCGGCTTGGTCGCTCGTTGCTGTCAAAGATGAATCCGATTCCTTCGAGGCGCCTGAGCAACAACGGCGAGTCACAGCGGTCGCTGAGCCCGACCTGCTGTGACCCGCCATACCTCTCTTGAGTTCTTCTCCGCCCGTTTAGCGCATCGCCAGAGCCACACCATTCGCGGCCTTTGCGATGAGATCGGCAACGGCCCGCGGCTGCGACACGTAGATGGCGTGACTTCCCTTCGCCTCGACAACCGTCGAACCAGCGCGCTTCGACATGGCGCGTTGCGCGTCCGGCGGAATCATCCTGTCGTCGGTCGAGACGAGGTGCCAGCTTGGCTTGGTCTTCCACGCGGGTTCGGTCACGGCGCCGTTGAGCGCGTCAAGCCCCCACGGCACCTGAGAATCCGCCATGAACGAGGCGGCTTCCTCGCTGACGTCCGCGGCGAATGACTCCCGGAACTTCGTGCGATCGAGAAAGAGAAAACCGTCCTGCGGTGGCATGATCGGAGGCACGGGCGCACCCGGCGGCGGGTTTTTGATCAGGGCCGACACGGACTCGCCCTTGTCCGGAGCGAACGCCGCGATGTAGACCAATGCGGCGACTTTCGGATCGCTCCCGGCCTCGGTGATCACGACGCCGCCGTACGAATGGCCGACGAGAATCGTGGGACCGTTCTGGGCGGCCAGGATTCGCTTCGTGACCGCCACATCATCGGCCAACGAGATCGTCGGGTTTTGAACGATCGAGACGCTGTAGCCGTCTGCTTTCAGGGTTTCGTACACGCCCTGCCATCCGGAACCATCTACGAAACCGCCGTGCACGAGCACTACGTTCTTGACACTGTTCGCGTTTGCCTGTGACATGAATACCTCCTGTTAAAGTGACTTCTCGCGCACCATCCACTCACGAACGTACGCGGGACAACGTGCGACGCGAACGCCTTGGGTCTCGCATCGCATCAGGAATCGGACCGCCTCCGCGTCCACGAGGCTGACTTCAGCCAAATCGAGGACGACGCCTCGAGCGACCTCCTCCTCGACAAACCGGCGGAGTTCGGGCAGCCCATCGGAGTCGATTCGGCCGCTCAGGGTCAGGGTTGTGATGCCGTTGTCGCTGGAACGAATGATCCTGAGCATCGAGATTGGCACCTGCCGCGACCAGACGAACCGCAATCTGCGGGCCGCTCGTAACTTGTTGTGCCGTTTCGGTCGAATAGTTGATTCGCGCGAACCGTCGCGACCATCACTCGCGAACTTTCGCGAGTTCCCTGGGCCGGCCTAAGATGTCTGGTGTGAGCGAGGAGAGCTATCGCCTCATCGTCGAGACGATCCCGGGCCTGGTCGCTGTCATGACGCCCGCTGGCGAGCTCGAGCACGTGAACGGTCAGGTGCTCGATTATTTTGGCCGGACGCTTGATGAACTGAAGCACTGGGGCACCTCTGACGCCGTGCACCCGGGCGATCGAGGTCGAGCGCTGGCCGCCTGGCAAAAAGCCGTCGAGACCGAGCAGCCGTTTCCATTCAATGGACGCCTGGCTGTTGATCTCGAGTGCCGGCATCGCGATCCTCGCTGCAAGCGCGGCGTTATTCCGCATCAGCACGGCAGCGTGTCTTGTTCTGCTCGTGTTTGCTCCAGCCATCACGGTCGTCGTCTATGAAATCCGCGGATACAGGCGGGCAGCCACGGTCGACGATTAGGAAATCACCTGTACGGCGGAAACCGCCCAACAGTCACTCGCCGCGCTCGTTTGTCATTTCGTCCAGAAACCACATCCGTCGCTCACCCTCATCAATCCAATTCTCAATCAGGCTGGCCGTGGCAACATCGCGATGTCGATCGCAGAGTTCGTGGGTGAGGCGAAATGAGTTGGTGAGCTGACGATTGTCGTCGAGCAACCGCGAACATCTCGACTGCCGACAGGCCTTCATTCGCGCTGTCATTCAGCCGCTGATGTCGCGCGACATCTGCGATCGAGCGCAAAGCCGAGCCACCAATCTTCCTGATCCGCTCGGCAATGTCGTCGACCATTTGGAAAATCTGATTGGCCTGCTCATCCAGGAACAGGTGATCTTCGCGAAAGTGGCGCCCGCCGACGTGCCAGTGAAAGCCCTTGGTTTTCAAATATAGCGCGAACACGTCGGCAAGAAGATGACGTAGCGCCTGTGCAATCTCGGTTTGTGCAGTGTCGAAATCTGCTGCTGTCGTCGATGTTGTGGGCATGACGGTTCTCCAGGGATGCGAAGTCACGTCCGTCCGGGTTCCCGGCAGGACGTGACTTCCGTTCAGTGTGACGACTATCGGATAGACGCGACGGCAGCACCGTTTGCTGCCTTCGCGATCAGTCCGGCAACCGCTTTCGGTTGGGACACGTAGACGGCATGACTGCCCTTCACTTCGACGACGGTCGAACCGGCGCGTTTCGACATGGCGCGCTGGGCATCCGGCGGAATCATCTTGTCTTCGGTCGAGACGAGGTACCAGCTTGGCCTCGACTTCCACGCCGGCTCGGTGACCGCGCCGTTGAGCGCGTCCAAGCCCCACGGCACCTGCGAATCGGCCATGAATGACGCCTCTTCCGGGCTGACGTCCGCCGCGAACGACGCGCGGAACTTGGCGCGATCGAGAAACAGGAACCCGTCCTGCGGCGGCAGGATCGGCGGCACCGGCGCGCCCGGCGGCGGGTTCTTGATCAGTGTCGCCACCGATTCGCCTTTGTCCGGAGCGAACGCGGTGATGTAGACGAGTCCGGCGACTTTCGGATCCGTACCGGCTTCGGTGATCACCGCACCACCGTACGAATGACCGACGAGAATCGCCGGACCGTCCTGAGTAGCTAACGCACGCTTCGTCACCGCGACGTCATCTGCGAGTGACGTCGTCGGATTCTGAACGATCGTCACGTGGTAGCCGTCCTTCTTGAGAGCGTCGTAGACCCCTTGCCAGCCGGACCCGTCCACGAACCCTCCATGAACGAGCACCACGTTCTTGATCCCTTCAGCCGCCCTTGCCTGTGACATAGACACCTCCGCGTAGCCGAGCACCACCATGATGATCGGCAACAGTCCGAGTAACGCCGGGCGCACGCTTGCTGTCGACGTGTGCTGCATCTCTTCCTCCTCGCTGAGCAGCGTAGACGCTCTACAACGGGTCGCACACCTTCCGGGACGCAGGTCGGCACCTACAATTTCTGCACGCGTTCGTGTGCGCCGATGACGGTCGCCGGCGGCTTGGCATGTCAAGCCGGAAATTCGGGGCACACCTGAGTTGGGCGCTACAATGGCGGCGGATGGCGAGCTCGCAGCCGATTCGCATTCTGAGCGTTGAGGATCACCCGGTGGTGCGCGAAGGCCTCGCGACCATGATCGCCTCACAACCAGACATGAAGATGGTCGCGCAGGCGGAAGATGCTGAGCAGGCGATCGTCGAGTTTAGACGTCATCGCCCCGACATCACGCTGATGGACCTGCGCCTGCCGGGCACAAATGGCACCGACGCCCTGATCGCCATCCTCGGTGAATTCCCGAATGCCCGCATCATCATGCTCAGCATGTCGGAAGGCGACGCGGAGATTCAGCGGGCGCTGCGGTCGGGGGCGTCGGGTTACCTGTTGAAGACGATGCCCAAGGACACGCTGTTGGCGAGCATTCGCATGGTCCACGCCGGGCGCAAACACGTGCCGGCGGAGGTCGCCGCACGGTTAGCGGAACACCTCGGCGACGAGGGTCTGAGTGCCCGCGAACTCGAAGTGCTTCGACTGATTCGCGATGGCCACCGCAACAAGCAGATTGCCGATCGCCTGGGAATCGCCGAAACGACGGTGAGCTTCCATATCAAGAATCTCGTCGAGAAGCTGGGCGCCAACGACCGGACGCACGCAGTCACTATCGCCGTCCGCCGAGGGCTCCTGGAGATGGAGTAGCCCGACCTGTGGAAAACCACAGGTGGCCGACTGCAGACAACACAGCCTCTTCCAGCGGTCGGCGGCGTAACCTGTAACGGCATCATGCGGCGACGGCTCTGGGTCGTGCTCGTGTTCCTTTCGCTACACCCGGCGTCAGCCTGGGCGGTCGATCCAGCCAAGCACCTCACACAATTCGCCCATAACGCGTGGCGCCTGCAGGACGGATTCCTCAACAACCCACCGGTAGCAATCACGCAAACGTCGGACGGATACATCTGGATCGGCACCGCCGACGGGATCATGCAGTTCGACGGCGCGACATTTGCCCGATGGAGTCCGGAACGGGGACCGCAGCTTCCGAGTTCGGAAGTGATTCGCCTTCGCGCCACGCACGACGGCAGCGTGTGGATCATCGGTGTTGGCTTCCTGAGCCGATGGAACGGACGCGTGCTGACAAACTACGAGACGACCTCGCGTGCCGTGGGCGTTGTGGGCGAGGACCACGACGGCACCGTATGGCTCGGAGAATCCTTCCCTCGCAGTGGGACCGGCTCGCTCTGTCGAGTACTCGCCAGTGGTCTCCGATGCCTTGGCCCTGATGACGGCATCCCGACGTTCAATGCAAGTGCGATGGTGACGGACCGCGACGGCGCACTCTGGATCGGCGGCGATACGCTGCTTCTGCGCTGGGCTCGCGGTGTGCCGACGGTCTACCGGCCCTCAGGGCTTGCGTCAAACGCCGGCATCGAGGGAATCGCGGGTCTTGCGGCGGCGCCCGACGGAAGCGTCTGGGTCGGCATTGCGAAAGCGGGATCGGGTCTTGGTCTTCAACGCATCATCGACGGGCAGTGGCACTCATTCGACACAGCCGGATTTCACGGCAACTCCCTCGTGGTGGGGGCGCTCTACGAGGATCGAGGAGGCACACTCTGGGTTGGCACGGCCGACCAAGGTGTCTACCGGATCAGCGGAGACGTCGTCGATCATTTCGACCACACCAATGGCCTCTCAAGCGATCGTGTCTACAATCTGTTCGAGGATCGCGAGGGCAACTTCTGGGTCGCGACGGCGCAGGGTGTCGATCGTTTTGCCGATACGCCTGTCACGACTGTGTCCGTCACCGAAGGATTGTGCTCCGCGGAGGTGGTTTCGAACCTTGCCGGTCGTGACGGAAGCATCTGGGCCGGCGGCGACGGTGGTTTGACCCGCCTGAGCGGTCGCACCATCACATGCTTTCGCAGCGGTCGCGAACTGCCCGGAACTCAGGTCACCTCACTGTTTGAAGATCACGCCGGTCGCCTCTGGGTCGGTCTCGACCAGGGGCTTTGGGTGTATGAGAACGGACGATTCGAGCGCATCACTAGGACAGACGCTCGTCCAATGGGCTATGTGACCGGGATCGCCGAGGACGACCATCAGCGCATCTGGATTGCGGCTGCCGGACCACCGCGAATCCTGATGCGGGTCGAGGGGCGCGTCGTGCGGGAGGACGTCTCGAACCTGCCCCCGACACGCCGTGTCGCAGCCGATCCGACGGGGGGATTGTGGGTAGGACTCCGGAACGGCGACCTCGCCCACGTCCGCGACGGTCAGATCGAAGTCCATGGGTTCAAACATTCAGAAGAGGCATCGTTCGAACAACTGCTTCCGGAAGCCGATGGTTCCGTTCTCGGGGCGACGAGCTACGGGCTGATTGAATGGCGGAATGGAAGGACGTCGACACTCAGCCGCGAGAATGGCCTGCCTTGCGAACAGGTCTACCAGGCCGCGTTTGATCGGCGTGGGGATCTCTGGCTGTACATGAACTGCGGCTTGGGCATCTTGAAGCGTGCCGATCTCGAAGCCTGGCAGCAGAACCCAGCGACAGTCGTGACCATCCGGACCTTTGGTGCGCTGGACGGCGCCCGCTCGAATGCTGCGGCGTTCGGGTCGGGCCAACGATCACCGGATGGGCGGATATGGTTTGCCAACGGCGGCTCGTTGCAAGTCGTCGACCCTGAACATCTCGCGCGAAACGCGATTCCCCCGCCTGTACACATCGAGCGCGTCGTCGCGGACCGCAGGCCATATCGGATCGCGGGCAGCCTGCAGCTTCCTCCACTCACGCGCGATGTCGAAATTGATTATGTTGGCCTGAGCTTTGTCGCGCCGCAGAAGGTCCGATTCCGCTACCGACTGGACGGTCGCGATACCGCGTGGCAGGAGCCCGGCAACCGCCGTCAGGCGTTCTACAGCGATCTCCGTCCGGGAACGTACCGTTTTCACGTGATCGCCAGCAACAATGATGGCGTGTGGAACGAGGAAGGCGCGACGTTCGAGATCTCCGTCGCACCGACCTGGTACCAGACGCGAGCCTTTCAGATGCTGTCCATCGTGGCGGTGCTACTGACCGTGTGGTTGGCCTATCGCTGGCGCATGCGGCAGATGGCGCGCGCGCTCAACGCGCGCTTCGACGAACGTCTGGAGGAGCGCACGCAACTGGCACGCGACCTCCACGACACGCTGCTGCAGACGCTGCAAGGGAGCAAGATCGTTGCGGACACAGCGCTCGATCGGCCAGCTGACGCGCCGACCCTTGCACGAGCGCTCCAACAGGTCTCGGCCTGGATAGGCAAGGCCACTGAGGAAGGGCGCGAGACCGTCATCAAACTTCGGAAGTCGACAGTTGAGGCCAATGATCTCGTCGAAGCGTTTCACCGCGCCATCGAAGACTGCAGGCGCCGCGGCGCGATCGAAGCGTCCTTGACGGTGACCGGCGACACCAAGGAAATGCACCCGGTTGTGCGTGATGAGATCTACCGGATCGGCTACGAAGCGATACGCAACGCGTACACGCACTCGCGCGGCAGTCGTATCGTCGTCGCTCTCGACTACGGCCGCGACTTCACTCTGCGGGTGACGGACGACGGCCTGGGTGTCGACTCGATCACGGCCGAGCGCGGGAGAGAAGGCCATTTCGGATTGCGCGGCATGCGCGAACGCGCGACCCGTATCGGTGCCACACTTTCGGTGAATGGCGATTCGGGTAAGGGCACAACTGTCGTCATGACTGTGCCTGGGCGAACCGTTTTCCTCGGCGCGCGTAGTAGTTTCGTCACGCGGATCCGGTCACTACTTCGCAGAACAGACCAAAGCGGCACGCTCAATTGATCGCGTTCACTCGAAGAAACGGACCACAGCCGCGATTCGTCCTCAAACCGACATCAGCGCTGAGTCAGAGCCGTCTCAGTTACCTCATCTCGCGATCTACTTCGCGTACGCCTGAGCGATCTGGCCCACCAGTTTTGCCCAGGGCATGTCGATGGCTTCATAAATGGCGCCCGCATCCGGCCGCGAGTTGTCCTTCAGGATCTCGACCATCAAGCTCGCGTAGTCGCTCGTGATCACGCCCGCCTGCAGCATCCGCAGGAGGCCGACCTCGCGCTTGGTCTGGCTGAACGTTCCGCAGGCATCGACGGCGACATACGCGTCCAGGCCCTTGCCGACGGCGGTGATCGCCGGAAAGGCGGCACAGATCTCGAGTGAGATGCCGGCAAAGATCAGTTTCTTCCGCCCGGTCGCCTCGATCGCGAGCGATACCCGCTCATCGTCAAAGGCATTCACGGTCGCACGGTCGATGATGTCGATTCCGGGCAGAGCCTCGACCAACTCAGGGAAGGTCGGGCCCCACATGCTGTCACGTGCGGTTGTCGTGACGACGATGGGCAGTTTGTGCAGCGTGGCGGCTTTGGCAAGGCCGACGACATTGTGTTTGAGCTCGCCCGTCGAAATGTCCCGAACGCCCGTCATGAGGCCGACCTGATGATCGACGAGGACCACCGCGGCGTTTTGGGCGGTCAGCGGTTCGTAGCGGGGGGCTTGATTCGTCATGCTCGTGGCTCCATCGGTGATGTGATAGACATAGAATTAACTATAGCGACGCAACAAGTTTGCGGTAGACGGTTACGGCGCAACAGATTGATGCATACGAGCAACAATCGATGGACGATCTGAACGACATCTACTTCTTCGCGTCGGTCGTCCAGCACGGAGGCTTTTCCGCGGCCGCCAGAAAAATCGGCGTGGAGAAAACGCGCCTGAGTCGGCGCGTCGCGGCGTTGGAGAAGCGCCTCGGTGTCCGCCTACTCCAGCGCACCACGCGGGCCCTCGCCCTGACAGAAGCCGGACAGCGCTTCTTCGAGCGATGTGTGGCGACCGTCGAAGAAGCCCAAGCAGCCTTTGACAGCGTGGCGGAATTGCGTAGAGAACCTGCGGGACTCGTTCGCCTCAGCAGCCCCGTCCTGCTGACGCAACGGTGCCTGGCTCACGCACTCCCGGGATACATGACGACGCACCCCAAGGTCTCTGTGTTCGTCGAGCCGACGGATCGCACCGTCAACGTGATTGAGGAACGATTTGATATCGCCATTCGAGCGAAGCCCGAGCTCGAGGACGTCGCCGGGCTGGTCGCGAAGACCCTCGGTCCTTCCCAACGCGTGCTGGTCTCCACTTGGTGTACCCGACGCCGCGCGGCATGCTTCCGTCGGTCAGGAGTCTGATTGATTACCTGCTGATCCATGTTCCTGCCTGGCTTCAGGAACGAAGCATCTAAGGCTTGGTAGACGGCGCCACAACGTTCGCTGCGGAGCCATTGCCTGCGCCGGAGAGGAGCGAATGTGGCACCAGGACGCGACACCCGCAGCGATGCGTGCCACCGCACTCCTGACAGGTACGGAGATGAACCCAGGCTCCGCCGATCTTGATGCACTCCTGGCATTCTCGTCGCTTTGGGTGCTTGACGCTGGCAACGGCATTGATGTGGACACAACTCTGATCGGACATGACATTCTTTGCGTGCATGCGATCTTTGGTGCGTACCGCCATGCCCCATCTGACTCCGCGATGCATGGGTGTCACTAGCATCCAGCCAGGGCCTCGAGACCGAATCTGCGCATCCGACCGTAGAGCTGTGTACGTGACAAGCCCAGGCGCTGGGCCGCCTTCGATTTATTCCAGTGCGTCTCGCGGAGCACGCGCGCGATCGTTTCGCGTTCGATGGTCCCCAGGTTCGTCGTCGCCGTCCTGTCCTGACCTGACGGTGTGCTCCGTTTCTGCAGCGCGAGATGGTCCGTGTCGATCACGCCGCCGTCCGCCAGAATCGCCGCGCGTTCGAGTGCGTTCCGTAGCTCGCGAACGTTACCAGGCCATTCGTGATCGAGCAGCGCTTCGCGTGCGTTCCTGGTCAGAACCGCCGACAGCCGACCGAACGACTTGCCGATCTCTTGCAGGAAGGCGTCGCTGAGCGGCAGGATATCATCCGGTCGTTCGCGAAGCGGCGGGATGCGGATGTCAAACACGTGCAAGCGGTAGAAGAGATCCTCGCGGAAATCGCCGCAGTCAACGGCTTTCCGGAGATCGCGGTTTGTCGCGGCTACCACGCGGATCTGCGCCTGCACGGTTCGCGTGCCGCCGAGCCGCTGAAATTCGCGCTCTTGCAACACGCGCAAGAACTTTGCTTGCGCGGAGAGGCTCAGTTCGCTGACTTCGTCGAGGAACAGGACGCCCCGGGCTGCGAGCTCGATATACCCTGGCTTCGAGTGCTGAGCGCCCGTGAAGGCGCCGCGCTCGAAGCCGAACACCTCCGATTCCAGGAGCTGCTCGGGCAACGCCGCGCAGTTGAGCGCGACAAACGGACCATTTCGTCGTCGCGATGCGCGATGAATGAGTCTGGCGACAACTTCCTTTCCGGTACCGGATTCGCCCGTCAACAGGACGGTCGTATCCATCGCCGCGACTTTCGCCGCCTTCTTCAAGACGTCGTTCCACTCTGCCGACTCGCCGACCACGCCGGCGTGGGCTGGCGACCCGACTAGATCGCAGATCGGATGGTGATCAGACACTTCATCGAAGAAGGCGAGGGTCTTGATCATGAGCAATGTCTCCGGGCGCTGCGACGCTCACCGCAATTAGCCAGACGATACGGATCACATGCGAGCACCGCAATTGCCGGTCCAGCGGCAACCCTCTGAATCTACAGGTTCGTTCGGGAGAGATGGGATGCCGCGATCTCGCCATTGGCGAGATGTTGGACAACAACGCGGGTCGTGCGAATCGCTGCCAGCCGCGCGCGACCGACTCGGATGTCGGCGACAGCCCTGCGCCGGAGCGCTCACGACAAAGGCTTTGACCTGCGCGCGAGCCGTCACAGCGGGGATCCGTGGCCCGCCCCAAACATCGATCGTGGTGTTGGCGAGCGAAATGCAGTCACGAGCGCGTGCACGATCGCCGATGACCGCACAAGGAGTAGCTCTCGTATGACTGCGAACGAAGCAGCAATTCGGAAAGCCTATCAAGTGGCCGAGAATCAGGACATCGCCGGCTGGGTGAACTGCTTCACCGAAGACGGCACCTTCACCGACGAATCGATCGGTGTCACGTTTCGTGGCCCGCGAGAACTCGGGCGCACGGTCGAGATCTACGCGAAAGCGTTTCCCGATATGCATCGCGAGTTGTTCGCGTTCTACATCGTCGGAGACACCGTTGTCGTCGAACTGGCGCTGCAGGGAACGCACAAAGGGCCGCTGCAGCTGCCTGGGGAGACGCATCAACCGACGGGCAAGCGGATGAATGCCCCCTGTTGCGATGTCTTTCAGTTGCGGAACGGAAAAATCCTGAGTTTTAACTGCTATCCGTCTGGCACCGTGATCCAGAAGCAACTTGGCCTCATCCCAGCGGCAGCTGGGCGGACTGAACATCATGCTGTCTAACACGACTGACGTTCGGTCGTTTCAGTACTACGCTGCTGGCGCATGGCGCGATGCGGCGAGTGGCCAGGTCTTCGCGGTTCGCGAACCTTATACCGGTCAGGTGTACGCTGAAGTCGCCGCCTGCGGACCGGACGACGCGCGGCTTGCAGTCCAGGCCGCGGCTGATGCCTTCCCGGCCTGGTCGGACACCACGCCTGGCGAACGCGCCCGCTGCTTCCTCAAGGCCGGCGAGATCGTCAAGAGGCGCCGGACCGAAATCGCCGAGATACTCGCGCGCGAAACCGGTAGCACCATCTCCTTTGCTACCTTTCAACAGGATCTCGTCGCGGCCACGCTTCAACAGGTGGCCGGGTGGGTGTTCCTCCCCAAGGGCGAAGTCCTCCAGACGAATCAGCCGGGCGTCCACTCGATCGGCATACGCCGGCCGCTGGGCGTCGTCGCGAGCTTTACGCCCTGGAACGGCGCGAACGTTCTCTCGTGGCGGGCCGTTATCTCACCCGTGGCCGCCGGCAACACCGTGGTCGTGAAGCCTTCCGAGTTTGCGCCGATATCAGCGGGCCTGATGCTCGCCGAGGTCGCCGAGGAAGCCGGCTTCCCGAAGGGCGTCATCAATGTCGTGAGTCATGCGCCAGGTGCGGCGGGAGCGATCGCCGACGCCTTCTTCGAGAGCCCAGACGTGCGTGTGATCAACCTCATCGGCGGAGTGAAGACGGCGCGCATGCTCGCGGAGCGTGCGGGCCGGACGCTGAAGCGCACGGTCCTCGAGCTTGGCGGCTACAACCCGATGATCGTCCTCGACGACGTCGACGTCGATTTTGCCGTACGCACTGCGACGTTCGGCTCGTTCTTCCACCAGGGACAAATCTGCCTGAACACGAGGCGAATCATCGTCCAGCGAAAGATCTATGCGGAGTTTCTCGAGAAGTTCGTCGCTCGGACACGGACATTGCCGTCAGGCGACCCTCTGAATCCGAAGACGCTGATCGGACCGCTCATCACGCGAGCTGCAGTCGACCTGGTCGACGCCCGTGTAAAGGAAGCAGTAGCGAAGGGCGCCACACTGCACACGGGCGGAACCTTCGAGGGACTGATTTATCAGCCGACCATTCTCACGAACGTCCCACACGATACGGCGGTCGCCAACGAGGAAACGTTTGGACCCGTCGTGGTCGTCGAGGTCGTCGACACGCCCGAAGAGGCGATCACGGCGGCTAACCGGACGATGTATGGATTGACATCGTCGATCCTGGCCGGCAACACCTACAAAGCGTTGGAGATGGCGCCGAAGGTTCTGGCCGGCATCGTGAACGTGAATTCTCCAACCGTCAACGATGAGATCCACGCTCCCATGGGGGGCGTCCGAGACAGCGGCTGGGGCCGAACCGGCCCTGAGAGTCTCAACGACTTTACCGACGTCATCTGGATCAACGCTCACAGCGACCAGCACCAGTATCCCTTCTGAGGTCGAGCCGATGAGTCGAGAATTGCCGCCGTCGTACGACTACGTCATCGTCGGCGCCGGAGCCGCCGGCTGTGTACTCGCCAGCGAGCTCTCCGCGTCTGGCGCATCTGTACTGCTGCTCGAATCGGGCGGACCAGACGATGCGCCGACGGTTCTGAATCCCAGCATATGGTTCTACACGTGGGCGGAGCGCTCGATTACAGCCTGCCGATTGTGCCGACGCCCCGATTGAATCAGCGGCAGTTCCGCATGGCGCTGGGGCACGTGCTGGGCGGCGGCTCCAGCATCAACGCAATGGTGTGGACGCGCGGCCTCGCACGCGACTTCGACGGGTGGGCGGAGGCCGGGGCGAAAGGCTGGGCGTTCCAGGACGTGCTGCCGATTTATAAAGCACAGGAGGATTGGGAAGGCGGTGCGAACACGTGGCGCGGTGTTGGCGGACCGATCCACGTGAGTTGCCCCAAACATCCGCATCCGACGGCGCCGGCCTTTGTCGCGGCGGCGCGCGAAATGGGGATGCCCATCCTGGACGACCTGAATGGGCCCATGCGCCCCGGCGCGGGTTTCATCAACATGAACATCGGCGCGGATGGCACACGCGTCAGTGCCACGCGCGCGTTCCTACGGCCGGCACTCTCCCGGCCGAACCTCACCGTCGGGCTGAACACCGATGTCGTGAAGTTGAATTTCATCGGCACACGCTGCGCCGGCGTGAAGGTCGTCACGAATGGCGACGTAACGGACATCGGCGCGAATAGCGAGGTCGTCCTCGCCGCCGGCGCCATCGGTAGTCCGAAACTGCTCTTGCTCTCAGGGGTCGGCGACGCCGGCGCGTTGCGTCCGCTCGGTATCGATGTCGTCCAGGACCTGCCTGGCGTAGGCCAGAATCTCCAGGACCACATCCTCGTCTCGGGGGTGGTCTTCAAGTACAAGGGCAAGATGCCGGACCGCCCTATCGATGGCAACGCCGTGGAGGCCAAAGCGTATCTCTCCTCTGGCGCGTCGCAGGACGAGAGCGACATCAGCCTAGTGCTCGAGCAGCTCGGCGCCGTGACGCCCGAAGCCGCAGCACGTTTCGGCGCACCGCCGCCGGACGCGTTCACGATCGCTCCGGCGCTGGTCCAGCCTTCGAGCCGGGGTCACGTCATGATCGCCAGCCCCAACTGGAAGGATCCCGCGATCATCGACGCCAACTATCTTGGAACAGACCAGGACCTACAGGCAGTGATCAGCGGTATCGAGGCGGCACGCGAACTGGGCAGCCAGCAGGCGTTCAACGACGTGCGGGACGTCGAGCTGATACCGGGCCCTCGGGCCACGAAGCAAGACGTCGAAGATCTCGCACGAACAGGGTCCGCAAGCTTTGGACACGCCGCTGGCACCTGCAAGATAGGCGTCGACCGTTTCGCCGTCGTCGATCCCGAACTGCGTGTTCACGGCGTGCAGGGGCTCCGCGTCGCCGACGCATCCGTGATGCCGCGCGTGATTACGGGCCCGACGAATGCGCCGACGCACATGATCGCGGGCAAAGCCGCGCAGTTGATCTTGGCCGATCGATCGGCGTCCAGGTCGTGATGACGCCCACGATCGACGTTCATCAACACTTCCTGCCCGATTTCTTCTGGCGCGAGACCAATGAGGGGGCGAATCCTGTCGGTGGGATCATGCCTCCGCCGTGGACCAAGTCGAGCGCCCTCGCATTCATGGACGAGGCCGGAATCGATGTCGCGGTCTTGTCAATATCGACGCCTGGAGTTCATGTGGGTGACGATCGCCGCGCTCGCGTGCTCGCGCGCCGATGCAATGAGTTTGCGGCCAAGCTCGTTCAGTCTCTGCCCGATCGGTTTGGCGGCTTTGCGGCTCTTCCATTACCGGACGTCGATGGCGCTCTGGACGAATTGAGCTATGCGCTCGACGTCCTCAAGCTCGATGGCGTGCTGCTTTTCTCCAATGTCCAGGGCATTTACCTCGGTGATTCGCACTTCGAGCCCGTTTTCGCGGAACTCGAGCGACGAGCAGCGACCGTATTCGTGCACCCGAATCCCTCGCCCGATCCCGTGGCCCACCGCCTCGGCTTGCCGGACTCGCTGATCGATTTCACGGCCGATACGACACGCGCGATCGCGGAAATGCTCTACAGCAACCGGTTCGCACGCACGGCGAACATCAAGTACATCTTCTCGCACGCAGGCGGCACGATTCCGTACCTTGCTGGCCGGTTTGGCATCGTCGACGAGATGAAGATCATCCTCGGTGCGGAGGGGCGACGCACGGCCGCGGAGACGTTCCGTGGGCTCTACTGGGACACAGCGCTCGCGTTCGGCGACCCGGTGTTGCGGTTGCTGCGTTCGGTTGCCGGCTTGGACCACGTCCTGTGCGGCTCGGACTACCCGTACTTTCGGCGCGACCTGGCCGTTGGCTGCATCGCCGCACTCAGGCGCACTGATGAGTTTTCGACAGGCGAACGTGAGGCGGTTATGGGTGCGACCGCGCTGAAACTGTTCCCGCGTCTCGCAGATTGATCGGCGCGAACATTCGGCACGTCACGGCAGGATCAGGCGGATGCAGCGTTATTGAGGCCGGGTTGGATTAGTACCGCCGCAGTTCTAAAGTCGATCTTTTTCGCCCACCATCCACGTGCGGACGTACGCGGGACAATGGCGGAGGACGAGACGTCCGCGCGCTTCGTACTGGTGTAAGACGCGGACGCCGTCACGATCTGCTAAAACCAAATTCGTCAGATCGAGGACGACGACATCACCGGCAGGCTCCGCATCAACGAGTTGACACAGTTCTTTGACATTATCGCCGTCGAGTTCACCGCTGATCGTGAACACAACCCGTCGGCCCCTCGCGCGATCGATTCTTAACATCGGATTCCCTTGGCTTAATCGCAATTCCCACGCCAACTGGAAAGCCTGTGCGCGCACCAATATCTGGCCGGTGCCGCAGGCGAGATCTCGGCAATGGTGAAATCCGGGACGAAACGAACGTCAAGCGCGTCTTGGTGCGCGAAAGCGGCTCTTGTTGATCTTCAGCGCCCGAATCTTCGATTCGAGCGTTGAACGCGGAATTCCAAGTCGTGCGGCCGCCCCGGCGGGCCCAAACACGCGCCCTTCGGTAATCCGCAGTGCGTCCTCTATGAGCGCCTTTTCGTGCGAGGCCAGTGTGGTCGGCAGTCCAAGCCGGTGTTCAACGCCGGGTCTCGAAGACAGCCAGCTTTCGTCCACCGCAAACTCGTCGGTGTCGGACACGATCACGGATCGTTCGATCACGTTTTGCAGTTCACGAACATTCCCCGGCCATGGATAGGAGCGCAGGCGGTCCAACGTTCGCTTGGCGACCCTCCGGAATGTCTTGCCTGCTTTCCGTGCGTAGCGGCCGATGAAGTACTCCACGAGGACGGGAATGTCTTCCCGCCGTTCTCGTAACGGCGGCACCTCGAGCGGAAAGACGTTCAGTCGATAAAAGAGATCCTGGCGGAACGTCCCGCTCACCACGGCTGCCGACAGGTCACGATTCGTCGCGGCGATGACACGAACATTGACCCGAATCCGATCCCGTCCTCCTACACGCTCGAATTCCCGTTCCTGCAGCACCCGCAACAGCGCGACCTGAATATCGGGCGAGAGTTCACCCACCTCGTCCAGGAAGATCGTCCCGCCGTCGGCGAGCTCGAACCGACCGAGGCGCCGCTGAATCGCTCCAGTAAACGCCCCCTTCTCGTGGCCGAAGAGTTCGGACGCAATGAGGTCGCGAGGAATCGCCGCACAGTTCACGGCGACAAACGCGCGTGAGGCCCGAGGAGATCGTCGATGAATGGCTCGGGCGACGAGCTCTTTGCCGGTGCCGGTTTCGCCCGTGATCAAGACCGTCGAATCGCTGCTGGCGACCTTGGACACACGCGATAAGGCTATCGCGAGCGCAGGGGAGGAGCCGACGATCTCTTCGAACATCGACGCCTTGTCGATTTCTTCTCGAAGCGCCACGTTTTCCTGTTGCAGCCTCTCCTCCGCACGCTTGCGATCGTCGATGTCCGTATGGGACATATACCAGCGGACGATCTGGCCGTTGTCGTCCCGGACTGGATTCACCCGAGCGAGAAACCACCGATAGCTTCCATCGACGTTGCGCAGGCGCAGCTCCACCGAATAGGCGGACTCTCGGCCGGCGAGATCGTGCCGGTTCCCCCGGTCGTCCGGATGAACGACTTCACCGTCATCCTGCCGCCACTGTTCAAGAGTGAAGCCTGCGTAATCAAGCGCGGCGCGGTTGGCATAGAGACGCTGGAACATGGGTCCGAACACGACGATGAGTTCCGGGGCGAAGTCCAGCGTCTGCCGGAGTTCGCCCTCGCTCTTGCGCAATTCAGTTGTGAGGACCTCCTGCTCTGTGACATCAATGCCGGTCCCGACGAACCCCTGAAAAACCCCGCCATCTGCCGCCGGTGTGCCGACGCACCGGACGTGACGGATCGACCCGTCCGGACGCACGATCCGCTTCGTAAAGTCGAATCCGCGACGCTCCGCCAACATCGTCTGAATTTGCTGCGCGACAAAATCTCGGTCGTCTGAATGGACGAGCGCCATGTATTCCGCGACGGTCGGTGGCTTCTGCGCAGGATCGAGACCGTGGATCGCGAACAATTCGGGAGACCAGTAGTCGAACCCTGCGGCAGTGAAAGTCCAGCTCCCCATACGCGCGAGTCGCTGTCCCTCTGCCAAATAGAACTCGGCTTGTTTCCGCTCTTCGATGTCGATATTGATTCCGATCCAGTAGAGGATCGTTCCGTCGTGTCTTCGAAGGGGCTCCGCGCGGCTGAGGAACCAGCGGTAGTTGCCCTCGGCGTTACGCACCCGAAAACTCACCTCACCGGGGCGGCCGGTCCTCAGACAGTCTGACCATACCCTCCGCGTCTTTTCTTGATCATCCGGATGGAGCAACGGGACATGCGAATCCCAGTCACCACCTGCGTCAGTGCCCGACCGAAGCGGGTGATCCTTGGGCAATCCGAGGTAATCCGCGCATCGTTCATTGACGAACGTAAGCGCACCCGATGGCGCGGCGTACCACGTGTACGCGGGAATCAGATTCAGCGTGGTTTGCAAATGGCCATCGAGGATTCCATCCATGTCCCCGCTCCCCAAATTGTGCAGATTCTCACCATTGACGATATTTCGTCAATAGAACCGTCCACGAACTGCTTTAGATACTGCATTTGGACCGGCCCGCGAGCAGCCTTTCGCTTACACAATCAGGATCCGTGCTGAAACCGATTCGCACGGCTGACGAACCCCGACAGGCTTGGAGTGGGTCGGCGGTGGGCGCTGGTTCAGTTAGAGAACTTGAGCTTTTTCAGCAGCGCCACGTATCGCGGGTCTTCGTGCAAGCTCCTCAGGAGGGGATCCACCTTTGTTCCGACCAGACCGATGTTGCGTTGGACGTAAGCCTGATTGAGCCATTCGAATGCTTCGTTTGGCTGGTTTCTGAAAGCATAGGCTTCAGCGATTTGGTACTCATTCCTCGGGTATTTCGAAATCAACTCATTCAACGTAGCATCCGACTCTCTGTTTCGACCAAGCGCGTGGTACACGATCGAATACAAAAACATCCGCCATGGCGGGTAGCGTACGAGTTCCGTCTGATGCAGAGCGTCCTGCATGCGCCGTTGCATCAAGTAGATTTGGCTCAAGAGAATAGGGCCGGGCCAAACATCGGGATTCAATTCAATCGCCTTCTCGCCATCCGTGGCAGCCTGGCCTAGCTGCCCCATGAGAAACTCGGTCTCCGAAAGGAATGCCCAGCTGTCTGCATTGAGCGGATCAAGGCTGGCAGCCCGATGCGCCAATTGAAGAGCATCGTCAAAGCGGCCGGCGTATTGTGCAGAGGCAGCCGCTGCCCTGATCATTTCAGGATTTCCGGGTTCGAGCGCAATCGCGCGCTGGTTGGAGGTGTCCCCTCCAGCCCAATCGAAATCGACCTGTGCCCTGAGCCGTCCCATTTGAGCATGAGCCGCTGCCAAGTTCGGGTTCAGGGCTAGAGCGCGCTCAACTGCCTGCCGCGCTCGCCGGTGACCCTCCTCCGCTGGTATGGAACCGATGTTGATCTGCCAGAGGAGTACACGAGACAACCCTGCCCAAGCGGGTGCGTAGGAAGGGTCAAGTTGGGTCGCCCGTTCGTAATACCTTGCCGCCATGTCCGAATCTTTGTCTGTTCTCCGCTGAAAGAAGTAGAAGCCCTGTAAATAGGCATCGAACGCCTCCGGATTTGCGGGCGACGAGCGCACCTGTGCCAACTGTGCTTGTTTCTGCGAACTCAAGCGGAGCCGGATCTCGTGAGCAACGGCTTTGGCGACGTCATCTTCGACAGTAAGCATGTCTTTCGTGTGATAGTCGTAGTCCTGTGACCAGAGGTGAGTTTGGTCCTTCACCTGAATAAGCTGTGCGGTAAGGCGCAAGTGATCCCCGCTCTCGCGGAGGCTGCTTTCCAGCACATATTGCACCGAAAGATCGCGCCCAATCTGGTCCAGGCGTTCGTGGCTTTGCTTGTACGTCATCACGGACGTCCGGGCGATGACGCCCAACTGGCCCTCGGCGAGGCGGCTCAGCTGCGAAATCATTTCCTCTGTCAGACCGTCTGCAAGATATTCCTTGTTCGGATCGCCGGTGAGATTCTGAAACGGCAGTACGGCCAGCATGATCGTTGGCGATCGTGGTGGTTCTGCAGCCAGAAATTGTCTCCAGGACAGGTAACCTGCGCCCACGACAATGGCAGCCGCGGCAATGGCGACCGCCGATTTCCACAACTGCCAGGATGTCTCGGCAACTGCGACACTTGCTGGAACTTCTCGGACGGGCTGCATATCGGGCAGCACCATTTCGGCGGCCGGGAATGTGACCGTGCCCTGTTGGGCGGCCGCTGTTGCTTCGGCAACGCTCACGTTCCCGGTGAACTGGTAACCCTTTCGAGCAATGGTCACGATCAATCGCGCGTCTTCGGGGTTGTCGCCGAGTGCCTTGCGCAAATGCGAGATGTACTGCGTCAGATTCCCCTCTTCCACGAACGTGTCGGCCCACACGGCTTTCAGCAATTCCTCCTTCGTGACCAGCCGATTGGGGCTTTGAACTAGGAAGAGCAGCACGTCGAACGCTTTGGGGGTCAGGACGATCGCCGAATCGGCGCGAGACAGCGTGCGTCTGCGCGAGTCCAACGCGAATTGCCCAAAGCGGTACAAGTTGCTCATGGAGCCGCAGTTAGCTTATATCGACGTTCAGAGTTTTTCACGGTTTTTCAGAGTCTGGTGAAGGACTTCCCAAGGTCTGTCCCGCAAGATTTGTGGTCGGAAGGATCGCGCCACTGTTGGCGCGATCTGATGAGTAAGCCAACCATGCCTGAAACAGTCATCGATTACGAGCAAGATTGCACGGAGTCTGAACCCGGCACAGGTGCAGAACCATGTGCCGACATCGCGGAGCGCAAGGCTGCCGACGAGAGCGTCCCACAAGGACACGTCCTCCTTCGCGCGGAAATCGACAAGACCTCGATGTTCGAAGAGATTGTGGGCTCGTCGCCTGCGCTCACCTTCGTCCTGTCGAGGGTATCCAAGGTCGCTGGCAGCGATTCGACGGTCTTGATCACGGGTGAAACCGGCACTGGCAAGGAGCTGGTCGCCCGGGCCATTCACCGACGGTCACGGCGCGCGTCACGCGCGTTTGTCGCCGTGAACTGCGCGGCGATGCCTCGCGACTTGATCGTCTCTGAGCTCTTCGGTCATGAAAAAGGCGCGTTCACCGGCGCGCTCGAGCGACGACTTGGTCGATTCGAGTTGGCCGACGGCGGCACGATCTTCCTGGACGAGGTGGGTGAACTCTCGCCCGACATTCAGGTCGCGCTATTGCGGGTGCTGCAGGAACGGGAATTCGAGCGTGTCGGAGGACGCGATCGGATTCGCGTCGACGTTCGCGTCATTGCCGCGACGAACCGTGAATTGACTGAGGCGGTAGCCAACGGGACGTACCGCGAGGACCTTTTCTATCGACTGAACGTGTTTCCCGTGGAGATGCCCCCGTTGCGGGAACGCAATGAAGACATCGCGATCCTGGTCGAGTACTTTATCGGTCGCTACGCGCGGAGAACCGGCAAGACGTTCCGACGGATCAGCAAACGAGCGCTTGACCGCCTGAAGTCCTATCCATGGCCTGGGAACGTCCGCGAATTACAGAACGTGATCGAGCGGTCCGTGATCGTGGCCGACACCGACGAATTCACCGTCGACGAGAGTTGGGTGGCGTCGCCCCCACAGATCGAGAGCCGCTTTGCCCTATCCAGTACCCTTACCGCGCACGAGAAGGCGATTGTTGAGGAGGCCCTTCACGCGAGCGGCGGACGCGTGTTCGGTCCCTTCGGAGCTGCCGCGCGACTCGGGATACCGCGATCGACGCTGGAATCAAAGATTCGCGCACTAAGAATCAACAAAACGCGCTTTCGCACGCGGGCCCTGAAGCGTGCCTGAGGTGCGAGCGGCGCTTTCAGATCTGGCTCGACAGGCACACCCGGGTGTAGGCGCTCGGGATCCCAATGGAGCACGAACAAGTTGTTGTTCCGGACCTCGTCATTGTTGAGATCTCGTCACGAAGAATCCATGAAGGCCGGTGAAAACCGGACGCGGTCGGGCGGATCGGTCCTTGCGCTGTGGTCAACAACGAAAGGACATCGATTATGCCCACGTTCACGAAAGTCGGTCTCGACGCGCTCCTGACGCCAGAGAACTGAGCCCTTCTCCTGATCGATCACCAGCCATCGCAGCTGGCAAACGTCAACAGCCACGACCCGACGATGGTGATCAACAACGTCACGGGCCTCGCCAGGACTGCGAAGACGTTCGACGTTCCCACGGTGCTTACCACCGTCGCCGCTAAGCGCGGCGGTGGCATTTTCAGACAGATCCAGTCGGTCTTTGCCAATCAGAAGCCTATAGATCGCACCTTCATCAACTCCTGGCAAGACCGCCGTGTCGTCGACGCGGTGAAAAACACCGGGCGCAAGAAACTCGTGATCGCGGCCCTGTGGTCGGAGATGTGTCTGGCACAGCCCGCCATCCACGCCATGGGCGAGGGGTACGACGTGTACGTCGTCACCGACGCATCTGGTGGCGTGTCCGCGGAGGCACACGACATGGCGATCCGCCGTCTCGTCGCGGCGGGGGCGCAGCCGATGACGTGGCTGGGATTGGCTGGCGAGCTGCAGCGTGATTGGGCCCGCACGGAAAAGCTCGGAGAAGTCGCGCAGATCCTATTCGACCATGCCGGCGCGTCCGGCGCCGTACTCGGGTGGAAATTGGCCAACGAGGCACAGCGCGCGTAGCGCGGCGAGACGAGGACCGTATGACAATGCGATTCCGCTCATCGTTCAACGTGATAGCTCGTTGGTTGATCGCGATGTTCTTCATCGCCTCAGGTACGGCGAAGGTCTTCGCCTTTCAACCGTCCTTCGCCATCATGACGGCCGTTGGCTTCCCTCTGCCGCAGCTCTCGCTTGTCGGGATCATCCTCCTCGAAATCGGCGGTGGTTTGGCGCTGTTATTCGGCATCGGCACCCGGCGGGTTTCTGTCGCGCTCATCCTGTTCCTGATCCCGGCGACAATCATGTTTCATGCGCGATTCGTCACCGATCCCGCGGCCGGTCCGGATCAGTTCGTCCACATGATTAAGAACATCGCCATCATCGGAGGATTGCTCGTGTTCGTCGCCGATGGACCAGGCAGTCGCGTCGCAAACGTCCTGACCGTGAGTTGAGAAGGCCCATGGAGAGATCTGCGCTGAGAATCGGATATTGCCTGTCGCTCTCGGGCCCGCTTCAATTGGATCGAGGACATCACGGACGAAGAGTGGGATCGCACTCGTCGGGGAGAGGTGGGTCTCGTGTTCTATCTCACCCGTGCGGCGTGGCCGCATCTGAAGAAGAGCCATGGCGTGCTCGTGAACACGGGATCGTTAAGCGGCCTCCTGAGCTTCAAGACACCTCCGTCGTTGGCCCACACGACGGCGAAGGCGGGCGTCATCGCAATGACGCGGCACCTCGCAATGGAGGGGCGCGAGTACGGGATTCGGGCCAACTCGATCTCGCCAGGCCTCATCGAAACCAATCAAACACGTGAACAGCGTGCGCCGATTCGCTTCACGCTGTTCTGGCCAACGGACGGTCGCTGGGAAGGCCGCGATTACGAGGTCGCCGTTCAGCCGCGGGACTGATGGGCGAACTCGACGTCGATCAGAGTGCTGTCACCCTAGAGAGATGACCGCAGCGGCATTCGGTGAGGTGCATTTGCTGTTCGGCAGTTCGCCATTGGCGAGATCTCGCCGGCACGCAAACGAGCGAAGATCTGCAGATTCAACGTCTTCCGGCGGACCGGAAATTGCGTCGGCAGCCAGGTAGCGAGGAACTCGCGGAGGGCGCGATGAAGGCTATTAGTTTGCTTGAGTACGGTGGGAAGTTGGTGCTCGACGATGCACCGCGGCCGCCGATCACACAGGACGAGATCCTGGTGAAGATCAAGAGTGCCGGCGTCAATCATCTGGATTTGGTTGAAGCCTCGGGAGCGTCACGACAGATCTTCCCACTTAACCTGCCGTGGATACCTGGCCACGAGTTTTCAGGTGTCGTCGACCAGGTCGGCAGTGATGTTACGGCATTTGCGCCGGGTGATGCTGTGTTTGGCAACAGCGCGTCTGGTGCGTACGCGGAGTACGTGTCGGTCAAGTCGCGGGCCATCGTCAAGAAGCCGTCGAACGTGTCGTTTGAGGAAGCGGCATCCGTCCCAGTGGCCTCCCAAACTGCATGGCAGGGACTCTTCACTCACGGTCACTTGGGAAAAGGACAGACGGTCCTGATCCATGGCGGTGCGGGCGCGGTGGGCGCGTATGCGGTGCAGCTGGCAGCGCATGCTGGTGCCACCGTCATTGCTACCGCAAGCGGCGACAATCAAGCGTACTTGACTGCAATTGGAGCCAGCCGTGTCATCGACTATCGAACGGCGCTGTTCGAGAAGGCACTGCAAGAAAAAGTCGACGTCGTCTTCGACTTGATCGGTGGCGATGTACAGCGACGGTCTTTCCCCGTGTTGAAGGAAGGCGGCCATCTCGTCGCGGCCACGCAGCCTGTGTCTAACGAAGAAGCCGCGAAGCATCGTGTGTTTGGCGCGATGATGAATGTCGTGCCGTCGGCGGACGGGCTCGGCAGGATCGCGCGCCTGCTCGAAGATGGGACCATCCATCCGGACGTCGCGGCGGTGTACTCGCTCCAGGACGTTGTGCACGCTTGGAGGGATATGGCTGGAAATCTCTCGGCCATGCGTCCGGACGTCGCGGCGATGTACGCGCCCCAGGCAGGACGTAAGCCACACGGCAAGATCGTGCTTCGAGTGGCCTAGGTTGCTCGCGTTTAACTAGGCAAGAGCGTTTGGTTCAGCGAGAGAACACGCTACGGAGCTCGTTGCGGATCCCCCTGCTAATCGAATTCGTCTGGGCGTCAATGTGCATGTCGGTGCACCCAATCGGGGAGCTTCGTGAGTGCGCGGCCAAACTCGCGCTCAAGGCTACCGATGTCAGCGCTGTAGCCGACGCGCTCGAACCACTCCAGCATCAGCGCCGTATCTTTGCTGTACTGCCGGACCGGTTCGATCGGCGTCCGCGCGAACACAATCGGCCGACCCAATGCCTTCGCTAAGGTATCCGCCACCTCGGGCATCGCTCGTACGTCACCGGCGAGATCGATCTCGCGGCGGTTCAGGGCGTCGGCGTTGGTGAATGCGCGTGCGCCGAACCAACCGATGTCGTCGACAGCAATCATCTGCAGCTTCGTGTCCGGACCGAGCGCCCAGGCCAGTGTGTCGCCCTGAAGGCTGTACGGCGCCAGGAGGTTCTCCATGAAGAACACCGGGCGAAGGATCACGTGCGACGGAAAGCGGAGGCCCCGCACCGTTTCCTCGATGCGCCATTTGCTATCGAAGTGCGGGACGCCAGTGTGCTTGTCGGCAGACCCCACGGACGCGTAGACGAAGTGTTCGACACCGAGTTCGCGCGCGAGTGTCGCAAGACGCTTTCCCTGCACCTCTTCTCGCTCGACTCCACCGTCCAATGGGTTCTGCACGCCAAAGACTCCCCAGGCCCCAGCCAACACATCGCGGAGTGATGCGTCGTCGTTGAGATCACCCTTCACGATTTCAATGCCGTCGCGCGCCAGCGCCGCCGCCCGCTCGCTTTCCGGTCTGCGCGTGAGGCCGCGCAGACGACACCCAGAACCGCGCAGCGCCCGCGCGACAGCTCCGCCCTGTTGGCCTGTGACTCCGGTGATGAGAATTGTTCGGTCGTTCGTCATGGCTGACACCTAGGCGATCGCCCGAAGCTCTTTGCGCCGGGCCCAAGTGACTGTCGAGGCAACGACCAATAGCACGAGCGGCGGGGCCACTGACTGACCAAGGAACACATTGGTTGCGATGGCGCCGATCATGGTCGGAATGAGCAGCGTCGCACCAAACACCGCGGCTGAAGGAATCAAGAGCGCCACTGCGGCGCCGAACTCGATCGCACCGGTGACGTATCGGAACCATTGGCCGACGCCGATCGCACCGAACAGCGCGACCATCGCCGGCGCTCCCATCAGCTTGGAGCCACCCGCGAACAGGAACATCATGGCGAGAGCAATCTGCACGATCCACAGAGCGATGCGCGCCCCGCGGCCTCGCGGCGAAGTGAGTGTGTTGCCAGTTGGACGTGCGGGGCTGTCGTTGGTGATCACAAGTCGCTCCTTCTCGTTCACGACTGCACGGGTGTTGCCAGCCGTGCGGGACCGCAACATCGAGGGACGCGACTCGGCTGTCGGACATTCGTACGCGCGAGCAAAGACTTGTATTTCCGGGCGCGAGCGGCCAGGCGGGCCATCTGTCTAGGTGAGATTGAGCGGCATTCGGATCACCTGTATTTGTTGTCCAGAATCTCGCCATTGGCGAGATCTCGGCTGCGGACAAGGAGCGCAAGCGTCTACAAATTCAGGATCTTGACGAAGGACCGGAAATTGCGTCGTCGAGAGATGTGCAAACCAAACCAGTCATCGCGATACACGCTCTCGATCCTGAAGATGCGTCGGTGGTCGCGCCGATGAGAGCTGCGCTGCGTGCCGTAAAAGGCATGCGAGCCGAGACCAGCAACGCCCGCGCGCAGTTCGATACGTTGATGGAGCGAGTCCCGCCACCTGGCGACGTCACATTCGAAACAGGCTCGCTTGACGATATCGCGGGCCTCTGGGTTCATCCCGCCTCGAGGCGACCTGGCGAAGCGATCTTTCATTTGCACGGCGGGTGGTTCAACTTCGGAAGTGCCAAAGCATATCGCCACCTTGTCGGGCACATCGCAGCGAGGGCCGGCGCGAGCGCATTTGTACCGGACTATCGACTTGCTCCGGAGCATCCGTTTCCCGCAGCGGTTGACGATGCGCTGGCGTGTTACCGCGCGATCGAAGCAAGCGGAATTAGCCGGATTGCGATCACCGGAGACTCGGCCGGCGGAAATCTCGCGCTGGTACTTGCCTCGCGCGTCACGGCCGGAGCGGTTTCCGCCAAGACCACACTTGTTGGAGTGGCTGCAGTATCACCGGTCACTGATCTGACGCTCTCCGGGCGCACGTACGAGACACGTGCCGACGCCGATCCACTGTTCACCCGGCCGCAGGTAGCCGAACTGGTGCGTTCCTACATAGGGCGCGCCGACGCAAACGATCCCCTCGCTTCGCCACTCCTCGGACATTTCTCAGGGTTGCCTCCTATCCGCATTCATGTCGGCAACGACGAAGTACTGCTTGATGACTCACGACGATATGTCGAGCGTGCCGCGGCTGCCGGTGTCGATGCCCAACTTGAGGTGTGGACGGGAATGTTTCATGGCTTTGTCGCCAGCATTGGAATGGTCAAGGCGGCCACACTGGCACTCGATGCCATCGCCAAGTTCCTCGCTGCGAGTTTGCAGGAGGGCCATCCGTGACGGCGTGCTGTTGTTCGTTCGCCACACTCCGAAGCCCAAACATGCGACGTCGAAACGTCCTGTTGACGATTCTGCTGGGGTCGCTGCTGCTCTCGTTTGTCGCGTGCACCAAACCGGACGCGGCGGCCGCTCCGCCGGCGCCGCCAGCGGTCGCCGTTGTCGACGTTGTCGAGCGCGATGTACCGCTGATCAGCGAATGGGTCGCAACGCTGGATGGCTACGTCAACGCGCAAATACGTCCAGAGGTCACAGGGTACCTGGTTCAGCGCGGATACCAGGAAGGCGCGCTGGTTCGAAAGGGGCAGGTGCTCTTCGAAATCGACCCACGACCGTTCCAAGCCGCGGTCAGTCAGGCGAAGGCACAGCTCGCGCAGGCTGAAGCTCAGCTCGCGCGAGCAAACCGCGACGTCGAGCGCGATTCGCCGTTGGCGGCGCAGAAAGCGATCGCGCAAAGCCAGCTCGATACCGACATTCAAACTCAGCTCGCGAATCGCGCAGCGGTCGACGCCGCCAACGCCGCGCTCCAAACCGCGGAATTGAACCTCGAGTTCACGCACGTGCGGTCCCTCGTGGACGGCGTCGCTGCAATCGCAACGGCGCAGATCGGCGACCTTGTCGGACCGACGACGCTGCTAACGACCGTCTCACAAGTCCAGCCCATCAAGGCTTACTTTCCCGTCACCGAGAAGGAGTACCTGGCGATGGCGGATCGCATCCGGCGCGGCGAGCAGCCGTGGGAGCGGGCCCCTGGACCGGTGTTGGTCCTGAGCGATGGGACAACGCGCGAACAGGGCGCGTATCTCGCCGCCGATCGTGACGTCGATCAGAAGACCGGCACGATTCGGCTCGCCGTGACGTTTCCCAATCCGATGGGTGTTCTCCGACCCGGACAATATGGCCGCGTGCGTGCGGTCACGGGTAGGTTGCATCACTCGCTCGTGTTACCCCAACGCGCGATCACCGAACTACAGGGTCAATATCAAGTGCGGGTCGTTGCTCGAGACAACCGAGTCGCCGTGCGGTCTGTTACCGTCGGCGAGCGCGTCAACGACGAGTGGGTGGTCACGAGTGGACTGACAGCGGGCGAACGCGTTGCAGCTGACGGCGCGCAGTTCCTGCGTGATGGGGCGGTCGTGGCACCGACACCGTTCTCGCCCGTGAAGCAGAAGTAGCCGTGGCGAAATTCTTCATCACTCGGCCGATCGTCGCAATCGTGATCTCAATTGTCACGGTGATCGTCGGTCTGGTGGCAATCACGGGACTGCCGCTGGCGCAATTCCCGAACATCGTCCCGCCGCAGATCCAGATCAGCACGAACTTCCCCGGGGCGGACGCACTCA
>Ga0306922_10000755_pt1 | contig 27692 bp, 27 predicted proteins | sample sta12Cox44000082_FD_203758 | JGI IMG/M metagenome (GOLD analysis project Ga0306922, IMG submission 203758) | Lab enrichment of tropical soil microbial communities from Luquillo Experimental Forest, Puerto Rico - statoxic.12C.oxic.44.000.082 (v2)... | ecosystem: Environmental > Terrestrial >... | reverse complement strand
GCTCATCGACAACACCGCCACCACGGTGCACCTCCCCGGACCCCAAAACCCGGGCGAGTGTCACCTCTACTTTGCAGAGGGGTGTCATCTCTATATTGCTCCCACACGTTCGCAGCGTAGAATGGGGATATGGCAATTTTGGTGTTACCGCGACGGAGGCCCGCGCCGCGACCTCACACATCATTCTCGAATGGTCAGCGTGCTATCCGTTCCCAAAACGTTGATCAGCTCGAGAAGAACGCTCTGGCTGACTGCGACACAGCCATCCGTGGGTGAGAAGTCGGGCCGAGCGATATGCAAGAAAATAGCGCTGCCGGCACCTGGCTGCGTCGGGTTCATGTTGTAGCCGACTACCACCAACAAGTCGTAAATCTTGTCAGTCCGCCAAAGCTTTTCGGTATGTAAGGGATAAGGTAGTTCGACCAGTTGATTATACTTAGGGTCATCGGGATCGTCGACCCAAGCATGCGCCTCCCGCAGCGGCGTCATCGGGAGATCGGTGTTGGGAAGGTCGATGCGGTCGGGGCGGTACATCCCAAACGGAAGTGAAAACGTACCGGCGGGAGTCGCCCTATCGCCCTCCTTCTTGTTCGGGTGTACACCGCCGGCTCCGACCGCTGCTCGGGCCTGACCAAATGGCCAATATACAAACCCGCCACGGTACTCGATGCTCACGTGCGCCGCAGCGGGTGCGGACAGGCCTTTACCCTCGGCGAGCACCCCGAAAGCGCCGGTCAGCGCGGCACGACGCGAGACCTGCAGGTCACGCCGGCTTAATTCCAAAACAGCAATTTATTAAGCGGCACCACGGTTGATCTGCCAAAAGATAGTCGTTGTTCTCCCGCATGAGCCATTTGCGATCCTGCGCCGAACACTCCAGGACATCGCTCCCCGCGCGGATCTGGTCATCGCCCGGGGCAGCGGCGTCTTCGAATCCTATATCTGCCCGGCGCGGCCGGTCACCCCACCGCACCTTCACAGCGCCTTCCGGCTCCTCGACCTGCCGCGCGAGACGTATTAGGTGGAGTTCCGCGCGAAGGCTTTCTGGCGTTTACCGTCCCGCTGAGCGCGGCGTCGGATACTGCTCGGCACGGTAGGTGCGGCGCGTCGTGCTGAGCTTCAACGCGACCGGCGAACCGAGCCAGACCGCATAGCGGGAGTGGTCGTCGTAGGAGTTGTCGCTCAGCGGGTGGACGAGAACGTCGAGACCCTCTCGGTTCAGCATCAGCCATGGAACGACGTTCTCGAACTGCGCCGTCGTGAACGTAAACCGGAACTGCGGCACCGGATGCGGGCCCCTCGGCTCGTCGGACAACTCCCTGACCTCGACGGCGAGCGTGTTGGCGATCGTTTCCCGCAACCGTTCGGCGCGCGGGCGGGTCTCGGCGTCGTAATAGACATGGGCGTGATAGCCGTCGATCTTGATCGGCTGGGTGGTTGGATCAGTCATAGTCGTACCTCTGGGTCGTACCTCCGGAATGGCGCCGCGTCAGGCCGTCGGCGACAGCTAGGCGCGGTAGCCTCGACGCTGCATCGTATCGAGCTTGAGTTTGATCGAACATTGGCTCTCCCGTCAATCAGCAGGCACATGGTCGGTGCCGCGAATGAAAGCGGCAACGTTATCGTGCAGTTCCTTCAGCGCGGGCTCGTGAGCATAGACCATGTGACCAGACTGATAGAATTTGTACTCGATGTTGTCCTGGAGCTTGGTCGGCATCGGCAATTGCCGCATCTCGTAGATGCCTTCGTAAAAAGGCGTTGCCAAGTCGAAATAGCCGGCGTTCAGCTGGACCTTCAGGTTCGGGTTATACTTCATCGCCCAAGCCAGATCGGCCATGACGTTGGCTTGCCGCCGGGGCCTGAAAAAATTCGGCGGCTGGTGCTGATAATTCCATGTCCCGGCGAGAGAGATCATCGGCTTATACATTTTGTCCATCGCCGTATTTCAGCGTCTTGCGGACATAATCGTTGAATGCCGACACATAGGCGGACCCGATCGCAGCTGTTTGCGGATCGTAATCCGCTGCCTTGCTCAACGGATCCATTGTCGGACCTGAAAACCGTGAGTCGTAGCGGCCGGTTGTCATGTCGCTGTCGTCCTGCAAGGTCTTTTCGAATTCGCCGCCATTGATGCGCAGATCGGCCTTCTTGATGTACTCGACGGGCAGTCCGGTATAGTCATGCAGCTTGGCGGCGACGGCATGCGCTGGGCCTGATCGAGCGCCGCCCCCACCCGGAGCGCCAGGGCATAGTCGGTCATGGCAAAATGCTCGACCTCCTCCAAGAGCACCGGCAAGTCCTTGGGATTGCCCGCCAGCTTGTGGTGATACCAGGCTGTGGCCGCGTAAGTCGGAAGCGCCAACTGATAGGGAAGATTGACGCCAGGATTGAATTGCGGACCATCGGCGCTGAGGTCGAAATTCAGAATTTGGGACAACAGGATGACCCCGTTGAAATCGACGTGGCGGTCAGTTTCCAGCAGATTGATCAGCGCGGCCGAGCGCGTCGTGCCATAGCTTTCGCCGAACAGGTATTTGGGCGAGTTCCAGCGGCTATATTTGGATAGAAATCCAGTGATGAATTCCGCGAAGGCGTGAGCGTCGGGATCGACGCCGTAGAACGCTTTCTCCTTGTCCTTGCCGGAGATTCGACTGAAACCCGTGCCAGGCGCGTCGACGAATACGAGATCGCTCGCGTCGAGTAGGCTCTGATCATTGCTGACGATCGCGTAGGGCGCTGCCGGCGAATGAGTGTTGTCTGCAGTGACGACCCGCTTCGGGCCAAAAGCGCCCATATGCAACCATATTGTCGATGATCCGGGGCCCCCGTTGAACAGGAACGTCACCGGCCGCGCCTCTGACGCCGCACCCTTCCTGAAATACGCGATATAGAACATTGACGCTTCTGCCGTCGGGTTCTGACTGCCGGACGCGCCGTCCGGCCGGTTCTGATTCTGCTGGTCTTCCCTGCTCGAATCTTTTTCCACAGTTTTCGCCGCATCGTCCCATCCCTTGGGATGGACGATCAACGTGCCTGCTACCGCCTGATAATCGATGCGAGACCCGTCGACCGTTACCGAGCCTTCGCTGGTCTGCTCTTCCGGTTTGAAAGACTCGATTTTCGCGAGCGGACGCTTGTCCGCGACCGCGTCCCTACCCTTGGGTGCCGTCTCTTCTGCGAACGCGGCCCCGGCCGCAAGCACCACGCCGAGTGCCAAGATACAGACGCTTTTCATGAAACCATCCCGCTGCTCTCCACCGACATCCTCCCGGATGAGCGGTCTCGATCGTGACAGGATGCGCTGTTCCAACGTCGTCGGCAATGCCGAGTGGCGGCGATATCGAAGTTGTCGCGGCGGTAGGTAAGGGATCACCACCGTCGCGAGCGCCACGCGGGGCGCCACACGGTCGAGCAAGGCGCTGCTTCGAAATCTGAAGGTAACGCCGGTCTCTACTTCGACGAGCCGACCGTCCATCGTGAATGGCCTGAATTGCCAACCGGTCAGTGCCGCGGTGATATTCCCTCTTTGTTCTGCAGACCCGCGTACCACGTGAATGTGCGTAACCCGTCCGTCGACCCCGATGATGATGCGCACCGGAACCGAGGTAAACCTCGGGCCGGCGGGGGCCGGTTCGATGCGGGAAAGGAGATGCTCGGGGGTTGCATAATCTTTGACGAAATCGACATCATGCGGGCGCCATCGGCTGGTTCGCCCAGGAAAAGATCGTTCAGACTCCGCGCGAGGCTCGCCCGCCTATCCGGATCAACCGTCGTCAGATTAAGACTGACGAAATGGCATGGCTCTCGGCGACCAGCATCACACGAAAGAGGCCGCCGCCACTATAGTCGAGTCTCGTAAAACGAGCCCCTGAGATCGTCATTTCTTCCGGCATACGGTCGATGGTCATGCCGTTGATCTCGGATATCCGGCGACGAAACTGCTCGACCATTTCCGCCGAGGAATTGGGCGGATCGGTCGCAAAAAACTTGTCCTGCGCAGTGATCAGCATCGTCCCGTCGCACCCGCCGCTGCCTTAAGGCGATCAGCACGCAATAGCCGGAATATGACGGAGCGGATTCTTGGCGGTCCTCGCCCCAGCCCGACGGCAATGGATAGGCGATCTTGAAATATTCGTTTGGATATCGCCCTTCCGCTAGCCTGCCTTCTTCCGGGTTCGCCGGAACGATTGCGCCGCGGGAGACCGCCAATGCGGCGGCGAGGCAAACGAGCACCACCAGACCGCACCGACGGTACATCGGGACGCTACCCGCTACAACGAGCGCAAGAAATTCAGTAGAGCTTGCTGGTCCGCCGACGACAACATCTCGAAGTTGGAGATAACCGTATTAGCTTCGGAACCGGCGCCAGCGTGAGCGGTAATCGCGTGGAACAGGTCCGATGTCCGCCCGTCATGCAGGAAAAACAGCCGCTGGCCGATGCCCCACAAAGGGGCCGTGCGAAATTCGCTGCCACTGGCGTTACCCTGCGAGATGCCGTCGGCTAGCCCGATCCCCATGTCATGCAGGGCGAAGTCGCTAAGCGGAGTAAAGCTCACATTACTCTGGCTGGTATACTCCGATTGGCCTGTGGTCTGGGTCATGACGTGACAGGCCTGGCACCCGATTTTCTGGAAGACCTGTCGCCCTCGGGCGGTGGAAGGAGTGTCCGGCATCGGGGCAGGCGGTGCCGATAAGCGGGCGAATGCGGCAAAGTTGACGATATCGGACGAATAGTCTGAAGCCGGACTACCGCTGTTGAAGGGCGGCGACAAATTCATGCTGTCCTCCGGGAGTCCGTTATATTGACAGCCCGGATCGGTCTCCCGCTTGTTGGGAAAGAGTTCGTTCGTCACCCCCTGTTCGACGTTATAAGCCTCGCCGGCAAACATCAGCAGAGATTTGTTCTGCGCTTTCCACCCGAATCGCGTGATCGTACCGTCATTGGCGCTGTGATTGAATACGCCGACGCGAATGCCCAAGGATTCTGCAAGAGCACGAACCTCGTCCTGAGCAACTTCGAGATTGTTGTCGGGAACGTTTTCGACCAGCCCGAGCCCAAAGAGGGGTGTCGGGATGCGGAAGATCACATTGTGTTGGGCGAGCGCCGCGGCGAAGTCGGGCTGCCTGATTTTGCAACCGGTCGCGTCGGTTCGTCCGCTTATGACGAACAGGTCATGCACCCCGCCGTCCGGCGTTCCGTCGGGATTTTGGACAAAACGGGCCACACGGACGGGACCAGCGGCGCTGATAAATGACGGCACGAAATTCTTGGCGCCGTCCAGTGTTGCGATTGCAACTTGAGGGTTAATCGCTGGGCTTGAGCCGCCGATCGCAGGAAAAGCGTGGCAGCCGGCGCAACTGTTGAGATTGAACCGTGGGCCAAGGCCGACGCCAGCTTCACCCGGCATCGTCCCTGAAACCGAATCGATCTCCTGAAATCGGGCACGCGCAGCTGTAAAGAGCCGCTGTTCACTGGTGTCGGGAATGGCAAGAGGGCCGCCCGCTCCGGAAGGTCCGCCGCGCGGGCCTGGATCGACCGCCTTCGGTCGACCATGGGGCGGCGAACCGAAATCCAGAGCAGTGACGCTTTGCGCGGCTGCGGTCCCCGGTAGTGCGATGAACCGGCACCCCAAGATCACCATGGTCGTGACCAGCGCCAGCTGGCCCAAACGAAATTGCTGCATCTTCACCGTCCCCCGGTTGGCCGAGGGGTTAATAGTTAGATCTCGGATTAACGATGGACCTGAAATGTCACTGCCTTATTAAAAATTACAGTGCGTCAACCTTTCGTCATCCGGTGCCGAGCCCGGCTGGACGATCCGGGGACGTTCAGCCCAGCACCTCGAAATGCGCTTCGGTCGGCTGCATTGCGAGACCATTGATCGGCAACAGATCCTGCGGGCAGGCCGAGAACGCAACAACGCAGTCCATTTCGGCATGCAGCGCCACATGGCTGCCAGGCGTGCTGACCGGAGGCCGCATTTCGACCCGGTTGCCGTCAATAACCGGGATATTCATGAAGAGGTTCAATGGCGCCGGCGTCTCCGGCGGCGCGAGTCCGAGTGCGGCCAGCCCCGCTGCGAGATTGTCGGTGCAATTGTCGTGATAGTCCGTGCAGCCGAGCGTCTCGTAACGCCAGCGGTCGCAGGCGGCGAACAACGTGTCGTGGATCCCGCCCGAAGTGTCCTCGACCAATGTCAGGATCGGCCGTCGCCGGTTGGTGACGAGCGTGTCGCCGATCCCCGGAATAATCCGCCCGATCGCGACGCGGCTGTGCTCCATCGACATGAACTCGCGCATGTCGTCGGCATTGAATGCCCAGGTGTCGACGACCTGCTGCCCCCTCGTATTGACGACCTTGACCGTCTGGCCCTTAGAGACGCGCGCGGCTTTGCCCTGACGCGCTGGGATCTCGATCATCTCGTTTCTCCAGCTGTTAGCCTCGACGATCCTAACGCCGCCTGCTAGCTTGCCCAAGCTGCGCAGAGGAGACCCGTGTGACCGACCCTCGCTCTCTGACCGTTCGAGAGGCGGCCCGGCAAATCGCCGAGCACCGGTTGACCGCCGAGGCGCTGACCACAGCCTATCTCGACCGTATCGATGCGCGCGAGACAATGGTCGGCGCCTGGCAATATCTCGACCGCGAGCCGGCGCTCGCCGCCGCCCGGCGGCGCGACGCCGAGCCGTCGCGCGGACCGCTGCATGGGATCCCGATCGCGGTCAAAGACCTGATCGACACCGCCGACATGCCGACCGCCTATGGCTCGTCGATCTACCGTGGTCACCGGCCTGCGGCGGATGCGTCATGCGTAGCACTCGCCCGCGCCGCCGGTGCGGTCGTTCTTGGCAAGACCGTGACCACCGAATTCGCCGCCTTTACGCCGGGCAAGACCGCGAACCCGCGCAACCCCGCTCACACCCCGGGCGGCTCGTCGAGCGGCTCGGCGGCGGCGGTCGCCGATGGGATGGCGCCACTCGCTTTCGGCACGCAGACCGCAGGGTCGATTATCCGCCCGGCGGCGTATTGCGGCTGCATCGGCTACAAGCCGAGCTTCGGCCTGATCAACCGCGCCGGCGTGAAGCCGCTCGCCGACAGTCTCGACACGATCGGCGTGCTCGCCGGCACGGTCGAAGATGCGGCGTTCTTCGCCGGAGTGTTATCGGAGCGGCCGACGCTGCGCCATCTTGCCGCGCCGAGTGAGGCGCCGCGCTTCGGTCTCTATCGCACACCGATGTGGGGGGAAGCCGAGCCGGCGACCGCCGCCGCTCTCGATGCGGCGCGTGCGGCGCTCGAACGCGCCGGGGCCGCGGTCGCGGAGCTAGCAATCGTGCCCGAGCATCACGGGCTCGCCGAAGTGCAGAACACGATCATGGGGTTCGAGATGGTTCGCGCGCTCGCCTATGAACGGACCCTGCACAGCGCCGAGCTCTCGCCACGCCTCGCCCAGATGATCGATGCCGTAATGACGATCGGCGCCGACGAGTACAATCGGGCGCTCGCCCGCGCCGCAGAGGCGCGCGCCGGTCTCGATGCGTTTTTCGGCTCGTGCGACGCGGTTCTGGTTCCGGCAGCCCCGGGAGAGGCGCCGGTCGGGCTCGGCAACACCGGAGACCCGGTCTTCAACCGGATGTGGACCTTGCTCGGCGTTCCGTGCGCGACCCTGCCGGCGCGCTGGGCCGAGAATGGCTTACCGACCGGCGTTCAGCTCGTCGGGCGCTTGGGGAACGATGCGCGCCTGATGGCCTGCGCCGCCTTCCTCGAGCAGGCGCTCGCCAGGCCCCGATGATTGCCCGGACGATCGTGCTGCTCGCGTCTCTAGCGGGCTGTACTGCGCTCGATCCCTACGCGACCTTTCCCCGGGCTGCGCGTCCTGGCGAGGACGCCGCCCTTACGCGGGTCGCGATATGTTACAATACGTTCGTCAGCTCCCTCGATCAGGTCGAGGCGGCGGCGCAGCAGGAATGCGCAGCCGACACGGTCGCGACCTATTCCAGCACCGACTGGTATTTGCTGAATTGCCCGCTGCTGCTGCCGGCGCGGGCGACCTATATGTGCGCACCAAAGAAATAAGGCCGCAGCCGCCGCGACATGTCGCCCGGTGCGGGCTCTCGGCAGACATGTTAATATGGTGTCACATCGGTAAACGTGCCGGCGATGGATTACGAAGCCTTCTTTAAAGAGCGCCTGGAGGCGTTGCGCGCCGAGGGGCGGTATCGCGTGTTCGCCGACCTCGAGCGGCGCTGCGGCCATTTTCCGCGCGCCTTTGATCATCGGATCGGTGCCGAAGTCACCGTCTGGTGCTCGAACGACTATCTCGGCATGGGCCAGCATCCCGCGGTGCTGGCGGCGATGCAAGAGACGCTGCAGGCGATGGGTGCGGGCGCCGGCGGCACCCGCAACATTTCGGGGAACACCCATCTCCATCTCCTGCTCGAGCGCGAGATCGCCGATCTGCACGGCCGCGAAGCCGCTTTGATCTTCACCTCGGGCTATGTCGCCAACGATGCCACCTTGTCGACCCTGGCGCGCGAGCTGCCGGGCACGGTCGTATTCTCGGATGCCCTCAACCATGCCTCGATGATCGCCGGCATTCGCAACAGCCGGGCCGAGAAGCACATCTTTCGTCACAACGACCCCGTAGACCTCGGGCGGCTGCTGGAGCAGGTAGCTCCGGACCGGCCCAAGCTCGTCTGCTTCGAGTCGGTCTATTCGATGGACGGCGACATCGCGCCGATCGGCGAATTGTGCGATGTCGCCGATCGCTTCGGCGCGATGACCTATCTCGACGAAGTGCATGCCGTCGGGCTCTATGGCGCGCGCGGCGGCGGGATCGCCGAGTACCAAGGGGTCATGCACCGCCCGACGGTGATCCAGGGCACCCTCGGCAAGGCGTTCGGGGTGATCGGCGGTTATATTGCCGGCTCGGCCGCCCTCGTCGACTTTCTGCGCAGCCACGCCCCGGGGTTCATCTTCACGACGTCGCTGCCGCCCGCCCTCGCCGCCGGCGCGCTCGCCAGCATCCGCCATCTGAGAGCGAGCCAAGTCGAACGCGAGCGCCATCAGGAGCGTGCGGCAACCCTGAAGCGCCGCTTGGCCGAAGCAGGGTTGCCGGTGATGCCCAGCCCAAGCCACATCGTCCCGGTCATGGTCGGCGACCCCGAGCTGTGCAAAGCCGCCTGCGACGAGCTCCTGCACCGCCACCGCATCTATGTCCAGCCGATCAACTACCCGACCGTGCCGCGCGGCACCGAGCGCCTGCGCCTGACGCCGTCGCCATTGCACAGCGACACTGACATGGACGCCCTGGTCGCCGGTCTCAGCGACGTGTGGACCCGGCTGACCCTGCGCCGCGCCGCCTGAGCGCTAGGCATCGAGCGTCTCCAGCAACGCCTTTGCCTCTTGTAGGTCGGGTGTGTCGAAACCCTCGGTGAACCAGCCGTAGACCGGCGCAAGAAGGGCGCGGGCTTCCGCTTGTCGCTGCTGGGCGCTCAGCAGGCGGGCAAGATGGACCGCGGCACGCAATTCGAACCCTCGGCTGCCCTGCTCTCTCGCCGCCCTCAGTGCAGTGCGAAAACATGTCTCGACTTCCGTCCAGTCGGCGGACGGCAGCCGGCCCAGGAGGTCGCCCCGGAGCCGGTGAAGCTCCGCGTCGGCCCAGTGTGCGCAGGAAGTCTCGGCCGCCGTCAATGCTGCGGCGAGAGTTTGCAAGCCTTCTTCGACAGCCCCTTTGAGCGCGAGCGACTCGGCCAGATAGCCGAGAGTCATCGGGTCCGACCGCCTCATTCCCGTCGCTTGCACTGCTGCCACGGCTTCATGAATCCGCTCGATGGCGGCTTCTCCCTTTACGTGTAATGTCAACGCCCCGCCTTGCAGGAGCAGGCCATATCCCAAAAAGAGGACAAACCCATGCTCGCGCGTATGCGAAACCAGCTCATTTGCAGCCCGCTCCATCTCGGCCGGCCAGCGCGCGGAGGCTGCCGTCAGGCCCTTATAAATCAGAGCATAGGCTAGAGTGTGACGATGGACGGATTGTCTGGCATCCCGGAGCCCCTGTTCAAGGGCCCTTCGCGCCTGGTCGGGATACCCGCGATGCCAGAGTGCCCACGCTCGCACGCACTGGGCGGTAATTCCGATATCTGCGCCAAATCGGAACGCAAGCTCCTGATGCTCCTCGGGCCGGTATAATTCTATCGCGCTATCGAGGTGGGACAACGCAGTCCGGTAGTCCCCGGTGAGAATCAGCGCTGTACCAACGAGTCGATGGCCGACCAGCAGTAATCCCGACTGCGTCTGCGATTTGGCAAGCGCCAAGAATTCTTTGGCTTGCTCAAGTGCTGCGATCGGCTCGCCGCCGAGGTATTGCGCAACCCACAGCCCGTAAAGCACCGAGAAATATAGAATTGTATCCGTGGCCTCGGTCTCGACGATCAGACTGCGCGCCCGGCCCAGCACTTCAGACACTTCCGGGTGCACATGGCCCTTTGATTCCATGAGCGCCGAAGCCAGTGTAACCTGAAGGTCGAGCTCCTGTCGCTTGCGGTCACGAGAGTCCGGCAGATGGGAAATCAGCAGCAATCCTCTCCGCAACTGCGCTTCCGCCTCGATCATCGCAGAGCGAGCCGCGGATTGCCGACCGGCTTTTCCCCAGTAGGTAACCGCTTGTTCTATCGATCCGGCCTCGGTGTAGTGATGCGCCAGCAGCGCCGGCTGCTGTTCTGCAACTTCGGGGAAGCGCTCTTCCAGCACTGTGCCAATGCGGGCATGAAGCTCATGCCGCCGGTTGCGGAGCAGGGTCTCATGGGCGGCATCCTGAAGGAGAGCATGCTTGAAGATATAGGCCGTATCCGGTGCCCTGCCGCGACGGTAAAGAAGCTCCGACCGGACGAGCGCGTCCAACGCCTCTTGCAGCCGTTGCTCGGGAAGCCAATCAGCAACCGCGGCCATCGCCTCATAAGAAAACTCTCGGCCGAGAGCTGCACCGATCTGCGCCACCTCCTTTGCCGGGCCTAAACGATCGAGTCGAGCGATCAACAAGCCGTGCAAGGTGCGGGGAATCGCCAGCGGCGGAACCGGGCCACGAAGCAGATATTCGTCGTCGAGCTCCAGCAACAGCTCACTCTCCAGCACCATCTTGGCCAGCTCTTCGACGAACAATGGCACTCCATCCGAATGTTCGAGTATTTGACCGTGGATCTCGCGCGGCAATCGTTTGCCGGTAACGTAATCCGCGATGGTAGTCACCTCACGATTGCCGAGCCGGTTCAGCACCATCGTGGTGGCATGCGCGCGATTGGCCCACGGAACCGGGAAGTCCGGCCGGTAGGTGATCAGCACCAGCATCGGCAGGTCTCGGGCTCGGTCAACAATTGCGTCGAGCAGTTGGCCCGAAGTCGGATCCATCCAGTGCGCATCCTCGAAAATTGCAAGGATTGGATTCTGGGTCGCCAAACCAGCAAGCTGCGCTGCCACCGCCTCCAACGTCCTCTGCTTGCGCCGTTGCGGGCTGAGATTAGAGGGCCGGTATCGGTCGGCGGTAGGGACTGACAGCAGAGCGGCCATCAGCGCACGCGGCTCGTCCTCTATCGACGAGTGAACCAGCGTCTCGAACTTCGCAAAACGTTCCTCCGGGCTGTCGTCACGCCTGAACCCGGCGGCACGTTCGAGCTGGGCGATGAACGGATAGAGGGGGCTGTCCTGATGATTGGGGGAGCAGTAAAAACTCACGACTGCGTCATCGGCGAGCCTGTCCTTGAGGGCGCGGACCAGACGCGACTTCCCGATGCCCGGCTCCCCTGCGATCAGCACGACGCGGCCTTCGCCCGTTTGGATTTGCTGCCAGCGCCGCAGTAACAGGTCGATCTCTTCATCGCGACCTACCAAAGGGGCCAAGTTCCCCTCGCGCAGCGCCTCGAAGCGGCTCTCGGCGGCACTTGTGCCGATTACCTGCCATGCCGGAGCCGGCTCGGCCAAGCCCTCCAGTACGAGACGCCCGACCTCACGATAGTCGAAGAGGCCACGCACGAGATCGCGCGTGCTTGCGGCAATCAGTACGGTGTCCGGCTGTGCCCTGGACTGGAGCTGCGCCGCAAGGTCTGGGGCCTCACCGATCGCGACGGGTGCAAGGGCGGCGTCGTCAGGATCAGGGCCGCCTACCACCACGAGCCCTGACGCAATGCCGACCCGCACATGCGGCGACGGGGCGAGGCGGGTGAGAAGCACTGGCACTGCGTCGATAAGCGCGAGCCCGGCGCGCACGGCTCTCTCAGCATCGTTCTCGTGCGCCTCGGGGTAGCCAAAATAGGCGAGGACGCGATCGCCCGCGAAGGGCGCGACGATCCCGCCGAACGGGACAATGACCTCCGTGCAGCACCGATGGTACTCGGCAAATACGGCACGCAAATCCTCGGGATCGAGCCGAGACGCGAGCGCCGCAGAGCCGACAAGACCGCAAGACATCACGGTCAGCTGCCGACGCTCGGTCGATGGCGGCCGCGCTCTCGGCTCCTCCTCCACGGGCGTGCCTGGCGGGGTCCGGGCCGGCGCGCTGATCTCTCGGAGTTGCGCGGCGAATTTGTACCCTTCGCCAACCACGGTAACAATAAACCGCGGCACCTTGGGGTCCGGCTCGATCTTTCGCCGGAGCCTCCCAACCAATACATCGATGCTGCGGTCATAGGGCTCAGCTCGACGGCCGAGTGCGGCATCCAGCAGCTGATCACGCGACAGCACTCGGCCGGAGTGACGTGCCAACACGACGAGCAGCGCAAACTCGGCACGCGTCAGCGGCACTTCGTTTCCGTCGCAGTCACGCAGCGAGCGCCCGGCCAGGTCGACGGTAAAGCCCTCGAAGGACAAAATCTCCGCTGCTGGCGACGCCTCAGCCTGCGGTTGCAGGACCAACTCTACCCGGCCCAACACCTCCTGCTCGTCCAGGGGTAATGAAAGATACGCATCCGCCGCGGGCGCAGACCGACCGTGCGGACCCAGGTCTTGTGACCGCTCGGTTGCAATAATCAACTTGCCGCTCTTCTCACCAGGATCGAACAGCGACACCCCGGCGGAAGGCACCATGATGGTGAGGGCCATTCGCTGGTTGGCAAGAAGCTGGCGGGCCCGTCGATCGTTCTCCGCCAACTCGACGAGATAACCGGCAGGCATCAGCCATCGCGCCAGCGTGGATCGCAGCGTCACGTCCTGTGCCACCACCAAAATGCGGTGTCGCATGAGATCCGCGCCCTACGCGTCCTCCCCCGGTCCCGTGCCGCCAACGATTTTACATCGATGTTACATCGACGACACATCCGGTTTACGCGATTTTGCCATGCTCCCTTCCGCTCGGCAATCGACCGATGGACCGGACCCGAAGAGTCGCTGGCCTGAAGAAGGGAGAACTCCGATGGGTGTCTCGACTGCTACGAGGCGCGCAATGCCGTTGTTGGCCGCCACGAGCTGGGCAGTAACCGCTCTGCTTGTGGCTGCTCCCCAGATTGCCTTTGGGCAGAGCCCGCAGGCTGACAGCTCAGCTGCCGCGCGCGCCGGCGAAATCGCGCACGCCCAGAAGATGCGGCAGCTCTTCCCTGATATGGGTGGCGACACGCAAGCGACGCCGCCCATTATTCCTCAATTGGAGGTCGACCCCGACCCGAGCGGCGCCATCGCGGCCTTCCAACCAATGGGGTCTACGGTAACCGCGAAGAATCCTTTTTTTCAAGATCTCGGAACTAACGGCCGCACGTGCTTCACCTGTCATCAACCCGAAGACGGATGGTCGCTCAGTGCGCAGCATGCGCGGGACCGTTTTCATGCGAACTCCAACGATCCTCTGTTCCGACTTGTCGATGGCGCTACCTGTCCATCCGACGACGTCTCTACGCACAGGAAGAAACAAGAGACCTATCGCCTTTTAATGGAAAAGGGATTGATCCGGATCGGGCTGCCGATGCCGTCTAACGGACTGGAGTTTCAGATTACCGATGTGAAGGATCCCTATGGCTGCAACACGAACCCGATAACGGGTCTGACCGGTTCTACGACCGGCACAGTCTCGGTTTATCGCCGGCCATTGCCGGCGGCCAACCTTGGCTTTTTGAGCGCGATTATGTGGGACGGGCGCGAGCCCAGCCTATTCAGTCAAGCGGTAGATGCGACGCTCGGCCACGCGCAAGGAACCGTCGCGCCCAGCCCTCGGCAGCAGCAGCAGATCGTGACCTTCGAGGGCTGCACAGGAGCCGACACCCCAGCGTTGTGCGCGAATACTCCCGCGAAAGCGGGCGTTTTCACCGCCCAGATTTTCGATGACGACGCCCAATTTCTCTTCAGTGCCGGCGCGAACGGCGGCCCGGTCTCTCTTGCGCAGCAATTGCCCCAGTTCTTCCTCGGGATCAATGACCCGCTGGGCCAAAATCCGACGGGGGCGCCTTTCAGTCCGGAGATATTCGATCTTTACAGCAATTGGGGCAACCTGCACGGACGCGGCTCAAAGGGCGAACGTCGTCAGGCAATCGCTCGTGGCGAGGCACTATTCAACACCACAAAGATCAATATTACGGCCGTTGCCGGGTTGAATGACGCGCTCAACCAGCCGAGCATCTCGGGCTTCTGCGGCACCTGCCACGATACGCCCAATGTCGGGAATCATTCGGTCAAGGCGCCATTGAACATCGGCGTCGCAAATGCCGGCGCAGATAGGCCACCGGCCTTAGATATCTCCGAATTGCCGGTATTTACCATCTGGTGCACATCCGGACCGCTGGCCGGACAGACTTTCGAGGTAAGCGACCCGGGTCGTGCCTTGATCACCGGAAAATGTGCCGATCTCGGCAAATTGAAGGGACCAATCCTTCGCGGCTTGTCGGCGCGCGCGCCCTACTTCCACAACGGGTCGGCGGCCACGTTGGCGGATGTGGTCGAGTTCTATAATCAGCGTTTCGACATCGGGTTCACCGACCAACAGAAGGCTGATTTGGTTGCGTTTTTGAGTGCGCTTTGAACCCCGGTGACGGCCCCGGTATGCTCGGGACAGCGATGGATTACGAACACTTCCCTTGCGGTACGGGGTGATGCATTATGGCACCAACCCCACGGCCAGGTCTCCCAACCGGCGGAACCCAGCGCTGCCGTCGATGGCTTTTCGGTGCATATGGCCCGCTTAAAGCCGGAAAGGACCTATTACTCGGCGCGGGCCAGCGCTGAGAAAACGCGAATTCCTATATTGACATTTGCTGATTATTTTTATTAGCAATGAACGCCATCACGCGGAGTTAGCCTAGAGCGGATACCGGCAGGAGAATGAGCCGAGAGCGGATACCGGCGGGAGAAACAGAGTTGAGATGGCCGTCTGGGGAAGGGTTCGATGAGAGAGGCCGGTTGCCCTTTGGAAAGTCGACGCTGCAACCTTAACGGGAAGCTCGCTGCAAATTTGCTGCAGATGCAACAGGTGGTAACAATCGACTCAATCGATTGTTGTGCCGGGGGTCGCGATCCGGATTATTGCCTCGCGCAGACAGGAAATGATAATCGCCGTAAACCCAAGCGTTGGCCGTAGCCTCTTTGCGGTCGCGTGACTGCGCGTCTGGGTGATCGTGCCGACGATGGACTACGAAGGCTTCTTTAAAGACCGCCTCGACATGCTGCGGGCGGAGGGCCGCTATCGCGTCTTCGCCGACCTCGAGCGGTGCTGCGGCCGTTTTCCGCGCGCCTTCGATCATCGGGTCGACGCCGAGGTCACGGTCTGGTGCTCGAACGATTATCTCGGCATGGGCCAACACCCGGCGGTGCTGGCGGCGATGCAAGAGACGCTGTGGACGATGGGTGCCGGCGCCGGCGGCACCCGCAACATCTCGGGCAACAATCATCTTCATCTCGAACTCGAGCACGAGATCGCCGATCTGCACCGCCGCGAAGCCGCCCTGATCTTCACTTCGGGCTATGTTGCCAACGATGCGGCGTTGTCGACCCTGGCCCGCGAGCTGCCGGGCACGGTCGTGTTCTCCGATGCGCTGAACCATGCCTCGATGATCGCCGGCATCCGCAACAGCCGCGCCGAGAAGCACATCTTCCGGCACAACGACCTGGACGATCTCGCGCGGCTGCTCGATCGCGTGCCGGCCGAGCGGCCAAAGCTCGTCTGCTTCGAGTCGGTCTATTCGATGGATGGCGACATCGCCCCGATCGGCAAATTGTGCGACGTCGCCGATCGCTTCGGCGCGATGACCTATATCGACGAGGTGCACGCGGTCGGGCTCTATGGAGCGCGCGGCGGCGGCATGGCCGAGCGCCAAGGAGTCATGCACCGCCCGAGTGTGATCCAGGGCACCCTCGGCAAGGCCTTCGGGGTGATCGGCGGCTATATTGCGGGCTCGGCCGCACTTGTCGATTTTGTGCGCAGCCACGCCCCGGGGTTCATCTTCACGACGTCGTTGCCGCCGGCACTCGCCGCCGGCGCGCTCGCCAGCATCCGCCATCTCAAGGAGAGCTCGGTCGAACGCGACCGGCATCAGGAGCGTGCGGCAACCCTGAAGCGGCGCCTGGCCGAGGCAGGGTTGCCGGTGATGCCGTCGCCGAGCCACATTGTCCCGGTCATGGTCGGCGAGCCCGGGCTGTGCAAAGCCGCTTGCGACGAGCTCCTGCACCGCCACCGCGTCTATGTCCAGCCGATCAATTACCCGACCGTGCCGCGCGGCACCGAGCGCCTGCGCCTGACACCGTCGCCATTGCACAGCGACGCCGACATCGAGGCACTTGTCACGGCTCTCGCCGACGTCTGGACCCGGCTGACCCTGCGCCGCGCCGCCTGATCTCATCCACTGCAGCGCCGCACTCGGCGTTGTCGAGTCGGCGACGATGTCCGTCAAACGGTTTCGGGCACCGCGAGAGCGGCCTTTGACCTCACTGGCTGCTGAACAGGTTCTGCGGAATGCCGGCCGTTTTGAAGAGGTAATCGCGCGATGCTTCGAGCTGTCGACGAAGACTGGGCAGGTCGACGTCGAGGAGCTGCCCCTTCCACTTGCGCACCTTGCCGGCGACGATCACGGTCTCGACGTTGGTGCGATCCATCAGCGATACCACCGCCCCCGGCACTTGGTTGAGCGGCGCCACGTTGATCGCGGTGGCGTCGAGGATGATGATGTCGGCCTCCTTGCCCGGGGTCAGCGAACCGGTGTTGCTGTCGAGCCGAAGGGCTTTGGCACCGTTCATGGTACCGTAGCGCAGTCGCGCGTCGTGAGCAGGGGCGGCGTGCCGGCGGCCGGGGTCGGCCAATCGTTCGGGAAGGGTGGCGAAAATGTTCCTTGTTCCAGCACCATCTGGTTCACCATCATGCGCTGCATGTTCATGCAAACGCGGATCTGGGTGAAGAAGTCCGCCGTCATCGTGCACTCCACGTCCGTGCTCAGTGACGGTTCCATGCCCAGGCTTTGCATCTTGAGGATGGGCGGCATGCCGTGCCGCATGTTCATCTCGATCGGGAAGGCGATTGAGACCTGCGCGCCGACGTCGTGCACCCCCTGCCATCCAGAATCGGACATCCCGGTCATGTGGATGAACAGGTTGTCGGGGCCCATCGCGATGTCATGGTTGGCGCCGCCGTTGCCCGCGGCCAGCTGGTCCAGGATCGGACGTATCCCGAATGGAGAGAGGATGTGCGCCGCAATCTGCAGACCGAGGTTGCGCCCGATCTTCCACGACTGTTCGTAGACCGCATCCCCCAGGTAGACCTCGCCGCCCATGATCATCGTGCCGAGCTGGTCGGTCGAGGAGAAATATTGCGTTTTGATGCGGGATGCATCCGTCGGATATGCGTAGTGGGGGCCGTTGGTCCCCGCGCCCTCGAAATAGCCGAACGCAAAACGACGCCCGGTGTCGAAGAGTGCCTGGATAGCCGCGTCGGAGTGCTGGGGCGTGTGGTGGATTTGCGAGACGTCATGCACGGTCGTGACGCCGTCGTCGAGCTGGCTCAACCCCCCGAACAGCTCGTTGATGTACACATCTTGCGGCCGGTATACGGGGGCGAACTTGAGGAGAATGTACTCGTAGTAAGTCGTGTTTCCGCTCGGTGAGTTCGACGAATCGTTGATCAGTATCCCGTCGGCGAGGAAGCTGCGCAGCGCCGTCTCGAACTGGTGATGGTGCGTGTCGATAAACCCGGGCATGACGATGCGGCCGGTGGCGTCGATAACGGCCGCGTCGCCGGCGCGAAGGTTGGGTCCGACAGCTAGGATCTTCTTGCCCTCGACCAACACGTCGGCCTGGGCGAAGTCACCGACATTCGGATCCAGCGACATGACGGAGCCGCCGCGAATGACGTAGCGCCGACCCAGCTCGCTGCTGTCGATCGGCGGGTCGTCCGCCGCGGCCGGGCGCGGCGCGAACAGATTGAGACTTGCGGCCGCAATACCGGTCGCCGCCACGCCCTTAAAAAAATTGCGCCGCGAGCCGAAATGGTTCTGAGGCTTCCCTTCATCGCACAGTCTGCACATGCTGGCGTCTCACCCCAATGTACGATTGGCTCGCGCCAGGATCGCTCTTTCGGGAATTGCTGGCAACGGTAATCTCCCGCTGCGCGCACTGCAGCTGGGCGGGTGCGATCGCTCTGGTTGGTTGTCCGATCATGGCCTAGTGATCTCGCGGGGGAAGCCCCGCTCAGCCGGGGAGTGCAACACCGGCCTTCCTTTCGGGCTCAGTAGATGTGCTGGCCGCCGTTGACCGAGATCTCGGTCCCAGTGACATAGGCAGCATCTTCGCTGCACAAGAAGAAGATTGTGCCGGCGACGTCAGACGGTACGCCGAGCCGGTTGAGCGGGATGCGCGGCAGCAGCACCGCGGTCTCGGGCGACAGCATCGCCGTCTCGATCTCGCCGGGAGCGACGGCGTTGACGCGGACGCCGAGCCGGGCGAAGTCGGCGGCCATCTCGCGGGTCAGCGCCGACAAAGCAGCCTTTGAGGTCGAATAGGCTGAGCCGGCGAACGGATGCACATGATGGGCGGCGATCGAGGTGATGTTGACGATCGCACCCTTGCCGTGCGCGAGCGCCGGGGCAAAGGCGCGCGCTAGGATAAGCGGCACAAAGAAGTTCAATTGAAACACTCTGCGCCAATCTTCAATGTCGCCGTTGAGGCAGCCGAGCCGTTCCTTGGTCGGGGCCTTCGGCGAGACCCCGGCATTGTTGACGAGCGCATGCAGCGCGCCGTCGACAGACCGTTTCGCCTCGGCGACGAAGTGCTCGACGTCGGTGGGATCAGCGAGGTCGGCGGTGATGTGGTGGGTCCAGTTGGGGTCGCGCTTGCATTCGGGCGGCACGGCGTCACGCGAGCAGGTGATGATCCGCCAGCCGGCGTCGCTAAAGCGTTTGACCGTGGCATGCCCGATCCCGCGGCTGGCGCCGGTCAACAGCAAGACCTTGCGCGCGCTGTTCATCGTGCGGCGACCCGGCGCGGAAAGTTGGCGCGCGGCTCCTCGATCCCCTCGGGATCCTGGTGGATCATGATTTCGGCATTCGGATAGGCGGCGCGCAATTTGGCTTCGACCTCATCGGAAATTTCGTGCGCGCGAACGAGGCTCAACGAACCGTCCATCTCGATGTGGATCTGAATAAAGGCGGTCGGCCCGGCGACGCGGGTACGCAGATCGTGCGCCGCCGCCACATCGGGGTGTGATTGCGCAATCGCCCTGATTTTCTCGCGCTCGTCGTCATCGAGCTCGTGGTCCATCAGCTGGAACAGCGACAGCCGCACGAGCCGCACGGCGCTGTAGACGATCCAGACGCCGATCGCTGCACCAAACAATGGATCGAGGAGCGGCAGGTGGAGGGCGCTGCCGAGGACGAGTGCCAGGATGACGCCGATATTCAGGACAACATCGCTGCGATAATGCAGCTCGTCGGCGCTGACCGCGATCGATCCCGTGCGACGCACGACATGCCGCTGATAGAGGACGAGCCCGACCGTCAGCACGATCGAAAAGATCATCACCGCGATCCCGGCCGGTGGGTTCTCGACCGGGACCGGCCGGATCAGCCGCCGTATGGCCTCAGCGAACAGCAGCATCGCGCTGCCGATGATAAAGGCCGATTGACCGAGCACCGCCAGCGGCTCGGCCTTGCCGTGACCAAAGCGGTGCTCGCGGTCGGCCGGGCTCATCGCATGCCGGACCGCGAAGAGATTGACGAGCGAGGCGACGATGTCAAGCAGCGAGTCGACGAGGCTCGACAACAGCGCGACCGACCCGGTTTCGAGCCAGGCCGCGAATTTGGCCGCGATCAGCACCGCCGCGACCGCGACCGAGGCGTAGGTCGCCAACCGCCGGAGGCGGTTGGCGGGCACCCCGTGGATCACGGAAAAAGCCGTTCCCGTCGCCATCCCTCGCCTTCGCGAATAAACAACAACCGATCATGCAGCCGAAACGGCCGCTCCTGCCAGAATTCCACGCGTTGCGGCACGACCCGGAAGCCTGACCAAGATGCTGGACGCGATACTCTACCCTCTCCGAAGCGGCGCGAAAACTCGTCGACCCGTTGTTCCAGTGCCGCACGGCTTTCGAGTGGCCGCGACTGGTCCGAGGCCCAGGCGCCGAGCTGGCTGTCGCGCGGCCGGCTGGCGAAATAGGCATCCGCCTCTTCGTCGTCGACCCGTTCGACAGGACCCTCGACGCGAACCTGCCGGTTCAGCGACTTCCACATAAAGCACAGCCCCGCATGCGGGTTAGCAAACAGCTCCTCCGACTTGCGGCTCTCGAGATTGGTGTAGAAGACAAACCCGCGGGCATCGATCCCCTTCAACAGCACCATCCGCGCCGACGGCCGGCCATCGGGTGTCGCCGTCGCCAAGGTCATGGCGTGCGCGTTGGGTTCGCCTTTCCAGGCTTCGTCGAGCCATCTATGAAAGGGTGCCAGCGGTTCAACCTCGGTGATCTCGTCCATTAACGCTTCCGTCGGCCGAATGTCCGACCCACCATAGCGCGCGGATCATCGACGTGGTACTCGTCAGCCGGCGAAGTAGCCTGTGAAAGAAACGAAGTGGCTCGAAAATGTCCGCTGCAGCGGCATCGCGGCGCCCTGTGCAGGGAGCGAAACGATCCATGGTGAGCTTAAAGGTGAGATCAAAGCAGCGACTCCGCATCTATCTCGGCTGGCTGGCGGCCACCGCCGGCCTGATCGTCGCGGCATGCTTTGTCGTCAATTGTCTGGTCGATCCGCTCTGGTATCTGAAGGGGAATGTCCTGACGGGCGTCAATTATCCGTTCAACGAGCGCCTGGCAACGGTCATCCGGTTCTTGCCGCGGCTCGGGGATTACGATTGCGTCATTTTCGGGACTTCGCGCGGGAGCCTGCTGCCCGAAGAAAAGATCGACGGATACCGCTGCTATAATTTGTCGGTTTCGGATGGCCAGGCGAGCGAATACCTGCTCTACGCGAAGTATTTGCGGGAGCACGGTTTTGTCCCCCGCCTGATCATCGTCGATCTCAAACGCGCCGAGTTCATCGGGCCGGAGCAAGCTGTCGTAGTGCCGGACTTCATTCGCAGCGGCGGGGCGCCTCCGTCGATCTTGGCCAGCTACATGTCGCTCGATGCGCTCGATTTCTCGATCCGCACGTTGCGCGGGGACGCGCCGCACCATCGCTACTATGATGCGGACTTTCGCGCCCAGCTCGAGGTCAGATCAAAGCGACATCGTTACGATCCAAAGGGCCCGATCGAGCCGCAGCCACCGCCGTTCGACGTGCATGCCGAGCGCGCCGCGGCTTATGTCGAACTGCGCCGCCTATTCCCCAAGGCGCGCGCGATCGGCTACATCCCGCCGGAATCCGCCTGGCGCATCGCTGGCTTCAGCCAGACCGGCCAGCTCGACGCTTATCTCGCGGCGATCGCGCAGATCGCCGCGGCCTATGACGAATTTCTCGACTTCTCGATCCCGTCGGCGCTGACCGAGAGTAAAGAGGGGACCTATGACGGCTCGCACTACATGCGGGCGGTGAACGCGCGGGTCCTAGCTGGCCTGATGGCGAACCAGAGCGATCTCGCCGTCGATTGGCGCAAGGACGATGTGGCGGCGATCACCGCCCTCTACCATAAGCGCCTGGCGCAATTTATGGAAACCACTACCGAGGCCGAAGCCAAGCGATGACGGGCTGCCGGTCGGCCATAGCCCCTGGAAGACGAGCAGTCTGTCGGCCGTGGCAGGAAGGTCCGCTAGCTCTGCGCCGCACCCCTTCGATCAGCTCCGCCTCGGTCGGCGCGCGTGCATCCATGCAGGTGCCGCCCAAAAGGACGCGGTGATTAATCAATCCGAACCGCTCTCTCGCCCTCCTGGGGGATGCGGCGACAGACCGAGCTTGCTAGCCCGGATTTCTCCGACCGCAGCCGGAGCGGCAAGTCTAATTTGATGGTGATGTGACCACTATAACGGTTGACGTGCAGTTTAAGGGGGCGCGTGGGAGGCACTCGGAAGGTATATCATCGTATTCGGAGGCGCGTTACTTAACCGGAGCCGTCCACACGACGGTATAGTCGACAGCATAAAGTTGGCATTGCTCCCTGGCTCTCTCGCCGCACCTTGCGAGCGCTCGCGAAGCGGCGTCGGGCACTAGAGAAGAATTCCAGGCCCAAGCGTGGCCGGAGGGCGCGATGGCGAAGGCTCTCGGTGACGGCGCGGCCAGGAACCGGCGGTATTCCTGCCTGCCGGCTTCGCTTATGCCGGGCAGCTTCGTATCGTCCGATATCGCCGCGAATCCAGAGGACGGCGGAGTTTCGAGGATCGTCTCCCGCACCTGTTGCTGGTCATGGCTGTGGACCAGGGTCGGCGAAGTGGCGATCCCCAAGTCGAGCCCGTTCTTGCCGATGCGCTCGCAGTCGAATATGCGCGGCTGATCGGGCTCGGTGCCTGGCACATGAAGGTGGAATAGCCGCCGATGTTGACCAACGCCGGATTATAGAAATGAATCAGCCCCGTTCCGCGGGGTATGTTGATTCATCGCTCGACCAAGGCTTCGTCGGCTCTCCCATCCGAATAGCGGATGATCCAGTCCTTGAGATGCAGCGCGTTGACCGAGGCGGCATTTAAATCGCCCTTGCCATCATAATGCCCGTGTAGGCCAATTTGAGCATACTCGGGCGGATAGTCGTCGGTGAAGTAGCGCTCCTTGCCGCCCAGAAACAGTCTCGAGCACGACGAGTAACAAAAACCGGAGACCGCGGTCTCTAACGATTTCTGACGAAAAAGCTCACCCAAATGGTAGCCGGTCGGCACATCCCCACCGGGAGAGTTTCGCAGAATGATTGTCTTTGTTTGCGGATTGAAAGACAAGCTGCTCGCGACCGCATCATAGTCGCCGGCGACGACGGGCCCGCTCAAAATCAATTGGTCGCCCATTGGCTTTATTTCCATCGCATGGCCCGGCGAGATCACAAGGAGCGATAGAAGCGTTGCGACAAGCCGCGTAACCGTCTCCAAACCGAGATTCCCCGGATTCCCAAATTGCAAGCGCGATTGTCCGCCGCTTTGGGCTTCCGTCACAGATAGACCGCCCCGCGCAGCCAAAAGCAAGAATTGGTCTGCCCGACGGGCTGGAACCTGTTGCTTTGCTCTCATCAAAACGCACTTCTCCCTCGTAGTCGCGCATCTCTACCCCGGGCCCCTTCATGCTGGCACGGGCGGCGCCCGCAGCCGGCCGATGAGACGGCGGGAACTGGCCTTCATGCCCCCTAAGCAGTCGTTCGTTGCAGGCAACCGCGAACGGGAGAAATGCCCCGATCCGGCCGTTTACCTCGTCAGGGAAAGCGAGGCACCGACCCGTTCCGCGCAGCAGCATCACCGTGCGTCGGAGTAGCGAAATCAGTGCTCGACGTCAGCTCGCCCGTCGCAAAGGCAAGTGCCGCCCCGTTGATCAGCGACTGCGCGTGTGCCCGAGCCACTGCGGCGCGCGCCGTGGCGAGACCCGTTTGTGCGGAGGTCGCATCGGTCAGCGTACCGACGCCGTGCGCATAGGAATCGCTGGCGCTGTGAAAGGCTGTCTCGGACGCGGTTTGCAGCGCGATGGCGGCATCGTATTGCTGCAGGCCGGTATCGACCTGATCGTAGGCGAGCGCCACCTCGCGTAACGCCTGGTCGGTGCGCACTTTCAGCGCCGCCTCCGCCTCTTCGCGCTTCGACTGGGCGAGGGTCAATTTGTTCTGCAGCAATCCGCCTTCATAGAGGGGCCACTCGAACTTCAGCAACGCCGCACCCTGCGGCTTCTCGACCGGAAAATATTGCGAGTTGTTTACGTTGAGCCGACCGATATTGCCCTGCACGTTGGTGCTCAGCAAAATCTTGGGAAACAGGGCGGAGCGTGCGGCTGCGATTTCAGCATCCGATGCGCGCAGCTTCGCGACCTCAGCTAACAGGTCGGGCCGCTGACGCAACGCGCCGCCCAGCACGTCGTCGACGGCGCGCGCGGTACGCGGCGGTAGTGGCCGGTCGGCGGCGTTTGCCACGCGTAGCTTTGTGGTCGGCGGCAAGTCCATCGCCGCAAGAAGGGTGTACATCGCATCGTGCTGCGCCGTGTCGGCCTGAGCGAGGTCGTACTGCGCCTGAGCTGTTCCGCGGCGGGCGAGCTGCACGTCAACGATGGTGTCGAGGCCGCGGCCGAACAGAGCCTCGGCGGATTGCTGCACCACTTTCGCATCGGCCAGGGCTTGCCGCGCTGCGCGCAATGCGGCGTCGGCGCCATCCAGCGTGAAGTATGCGCGGGCCACGTTGAAGATCAGTTGCTGATGCGCCGCCGTGAACGCCACGTTCCCGGCGATCGAAAGCTGCCCCGCCGCTTCGACTGCGGCGGCGCGGCCGCCGAAATCAAGCAGTAGATAGTTAACGGCGAGTTGCGGGATTACCTCCTGAGCGTTGAAAACGATGAAGCCTTGCGGAACGAGGTTGCTGGGGAACGGCAATACGAAGTGCTCCCAGCCGGCGACTGCGCTCGCCGTCAGCGACGGAAGATAGGCGGCGCGCGCGATGCCGACATTGATCGCCGCCTGCCGGGCCTGTTCCCAGGCGACGCGGGTCGCCGGGTTGCGGCGCTGCGCGATATCGATCAGCTCGACGAGCAAATAGGCATGGTTGGGGTCGATGTCGGCAGGCGACGGCAACTGGACTGCCGTGTTTTCCGGTACCGAGAACCGATTGGCCGCGACCGGGGCTGCCGCAGGGATTGCCGGCGCTTCTTTGGACGGCTCGAATTGCCAGGGCGTGTCGGGCGAAGCTGGCGCCAGGTCGCGCGTGTCATTGCAGGCGCCGAGCAACGTGCATCCGGCCAGAACAATGCCTCGAAACCTAGCCGGTGGCATGCAACGCTTACTCGTCAGCAGATGCCCGTTTCAACAACGCTCTTATTTTGTCATTTGTCGCCATGGCTAAAACCGTCTCACCATCATCATTCCTAATATCGGTGTGAGCACCTGCAGCGAGCAGTGCTCGCACGAGATCGATTTCGCCGCACACAGCATACATTAGCGCAGTATTGCCGGAGTGAGTCCGTGCATTGATTTCAGCCCCCGCTTCAATCAATAAGTGAGTTACATCTGCGCTTCTAGCCAAAATAAGAGCAGTATAGCCCTGAGGGTCCTTCGCGTAGGGCGAGGCCCCCTTTGAGAGCAATGCTCGTACGACGTAGGGATAGTCTCCATACGAAGCCCGCATTAGGGCGTCTCTGCCTTCGCCATCTTTCTCATGAACATCAGGTCCCGCCTCGAGTAACAGGTTAACCACCTTGAGGTGGCCCTGCCGCGAAGCGGCAATCAATGGAGTACGGCCGCCCGCGAGACCGGAGTCGATACTTTTGAGATTGACATTGGCTCCTTTGGAAAGCAGCTCTTGCACTATATCGAGATATCCGGTCCAGGAAGCCGAAACCAGTGCCGTTCCACCGTCTTGACTCCTGGAATTGACGTCAAAACCTTTAGAAAGCAGCGCCCGTACTTCGTTGAGGTCTCCCACTCGGGAAGCCTGAACCAGCGTGATCTCCGCTCGCATAAATTGCCTCATGCCATCGGGCATCCAAGTTCGCCATTTCCTGCGCGAGGAGTGGACGCCGATGGCAACGATCGGACCAAGCCCCTCTTGCACCCGGAACGTAGCACAATCCGACATTGGTACCCGTCGCCGTTTCGGCCATCCTTCCCAAAGCAATGCCGGGTCGTGCAATGAGGTACTAGCCGGTGCGATGCAATGCATTCCCGAACGACGACGCGATTAGCGCCTGCGGTTGCGGACCAACCTCGTCGAGAATGTTGCGGATGTCCTGGTACAACACGCCGTAACATGTCGCGAGAGCCGTGGCCTGATCACCCGGACCGGATAGAATCGGTGGTTGCGGCAGGCCGTCTACCACCTCGGCGGCTCCCTCACCGCTGCGCGTTTATACGCTGCCTGCCGGAACCACGCTGCCAGCGCCTGGTGATGTGCCCGAATCGCGTCTTGCATCAGCTTCGGGAGGCCGATCGTCGTACTTTCGATTTCCCGCCGAGCAGACCAGCTTCGGAACTTCGGAACCGGCGCAACGTCTCAAGCGGGTGGATATGCGGCTACCTTTTAATGCTCGCGCTTCTCCTCCGCGGCCTCGTGGTACTGGCGCCGGATCTCGGCCAGATCGACGGACGGCTTTGGGAACCTCATGTCTAGCGCTTCCATCGAGTCCGCCACAATCTGCGACACCGCCAGATTGCGAAACCACCTGTGGTTGGACGGGATGACATACCATGGCGCCTCGCGGGTGCTGGTGGCGCTGATCGCATCCTCGAATGCTTCGATATAATCGTCCCACAGCGCCCGCTCGGTATAGTCGGATTCGCTGATCTTCCAGTTCCGCTTCGGATCCTCCAGCCGGTCGGCAAAGCGCGCGAGCTGTTCTTCCTTGCTGATGTGCAAGAAGAATTTCAAGATCGTTGTGCCGTTGTCTGTCAGCCCGGTTTCGAATTCACGGATGCGTTTATAGCGGGCGGTCCAGATCGCCTTGTCGATAAGCTTGTGCACCCGCGTAACCAGCACGTCCTCATAGTGGGATCGGTTGAAAATTGCCACTTCCCCCCGCCCCGGCGTATGCCGATGCACCCGCCAGAGGAAATCATGGGCGAGCTCCAACGGTGTAGGCTGTTTGAAGCCGACGACCGTAGTGCCCTGTGGATTGAGCGCGCTGAATACGTGGTTCACAGTGCCGTCCTTGCCACCGGCGTCTGGGGCCTGCAGCACGATCAGCACCGAGTGCTTCCGCTGGGCATACAGCAGAGCCTGCTGGTGAGCGAGTTTCGCGCGGTAGTCTTCCGTCTCCTGCTTCGCCGTTTCCTCTGATTCGTGATCGCCGTTGTAGCCCGGATCGAGCTTCCGGACCCGTAGCGTCTCATCCGGATCGACAAAAAACTTTTTGCGATAGTCCATGCTATTCGCCTCCTGCCTTTCGATCGAATGCTGCCTCGCTCCGGCGACGGCACCCCCGGCTCCAAGGGAGCTCTGGTGTCGGTCGACAGATCATTATCCGGACCAAGGTTTTGGTGACCAGCCGCGTGGTGTCGTCTACCTCGGCTTAATCGCTCGTGGAAACGGCCAAGGCAGTGCGCCGGAACCTAGCCCGGATTTCTCATATCGGGTTGGTTTTCGGGCGTCAGCAAGGCGCCGAATGGTCAGGCGCCTAAAGAGAATAGCGGTTGTGGATTAAGTCGATCGATT
>Ga0306922_10000748_pt1 | contig 27843 bp, 26 predicted proteins | sample sta12Cox44000082_FD_203758 | JGI IMG/M metagenome (GOLD analysis project Ga0306922, IMG submission 203758) | Lab enrichment of tropical soil microbial communities from Luquillo Experimental Forest, Puerto Rico - statoxic.12C.oxic.44.000.082 (v2)... | ecosystem: Environmental > Terrestrial >... | reverse complement strand
TTGTGCGCCATGAGCAGTGGTCCTCATAGAGATAAGTTTTTCGGATGAAATAGTTGGGATTGAAATCGCAGCGTTCATCGAGGTAGTTCTTAACGACCGCGACGAGATCTTGAAGGTCATCGGCATATCCCTGCGCCGATTTGGGCTGGTTGATCTTTCCGCCGCTTTTGCCAAAGAGCGCCTGCCACCCGGCGACAGCCCAGACGGCAATGCCGGGTAGTTCGCGCAATAGCTTTGTCGTGAGCTCTTGATCCTCCTTGCCGAGAAAGCTGCTAATCAGGCGCAATACGATAAACCGGGAAGCGATGCCGGCGCTGTCGTCGGTCATCGTTGGCAGTTCCGTGCAAAGCACCAGGAATTTGATTGTCAGTTTCCCGATCCAGTCCGGTTTGTTTTTGCGCTCGACGGTTACCTGGTCTTCGCCGGTGATGCTGAGAAGGTGCTCGGCGATGGCGACGGGATCGGTATCCCATCCCACTCGCGCATCGCCAATCAACGCGAGGGTTTTGCCGATCAGCGATTGGCGGCCGAACTGGCGCGAGAGACCCGACAGCGTAGGGGATGCAGTATTGGCGCTGGTGACAAGCGCACCCAATACCCGGCCGATCGTGCCTTTTCCCGAGCGGGGCGGGCCGATGATCATAAAGGCTTTCTGCAGCCTCGTTTCAGGAGTCAAACAATAGCCGAAGATCTGCTGCAGCGTATTGATCGATTCGGAATCGTCAGGCCAGAGCTGCTGTAAGAAATCGAACCAATGGCTTGGCTTTTCGGCGTTTTCGTCCCACGCAACCCCCAGAGCCGTGAGATTGAAGAATTCTGGGGTCGGCGAAATCAATTCGAGTGTCGGCAGGTGGAGAAGTCCATTCTTGAACGCGACAATTTCTTTCGAATGCGGTCGTTTTGGGTCATCGCCTAGCCAGACTGGCGGCTCGATTTCGTCGGCGATTAGCGCGAGGGCGCGAAGTGCGGAGAGGACCTCAGTTACAAGTTTGATATTGGGCTGTACGGGCTCGATCCCGTTACCTTGTTTTGCGGGGCGGAAGCATCCGGCGAGATATTCATAAAGTTCGGCGCGCAGGGGTTCTTCGCCATTGTCGGACCATGAGCTGCCGTTCCATTGATAAAACCCGCCGCGGTGTCGGATGAGTTTGGCGCGTCGCGGATCACCGTAGGTGTGATCAAGGAAAATTTGCGCAATGACGAGGGGCGCGCTAGGGCTGATGACGACGACGCCAGCTGGCGGATTACGAAGTTTGCGAGACTTCTTGCCGAGATGCACGACATTGTCGCCGTCATCGTCAGGCGGCATGACCGACCCCCCGCGAAAGCAGAACGTCATTCCAATCGGTGCCGATGATTGGCGGCATATCGATGCGCACGCGCCGGCCTTCGAAGACCCATTTCCGGGCGGCGGCGACGGCGGCCTTCCAGCCGGTGCCGTTGCGGTCGTTATCAGCCGCGATCACGATGCGACGCGCTTCCGGCGGCAACACCAAGTTCTTGATGCCGTTCGCGGATAACGCAGCCCAGCCCGGGAGACCGTACAGCTGCATGTAGCTGAGGGTCGACTCGATGCCTTCGCCGACGACCAGCTCGACGCGAGGGTTTACGGCCCCGAGCCGGACCGCACCGCCGCTGGCCACCCCAAGGAACAGGCGCGGCTGGCGGAACGAGGCCTTTTGGCTGCCATCGGCCGCGAGAAAGGTTCGGGTGGCGCCAATGATGCCGAGTTCGACGTGCTCGATCACGCCGATCATCAAGGGGCGTTGCCCGCCCTCAGGATGCCTCATCAGGCCGTGCCACATGATCGACGCTGGCAGCTCGCTCGGATCGGTCACGCGGCTGCGAAGATATCGTGCGATCTGGCCGGTTGTGTTCCAGGACAGGCATTCGTTGGCGATGAAGTCGCGGGCCTCAGCGACCCGGCGGCGTGTCTCTGCCTCTTCCTTGGCGCGCCGCTGCGCTGCTTGATGGGGATCTTCGGGCTCGCCGAGCTCACCGTTGAGCAGCCGCAGACGTTCAAGCTCGGCGAGGATGTCGGTGCGGCGGCACAACTTGAAACAATTCACCGCGAGCCCGCCAACAACGTCTTTAATACCGAGTTTCGCCTCGCCGCAGCACACCGGGCAGTTGCACTGATACCACCCGCGACAGGGCTGCCCGGTGCCGCCGAGAGTTCGGGCAATTGACGCTGCGCTCAAGCGGTGTCTCCGGCAATCAGCTTGATGGCAGCGAGGGCGGCGTCCTTGAACCGGCGCTCAACGTCCTTGTCGGTGAACTCGATCAGAACCGCGAATTGGCGATTACCGTCCCTGTCGAGCCATTCGCGTGAAGGGAGTGCGATCCACTCGGAGTCGCCCTTGACATGCCACATAACGCCGTGGACCTTCACCGCCCATTTCGGTACCTCGATATCAGCCGTGGCCTTCAACGTGTTCTTGTTGATCAGTCGGCAATTCGAGGCGACGACACCTGGTCGTGGCGCGAGATATGCACTGCCGCGCTCCGCCTCGGTCTGGGGCCGCGGGTCATTGGACGCCCCCATCGCGCCGCGACCAGACGAGGCGTGGACCGATTGCCCGAGTCTGGCGCGGCGGAGCACGGCACCCTCGAGCGTGGCGCAGATGCCGAGCTCATCGCCGATTTCAGCGAGGACGACGGCAAATTCGCTCGGGTTGCGGCCGATCAATAAGTCGACATCGCCGGCGAAGCGGCGATCGAGGGACGAGGCGCCACACGGGGGCGCTTGAACCCGGTCGCGGGCCGCGATATATGAGCCCTGGTTGCCGGTTGCCGAAATTGCTGTTTTGGAAGGCGCCGCTTTGCTGAGGCGGCGCTTTTCATTTAAGGGCGCGGCTCTCCCTTCCGGCCGTGGCGGGCCGACGCCATACAGTGTGCTCATATCTGAGTCTCATCGCGGCTTCCGGGTTGGGCTCCTCCTGCGCTGCCGCGGTGGGGCGACCCCGATCAGCAGAGCCGGCGCTCCACGAGCCCTTCCGGCGCGTGGCGCGGGACGCTCAGCTGGCCGCCGGGCAACGACCGCAGCCGGCGCGCCGCGAGGCGCTCTGTCGCGCGGCGTCGACTCTGTGGGGCGCTTGGCGCGGACTGGCGGGCGCGGGTGCTTATGAATCGTCACGGTGCGGTCCAAAATCTCCAAGCTCGCTCCCCTCCACGGGTCTGAGCGATATTTGGCTTTACGAAACTATTTCTCCGAAAGAGAAACGATCATGGCGCCGCATCAGGGCGGCGTAGTTTACGCGAGCTGTTGCGTTGACCGGCTGTTGGCTTGTGCGGCGCGGGCTTTGCCTGACCGAGACGGTGATAATAAAAATCCGCCGGAGTCACCGCACCAGCGGTGCGCTCGAAAATTTTGCGCATCGCAGCCGGCCTCGGGATGTGAGTCCCGTTCTCGTACCGCAGCACGGTTGCCGCGTTGGACAAATTTAACTCTTTCGCAGCTTGGTCGTACGACAGCCGCCGTGCTTCACGCCATTCCTTAAGTCTCATAAACGAAACGTTATGCTGATTTTCGAAAAAAAACAAGAGATCGCCGAAGGGATCGTCGAACCGAGAGCTTGACGGTTTCTTTCGGAAAACGATATGGTTCAGACAGGGGAACCGAAGCAGGAGAGTGGGATGACGGCGGAACAAATCAGCGGAGACCCGAATACAGGGCGATCCCTCACGCCCAACATCGACGTTACAGAGCAGCCCTTCACGTCCAACCGGATTGCGGTGCTGCGTCGGGCGATGGGACTGACATTGTTGGAACTTGCCGCTAAAGCCGGCACGTCGGCCGCGACGATCAGCAAATTAGAGCGAGGCGAAAGCAAGCTGTCTGTCGAGTGGATGGAAAAACTCGCGCCGCTTCTTCGTGTAAAGCCCGCGGATTTGGTTTGGCATGAGGATGTTGATCCTAACGCCCCCAAAACCGGGACGTTCTACGGACGTCTCGATTTGCCCTTTGCTGTTTCTGGGCACGAGGCTGCCGATTTTAGTAAAGCAACGATTGCGGCGTATAAAATAGTGGAGGAGGGAATGAGCCGGGTTAAGCTGGGAGAGGGAACGTCATGGACGGACACGGTGAATATAATCGTCTTAATTCTCGCGTTGATTTTACTTGAGACTAAGGGCCCATCGGGACTGCCAGATGAATCTCGGATAAAGGCAGCGAAGCGCGCCTTTAGCAACTTCGTGCGGTCCTTGGAAGCAAAGTAGAACGAAATACGAAATCAGGTCCACGAAAAGGATGCGGATAATTGAATGCCCTCGTTGAACCGCGTGTCCTGTCGCTTCCGCAGCGACGGGCCCTAGCACAAGATTGGATTGCCGAATAGGCACCATGTCCCGCCGCCCCTCAACCTTCCGCCAACGCGATGTCGCCGCGGCCATCAAAGCCGCCAAGGCGGCGGGCTGCGAGGTCGCCCGAATCAAGGTTGATAAAGATGGTCACATCACGATCGAGCTGGTAACGACCGGTTCCAGCAAAGAACCTGCGGTTCCGCTAGATGAATGGTTGGCAACCCATGCATGTTAGGCTGAAGGGCCTCAACCGGGTCAGGAAACGGCTCGCCGACGGCCGCCAGGTCACCTATTGGTACGCGTGGAAGGGTGGCCCCAGGCTGCACGGTAAGCCTGGAACACCCGAGTTCCAGGCGAGCTACAACGAAGCGGTCGCGCCGCGGCGCGCACCGTCTCGAGACATCCTGCTGAGTGTTCTGCGCGCTTTTCAAAATTCGCAGGATTTTCTCGGGTTGGCACCACGTACCCGCTCGGATTACATCGCCAAGATCAAGCTCATCGAGAAAAAATTTGGCGACTTTCCGCTTTCGGCTCTGATCGACCGCCGCAGCCGCGGCGTGTTCATGGCATGGCGGGACGATCTCGCCATGACCTCGCGCCGGCAGGCAGACTATGCTTGGGTGGTGCTCGCCCGCGTGTTGTCGTGGTCGCTCGACCGCGGCCTGATCATGGCCAACCCTTGTGAAAAGGGCGGGCGCCTGTATCGCGGCTCCCGCGCCGACAAGATCTGGACAGCAACAGACGAGACGGCGTTCGTAGAGCACGCGCCGCCGCACTTGCATCTCGCGTTGCTGCTCGCGCTATGGACGGGGCAGAGGCAGGGCGATCTGTTGCGCCTGCCGTGGTCGGCTTACGACGGGCGCCATTTACAACTGCGTCAAGGGAAGACGGGGGCCCGCGTCAGAATCCCGGTGGGTGCGCCACTCAAGGCCGCGCTCGATACCACGGCACGGCGCAGCCCGGTCATCCTGGTCAACACCGACGGCAAGCCCTGGACCGAAGACGGGTTCCGGTCGTCCTGGCGCAAGGCCTGTGCGATGGCCGGTATTGTCGGGGTGACGTTCCACGATCTGCGCGGCACCGCGGTGACCCGGCTGGCGGTGTGCGGCTGCACCGAGGCCGAGATCTCGGCGATTACCGGGCACAGCCTGCGTGACGTGGGCGCGATCCTGGATGCCCACTATCTGCATCGCGACCCGGCGCTCGCTGAAAGTGCGATCCGCAAGCTCGAAAAGGGAACGAATTTTCCCAACTGACCTCCCAACTGGCCGCAGCTGTTCTGCGGTCAGGAGGGAGAAAAGTCAATAAAATCAGTTGGCTGGGGGAGCTGGATTCGAACCAACACTGGCGGAGTCAGAGTCCGCTGTCCTACCGTTAGACGATCCCCCACGCCAAGGGCGCGCTCTATCACAGTTAGACAGGGTTGCGTAGGATTGCGTTCTGGATTGCGAAAAATCAACATAATTCTAAAGGCGTAATCAGTCGCCATTTTGACAGGGTTTCGATTTGGTGGCGGCTGCGCTACGATCCCCTGCTTGCTCCGATGACGACAGGTCGCCCCTTGGATAAGCCGGTTGGCACATTGGCATCGCGTGGAGGCGGTTCGGTCGCCCCCGCTCAGGGCCATGGTGGGCTGCAATCTGGCGCGGCGGGGCTGCGGGCGGAGCGTTCCCGTCTATCGGGGTATCGACCCGCGCCACCACGGCCGGTCGCCCACCGCTTCGCCCCCCTTTTTGCGGCGCTTGATCTTGGCACGAATAACTGTCGGCTCCTGGTGGCACGGCCGGCCGGCCCGAGCTTTCGCGTCGTCGATGCTTTTTCCCGAATTGTCCGACTCGGTGAAGGTATGACGGCGACCGGCGCTCTGTCGGCGGAGGCGATTTCGCGAACCCTCGACGCGCTTAAGATCTGCGCCGACAAAATCGCCGCCCGCAACATCGCCGAAGGACGGTACGTCGCCACGGAAGCCTGTCGCCAGGCGGTCAACTGCGAGATGTTCGTCGCCCGGGTACGCGAGGAGACTAGGCTCGACATCGAAATAATCTCGAGCACTGAGGAGGCCCGACTCGTCGTCGCCGGCTGCGCGCCGCTGCTCAATCCACGTATCCCGTACGCCATCGTCTTCGATATCGGTGGTGGCTCGACCGAGATCGTGTGGTTGCGGCTGATGGGCCCGCAAAACCGCCGGAGGCGACCGCATATTATCGGCTCGATCTCACTGCCGTTCGGGGTGGTTACCCTAACCGATCGCTTTGGCGGTGCTGAGGTTTCATCGGCGACGTACCGCGCCATGGTTGCCGAAGCGGTGGCGGCGCTGGCGCCGTTCGAGCGAGCTCACGAGCTTTTGCGCCACGTCAGAACCGGCCGGGTGCAAATGCTGGGAAGCTCGGGAACGGTGACGACGCTCGCCGGCATTCACCTCGCGTTGCCCCGCTACACCCGGGCGCTGGTCGACGGCAGTGTGCTCACGTTCGAGCAGATCTCGACCGTGTCGGCGCGGCTGGCGGGTCTCGACCTCGCCGGGCGCGCCGCCAACCCTTGCGTCGGTCGCGAGCGCGCCGATCTGGTGGTGAGCGGCTGTGCGATCCTCGATGCGATCTGTAAGACCTGGCCGGTCGGGCATCTGCGCGTTGCCGATCGCGGCGTGCGGGAAGGGATTCTATTCGACCTGATGCAGGCCTGACATGGGGGTACGAGTTCGCAGCGCCGGCCGGCGAAAGCCGTCCTCGACTGCGTGGCTGTCGCGGCAACTCAACGATCCTTATGTTACCGAGGTTCGCCGCCTCGGCTATCGGTCGCGTGCCGCCTTCAAGCTGATCGAGCTGGACGATCGGTACCGGCTCCTGCGAGCTGGGGCGCGGGTTGTAGACCTTGGCTGCGCGCCGGGTGGCTGGACGCAGGTGGCCCTAGAGCGCGTCGGCGCTAGCGGCCGCGTTGTCGGGATCGATATCGCCGATACGGCGCCGATTGCCGGCGCAACGATCCTGCGCGCCGACATTCACGACGCTTCTGTCGCTGCGGAAGTGACGGTCGAGCTCGACGGTCTCGCCGATGTCGTGCTGAGCGATATAGCGCCGTCGACGACCGGCCATGCCGCGACCGATCACCTGCGGATAGTCGCGCTAGCCGAGGCCGCATTCGCGGTCGCCTCCGAGGTTCTGAAGCCCGGCGGCACCCTTGTGGCAAAGATGTTTCAAGGCGGCGCTCAGGGCATGCTGCTCGCGCAGCTCAAACGAGCATTTGCCGAGGTGCGTCATGCCAAGCCGCCGGCAAGCCGCGCCCGGTCAGCGGAGACCTATGTGATCGCGAAAGGGTTTCGGCGCTGACATTAGCGCTCAACCGGGATCAAAGCTTCGCGGCGACGACATCAGCCGCCGACGCGGATCGAGCTATCGGTCCCGGGAATCAAAAAAGAGCGCGGGAAACTGCCCGCTCGGACAGCACCGGAGCCGCTTAGGCTCGTGTTGTCGCCCGTTGCTGGAGCCCCGAGTTGGGGCCGACCCGTCGCCACCGGTTGAGAGCAGCCCGCGAGCGTGACCACAATGGCCAGTCCGGCACGCGCGGCAGCAAGGCCGATACGCATTACAGGCGGGAGATTCGGTAATTCGTTTCGAGGCTTGGCGGGCCGTCGCTCTCAACAAGGCCGCGGACAACAAGGTCGATCAAATGCGCCTGCACAGAGCGCCCGGCGGGGCCGCGCAACGCCGGTTGCAACCCGACATAGAGCCGCTCGACAATCGCATCGATGCGGCCCATGCCGGTGCGTAGGCAGTCGAGAATGCCGGCCTCGCGCTCCCGGCGGTGGGCAATGAAGGCCCGTACGTGCTCCTGCGGCTCGGTGATCGCAGGCCCGTGGGTCGGCCAATAAACCTGGTCCCGGCGGCCGAGCAATCTGTCGAGCGAGGCCATGTAGGCGGCCATATCGCCATCGGGCGGCGCGATGACGCTCGTCGACCACCCCATGACATGATCGCCGCTGAACACCACGCCGTTGTCGGGCAGTGAAAAACATAGATGATTCGAGGTATGGCCTGGTGTGTGGATGGCCTCGAAGAGCCAGCCTGCACCCGCGATCCTTTCGCCATCGCGAAGCGTGACGTCCGGAACGAAATCCCAATCCCCGCCTTCCTCGACCGCCGGCTCACCGCGATGGCCGCCGGCATGCGGGCCGAATCCGTATGTCGGCGCGCCGGTCGCCGCCTGCAGCGCTCGCGCCGCCGGCGAATGATCGCGATGCGTGTGGGTGATCAGGATGTGGGTAACCCGGTCGCCCACGAGACCAGCGAGGAGTGCCTCGACATGCTCGAGAAGATCGGGGCCCGGATCGATCACCGCGACCGCGCCCTCGCCGACCACATAGGTTCCGGTGCCCCGGAATGTGAACGGGCTCGGGTTGCGTGCGACGATGCGACGGATCATCGGCGCGACCGGTTCGAGCCGACCATATTCGAACGAGAACTCGCGGCGGAAGGGGATCTCGACGGCCATGACCAAGAGACTACACGAAATCTTCGACAGCAGGTGCGTCCTCGCGCAGCTTCAGTCAATATCCCCGCCAGGAGGAAACGCTGCGATGAAATTCAAGATCGATATCGATTGCACGCCGGAGGAGGCGCGCGCTTTCTTGGGCCTGCCGGATGTGAAGCCACTGCAGGAGGCGCTCCTGCCCGAAGTGGAAGAGCGGCTGCGCGCTACCCTCAAAGCGATGGATCCCGAGGCGATGATCAAGACGTGGCTGCCGGCGACCCTCAAGGGTTTCGAGCAGCTTCAGGAGATGTTCCTGTCACAGCTCGGTGGGCTCGGTAAAAAGAAGTAGCCGTGACCGTCTTGCTGCGGACTGCCCGGCTACTGCTGCGGCAATGGCGCGATGAGGATGAGGCGGCCTTCGCCGAGCTTTCCGCCGATCCCGTCGCCATGGAATACCTGTTGCCGCTGCCCGGCTGGGTGGGTCGCAGGCGCGCTCATTGGGAGGAACATGGCTTCGGCCAATGGGTCGCCGAGCTTCCGGGCGAGGTGAGCTTCATCGGCGTCGTCGGTCTCGAAACGGTCTCCTATCAAGCTCACTTCACGCCGGCAGTCGAAGTGGCGTGGCGTCTCGCGCGCGCCTATTGGGGCAAGGGGTACGCGACGGAGGCCGCCCAGGCGGCGCTCGATTACGGTTTCGAGCAGCTCGGCCTCGACGAGATCGTCGCGTTGACGGTTCCGGCCAATTGGCGCTCGCGCCGGGTCATGGAACGGCTTGGGATGACCCGGGTTCCCAAAGACGATTTCGATCATCCCAAGCTTCCGGACGGTCCGTTGAAGCGGCATGTCCTCTATCGCTTGCACAACCCCCACCCTTCCCTCCCCTGCTCGCGGGGGGAGGGTTAGGGAGGGGGCGCCGTGACCGGCTGCATTCTGTTGGTCCGTCACGGCGAGACGGAATGGAACCGGGAACGGCGGATTCAGGGCCGCTTTGATTCGCCGTTGACCGAACGCGGCATTGCTCAGGCCCGTGCGATCGGGCGAGTTGTGCAGAAATTGCCGGAGGCCGCATCCGCCCGGATTGTCGCCAGCCCGCTGGGCCGCGCTACGCGGACCGCGGAGATCATCGCCCAGCACCTCCCGGTGTGGCCCGAGCTGAGATTTGACGATCGGCTCCGCGAGATTTCGGCCGGCTCCTGGGACGGGCTTACTTTTCGCGACATCGAATTGCGTTCTCCCGGGGCGTTCGATGGCGACGGCCGTTATGAATGGAATTTCCGCGCCCCCGGTGGAGAGACCTACGACAGTTTTGCCGCTCGGGTTGCCGAGTGGCTGAGTGAGGCGGTCGGCGCGCCGTTCGTCATCGCGGTCACTCACGGCGTCGTCAGCCGCGTGCTGCGCGGGTTGTACGCGAGCCTGCCGCGCGAGATCGCACTGACGCTGCCGGTGCCACAGGACAACGTCTTCCGGCTGAGCGGCGGACTTATCGAAGAACTCCCGGTGCCGGCCCTGGACGCGGAAACCCTGTGATCTTTAGGCTGGATTACGCCTAGCTCGATCGCCGCGAAATACCCGGAGGCAGTGCTACACGCTTACCACCTTCCCCGGATTCATGATGTTGTCGGGATCGAGGGCGCGTTTGATCGTGTGCATCAGCTTGATTTCGACCCGCGATTTGTAATGGGTGATCTCGTCGCGCTTGAGGCGGCCGACCCCATGTTCGGCACTGATCGAGCCATTGAGCTCGCGCACGATACCGTGGACGAGGTCATTGAACTCCTGCCAGCGCGCGAGATAGGCCGAAGTCTCGGCGCCGTCCGGCTGCGTTAGGTTGAAGTGAATGTTGCCGTCGCCGACATGGCCGAAGGCCATCGGCCGGATCCCCGGCAGCCGCTCGGTCACCGCCGCGGTGGCGCGGACAACGAACTCCGCGACGCGGCTGATCGGCACCGAGACGTCGTGCTTGATCGAGCCCGAATAATCCTGCGCTTCGACGATCGCCTCCCGGATGTGCCATAGGTCCTTGGCCTGCGCGCCGCTTTCGGCAATGACGCCGTCCGCGATGAGATCGTCTGTAAGCGCCCCTTCGAGAAGTCTTTCCAGAAGCGCGCGAATGCCGCTGTCGGTTTGGCTCGACGACATCTCGAGCAGGACGTACCAGGGGTGGGGTGCCGTGAGTGGATCGGCCGTTCCGGGTATATAGATCAGCGCCAGATCGAGTGCAGCACGCGGGATCAGCTCGAACGCGGTCAACTGATCGGCAGTGGCGGCGCGGGCGCGGGCGAAGAGGTCCATGACCTCCTCCACTCTGGTGAGCCCCAGGAGCGCGGTCTCCACTTCGCGCGGCTTCGGAAAGAGCTTGACGGTTGCGGCGGTGATGATGCCGAGCGTGCCCTCGCCGCCGATGAAGAGCTGCTTCAGATCATAGCCGGTATTGTCCTTGCGAAGCCCCCTGAGGCCATCCCATACCCGGCCGTCCGGCAGCACGACCTCAAGGCCCAGGGTCAGTTCGCGGGTATTGCCGTAACGCAGCACCGCGATCCCGCCTGCATTCGTCGACAGATTGCCGCCGATCTGGCAGCTGCCCTCGGCGCCGAGGCTCAACGGGAACAGCCGGTCGGCCTCGGCCGCCGCCTGTTGCAGGTGCGCGAGGATGCAGCCAGCCTCGATCGTCATCGTGAAATTAACCGGGTCGATCGCGCGGATGCGGTTCATGCGGCTGAGGGCGAGGATGATATTCTGCCCGTCCTCGGGCGGGACGCCGCCGCCGACGAGGCCGGTGTTGCCGCCTTGCGGCACGATCGGCAGTCTGGCTTCGGCGCAGATCCGCACCACCGCCGCGACTTCCGCGGTCGCAGCGGGGCGGACGACGAGCCGTGTCGCGCCGCGCCAGAGGCGCCGGGCTTCGACGAGATAGGGTTCGCACTCGCCGGGGTCGGCAATCCAACCTCTGGGTCCAACCACCCCTTTTATGCGCTCCAACGCCGCCTCGATCTGCATCCTCTATTCCTCGGTCCTGGCCATGCGATGTTGCAACCAATGATTGTTTACATTTGGCCGATCGGCTAATCTGCAGCAAATCAGCAGCGAGATTTCCCCGAAAAGTTGAGATCAGTCAAAAGTGTGTTACATCGATATCGTACAGCCGGACGGCTCGAACCCAACCCGGCACAGAACCCATTCAGCTCGTATGCGACCTCTCCGTCTGTGTGAACCCTCCCCCTCGATGGGGGAGGGATCGGGAGGGGGTGAACGCGGGAGTGACGAGTAAGCGGGAGCACAGAGCCCGCTTGCCGCCGAGCAGGTGATGGCAATCCCGCGTCCTCGGCTAGATCACCCCCACCCTGACCCGCCCCCATCAAGGGGGCGGGAACGCGCTGACGACCGTCGATCTACCATGGGCATTTCGCTGTTTTTATTGTCTAGTGCGCATCCGAGCTTTATTGAGATGGGGCGCTTGGCACGGCGACGCCGCCAGCGGCGGGACCGCCCTGCGTAAAGTAAGTAAAAGGGGTCGGCGGACCGGTGGAGGCTCCAGTTCCCGGGCCGTAAGAACCCGGTCCATAAGAACCCGGTCCATAAGAACGCGGCCCGTAAGAGCCTGGGCCAGTGAGGCCGGGGCCGTAGAAACCTGTTCCATAGGAGCCTGAACTGATCGAAGAAGGCGGGCTGGTGAGCCCCTGTGTATCAACCCCGACCGTGTCCTGCGCCAGCGCCCAGGGAATGACGGTCACGCTCATCGCCAATACAGATGCGACCAGCCATGTAATTTTCATCGCGATCCGACCCCCTATTCGCGCCATGTCCCGACTAGTCCCGGCCGGTGGTAATCCAGCGGCCGATGCGCGAGAACGGTAGGCGATGCTCAGCAGCATACGCATTTTGCAATATACATGAAACGCTACATCTTGTCAATTTGATAAAATCACTACACCCTGTTTCGACGTGGACGAGTACGAGAAAAATCCGCGGCCCAGACCGATTCTTGCGACGGTCCCCCACACTCAACACCCTCGATACCGTGCCGGGGTAACGAAAATCACCGCAGAGTAGTCGAAAAGCAACTTTCGGCTGGCGTCATCAAGCGTCCTCCGGTCGCATCATCTTTCGTTGCCGACACAAACCCATGACCCCGAAATTGATCCGTGCGGTGATCGAGAGCCTGTCTTTCCGCGTCGCCAGGACAATGCCCGAAATTCCGCACGAGTACATCGTCCGCAGCCCGGATAACGAGGCGGCTTATGTGGCGCTGTTCAACGCCATCATGGAACATGGCGTGTGCGAACGTTGGGCCGGTCGTTACAAACGGTATCTCTATCCGGGCGACGGTAGGAAATATTGGGCGATGACCACCGAACTTCAGGACAGCAGGGTTATCAACCGTATGAAGATCGAAGACGATCTAGAAAGATTGCGCCGGGAAGACCAGGGTTTGGAGGGATAGAGCATGTTGTTCGGGCATTTGGTGTCGCGCTTCTCAACGCATCCAGAGAACCTCGCCACTGAAGCGGTGGCTTTTATCGTCAATCGATCGCCCGCAATGCGCGAAGCGCTGAGGCGCCTCGCTGGGCAGACCGGCATCGAGTTCCCGCAACTTACAAGCTTCCGTTCTCAAGCGGGCGACGGGCAAGGGAACATCCCCGACTTAGTCGGTCTGGACGCTACGGGCGCGGAGCGCCTGTTTATCGAGAACAAATTCTGGGCGGGACTAACCGACAATCAGCCGGCCGGATACCTCGAGCGGCTTCCAAAGGAAGGGGGCGCCGTTCTCCTCTTCGTTGTACCGCGCAAGCGGCTGCCAATCGTATGGAGCGAGCTCGTTAACTCGGCAATAAGGCGGGCAAAGAGCCTGCCGGATCCCGAGCGGCTTCCCGGCGATTTTCTGTTCGCGCGTCTTAAGCCGCCCTTTACGGCCCTAGCGGTTACAAGCTGGAATGCCGTCCTTGATAGCCTCGGCAACGTGGCGCCGACCTCGGGCGAGGCGTCCGCTCCTGGGGACATCGCGCAGTTGAGGAGCCTCTGCGAGGTAATGGACAGTCAGGCGTTCCTCCCGGTGCGCATGGAAGAGCTGACGAACCTCGAGGAGCCGCGACGCCTGATTGGCCTTGCGGATTTGGTTGATGATCTCAGCAAACAGGCGGTGGTGCTGGGGATTGCCGATCGCAAAGATCTTAGCGGTAGGGATCTTAGAGAGGCTCACGGGTGGTATTCTGCGGGGCGATACCTCAGGATTGGTCCAGCCGGGGCATGGCTCGGCGTCGACCACGAGAAGTGGTCGCGGTACGGCATCAGCCCCCTGTGGATCCGGTTCTCCACCACCCCCGACTTCGGCCGTGCGCCGTTCGTTCTCCATGCCTTGAAGGCATGGGCCCCACCGCAATTGTTCCAGGAAAACGGCTACGTCTTGATCCCGCTCACCGTCTTACCCGATGTCGCGCGCGACAGGGTATTAGAGGATCTGCTCGAGCAGCTTAAGCGCCTGCACGCCGTCCTCCAGTCGGCTGCACCCGTGACAATCACCGAGCCGTAATAACCTACTACTTCCGTATGGCGGCGGCGCGGCGCAGGCGGTCGTTGATGGCGCGGCCGAGGCCGCCCTCGGGGATCGGCATCACCGCGATCCCGGTGAAACAGGGCCGGTCGAGCCGACGCAGCATCGCGAACAGGTTGGCTGCCGCCTCGGCGAGATCGCCGGAGCGGCTCAACCACAATATTTCGGCAAAGCCGGACGGGGCGTCGGGACCGAAGGCGAGCAAGGCCTCTCCGGGACCGGCCTCCGTTGCCGCGAGCCGCACCGGCAGCGCCGGCGCGTAATGGCTGACGAGCATGCCGGGCGATTTTGGGGCGCCAACGGCAGGCGCAGTAATCGGCCCAAGCAGTTCGCTCAATTGTTCGAGCGTAACGGCGCCGGGGCGAAGCAAGGCAGGGGTCTCGCCGGACAGATCGAGCACGGTTGACTCGAGCCCGACCGGCGTCGGGCCGCCATCGAGGATCAGCGCGATTTTGTCGCCGAGTTCTTCGGCGACATGCGCCGCCTCGGTCGGGCTCACCCGGCCCGAGCGGTTGGCGGACGGCGCCGCGATTGGCCGGCCGGTCTCGCGCAACAAGGCCTGCGCCACGGGGTGGTCGGGCGCCCGGATCGCGATCGTGTCGAGACCGGCACTCGCCAGCAACGCCAAACCGCAATCTTCCCGGCGCGGCAATACTAGGCTCAGCGGTCCCGGCCAGAACCGCGCGGCTACGTGGTGCGCAGCTGTGTTGAACACCGCGAAGTTTTCAGCTTGCGACAAACCGGGAACGTGCACAATCAAGGGGTTGAAGCGGGGCCGTCCCTTGGCGGCGAAAATCTCTGCAACGGCGCGCTCGTTTGTCGCATCGCCGCCGAGCCCGTAAACGGTCTCGGTTGGAAACGCGACGAGCCGTCCGGCGCGCAGGTGAGCCGCAGCTTCGGCGATCGCCTGCGGCGTCGCAGCCGAAGTCAGGGGCGGCACTCCGGTAGCCTCCGACGGTAGCGTCTCAGTTTGAGCGTAACAGCCAAGAACATATCAATTAGCAGGACACGGGCCGAGGTAGCGACCCGTTAGCTGCTGCGTTCTTTCGATCGGCGGGTGGTCGGGAGTGATGCTTCGCAAAGTGACTTGCCCGTCCATTGTGTCGCCGTGGTAATGCACGATCCACTCCTGATGAACCGTAATTTTGGGCGTGGCACAGGTCACGGACCAGCTCAGCGTCCCGCCATTTATCTCAGTCTTGTCCATCTTGCAGGGTTCGCCTGCATCGTGCATAGGCGGAATTGGATCTGCCGCTGTAATGCATCTCGTTCTGACGAAGGTCAGACCCTCCGGCCCGAACCGTATATCGGGCGACGGCTGCATACCCGGCGGCAGTTGCGTGATGCCCGGTGCTGTCGCTGAATACTCCCAATTGCCGGATTTGATCGTATCCTCAGCGCCAACCGCATATGTCACCATCCTGGCCAAGAGAATGAAAACGGTGGCCGTCCGAACAGCCATTTTCCCGTGCTGCTCCGTTGGATCAGCCAACCAGCCGATCAGCCAGGTGGCGCGCTGAGCTCTGATCGTTCGTCGATAGCGCAACCACGTCCTCGAGTGACCACGGCCCGGTTTCGGTACCAGCCGCCATTATGGGGCCGGCGCGCAACGTCTAATCCAGATGGGAACGAAGCGCACTGGACGATAGCGGCGTCGAGGGCTGCAATCAAACTGGGACACTGCCGCCAAATCTTGCGCAGGCGTCCGCATCTCGCAACAGTACAGATCTCTGCTTTGGGGGCAGGAAATGGCAGGACTGGTGATCACGATCGCGCAGCGCAAGGGCGGCGCCGGCAAGACGACTTTGGCGGCGCAGCTTGCCGTTGCCTGGGCACGCTGCGGCGCGCGCGTCGCCGCGCTCGATACCGACCGCAGGGCAGCCTTGCCGCCTGGGTCGATCTGCGGCGGGCACGGCTCGGGGGCAAAGCAATCGGCTTCGAATTTGCCGCTTTGCCCGGCTGGCGTGCGACGCAATGGATCGAGGACCGCGCGCGCGAGGCGGATCTGGTCGTTATCGACAACCCGCCGCATGCCGAGACCGAGGCGAGGATGTCGGTGCGCGCGGCAAAGCTGGTGCTGATCCCGGTTCAGCCGTCGCCGCTCGATTTATGGGCGACGGAAGCGACCCTCAAGATGGCGCGCGACGAACGCCGGCCCTCGCTTGTCGTCTTGAACCGCGTCGCGCCGCGCTCCGGCCTCGGCGATGAGATCGCCGCCGATTTTGCCGGCGCCGGTGTGCCGCTCTCGGCGACCAGGATCGGCAACCGGGTTGCACTCGCCCGCGCGATGGCCTCCGGGCTCGGGGTCGTTGAAATAGCCCACACAAGCCCCGCAGCGGCCGAGATAAAGGCGCTGGCGGGTGAGTTACGCAGTGGTGGCATTTGCTGACGGACAAACGGCCGTCATGTGACCAGGCATTGACATGTCTACGGCGCCGCAGCACAGCGAGGTGTTGCTCGCCGAGATCCGAGATATTCTCGCCGAAAGGGGTTAGGCCGCGCGCCGCTTGAAGCTTCGGCCGAGCACGATCAGCGAGAAGATCTCGAACAGCATCTGGGCGCCGACCATTGCGGTGTTGCTGGTGGGGTCGTATTGCGGCGCGATCTCGACGACATCGCCGCCGATGATGTCGACACCCTTGAGGCCGTGCAGCATCGCCTGTGCCTCGCGTGGGGTCAGCCCGCCCGCCTCCGGCGTCCCGGTGCCGGGCGCATAGGCCGGGTCGAGACCGTCGACATCGAACGAGATGTAGGTCGGTCCGTCGCCGACGACCGCTAGCGCCTTCTCGATGACCTTCTCGATCCCCAGCCGGTCGACATCCTCGATGTGCAGCACCGTCATCCCGGATTCGTAGGAGAACCCCCAGAAGATCTCGGCGGGGCCGCGAATCCCGATCTGGATCGTCCGTTCCGGGTCGAGAACGCCGGCAAGCACCGCCTGACGGAATGGTCCACCGTGATGGAATTTGGTGTCCTCAAGTTCGCCCATCGTGTCGCAATGGGCGTCGATATGGATGAGCCCGACCGGTCGCTCACGCCCGAGCCCCTGCAGGATCGGGAAGGTGATCGAGTGGTCGCCGCCGACTGACAGCGGTCGCACTCCGGCTTTTTGGATGCGCGTATAGAACGCCGCGATGTCCTCGATCGAGGCATCAAGGCTGAAGCGCGAGCGCATCGGCACGTCGCCGATGTCGGCCGCGTTGCACTCGCCGCGCGGTATCACCTTGAGCGCGTGGTTGTAGGGACCGACGCGCTCGACCTCGCGAACCGCGCGCGGCCCAAAGCGGGCCCCTGCCCTATTGGTGACGCCGAGATCCATCGGCACCCCGACGAAGGCCACGTCGAGCCCGCCAAAATCGGGCAAATCAGGCGCTTCCGGGCGGTAGGGCCTGTCCAACAGGGTCGACAAGCCGGCATACGGCATCGCGCGCCGGTAGTTTTCGCCGAACACCAGCGACAGCGCCTTTCTGAACTCGGCGGGCGCGACCTCGGTTTCCTTGACGCCGGTGTATTTGGCACGCAGCGCCTCGAGCTTTGCCTTGTCGAACATAGCGCTCTTCGATCAGCGGCCGCCGCGGATGCGCGGAGGCAATATGACTTTCCACGGGTCGGGCATCTCGCCGACCGCGACCTCGATCAATGTCGTACCGCGCCGCTTAAGCGCGGCGGCGAGTTCGCGGCGCAGGCCGTCCGGGGTGCTTGTGCGTGCCCCGGCGGCGCCGAAACTTTCGGCCATTTTCGGAAATTGCGGGTTCGCCAGATCGACCCCGATCAGCCGATTGCCGTAATCCTCCTTCTGCATGCGCCGGACGTTGCCGTAGGCGCCATCGGCAAAGACGATCGCGACGATGTCGATGCCGTGCTTGACCGCGGTCGACAGCTCCTGGACGTTGTACATGAACCCGCCATCGCCGGAGACGGAGACGACGGGCAGATCGGGGCGGCCGACTTTGGCGCCGAGCGCGGTCGCAAAACCGAAGCCGAGCGTACCCTGATACCCGCTGTGGATGTAGCTGCGGGGGCGATAAGCCGGGAACGCAACGCGCCCGACATAGCCGACCTGCGTCAGATCCTCGACATAGATGCCGTCCTCGGGCAGCTCGGCACGGATCGCGTCGAGATATTCGCATTGCGGGCCGAGCTTGTCGGCGAGCGCGGCGCGAGTGCGGGCCTTCAGAGCCTCGAGCTCGTCTCTGCGTGACGGGCGCCGGGTATTGCGGTGCTCGAGCGCCTGGTGGAGCGCGGCGAGCGCTGGTTTGGCGTCGGCGACGATGCCGAGGGAGGGGCGGCGGATGCGGGTGATCTCGATCGGGTCGATGTCGATGCGGATCAGCTGCAGCTCATTGTCGATGCCCCAGCGCACCTGCGGCTGATGCAGGCGGGTGCCGACCGCCAATACGACATCCGTCTCGCGCCACAGCTCGTGCCCGGCGAGCGCCGACTGCGCCAGATAATGACGATCGCTGACGATGCCCTTGCCGCCGGTAAAGCTGATGACCGGTGCTTCGAGCATCTCGGCGACCGCCAGCGCCTCCTCGGCGGCATCGACGGCGCCGCTGCCGACAAACAGAAGCGGCTTCTTGGCGTCGGCGAGCAGCGCCGCCGCCTTGTCGATCAGCTCGGGATCAGGCGCTGTAGGGCCCGGTGGCCCCTCGGCCGCGGGCAGCGTCACCTCGGTCTGGAGCGCCAGCACGTCGGGCGGGATCTCGATCCCGACCGGGCGCGGGCGGCCGTCGCGCAATTGCCGGAACGCCTCGTTGACGAGCTTGCCGGTCTGCGTCGGGTGCTCGATCCGCGCCGCCCATTTGGTCAGCCGTTGCAGGATGCCGAGCTGATCCGGGATCTCGTGCAACAGGCCGAAGCCCCGGCCGATCAGGTCGGAGGCGACCTGTCCGCTAATACACAATACCGGCGCGTTTGTCGCATAGGCGGTGGCAAGGGCTGCGGTCGTGTTGAGCAGCCCCGGCCCCGGCACGACGGCGTAGGCGCCGATTTTGCCGCTCGCGCGGGCGTAGCCGAACGCCATATAAGCCGCACCCTGCTCGTGCCGCGTGTGGATCACGCGCAGCGCCTCGCTTGCGTCGTAGAAAGCGACGAACAGCGCGTCGTTCTGCACACCCGGAAGTGCGAAGACCGTGTCCACGCCGTGCCGGCGCAGCATCTCGACCAGCGCCCCGCCGCCCGTCATCCTCGCCATCGCGCCCTACCTCCCCAATGAGCGGCCCTCATTCTGCCGCGACCCTCGGTTCGTGGCCCAGAATGATCGACATGATTAGGTCCTGTTTCGCCGAGGCGTGCTGTACATCGTAGCCGACTGGTTTGCCGTCTTCGCCGAGATCAAGCATCACGTCCTCTCCAACCTCCCGCGTTCGCTTAGCCGGCAGAGGTCGAAGCTCGATGTAAAGGCTATCCGTCGATTTATCGTATGAAAGCCTGACGCTCACGGTCGATAGTCCCCATCGAGAAATGCGTTGTGAACGGTCTCGCCGTCCGAGAGTAGCACCACACGGCGGTAACCGCCGAGGCTAGCAGCGTAGCCCCAAAGGCGAATCCGTTCGTCTGCCTGTACCTGACGGCGCTCTGGCCACCTGATGATCCGCCGGATCTCGATCGGATCGAGGTAGTCACGGCGAGCCAGGATATCAAAAGCGAAATACCGCGTGCGCTAGAAGGGCGGTGGAGGACGGCGTTCAGGCTCGTCGGAACCCATGAGTTTTTGCAGCGCGGAAGGCTGAAATGTGAAAAGATTGCCCCCTCGCTTTATGCCATAGGCTATTCGAACGCGTAAGTGTAGGCGCCGCCGTGGCGCACGATGCGGCCCACGGTCGGGCTCGGGAAATGCGCCGGCAACAGACGGGTGCCGTGCCCGGCGTGCTGCTCGATGAGCCGCGTGCGGGTCTGGCGCGACAATTCGCGGTCGGTGCAAGCGAGGGTCGACCACTCCGGCCGCAACAACTGCAGCGGGTGGTGGATTACGTCGCCCATGAACACGGCTGTCTCATCGCGCGAGCGCGCATGGATCACGACATTGCCCGGCGTGTGGCCGGGAGCGCCTTCGAACCACAGACCGTCTTCCAGCGCATAGTCGTCATCGACCAGCACAGATTGCCCGGTGCGTACCACCGGCAGCACGCTGTCCTCGAACGCGAGGCGATGCGGGGTGTCTTCGCCACGCTGATGCACACCTTCCCAATGTGCGAATTCGCGGCGGGCCATGATGTAGCGCGCATTTGGAAAGGTCGGGACCCAGCGGTTGTTTTCGAGCCGCGTATTCCAGCCCACGTGATCCCAGTGCAAATGCGTGCACATCACGTAGTCGACTTCTTCGAGTTCGATCCCGGCACTGGCGAGGTCGGCGACATAAGAGGTGCGCAGCCGATGGAATTGCGGCCGCGACGGACGCTCCTTGTCGTTGCCGAGGCAGGAATCGATGAGGATCGTGTGGCGCCCGGTCTTGACGACGAAGCTATGGAAGCTGAAGAGCAGGTTGCCTGTCGCTCGATCGATCAGCTTGGCGCCGAGATGATCGGGGTTCGACCGCACCGCCTCAGCATCGAAATCGGGAAAAAATGTCTCCGGAGCGATGAAAGGCCCCTCATACTCGGCGACACGATGGACCTCGAAATCGCCGATACGCGTGAATTGCATCTTCCCCTCCGGCCGGCTTCGGATGTTTTCGCTGGCGAGCCTACGCCGACGCGACGGCGAGGTCGAGTGTACGGGAAGCGCCAACCTTTTCCGGCAACGTCAAATGTCGTCGCTGCGCGGCGGGTTCCCGGGGGTGCAGAGTATGCGATCGAGCTCCCATTTCGGGTGCTCGGCCAGCCATTGTGCGGCCAATTCCTGACCGAGCAGCACGCAAGCCGACAGCCCGGACCATCCATCCTCGGCATCCGGCCGTAGTGTCTGGCAATGACTTGGTTGACCCAGCAAACAGAAGACCAATGACAATGTAACCAGCATTATCGGCTCGGCCGGAAGACATCGGTTCTGCCGAGTATTGAGGTGTGACGATAATAAAAGCGTTAAGATGCCGGACAATGGTAGGCGCGAAAGGGAATCGAACCCCTGACCTCTCCCATGTGATAGGAGCGCTCTGCCACTGAGCTACGCGCCTAGAGCTGGTTGCTGTCGAGGATCAGCCTGGAGCTGTTATAGACCCAAATATCTTTTCGATCAACGCGCCCCCCAGGTTCGCGATCAAAAGCGCCTCGCGCAAAACTCTTCTCGCGGCGCGAGCCGGCAACGATGCAGCTCCCAGCCCAGATCGGCAGAAAAGGAGGATGCCGGGTAGGTGCGGCATGGTGCTATAGTTTCGCCATGTGCGGGCGATATTATCTGACCGCCGGGGCGGCTGAAATCAGGAAGACATTCAAGGTCGACGGGCTGTCCGACCTTGTGCCGCGGTACAATATCGCGCCGACCCAGCTTTGCCCGATTGTTGTCCCGGAAGGTAGGGAGCGGCGCGTCCGCATGGCGCGGTGGGGCTTGGTGCCGCCATGGTCACGCGATCTCTCTTTGGGTGCCGGAATGATCAACGCGCCGGCCGAGGTGATCGACGAGCGGCCGGCATTCCGCGCGGCTTTTCCATCGCAACGTTGCCTCGTGCCCGGCAGCGGCTTTTACGAATGGGAGACGAAAGGGACGAGGAGACAGCCATACCGAATAACACCGCGGGGCGGAGCATTGTTTGCGTTTGCCGGGTTGTGGGAGAAATGGACGCCCGAGGGCGGCGAGCCTGTCGAGACCTTTGCGATCATTACGTCGCGCGCAAACAAACTTCTCAGCGAGGTGCACGACCGCATGCCGGTGATCATCGCACCGGCAGATCATCAGCGCTGGCTCACCGGTCCGCTCCAGACCGCCAGGAGGCTGCTCGTTTCATACACAGGCGGAATGACCATTGCCCGGGTCAGCGATCGTATAAACGATCTCAAACAGGACGACGTCGGACTGATCGCGCCCATGGTCGGCTGAACGCCGCCGCGGGTTGCGCCTCCGATCAGGGTGCGGCCGACCGGCGAGGCTTTTCTGCTTGCTCGACGTGGCCGAGATAATAAGGTGCCGTCCACCGATGACGGTGCTTACGACCTCGCTCGACCGGCGCTCGGAGGCGTTCGCGGCGAATGCGGCGGCGATGCGGACGCTCGTCCACAATCTGCGGGAGAGGGTCACGGCGATCCGAGAAGGCGGTGGAGAGACGGCGCGGCGGCGGCACTTGGCGCGTGGCAAACTTTTGCCGCGCGAGCGGGTGCGGGCACTGCTCGATCCGGGCTCGCCGTTTCTCGAACTCTCGCAGCTCGCCGCTTACGCGATGTACGGCGGCGAGGTGCCCGCCGCCGGCATCATCACCGGCATCGGCCGCATCATGGGCCGCGAATGCGTCATCATCGCCAACGACGCGACGGTCAAGGGCGGCACTTATTTCCCGATGACGGTGAAGAAACACTTGCGCGCACAGGAAATCGCCGGCGACAACCGGCTGCCTTGCCTCTATCTCGTCGATTCCGGCGGGGCGTTCCTGCCGGCACAGGACGAGGTGTTTCCTGACCGCGACCACTTCGGGCGCATCTTCTATAACCAGGCGCGGCTGTCGTCGGCCGGCGTCCCGCAGATCGCGCTCGTCATGGGCTCGTGCACGGCGGGCGGCGCCTATGTCCCGGCGATGTCGGACGAGTCTGTCATCGTGCGCGGGCAGGGGACGATTTTTCTCGGCGGCCCGCCGCTAGTGCGCGCCGCGACCGGCGAGGTCGTCACCGCCGAGGAATTGGGGGGCGCCGAGTTGCACAGCCGCACCTCTGGCGTCACCGACCATTATGCGCTCGACGACCGCCATGCCATCGACATCGCGCGGCGCATCGTCGGCAATCTCAATCGCACGAAAGGCATCGCGTTGCAGGTTATACCGCCGCGCGAGCCGCTCTACCCGGCGGAAGAGATCTACGGGATCATCCCGCCCGACACTCGCCGACCCTATGAAGTGCGTGAGGTCATCGCCCGCCTCGTCGACGGCAGCGAGCTCGACGAGTTCAAGCAGCTCTACGGCCCCACCCTGGTCTGCGGCTTTGCCCGGATCTGGGGCTACCCGGTTGGGATTCTTGCCAATAACGGCATCCTGTTCTCGGAGAGTGCGCTGAAAGCCGCGCATTTCATCGAACTCTGTGCGCAACGCGGGATGCCGCTCGTCTTCCTGCAGAACATCACCGGGTTTATGGTCGGCCGCAGATACGAGGCCGGCGGAATTGCCAAGGACGGCGCCAAGATGGTGACCGCCGTCGCGACCGCCGCGGTGCCGAAATTTACCGTCATCATCGGCGGCAGCTTCGGCGCCGGCAATTACGCGATGTGCGGGCGGGGTTATTCGCCGCGTTTCTTGTGGATGTGGCCCAACGCCCGGATCTCGGTCATGGGCGGCGAACAGGCCGCCTCGGTGCTGGCGCAAGTGCGGCGCGACGGCGGGCGCGCTCGCGATCGGGAATGGAGCGAGGCGGAAGAGGAAGCATTCAAGGCGCCGATCCGCTCGCAATACGAGACCCAAGGTCATCCCTATTATGCGAGCGCGCGATTGTGGGACGACGGGATCATCGACCCCGCCGACACCCGGATGACACTGGCGCTGGCGATTTCCGCCAGCCTCAACGCACCGATTGCGGCCTATTCCGGGGAGCCGGGCCGTTTCGGCATCTTCCGCATGTAGGTGCAGTTGGCGAGCAAGGCGAACAATGCGGGAGGGAGGCTTTGAGCACGATTGAGAGCGAGTCGTCGGACACCGATCGCACGTCCGCTCGCGAGCGTGATTTGGACAATTTTCTGATCGAAGAGCTTACAGCTTCCCGGATATTCCAAGATTGGATTTTAGAGCGATTGAAAGAATTTATTGATGTGCCGCTTTATGCTAAAGCCACGACCGGCAAGAATCCAAAGAGAGAAGCAACAAATGGGCAGACTGATCTGAGCTTTGTTCTGTTGGATGATGCGGATAATCAGATCGTGCACATCCTAATAGAGGACAAAGTCGCTCTAGGATTTCAGCCGGGGCAAGCTGAGCGTTATGCTGAAGAAGTGACGGCTGCTAGGCAGCGCCTTGGACACCGGAGGGCAGCGGCTGTCTTGGTTGCTCCGAGTTCGAACAGGTCAGTGCTCGATCACCCATGCTTTGATGTCAGTATCAGGCTCGAAGAAATCATCGCCCATCTGAGGGAACGGCGAGAGACTTTGGCACGAACGGACAACCCGTTGGCTGAAGAACTGTGCAGGCGTTTGTGTGCACGGATTAATTTGCTGGATGCGCTAAGTAAGAAGCGCAGTTATAACGGCGATTGGAGGCCCAACCCGATTCCTGAGCGGGTTACGTTCTTTGATCAGTATCTCAGATTGGCCTCAACCAAGGTTCCACAATTTAGGACACCAAATTCTTCGGGTGGACCTAACTCGACAACCATGACTTTTACACTACCGAAAATTCGTCAGCTGCCGGCTCTCGGACAGATTCGTCACGAGTTCAGGAAGGGCGAGGTGAACCTCGTGCTCCGTAAAGCGGCTGGGTCAAAGAAAAATCTCGACGAATCTGGCGTTTTGCCGCCGGACGCACGCACCAAATCAAGCGCTAAAGGCTCACTACTAGTGGTGCTTCATACTTCACCGATCGAGCCTACAGGCGAGCGGTTTCGTCAGCAAGAGCAGCTTATTGAGGTGGCGATAGGTAAAGCGATCCGGTTGTACGATTGGGCGAAGGATAACGCCGAACAGCTCACAAGTATAATCGGCGGTACCTGATGTTCCTTAAGATCCTGATCGCCAACCGCGGAGAAATCGCGTGCCGGGTGATCCGCACCGCGCAGCGGCTCGGGATCGCGACGGTCGCGGTTTATTCCGAGGCCGACCGCCGGGCGATGCATGTCGAGCTCGCAGACGAGGCTTGGCCGATCGGCCCGCCACCGCCGCGGGAGAGCTACCTGAACATCGAGGCGATCCTCGATGCCGCGCGCGAGAGCGGCACCGAGGCGGTGCATCCCGGTTACGGCTTTCTGTCGGAGAATGCCGAGTTTGCCGAAGCCTGCGAAGCTCGCGGGATCGCGTTCATCGGGCCGCCTGCCTCGGCGATCCGCACGATGGGCTCCAAGGCAGCGGCGAAGGCACTGATGCAGCAATACGGGGTTCCGCTCGTCCCGGGTTATCACGGCGAGGATCAGGAGCCGGACCGTCTGCTCGACGAGGCCGGACGTATTGGCTTTCCGGTCTTGATCAAGGCTTCGGCGGGCGGCGGCGGGCGCGGGATGCGGGTTGTCGGCGGCGCAGCGGAGTTCGCCGCGGCGCTCGCCAGCGCAAAACGCGAAGCGGCAGCGGCCTTCGGCGACGATCGGATGCTGATCGAAAAATACCTGCTGCACCCGAGGCACATCGAAATCCAGATCTTCGCCGACAGGGACGGCAACGCAATTCACCTCTTCGAGCGGGACTGCTCGATCCAGCGGCGGCATCAGAAGGTGATCGAGGAGGCGCCAGCGCCGGGGCTCACTGCCAAAGAACGCAGCGCGATGGGGAAAGCAGCGGTCGCCGCCGCGAAGGCGGTCGGCTATCTCGGGGCCGGCACTGTCGAGTTCATCGTCGGGGCAGGGACCTTCTACTTTATCGAGATGAACACGCGGTTGCAGGTCGAGCATCCGGTCACCGAGGCGGTGACGGGGCTCGACCTCGTCGAATGGCAATTTCGCGTGGCCGCGGGAGAAGCGTTGCCGCTCCGCGAGCAGAACCTCGTTCTGCGCGGACATGCGATCGAAGCGCGCATCTATGCCGAGGACCCGGAACGCGGGTTTCTGCCGCAGACCGGGACATTGCGTGGATTACGCCTGCCGCCGAGCGAGATCGCGCGCGTCGATACCGGCGTGCGGCCAGGCGATGCCGTCACCCCGTTCTACGACCCGATGATCGCCAAAATCATCGCGTGGGGCGAGGACCGTCCGACGGCCATCACTCGCCTGCGTCGCGCTCTCGCCGAGACCGGCGTGCTCGGCGTCGCAACTAATCTCGGCCTGCTGAAGCAGATCCTCGCCCAGCCGGATTTCGCCGCCGGCACAGTCGATACCGCCTTTGTCGAAGGCCATCGCGCCGCCTTGCTTGCGCCGCGCCGAGCCGCTCCCGAGACGGTGCTCGCGGCGGCCGCACTCTGCCGGCTGCTGGCGCGCGAGGCCGCGGCAAGGGCTGCGGCGGCCCGCTCCGGCGACGCATTTTCGCCCTGGGCTCTGATCGATGGATGGCGGCTCACCGGTCGAGGCCACCACGAGATCCTGTTCCGGGATGGGACGGAGGAGCGAAGGGTTACGGCGACAGCACGAGCGGGAGACTGGACGTTGGAGATCGACGGGCGGCGGATAGTGGTCGCCGGAGAATGGGGGTTCGACGGGCTGCTGGTGGTTGTCATCGACGGCATCCATCGGCGCATGCCGGTGCTCGAACATGGGCTCGAGATCGCGGTTTTCTTCGAAAGCGAGGGGTGGCGGCTCGTCGAGGTCGATCCTCTCGCCGCGCACGCTGGCGAGGACCCGACCGCCGGACGGCTCACCGCGCCGATGCCGGGGCGTATCACGCAGCTGATCGTCAAGCCCGGTATGAACGTCCGGCGCGGCCAACCGCTGATGGTCATCGAGGCGATGAAAATGGAGCACACTGTCTCTGCGCCGGCCGATGGCGTCGTCGAGGCGGTTCGGTTCGCGGTCGGCGACCAAGTCGAAGAGGGTGCCGAGCTGATCGCTTTCGCCGCCGCCGAACGCCAGGGACAGACCTGACGTTGTTGTCCCGCGATGGCGCTGCATCTCTTGAAGCTTGCCGTCGGTATCGAGAGCATCGACGATTTGCGCCGCATCCGCGCGGCACGGGCCGCAGAGCGGGGCGGCGACTGGGTTTACACGCGCAACCAGCCCCGGCGCGGGCAGGAAATATTGTCGGGCGGATCGATCTACTGGGTCATTCGCGGCCACGTCCGGGTGCGTCAGCGGGTGCGCGGATTTCATAGCGAGCGGGACGGCAATGGCCGCCGCTATTGCCTGATCGAGATCGACCCGCAGCTGGTGCCGACGGTGCCTCGGCCGTGGCGGCCGTTTCAGGGCTGGCGTTATCTATCGCCGGAGGATGCGCCGGCCGATCTTCCCGACAGCGGGGAGGCGCCGCCAGATCGGCTGCTCGCCGACCTGCGCTCGCTCGGTCTGATCTAATGCCAGCATGGTAAATTTTTTGTTCATCTCGCCCTAGACAGGCGCATCGCCGGGTATTACCTTACGCGTTTGCCGCGACGCCAGGCTGCCTGGGTCCTCGCGATCGGCGCTCAGAATCGGGTGTTGACGTGGGGTATGGGGTGGGCTTATAAGCGCGGCCCCCGTGGTGGCGGCGATGGTTGCGCGTTGCGGCGGGGATGTTGTTTGAGATTGTGGAGAAGAGGGAAGGGATGCGCGGACGGCGGCCGCGGGGCCGCCGGTGTTTGCGCATCATGCGAGCGTTTGGTGGCCCTTGATGAGGATCCGCCTGCGGGT